>OIZA01000651.1_pt1 | contig 16060 bp, 12 predicted proteins | sample 1588381 | NCBI WGS metagenome assembly OIZA01 (sample SAMN03283277) | human gut metagenome | biome: human-associated habitat; material: feces | host: Homo sapiens | place: Peru | collected 2012 | reverse complement strand
GGTCCAAGCCATGCGGAAGAAGTGGGACGGAGGATTCCTACCACCTGTGTGACTGGAGCAAAATCCAAAAAGACAGCGGAATATATCCAGAATGTATTTATGAGTCCGGTATTCCGTGTGTATACAAGCCCGGATGTGCTTGGCATGGAACTCGGTGCATCCTTAAAAAATGTGATCGCCCTGGCAGCCGGAATGGCAGACGGGCTGGGCTATGGAGATAATACAAAGGCAGCACTCATCACAAGGGGCATTTCCGAGATCGGACGTCTGGCGCTTAAAATGGGTGCAAAATATGAGACATTAAGCGGCCTTACCGGAATTGGTGATCTGATCGTGACCTGTGCAAGCAAGCACAGCAGAAACCGCAAGGCAGGCATGCTGATCGGAGAAGGCTGTACGATGGACGAGGCAATGAAGGAAGTCAAAATGGTCGTGGAGGGCGTTTATTCTGCCAAAGCAGCTATGGAACTGTCAAAGAAATACAACGTGTCCATGCCGATCATCGAGCAGGTCAATGAAGTGCTCTTTGACGGAAAATCGGCGAAAGAAGCAGTGATGGATCTGATGCTTCGGGATAAAAAGCCGGAGCATGATGATCTGGAATGGAATTAGGAGAAGCAATGGAACAAAAAGAGACAATTAAAATCAAATATTTAAATGATAAGATCGAAAAACTGTGTTATATCGATGGAAAAAGCGACTGGATCGATCTGCGCGCCGCAGAGGATGTGACATTAAAAAAAGGTGATTTCGCAATGATCCATCTCGGTATTGCCATGCAGCTTCCTGCAGGATATGAGGCGTGTGTGATTCCAAGAAGCAGTACGTATAAGAATTTTGGCATTATTCAGTCCAATCATATGGGACTCATCGATGAAACCTACTGTGGTCCCAATGACTGGTGGAGGATGCCGGTCATCGCAATGCGCGATACCGAGATCCATGTAAATGACCGCATCTGTCAGTTCCGTATCCAGAAGCATCAGCCCAAGATCGTATTTGATGAAGTGGAAGAACTGACGGGAGAAGACCGCGGTGGTTTTGGCAGCACGGGCAGACATTAGACCACAGCGTATGATGTGGATGGCATGGAATGCAGCAAAAATAAAAGTAAAGCTTGACAACCACATATCAGATGCTATAATGAGTAGCATAAGCGAAGGCGCTAAGAAATTTTCTTGGCGTCTTTTTTTATACCATAACAGGAATAAAACTATTCACAAAATGCAAACGTAATGATTTTATTCTTGTAACAATGTAACACGCTAAAGTGAAAAGGCTTAAGAAAGAGGAGGACAAGGAATGAACAGATGGACAAAATTAAGTGCGGTGTTAATGGCAGGTATGCTGGCAGCAGGAGTGATGGGATGCGGAAGCGGGGAAACAGAGACAAAGACTGAGAAAACGTCGGCTGCGGAGGAGGCAAAGACAGAAGAAACCGGTACAGAAGCGGCAGATGCAGGGGCAGAAGCCGGACGTAAACAGCTTATCGTGGGATTTGATGCGGAATATCCGCCGTATGGTTATATGGATGATAACGGAGAATATGTTGGCTTTGATCTTGATCTGGCGCAGGAAGTATGTAACAGAAACGGATGGGAGCTGGTCAAACAGCCGATCGACTGGGATTCCAAGGATATGGAACTGAAGTCCGGATCGATCGACTGTATCTGGAACGGATTTACGATAACCGGACGTGAAGAGGATTACACCTGGACCGAACCGTATGTGGATAACAGTATTGTGGTGGTTGTTTCGGCAGATTCTGATATCCGGACACTGGATGATCTTGGGGGAAAGGTAGTGGCAACACAGGCAGATTCTTCCGCGCTTGCCGCATTGACGGATGACAGTGAGGACAATGCGGACAACCTTGCGCTCGCAGCAAGCTTCGCAGACCTGCAGCAGGTAGCGGATTATAACAGTGCATTTATGAATCTGGAATCCGGTGCGGTGGACGCGATCGCAGTGGATATCGGTGTTGCAAAATACCAGGTGGATTCCAGAGGAGATGCGTTCCGTATGCTGGATGATGCAATCTCCACAGAGCAGTATGCGGTCGGTTTTAAGCTTGGAAATACCGAACTGCGCGATACGGTACAGAAAACGCTGGACGAGATGGCAGCAGACGGCACAGTAGATAAGATCGCAGAGAATTATGCTGACTACAATCTTCCGGAAATGCTGTGTATCGGCAAATAGTAAGAACAGAAGAAAGGGAGTACAGCCATGTCAATGAGTAATGTGATCTGCCAGTTATCAGAAGGAATGCTGGCAACCTGTAACGTTTTTGTGCTGACACTGCTTTTTTCACTTCCCCTGGGGCTTCTCATAGCCCTGGGGAGAATGTCGAAATACCGGCTGCTTAAAGCGGTGACCAAGATCTATATATCCGTGATGCGCGGCACGCCGCTTATGCTGCAGCTTCTTGTGGTGTATTTCGGGCCGTATTATCTGTTTGGGATCAAGCTGTCCACGGCCTATCGTTTTTATGCCACAGTGATTGGCTTTTCCATAAATTATGCGTCCTATTTTGCAGAAATTTACCGTTCCGGAATCGAGGCGATCCCGGTGGGGCAGAGAGAAGCGGCAAAAGTTCTTGGATATTCCAAAATCCAGACATTCGGAAAGATCATATTTCCACAGATGGTGAAAAGAACGCTGCCACCTGTGACCAATGAGATCATTACATTAGTAAAAGACACTTCACTTGCATTTGTGCTTGCCTATGCGGAAATGTTTACGATAGCAAAGCAGATCGCAGCAGCGCAGACTACGATCATACCGTTGTTTGTGGCAGGAGCATTTTACTATATATTTAACCTGATTGTTGCAGTGGTCATGGAAAAGCTGGAAAAGAAGCTGGCATATTATCAGTAGGATGTGCCGGAGAGGAGAATATATGAAATTTTTAGAGGTAAGACATTTAAAAAAATCATTTCAGGAGCTTCAGGTGCTGCATGATATTTCATATTCGGTAAATGAGGGAGAGGTCGTTGCGATCATCGGACCGTCCGGTTCCGGAAAATCCACCCTGCTCCGGTGCTGTACGATGCTGGAGCGCATGGACAGCGGCACACTCAGATATCTTGGAGAAACGGCAGTTGATGACGGATATGTGGACGGGCTTGCACGGTATGCCAGACCGGAAGATTTAAAAAAGATACAGGGGTATTTCGGGCTGGTATTTCAGAATTTCAATCTGTTTCCCCATTATTCGGTGTTAAAAAATATTATGGATGCACCGCTTCATGTGCAAAAGAGGGATAAACAGGAAGTGCGTGAAACAGCCAAAGAACTGATAAAGAAAATGGGACTTGAGGGAAAGGAAAATTATTATCCATGTCAGTTGTCAGGCGGACAGCAGCAGCGTGTAGCGATCGCAAGAGCACTGGCAATGAAGCCGTCCGTGCTGTTCTTTGACGAGCCGACCAGCGCGCTGGACCCGGAACTGACCGGAGAGATCTTAAGAGTTATCCGGCAGCTGGCAGATGAAAAAATGACCATGGTGATCGTCACACATGAGATGGCATTCGCAAGAGATGTGGCAGATCGGGTCATATTTATGGACGGAGGCTATATCGTTGAACAGGGAGATGCAAAAGAAGTGATCGAACATCCAAAAGAGGAACGGACCAGACAGTTTCTGGCAAGGTTTTCAGAAAAGCAGACAGATTAAAGGGCCTGCATTTTTTATGCACTTTATTATAGTAAAGAACTAACATGGTAACAAAAAAGAGGAGAAAAACCAAATGATTATAAATCCGAAAACAATAAAAGAAGTTAAACTTACGGGAAAAGGCCTTACGGTGGAAAAAGTGGTTGCGGTCGCGCGATTTGGTGCAAAGGTGGTAATAGACGATGCGGCACAGCAGAAAATGAAAGAATCCCATGCGCAGGTGGAAAGGATCGTAAAGAGCGAAGTGCCGACGTATGGCATCAATACCGGATTTGGAGATTTCAGCACGATATCCATTGCACCGGAGGATATCAGCAAAGTACAGAAGAACCTGATCTTAAGCCATTGTGTGGCAACGGGAGAGCCTTATGCTGCCGAGGTGGTGCGTGCTATGATGCTGCTGCGCGCAAATGCACTTTGTATCGGCTTCTCCGGAATCCGTGCGGAAGTCGTGGACACGCTCGTGGAAATGATAAACCGCGGGGTGCATCCGGTCATTCCGCAAAAAGGGTCGCTTGGGGCAAGCGGTGATCTTGCACCGCTTGCACATATGGTGCTGCCGCTGATCGGCTATGGAAAAGCAAAATATCAGGGAAAAATTGAAAACGGTGCACAGGCAATGGAAAAAGCTGGGATTGTTCCGGTGGAATTAGAGGCAAAGGAGGGGCTGGCACTGATCAATGGAACGCAGGCCATGACGGCGGTTGGAACACTGGCGTACTACGATGCGCTCTGTGCGGCAAGAATGGCGGACATTGCCTGTGGTCTTACGATGGAGGCACTGTTAGCCCTGACTAATGCTTTTGATCCGAGAGTGCAGGCAGTGCGTCCGCATGCAGGACAGGCACTTGTTGCAAAAAATATCCGTATGATCACGGAAGGAAGTCCGATCCTTGCAAAATCACAGCATCTGCGCGTGCAGGATGCCTATGCGATCCGCTGCGTGCCGCAGGTACATGGCGGAATCCGCGATGCCCTATCCTATGTAAAGCATGCACTCGATATTGAGTTAAATTCCGTGACGGACAATCCGATCGTATTTTTAGACAACGGCGATGTGATCTCGGGAGGAAATTTCCATGGCGAACCGATGGCACTGGCGTTTGATTTCCTTGGAATAGCCGTTTCTGAGATCGCGAGTATCTCGGAGCGCCGGCTGGAGCGTATGGTAAACGGAGCGCTGAGTAACGGACTGCCGGAATTCCTGACCAATAAAGGAGGCTTGAACTCCGGATTTATGATCTGTCAGTACTGCGCAGCGAGTATGGTCAGTGAAAATAAAGTATTTGCGCATCCGGCAAGCGTGGATTCGATCCCGAGCTCTGCAAATCAGGAGGACCATGTCAGTATGGGAACGACGGCTGCCAGAAAATCCCGCCAGATCGTGGAAAATACCCTGTCAGTGCTTGCGTTTGAATTTATGGCAGCAGCACAGGGGATTGACCTGAGAAAAGATACCCCGTCTGCGGTCAGCCAAAAAGTGTACGATATTATAAGGAGCAGAGTTGCATACTGGGAGGAAGACCGGGAGATCCGCATTGATGTGGAGGCGATGAATGAACTGGTAAGAAGCGGTGAGATCGTAGAAGCAGTAAGTATGCTGCTTCCTGATTTTGAATAGCCGGGATCTTTCGTCAAATTGTACATAAAAAGATACGCTTTTCGTCAGTCTGACGAAAAGCGGAAATCTGAGGAGAGCAGATGGGCAGAACCCACAACAAAAGCGAAGAATCTTTGTGGAATCCACGTATAGCCAAAAAATACAGATTAGGATATAGTAATCTTAGCTGATAAAGAAAGGAACTGATTTGTTCCACACACAGATGTACATATTTTAGGAGGTATTAAAAAATGGCTAGTTTATCATTAAAGAACGTTTGCAAAAAATATCCGAACGGCTTTGAAGCGGTTAAGGATTTCAACCTTGAAGTAGAAGACAAAGAGTTCATCATCTTCGTTGGACCATCCGGATGTGGTAAATCTACTACACTTCGTATGATCGCAGGTCTGGAAGAAATTTCTTCCGGTGAGTTATCCATCGATGGAAGAGTCGTAAACGATGTTGAGCCGAAAGACAGAGATATCGCAATGGTATTCCAGAACTACGCTCTGTATCCGCATATGACCGTATTCGATAATATGGCATTTGGTCTGAAATTAAGAAAGGTTCCGAAGGACGAAATCAAAAAGAAAGTTGAAGAGGCAGCTAAGATCCTTGATCTTGAGAAACTGCTTGACCGTAAGCCGAAGGCTTTGTCCGGTGGACAGAGACAGCGTGTTGCCATGGGACGTGCGATCGTTCGTAATCCTAAGGTATTCCTTATGGATGAACCGTTATCCAACCTGGATGCAAAGTTAAGAGTACAGATGCGTTCTGAGATTTCTGCATTACATCACAGACTCGGCGCTACCATCATTTATGTAACACATGATCAGACCGAAGCTATGACACTCGGAACCAGAATCGTTGTATTAAAAGACGGTGTGATCCAGCAGGTAGATTCCCCGATCAAGTTATACAATGAGCCGGATAACCTGTTTGTTGCAGGATTCATCGGATCTCCGCAGATGAACTTCGTAGATGCTCAGTGTGTTGTTGAGGGCGAGAAAGTTACACTGAAATTCGACAAATTCAGTGCTGTATTACCGCCTGCAAAGGCAAAGAAACTGATCGACGGAGGATATGCAGGAAAGACTGTTGTCCTTGGTATCAGACCGGAAGACATCAGTGATTCCCAGATTGAGGTTGAGACCTTCAAGAGCAGCCTGATCGAAGCTGATGTAACTGGATACGAATTACTTGGTGCAGAAGTATTACTGTACTTCCAGATCGGCGGAGCAAGCTTCACTGCAAAGGTTGATTCCAGAACACCTGCCCGCATGGGTGATCATGTAAGATTTGCATTTGATCCGAGCAAGATTCATGTATTTGATAAAGAGACAGAATTGACAATTACCAACTAATTCGGTAAGATAACAATTAAATATAATGCTTAGAACCGGGTGTTATGTTACATCCGGTTCTTTTAATGCCAGAAGCAGACTTAAAGGAGTGAGAAACCAATGTTATCAAATCATAAGATTCAGGTAGCTTTAGATGAGATCAAAGAGATATCGAGAACCGACCTGGCACTTTATGACGACAAGGGCAAGCAGATTGCAGCGACCTTTGAGCCGGAGACGGAGATTTGCATGGCAATCGGAAATTTCATGGATTCCATGGCAGAGAGCCAGATGCTTTCAGGATGCCATTTTTTTAAGGTGGTTGTGGAGAATGAGGTGGAATATGTGCTGATCGCACAGTCATCCTCCGAGGAAGCGTATATGATCGGAAGGCTTGCCGTCTGCCAGATCCGCAATATCGTGCTTTCCTACCGGGAACAGTTTGACCGGAATAATTTTATGCAGAATATTCTGCTTGGAAACATGCTTGTGGTAGACATGTATAATAAAGCCCAGAAGCTGCATATCGAGCAGGCGCGCCGGATGGTCTATGTGATCGAGGTGGAGGGAAAGAACGATTCTGTGATCATGGAGACGGTCAAGGGACTGTTTTCCGATAAAAACAGGGATTTTGTCACAGAAGTGGACGAACAGAATATTATTCTTGTAAAAGATGCGACTGAGATCGGTACCGAGGAAGAAGCACAGTATATTGCGCGGATGATCGTGGATACGCTGCATGCCGAGGCAATGGTGCGCGTGCGTGTCGGCTACGGAACGGCGGTGGATAAGCTTCAGGATATTCCAAAATCTTACCAGGAAGCAAAAATGGCCCTGGAGGTCGGAAACATCTTTTATGTGGAATCGGAGACCATTTCCTACGCGAGACTCGGAATCGGCAGACTCATCTACCAGCTTCCGATGAGCCTCTGCGAAATGTTTATCGCAGAGATCTTTGGAGAGCGCAAGCTGGATCTCGATGACGAAACGTTAGTCACGATCCAGAAGTTTTTTGAGAACAACTTAAATATTTCTGAGACGGCGAGACAGCTTTATGTTCATCGAAATACACTCGTGTACCGTCTGGAACGCTTACAGAAGATGATCGGGCTTGACATCCGCAAATTTGAGGATGCCATGACCTTTAAGATCGCAATGATGGTGATCGCGCATATGACCTACCAGACAGGCGGACTGGAAGAATAGGCGCGCGTTTTAGAAAAGAAAGATAGGGAGTTAGAGAAGAATGGCAAAAAATACAGCATATGATGCGAACAGCATTTCCGTACTGGAAGGACTCGAAGCGGTACGGAAAAGACCTGGTATGTATATCGGCAGCGTATCAAGAAAGGGTTTGAACCACCTGATCTACGAGATCGTAGACAATTCTGTGGATGAACATCTTGCAGGTGTGTGCGATACGATCTGGGTGACGCTTGAGGCGGACGGTTCCTGTACGGTGGAGGATAACGGCCGTGGTATCCCGGTCGGAATGCATAAAAAAGGAGTTTCAGCGGCGCGTATCGTATTTACGACGCTTCATGCGGGCGGCAAATTTGACAATGCTGCCTATAAGACCAGCGGGGGTCTGCATGGCGTCGGTTCTTCTGTTGTCAATGCACTTTCCACGTATATGGATGTGGAGATAAGCAGGGACGGTGCAGTACATCATGACCGCTATGAACGTGGAGTTCCGGTGATCGAACTTGAGAACGGACTGCTTCCGGTGATCGGAAAGACCAAAAAGACCGGAACAAAGATCAATTTTCTGCCGGACCCGGAAATTTTTGAAAAGACACGTTTCAAAGAGGATGAGGTAAAGAGCCGTCTGCATGAGACTGCCTACTTAAATCCGAAGCTTACGATCATTTATGAGGACAGGCGCGGAGAGGAGACAGAACACATCGTATTTCATGAGGAAGACGGTATTGTCGGTTTTGTGAAGGATTTAAACAGGAATCTGGAAACGATCCATGATGTGGTCTATTTCAGCGGCGAGAGCGAGGGTATCGGCGTGGAAGTTGCATTTCAGTACACAAATGAGTTCCATGAAAATATCCTGGGTTTCTGTAACAACATCTACAATGCAGAGGGTGGAACACATATTACCGGTTTTAAGACGACTTTTACGACGGTGATCAATTCCTATGCCAGAGAGCTTGGTATTTTAAAGGAAAAGGATGCGAACTTTACCGGAACCGATGTGCGAAACGGGATGACGGCAGTTGTTTCCATCAAGCATCCGGATCCGCGTTTTGAGGGACAGACCAAGACGAAACTTGACAACCAGGATGCAGCACGTATCACCGGAAAGATCACGAGTGACGAGATACAGCTTTACTTCGATAAAAATCTGGACACCTTAAAAGCCGTGATCTCCTGTGCGGAGAAGGCCGCAAAGATCCGTAAAACGGAGGAAAAGGCAAAGACGAATCTTTTAACCAAGCAGAAATTTTCGTTTGATTCCAACGGAAAGCTTGCCAACTGTGAGTCCAGAGATGCCGCAAAATGCGAAATTTTTATCGTCGAGGGAGATTCTGCCGGCGGCTCCGCGAAAATGGCGAGAAACCGTATGTTTCAGGCGATCATGCCGATCCGCGGTAAGATCTTGAATGTAGAAAAAGCAAGTATTGACAAGGTGCTTGCCAATGCGGAGATCAAAACGATGATCAATGCATTCGGCTGCGGATTTTCCGAGGGCTACGGCAATGACTTTGATATCACGAAGCTGCGCTATGACAAGATCATTATTATGGCAGATGCCGACGTGGACGGTGCGCATATCTCCACACTTCTTCTGACATTGTTTTACCGTTTTATGCCGGAGCTGATCTTTGAGGGACATGTCTATATTGCCATGCCGCCGCTTTACAAGGCAATTCCGAGCAAAGGTACGGAGGAATATCTGTATGATGACGATGCACTGGCAAAATATCGAAAGAGCCACAAGGGACCGTTTACGCTGCAGCGTTACAAAGGACTTGGCGAGATGGATGCCGAACAGCTCTGGGAGACGACGTTAAATCCGGAGACCAGACTGTTAAAAAAGGTGGAGATCGAGGATGCCATTACCGCGTCGGATGTGACTGCGATGTTAATGGGAACCGATGTGCCGCCGCGTAAGGCATTCATATACAAATATGCCAAAGATGCGGAAATTGATGCGTAAAAGATTTTAGATTAGAATAGAAGGTAGAGGATATGCTGACAGAAGATCGACTGATTCACACGGAATATTCCGAGGTAATGCAAAAATCTTATATTGATTATGCGATGAGTGTTATTATATCAAGAGCACTGCCGGATGTGCGTGACGGCTTAAAGCCGGTACAGCGCCGGACGCTCTATGACATGTATGAGCTTGGCATCCGTTATGACAAGCCGTACCGTAAATGTGCGCGTATTGTCGGGGATACCATGGGTAAATATCACCCGCATGGTGACAGCTCCATATATGAGGCACTGGTGGTCATGGCGCAGGATTTTAAAAAAGGGATGGCGCTGATCGACGGACATGGAAATTTTGGTTCGATCGAGGGCGATGGAGCTGCTGCCATGCGTTATACAGAGGCGCGCCTGAAAAAACTGACCCAGGATGTCTATCTGTCCGATCTGGACAAGGACGTGGTCGATTTTGTACCGAACTTTGATGAGACAGAGAAAGAGCCTGAAGTGCTTCCGGTCAAAGTGCCGAATATCCTGATCAACGGTGCGGAGGGAATCGCGGTCGGTATGGCGACCAACATCCCGCCGCACAACTTTGGCGAAGTGATCGACGGTGTGATCGCGTATATGAAAAATCCGGACATCAATACCGAACAGATGATGGAATATATCAAAGGACCGGACTTCCCGACCGGCGGTATTGTCACCAATAAAGACGAACTGCTCTCCATCTATTCCACCGGCATGGGAAAGATCAAGATCCGCGGTAAGGTGGAAGTGGAAAAAGGAAAAGGCGGAAGAGAACATCTGGTGATCACAGAGATCCCATATACGATGATTGGTTTAAACATCGGAAAATTTTTGAATGATATCTATGGTCTGGTCGAGACAAAAAAGACGACGGATATTGTGGATATTTCAAACCAGTCTTCCAAAGAGGGAATCCGTATCGTCATTGAAGTGAAAAAGGGCACGGATATTGAAAATTTAAAGAACATGCTCTATAAAAAGACAAAGCTTGAGGATACATTTGGTGTCAACATGCTTGCCGTTGCGGACGGAAGACCGGAGACGCTCGGCATTGTGCCGCTGATCCGCCATCATGTGAATTTCCAGTATGAGCTTGCAACCCGAAAATACAAGACACTGCTGGCGAAGGAACTGGATAAAAAGGAAATTCAGGAGGGGCTGATCAAAGCGTGCGATGTCATTGACCTGATCATTGAGATCCTGCGTGGAAGCAAGAATGTAAAAGATGCAAAGGCATGTCTGATGACCGGAGATATTACCAATATCCATTTAAAATCAAAGGAATCGGAAGAAAAGGCAGCCAGGCTGCGTTTTACGGAACGTCAGGCATCTGCGATCCTTGAAATGCGTCTCTATAAGCTGATTGGTCTGGAAATTGAAGCGCTGATGAGGGATCACGATGAGACATTAAAGCATATTGCGGAATATGAGGATATTTTAAGTAACCGTGCAACGATGGCAAAGGTCATTATAAAAGAGCTTGAGCGTTACAAGAAAGAATACGCTGTTCCACGCAAAACTGCGGTCGAGAATGCGGCAGAGGCTGTCTTTGAGGAAAAGAAGATCGAGGAGATGGATGTCGTATTCCTGATGGATCGATTTGGTTATGCAAAGACAATCGATGTGGCGGCATACGAGCGGAATAAGGAAGCGGCAGATACAGAGAACCGCTATATCATCCGCTGCAAAAATACGGATAAGATATGTATCTTTACCAATAAAGGGCAGATGCATCTGCTAAAGATCCTGGATCTTCCATATGGAAAATTCAGGGACAAGGGAACCCCGATCGACAACCTGAGCAATTATAACAGCAGCGAGGAGGATCTGGTCTATATTGCACCAATGGAAGAGATCCGGCACAAAAAGCTTTTGTTTGGAACAAAGACTGCAATGCTAAAGCTGGTGGACGGTGCGGAGTTTGATGTGGCAAAGCGGACAACTGCGGCGACAAAGCTGAATGAAGGGGATGCGGTTATCTTTGTCCATCCGGTGGAGGAAAATGATCACATAGTCATGCAGTCCGGAAAGGATATGTTCCTTCGCATCGAGGCAGCTACCGTACCGGAAAAGAAAAAGGGTGCGGTGGGTGTCCGTGGTATGAGGCTGGCTTCCGGAGATCTGCTTACAGCGATTTATCTGCTTGGAAATGAAGATGACAGCATCAGTGTTCAGGTAAAGGATAAGGAAGTGGTATTAAACCGCCTGCATGTGGCGAACCGTGATACCAAAGGAGTGAAACGATGACAAAGACCATATTGTTTGATCTGGATGGGACATTAGTGGATTCCGGCCCGGGAATCACAAAATGTGCGCAGTATGCGCTGGATTATTTTGGAATTCATGAACCGCAGACAGAAAAGCTCTCGTTTTTTGTCGGACCTCCGCTTATGCATACTTTTATGGTACATTATGGCTTTTCAGAAGAAAAAGCAAAGCAGGCGGTCGAAAAATACAGAGAACGTTACCACAAAGTCGGCATTTTTGAGTGTGAGCTATATCCGGATGTTGCTAAAGTGCTGTGCTCGCTCAAGGAGAAGGGATATACGGTTGCACTTGCATCGTCGAAGCCGGAGAGCTCCTGCAAACAGATCTTAGAGCATTTTTCAATATTTAAGTACTTTGATGAGGTGGCCGGAGCTGAGATGAACGGACCGCGGAATGAAAAGGTGGATGTACTGGTCGAGGCGCTGCGCCGTATGAAAAAAAAGCCGGACGAATGTGTTCTGATCGGTGACACCAAATTTGATGCGATCGGTGCGGCAAAGCTTGGAATGGAGTGCATCGGGGTATCCTATGGTTATGGTACGAAGGAGGAACTGGCGGCAGAGGGCGCCGTGACGGTGCTTTCTTCCATGAAAGAGGTGGAGCGTTATCTTGAGAAACGCTAAATTGAAGAATATCTGGGATGTATTGTATCCTGTCGTTTTGTATGTGGTCGTCTCAGACTGCATCTGTATGCTGCTTTCGCTGGCATTGGGAGAACACACCGTCAGTCCTATGATGCTTCAGATACTGACTGTAATTTTGTCTTCGCCGCCGGTTATCTATCTCTACGTGAGTGACCGGAAGGGGCAGAAATTTTTATCAGACGGTTCAGAAGGACGAAAAGACAGTCTGCGGATAAATCTGCTGCGGATTCTGGTCGTTTGTATTGTGGCGGCATGCCTGTCGGTTTCCTTAAATAATCTGATCCTTGCGACAAAACTGGAAGAACAGTCTGCAGCATACAGACGGGTAAATGCTTCTTTTTTCAGCAGTACGTTTGGTGTGGAACTGCTTGGGACTTCACTTGTGACACCGATACTCGAAGAAATACTCTATCGTGGCATCGTATACGAGAGACTGAAACGCTGCGGAAAGATACGTACGGCAGTTTTTCTGTCGGCACTTATTTTCGGAGCGATGCATTTCAATCTGGTTCAGTTTTTATATGCAGGACTGATCGGTGTGTTTCTTGCTGTGGTCTACGAGACAGAGGGGACGATCCTGGTGCCGATGCTTGCACATGCGGTGGCGAATGCAGTGGCAGTGGCACGGGTGGAAACGGGATTTTTAAGCGGATTTTCCGAAAAAAACCCATTTTTCCTTCCGTTGTCCTTGCTTCTGCTTGGAATTTCAATTATAATGACCTGGTACCTCATAAGAGGGCGCCTATTTGAGAAACAACTTAAAGACAATTAAAGAGAATGTAAGCAACGGGGCTTATCACACAGAAAAATACAGTTTCTGCAACAGAGCGGAACTGGAACAAAATGTGTGTATAAGCCTCTTATTTTGCAAAAATAATACACAATAGTCTGAAAACAATATAAAAATGGAACAATAGACATATTATCAGACAATACTGCAAAAATAAATATTTACAAATGAAAAAAAAAGTTGTATAGTAGGTTTTAACAAGCGAAAAACGGGCTTTTTCGTAGTACAAAGAAAGGAAGATAAGATGGAAGCACAGGTAAATGAAAGCAACAGAACTGCGCAGGGTATGTATGATCCGCGGTTCGAGCATGACAACTGCGGTATCGGTGCTGTCGTGAATATCAAGGGCGTAAAGAGCCACGCGACAGTAGAAAATGCACTGAAGATCGTAGAGAACTTGAAGCACAGAGCAGGAAAAGATGCAGAGGGAAAGACCGGTGATGGTGTTGGTATTTTATTACAGATATCACACAAATTTTTCACCAAGGCAGTAAAGCCTCTGGGTATTGAACTGGGCGGAGAGAGAGATTACGGCATCGGTATGTTCTTTTTCCCGCAGGACGAGCTTGCACGCAATCAGGCCAAGAAAATGTTCGAGGTCATTATTGATAAAGAGGGTATGGAATTTCTCGGATGGAGAGAGGTGCCGACGGACCCGACCAAGCTTGGCAAAAAGGCGGTCGACTGTATGCCGTACATTATGCAGGCATTCGTAAAGCGTCCGAAGGATGTTGCGAAGGGACTGGATTTTGACCGCAAACTCTATGTTGCACGCCGTGTATTTGAGCAGAGTAATGACAATACATATGTGGTTTCCTTATCCAGCCGTACGATTGTATACAAAGGTATGTTCCTCGTAGATCAGCTCCGTATGTTCTTTGCAGATCTGCAGGACAGGGATTACGAATCTGCGATCGCCATGGTACATTCCCGTTTTTCAACGAACACGAATCCGAGCTGGGAGAGAGCGCATCCGAACCGTTTTATCGTACACAACGGCGAGATCAATACCATCCGCGGAAATGCGGATAAGATGCTTGCAAGAGAAGAGACTATGGAGTCTGAGCATCTGAAAGGTGAATTACAGAAGGTGCTTCCGGTTGTAAATACCGAGGGATCTGACTCGGCAATGCTGGATAACACACTGGAATTTCTTGTGATGAGCGGCATGGATCTTCCGCTTGCGGTCATGATCATGATTCCGGAACCGTGGTCAAATAATGCACTGATGGCACAGAAAAAGAAAGATTTCTACCAGTATTATGCAACCATGATGGAGCCATGGGACGGACCGGCTTCCATTCTCTTCTGTGATGGTGATAAAATGGGTGCGGTACTTGACCGTAACGGTCTTCGTCCTTCCCGTTATTATATTACCGATGATGATCAGCTTATCCTTTCATCTGAGGTCGGGGTACTGGATATCGATCCGACCAAGATCGTGGTAAAGGAAAGATTAAGACCGGGCAAAATGCTTCTCGTCGATACGATCGAGGGACGTGTGATCGATGATGAAGAATTAAAGGACTATTATGCACAAAAGGAACCTTATGGTGAATGGCTTGATTCACACCTCACATACTTAAAGGATTTAAAGATTCCTAATGAAAGAGTAGAAGTCATTAGTGATGAAAAGCTAGAAACATTACAGACTGCTTTTGGTTATAAGTATGAAGATATTAAAGACTATATTATTCCAATGGCTACTAATGGTAATGAACCTATTATCGCTATGGGTAATGATGCCCCTCTTGCGGCAATGAGTACTATGCATCAGCCACTCTTTAATTACTTTAAACAGTTATTTGCTCAGGTAACTAATCCTCCTATCGATTCTATTCGTGAAGAGATTGTCACATCTACTTCATTAGATATTGGTACTGAAGGAAATATCTTAAATGATTCACCTGATAACTGTCGTTTATTACATATTCATAATCCTATTCTTACGAATACAGATATTCTTAAGTTAAAACATCTTCATACAGATGATTTTGAAAGTGAAACTATTTCTACACTTTATTATAAGAATACATCTCTTAAGAAAGCTTTAGATCATCTCTTTATTGAAGTAGATAAAGCATATCATCGTGGTGCAAACATTATTATTCTTTCAGACCGTGGTGTAGATGATAACCATTGTGCTATTCCAGCATTACTTGCAGTCGCAAGTGTTAACTCTTATTTAGTACGTACTAAGAAGAGAATGAAGATGGCTTTAATTATTGAATCTGGTGAAACAAGAGAAGTACATCATTTTGCGACATTACTCGGTTATGGTGCAAGTGCTATTAATGCCTATCTTGTTCAAGATACAATTCATCAGGCTGTAGAAGATGGCTTATTAGAAAAGGATTACTATGCTGCGGTAGAAGATTATAATCATGCTGTACTTTCTGGTATTGTCAAGATTGCTTCTAAGATGGGTATTTCTACTTTACAGTCTTATCGTGGTTCTCAGAACTTTGAAGCCATTGGTATTTCTAAAGAAGTTATTGATACATACTTCCCTCATACAGTAAGTAGAGTTGAAGGTATTAC
>OIZA01000648.1_pt1 | contig 16157 bp, 15 predicted proteins | sample 1588381 | NCBI WGS metagenome assembly OIZA01 (sample SAMN03283277) | human gut metagenome | biome: human-associated habitat; material: feces | host: Homo sapiens | place: Peru | collected 2012 | reverse complement strand
ATGAATGATATAAAACCCCCGCCAGCACCAGACAGCCGGTGATAAACACCAGCGCCGGATAAATCGGCACTCTGAACTGTCGTTTTTCTTTCGGATCCAGGCACTCTGAATCCCTCTCCTGCCTTTCCATGTTTTCCTCTTCTAACTACTGATTTATATATGACTTACTTACGCAGCATAGCGATGCCCCGATCCGGGCGTAACCCAGGCGCACACGCGCAGCCGGCACACATCTTGAGACGTTCAGCACCCCAGGACAATGCTGCGACATATATCATATATTTTAAGCAAAATCAATCCAATTACAAGAAAAACAGGAATTTTAATCATTTTAATCATAGCTATTTTCTATAGCTGGCTCGTTTTTTTTCGTATTATACAGACAGGGCTTCTCATTTTATACTGTGCAGGCAATGAAATGAGCGACAGCTCATCCCCGGGATAAAGAACATACTGACGAAACGAAGCATCCATCTGCCGGCCACTTCCGGCATGCTCGGATATAGATCACCAGAAAGGACTCCATACCTATGAAAAATCCTGCACCATTCCGTTACGATATCGTCGGCAGCTTCCTCCGCACCGCTGCCATCCACGACGCCCGCGCGAAGTTTGAGGCTGGCGAGATTTCCGCAGAGGAGCTCGCTGCGGTCGAAGATACCGAGATTCGTGATCTCGTAAAGAAGGAGGAGCAGGTCGGACTGAAGGCAGTCACCGATGGTGAGTATCGCCGTTCCTTCTGGCATCTCGACTTCCTCTGGGGACTGAGCGGGGTGCAGAAGATCAAGTCCAGCCACTTCTCTGTCGCCTTCAAGGGCTTCCAGCCGAAGGCCGAGACCATCCAGATCGTGGATAAGCTTGACTTCCCGGCGGACCACCCGTTCATCCGGCACTTCAAGTATCTGAAGAGCATCGCAGAGCCGGGTGTCGAACCGAAGCAGTGTATCCCATCTCCGTCGATGCTCCACCTCATCTGCTGCGTCCGGGAAGCGAACTATCAGCCGATCGCGCACTATCAGGATGAGCAGATTCTCCTCGATGACCTCGCGGCCACCTATCAGAAGGCCATAAAGGCGTTCTATGCCGCCGGCTGCCGCTATCTCCAGCTCGACGACACCTCCTGGGGTGAGTTCTGCTCCGCAGAGAAGCGTCAGTCCTATGCCGAGCGTGGCATCGATGTCGATGAGCTCGGTCGCAAGTATGTCTATGTGCTCAATAAGGTGCTCGAGGCGAAGCCGGAGGATATGACCATCACGATGCACATCTGCCGTGGCAACTTCCGCTCCACCTGGTCTGCATCCGGTGGATATGAGCCGGTCGCGGAGATTCTCTTCGGGCACTGCAACGTCGACGGCTTCTTCCTAGAGTATGACAGTGACCGTGCCGGCGGCTTCGAGCCACTCCGCTTCATCGGTAAGCAGAAGGTCGTACTGGGCCTCGTTACATCGAAGGAAGCGGAACTTGAGAACCAGGACGACGTCATTGCCCGCATCCATGAGGCCGCGAAGTATGTACCGCTCGAGCAGCTGGCTCTCAGCCCACAGTGTGGCTTCGCCTCCACCGAGGAAGGCAACCTCGTCACCGACGACGACCAGTGGAAGAAGCTGGGCCTCGTGAAGAGCATCGCCGAAGAGGTCTGGGGATAAATTCTCAGAAACCTTCCGAAGATCATCTGTAAAGCTTCATGCCCCCATCTTCCGGCATATGTATTGGCACAAAAAGGAACGATACATCCATGGTTTCTCGTGCTCTGGCTGTCGCTTAAGGGGGTCTGATTCCATTAAATTTTTCTAAAGAGCGAAAAAGCGCTGACCTGCCACCCTGCAGATCAGCGCTTTTCCTTACTTAAAAACTTATAATGGGGTCTGCCCCACTTTATATCTTACTCCCCGAGGTAATATCTTCCGTACGCATCGGCGGCCTTCATCGCTGCACACACGCTCTCCGGAGTAACCTCGAACGGCATATTATGAAGTGTATCATTTTCCGCGCAAGCTGCTGTAGCCACGGCCATCAGCTTCTCGTCGGTCACTTCCGTGATGCCCAGCTCCTTCAGTGTTACCGGAAGGCCCAGCTCGATACACCAGTTGATGATATCCTCGAGCTCATCCGCCGGGATATCCTCGAGTACCAGCTGTGTGATGGTTCCGAATGCAACCTTCTCACCATGGTACATATGGTGGCACTCATCCAGCACTGTCAGACCATTATGGATCGCATGTGCGCCTGCCAGTCCGCCGCTCTCGAAGCCGATACCGCTGAGCAGTGTGTTCGCCTCGATGATCTTCTCTACAGACTTCGTGCATGCACCAGCCTCCAGCGCAAGCTTCGCCTTTACACCCTCATTCATCAGCGTATCAAAGCAGAGCTTCGCAAGCGCCATCGCGGCCATCGTCACCTTACCACCGGCGCAGGTCGTCGCCTGACTCGCCTGGCAAGCTCTCGCCTCGAAGTACGTCGCAAGCGCATCACCCATTCCGGAAACCGTCAGACGAACCGGTGACTTCGCGATGATCTCTGTATCCATCAGCACCATGTTCGGGTTCGCCGGAAGGAATAAATACTCCTCAAACACACCATCATCTGTATAGATAACGGAAAGTGCACTGCACGGCGCATCCGTCGATGCAATCGTCGGGCAGATCAGCACCGGCGCTTTCTTATAATACGCCACCGCCTTCGCCGTATCGAGGATCTTGCCGCCACCGATACCGATCACGACATCACAGCCCTTCTCATCCATCACCGCAACCAGACGATTGATTTCCGTCTTGCTGCACTCTCTGTTGAAGTACTCATATATCGGCTCGACCGCATAGCCCTCAAATCCCGTCTTCAGCGTATCGCCGATTCTCTTAAAGCCAGACTCTGTGATCAGCACCAGCGCCTTCTTGCCATACTTCTCCGCATACTCGCCCAGCTTCTTCATCTCGCCTGCGCCCTGCACATATCTGCTCGGGCTGTAAAGAATATTTGCCATCCGATTTACCTCCTGAATAAAATCACACATTGTTATTTAATTAACGATTTTGCATATATTTTATTCCTACCCAGGATGCATGTCAATATAATCAATTCCTGTAAATCGGCGCTCATCATCGCCCTATCCTGCCGGCGCAGGCCAATGTCTTCGCCCACAGCTCAGCGCTTTTCCTCTTCATTCATTTCCAAGAAACATCCGGCATCATGCGCATAGATCACGCCAACCGCCTGCAGATATGCGTAAATCACGGTACTCCCGACGAACTTCATGCCTCGCCTCTTCAGATCCATCGAAATCCGGTCTGAGAGCTCCGACTTCGTCCGCCCCTTCTCATACACCACCTGGCCGTCCGTCCAGTGCCAGAGATACTCCGCGAAGCTGCCGTACTCCTCCTGTATCGCCCAAAAAGCTCTCGCATTCGTCACCGCCGCCTCGATCTTCAGACGATTTCGGATGATCCCAGCATTACTCCGCAGCGCCGCCATCTTCTCTTCATCATAGGCACAAACCGCCTCCAGATCGAAGCCATCGAACGCTTCACGAAACGCCTCACGCTTATTCAGCACACACTCCCAGGACAGCCCCGCCTGAAAGCACTCCAGAATCAGCATCTCAAACAGCTTATGATCATCATGAACCGGCACACCCCACTCTTCATCATGGTAGCGGATGTACCGCTCATTTTTCGGATTCGCCCAGCAGCACCGCTGCTTCCCATCAGCCCAGTCCATCCGCACACCTCCGATCTCTGACGCCCACAGCCCAATCAGGCCAATGCAGGCTCCTCTACTGCCGTCTCTGCCCGCACTTTATGCGCCCACAATACGCATCAATGCATCCTGCAGAACTTTCGAAAAATTCACGCCCATGCTCTCTGCCTTTTCATTTAACCAGAACGGAATCGTACAGTTCTTTTTCACCGACTTATTCCTCATACGATTCTGATACGCCTCAAAATCGATGTCCACATAGGTCACAAGTCCATCCGAAAAATCAAGCTCGTCATCTGCAACTTCCTTTGCCTTCGCCCTGGCTTTCTCGAAGCTGGAAACCACCGGCAGCTCATCCTCTGTTTTAAACTCCATCCCAGCCGTTCCCATCGCATCACGTGCCATTTCGATAGCATCCGCAAGGCTGCTGCCTTCCGTATATGTATCAAAATCCGGAATATATACCAGAAAATCATTCTCATCCTGCTTTATCAAAACCGGATATGCTTTTGCCAGAAATCTATTCATATAATCACCTCATATAATCTAAAAGCTCAGCATTCAAGAAACCTCACATAAGTCCCCATTTTTTCAGTATCGCACGAGCAAGTCTTTCGTTGATTTCCTTATGCCTCGGAATGACTTCGACGTCGTTTCCTCTCACATACTTGTCATGATTTCCACCATGCTCTTTGAACTTGAATCCAGCCCGTTCAAGTTTCTTGATTAATTCTTTGTTTTTCATCAACTATTCCTTTCTTTGATTATACGCCCTTTATGCGTATTTTCAAGACAGACTGACGTACATTTCTGAAACCATATCGAATCAAAAATGAACGCTTACAGAAATATCTTGTCTTAATAAAGGGATTTATGTCGATCATCGACACGAATGAACATAAGCTCATTCTAACACGAGGAACAGAATATGCGTAGAGTCTACAAACAGACTATATTAAGCGGTTTACCTCCAGGTTTTTCAAGACATTCACACTGATATGATGTCGCAAAATTTTTTTGAACAGTTACATTTATCCGTACATTTTTTGTATCTAATTAGAAACTGCAATAAAGCGCTGACCTGCCACCCCACAGATCAGCGCTTTTCCTCTATAATCGCATGCCAATGCAGGCTCCTCTACTGCCGTCTCCGCCCGCACTCGTCAAACGTCCGCTTCAGTTCCTTCTGCACATACACCACTGTTCCGAACAGCACGCAGAACTGCGCAAGCACCATCACCAGTGCCAGCGTCCCAAGGGTTTCCTCGCCGGCCTTCGCGAATGGCAGCTGCACAAACACGGACAGCGCCAGCGAGATCCATCCGGTTTTCCACCATAGCCTCCCGCAGCACGCATGCGCAAACGCCCAGGTATCCCCTTTTTGTCAAATATTATGTAACATTTCTAGGCTATCTCTTGTTTTCTTCCTGAAGCAGTTCATCCAACGCCTGAACCAGTGACTGCTCTTCCGATGTATCAGAAATTTTAAAGGCATCCTTTGTCTTCCGGTTACTCTTTATGATCTCCTTAATGGTATCTTCTTTTACTACATCTTCATATTTCGACGCAATATACTGTAATGTCTGCTTGGTCGTCCTCTCATCAGCCTGTACTTTGGAATACAACTCTGCATTGTGTTCATATTGCAAAAGAATGTCTTCAAATAAATCCTTTATCGTTTCATCCACATGATCCCATCCGCCATACAGATTCTGCATCGCCGTATCCACCATTTCCTTTGAAATCGGCTCTCCCTTATCTCTGGACTCAGCGAGAATACCGATGATATCCGAAAGGTCATTTTTATACAGTCGTCCCGACATCAGTTTCATCGCAATCAGATATTCCTGTTCGATCGCTCGAACCTCCAGGACATGGCAGAACGTACGATAATACTTTGAAAAGCCGCGCAAAGCTGGAGTAAAGGATTTTGTATGTTCAAAATCCGAGTTGAGCCAATCCGATGGCAGATTAAAATGGTCCGCCACTCGTCGTGCCGCTTCTCGTATGGCCCGATCATTAATCATCGCATCAATATCACTAGACATCTCCCGAAATGTATAGTTCTGTACGATAGACGCGCCACCTGCTATGACAATTTCAAAATGCGCATTTCTTCCTTCGAATTTCCTCAACTCCTTCGCCAGCTCATTGAGGTATTTGTCCATATCCTCTTTTCTCATCATGAAATTAAGCGACATGATCTACCCCCTTTTCCATGATATTCGCCCGCTTAAATTCCGGCAGGCACTCTTCCATGCACTGCTTCTTCAGCTTCTCCCGTAAATGCACGTCGCCGATCATTTCGATATCTTCTGGATACTTTACTTCATCCAGCTTCCAATTCCGCATTTCTTTATATCCATCATATAGAGGAAGCTCTGAAATCCTGCATAAATAGTCCACTGCTGCCACAACATATAAGCCTTTATCATACTGCTTTTCCAGAAAACATCTTTCGGCCAGATGTGATGTGATACAGGAACGTATAAATCTTATCCTTCCCTCTGTCTTAATCTGGTGCTGAAGGTTACTGACAAACGTATTCCATTGTGAATCTCTGATATATTTATCAGCACAGTATTCACTATAGAGCTCGTCCATAGATACTTTCAAATACTGACTTAAGCTCACAAGTAATTGAACCGACGCCTTGTTAAGATCCGTGATACCTCTCACAATTCGATTAATTGCAGTGAACGGAATGTTCAGATCTTTTGCCGCCTTATATACCGTTGTATCTTTTGACATAAACATATATTCAAGCATATTCCCGCCTCCTATTATCATGTATAGCATTCCTTTTTATTATCATACATGATAATGTCACAAAAAGAAAGCGCAGACCTTCGATCGAAGATCTGCGCTTTTCTGCTATAAACTTAGTCCAATGCAGGCTCCTCTACTGTCGTCTCCACCCCTTACGCTTCGATCTTCACGGCGTTTTCCTTCACTTCCTGTATCTTCTGCAGAATTTCGGTTCTCCGCTTCGGGTCGAACAGCTTGATGAAGCTCACCGGCTTATCAAATGGTGGCTTCATGAGGTCGGTGTTCTCCATGTAACCGTTATTTTCGATATAGCTGATGATTTTGTTCACGAACGCAATCTGCTTCTGGTTCAGGGACTGGTCATTGATGAACTCGGAGAACACCGCCATCGCTGCGTCGTGGTCGAGCTTCGCGATCTTCCGGATCAGCAGGCCGAACGGCGTATCGCCATACGCCTTCTGGTAGTCCTCCTTGTTACCCAGCTCCTCGGTCAGTATACGTTCCAGCTCCTCATAATCGCCGCTCGTGAGCGGGATGTTATGCGTCAGCTTATGGATCGACATCGCGTTTCCGTGATCGTTGATATATCGGTTTACTTTCTTTTTGTAATCGACGAAATCATACGCCGGATCCAGCTGCTCCCCTTCTTTTCGGTCAATGATGCGGTCCGCAATTGTCGTGTAAATCGGCGTTGTACCAATACCTCCACTGACGATGAACTGAATAAGACTTCTGAGTTCCTTTCGCGCATTTTCGATTTCGAGCACGTCATTCACGTTCCAAAAAGCATCAGATCGTACCCTCTTGATAACCGGCAGCTTCGCATTGACCTGCGGGATACTGACCTTCTTCGCCAGCATTTCACAGATATTTACCAGCTGGTCCTTCAGATGTGGGAACAGTGTCGTTCCATCCATGTCCTGCAGGATCAGATTGTACATGAAGTTATCGAAGCGTTTCGCCGACTCATCCTTATCTTCGATGTGCACGAGCGGGGCGATTTCACGGATCAGCTCCGTCTGCATTTCATCTGAGATAAACTGATACACATCCAGATTCTTATAGTTTTCCACATATTTGAGATGGGTATGCACAGACACCAGATCGGTATTCAGTGCGCTCACAAGGCGCTGGCAGTCGGTCACCAGCTGCTGCCGCCACGCCTGGAATCGCGGCTCTGCATACGCTTCCGTCTGCATATGCTGCGCCAGCGCGATCTTCTTTATGAAGATCATTTCCGACAGTGTTCTCGTTTCGGAGCCGGCATATCCCTCCTTATGTGTCTCGAAGAACTCGAAATTTCCACAGTAATCAAAGATCAGAAAACGTCGCTTACCTTCGTATTCTCCGTCGATCTGATCCGTGCACATAAGATGCGGGCAGAGTCGGGTTCCACATCCGATCATCTGCCAGAATTTCGTTTTCGATTTCACCTGCTTAAAGAACACCAAGTTCAGTGCTTCCGGTACGTCAATACCGGTATCCATCATATCGACCGACACCGCGATCTGCGGATCCTTATCCGGAATCCGGAAGTCATCGATGATCGTCTGAGCAAAGGCATCCTCACAGACAGCACGCTGCATAAACGTCCCCTTATAGTTCGGATAGAGCTTATTAAAGCGCTCGAGTATAAACTCCGCATGGCGCTTGCTCTGTGCGAAGATGATGGTTTTTCCGATTTTTTCTCCACCCTCGATCTTGATGCCACGCTCCATCAGATCCTGTAAAACCATATCCACCGTGGTGGTGTTAAAGAGGAACTTATTCAGCGCTGCAGACGGGATGAAATCCGGCACATTCATGCCGTTCCACATAAAGTCCTGATCCAGCCTATCCTGATCCTTTTTCGACAGCTGACTGTAGGTGATGCCGTTCTCGAGAAACTCGGTTTTCACCTTATAGTTGTAGTAAGGCACCAGCACATGATCCTTATAGACCGCGGTTTCGTAATCATAGGCATAGGTCGGAACCTCATTCTCCATCTCAAAGAAGTCATAGGTATTCCGGTCGACCTCCATCTTCGGTGTCGCCGTCAGGCCCACTAAAATCGCATCGAAATAATCGAAAATCGTGCGGTACTTCTTAAAGATACTGCGGTGCGACTCATCGATGATGATCATATCGAAGTGCGCCGGCGTAAACAGCCGGTTTCCATCCGTGCTTCTGCTGCTATCGATGGAATTCAGTATCGTCGGATAGGTCGAGAACACGATGCGCGCATTCTTATCATCCTTGTTCGAACAGAGATTGCAGAGCGTCATATTCGGCAGATACTCCTTGAAGGAGTCCTTCGCCTGCTTGACGAGCGCGGTACGATCTGCGAGGAAGAGAACATTGGTCACATACCCGCCACGGCTGAAGACATCGACCAGCGAAGCCGCCGTTCTGGTCTTTCCGGTACCGGTCGCCATGACCAGCAGATTCTTGCGGAAGCCCTGCTTCACATGATCGCAGACCGCACGAATCGCCTCCTTCTGGTAGTAACGATTCGTAATCTTATCATCGATGGCGATTTCATCCAGCTCCTGGTGATCCGAACGACGATTGATCAGTCTCTGCAGATCATCCTTGCCGAAGATGCCGTACACCTTTCGCTGCGGACCGCTCTTATCATCCCAGAAGTAGGTGTCAAAGCCGTTCGTCGTGAACATGATCGGCCGGCGACCGTACTTCCGCTCCAGACAGTCTGCGTAGAGGGCGCACTGCTTGCGGCCAATGTTGGCGTCTTTACTCGTGCGCTTCGCCTCCACAACGGCCAGCGGCAGCTGATCCTTGCCCATCAGAACATAATCGCAGAATCCGTTCTGCCCGATCTGCCCCATCATATCGTCAACCGGGAACTCCTGAAGGACATCCTGATCGATGCCGGTCAGCTTCCAGCCCATCAGCTTCAGATCGAGATCGATATACTTTTTACGCGTGCGGAACTCAGAGATATCCTCCGCCTTGAAGCTCCGCTCCTTCTCATGCTGCTCCTTTTCGCGGGTGTACTGCTCAGACATCTCCTCGATCTTTTTACGGAGCTTTTCGATCTCAGAGTCCTTTTCATTCAGGAGACTCTCCTGCTCTTTGATCTTTTTCGTATCGATGATGACTTTCTCTGCCGGAATCTTCGCCTCATCAAAGCTGCGCTCCTCATAGTGCTCGCCATAGCAGTAGTCGATCCACTCGATGAACTCGAAGAGCCCATGAAGAGAGGTCACGGCATCACCGGCAGAAACACTCTTTTCAGTATGGACCGCGAGATTCCCCAGCTTGATTACATATGGAAGCTTGCCCCAGGTGTTGGAATCCATCGCAAAGCGGAAGGTCGGCTCATGGATCAACGACTGCAGATTGTCCTTATAAGGCATCACCATGGAAAAGTCCGCAGAATACACCCACTTGACTGCCAGCTCCAGTGCCTTTCGTGAACCGATGGCACACATCGCCGGAGAGGTGGCAAACACCTTCTCCGCTTCGATCGCCGCCGGTGCGAAGAGTGCATATTCCTGTTTATCCTTGAGAAATTCAAAATTGGACATCTTCCATTCCTCCGATACTGACTGCTTACTGATCCTGCTTTAATAACTCCTTCAGTGCGCCGAGCTCCTGCTGGATCTCTGCTTCCAGCGCATCGATCTTCCCGAGGATGACATCGGTCGGCTCATACTCGACCGCCTGATACTCGACCTTCTTATACTTGTTGATGGATAAATCATATCCATTCTCCACGATCTCGCTCTTCGGCACGAAGAAGCTCTGCTCTGTACGCTCGCGCGCCTTCTCACCCTCCGGATTACGGAAACGCGCGATGATATCCGGGATATCGTTCTCCTTGATTTCCGAGCGCTTATCATCGAGGCTGAAACCATCCGCCTTCATATCGTAGAACCAGACATCCTCTGTTCCGCCGGCGCCCGTCTTCGTGAAGACGAGAATTGCCGTCGATACACCTGCATACGGCTTAAACACACCGGACGGCATCGAAATCACAGCCCGCAGCTGATGATTTTCCACGATTTCCTTCCGAATCTGCAGGTGGGCCTTACTCGAACCAAACAGTACGCCATCCGGTACGATGCAGGCACACTGGCCACCCTTCCGGAGCATACGGAGGAAGAGCGCCAGGAACAGCAGCTCCGTCTTCTTCGTATTCGTCACTGCCTTCAGGTTATCATTGATACTTTCCGCATCCACTGTCCCTTTAAAAGGCGGATTTGCAAGGACGATCGAATACTTCCCACTGATTTCATTCTGCTTCGAAACACTATCCTTATAATCGATTTCCGGATTACTGATACTGTGCTGCATCAGGTTCATTGCCGAAATACGAAGCATCGTACGATCCGTATCGAATCCGGTGAAAGCGGTACTCTCGTACTTCTTCCACTGCTCCTCGGTCATCGTGCTCTCATAGTTTGCACGGATACTCTCGGCGGCTGCCACCAGGAATCCAGCAGTACCACACGCCGGATCGCAGATTTCGTCATCCGGTGTCGGCTGCACCAGCTCCACCATCATCTTGATGATATGCCGCGGCGTTCTGAACTGACCATTTCTTCCCGCCGTTGACAGCTTACCCAGCATGTACTCATAGAGGTCACCCTGCATATCCATGTCGGTGATATCATGCTCGTAAAGATCATCGAGGCCGGTGATCACCTTCTGAAGCACCTGCGGCGTCGGAATCAGGAACATTGCATCTTCCATGTATCTCGCGAATGCCGTCTTGTTCTCATTTTCATCATCCTCTTCGACGACCGGCATCATCTCGCCCTTCGCATCGAAGTCCGGAAGATGACCGTTTTTCATTTTCTTGATGGCAGGAAAAACACGCTGCGACATCGTCTCAAAAATCGTGCTGGCATCCTTATCCTTGAACTTGCTCCAACGCATGGACTGACCCACTGCCGACGCCGGGAAAATATGCTCCATCTGACTGCCCGTCATATTCTCGAACGCCTCAGTTTCCAGCTCCTTCTCGTCCAGAGACCGAATGAACATGAGATACGTCAGCTGCTCGATCACGGTAAGCGGATTCGTCACTCCGCCCGCAGCCATATCATCCCAGATCTTATCTACTTTATTTTTAATCGCTCCTGTAACCATCTTCGGTCTCCTCTTCTTTTCCTTTCATTATAATCGTATCTATCCTATCGACAAAATAATATTTATTGGCCTGCTGTTAGACAGGGGACCCCGGAGGGGCGGCAACGGAGGCACAGTACTCCGAGACCGGTGAAATCTAAGCCGGGAACCCTAAGTGGCACTAGGCCCTCTGCAATCGCTGAGTTTTCTTCATGAAAACTCAGCATTGACAGAGGGTTCCAAGGAGAGATAACACCAAGTGCCACTAAGGGAACCCGGCTTGATTTCACACGGTCTCTACGTATGGCCCCGTTGTCGCCCCTCCGGGATTCCCCCACTACATGAACGGATAGCTGTTTTTTCCTATAAATCCTACCTGCTGTGTCTCCAGCAATTTTGATTTGTTAATTTCTTCAACAAAAGTAACGAATTGTTCTTGAAGTTCAATTGGAGGAATCAATACCGGCAAAGCTTTTAATTGGCGCATGTTAATGCTTGCAATTCCAGTAGTTTGCTTTGCACATCCCCCAAAATACCTTTTTGCTTTCTGATGTTTTAAGTATTCTGCAAAAAAGATCGGAAGAATCAGCGACTCATTTAAGCGAACACGGAAAATATGATTTTGATGAATGCAATTTTCCAAAGGTTCCTTTAGGATAGCTCCTCTACCAAGTTTATCTGGATCTCCGCCTTCCGTCATTAACACATCATCTGGCAACAGCCTATACTGCTCAATTTCCTGTTTAGTTGCTTCAATCGTTTTTACTGTGGTCCAATCAATATATCCATCTTTAACATTAGACACCGCCATATACGGAACTTCTATCAAATTCTTTTCTTTAGTCTTACGCCCTTTTGTTATCCCTGACACAACATCTGCAAGCGACTCCAATGGCTGCTCTATCCAAGAATTAGAATTCAAAAACATGTCACCAAACACTTCAACAAATCGGGCTTTTATCAGCTCATCTAATATTGCCAATTCACTCTGTCTATCTGATATTATTTTCTCGCACTTACCAAGTATATTTACAATCTGCTTTTGCACATCCAAAGAATCAAGATTAAACTGTTCATTTTTGTAATCTTTAAAATAGATATGCGGGATAGTCGCACCAGTAAAATACTTTTCCAAATGCATATAACGCACTACATAATAAAGGTACTCTGGCAAAACATTTTCTTTAGGCAACAAATATTGCATTGTTCCTATAACAGAAGATTTTGCTGGATGAAGCGTTGTTCTACCAATACCTGCACCATCTTTTACTACGGCAACATAAGGTTTCTCTTGTTGATAAAAATCCACATTCCCTATATAACCTGCAGCTCCAAAAATCGGATAATCACCTGTCAACTCTATTATGTCAGATTGCTTTATACTTGAAGACCCACGTTCACAAACATCTTCCAACTTAACTTTCATGTTTCATCCCCACAAATATCAATCTGCATTTGGGATGAACTATTCAAATATGATGACTAAAGTCTCTAATCTTCTTTACTCTGGCCCCTATCCAATACCATCATTCTATGCGCATGATTCTGAATGAACTCTTTCCAGTACGTCAGCTCTTTCTCATCATATCCATGATTTTCATACTCGTATTTCGGTAGCCAGCAGGTCAGATTTTTGAATCCGTCTTCTACCGGTGTTTCGATATACACCTTGACCGATCCATCCTCAAGCATCTGTGAATGGGTCACTTCTGTATCGTCATAAAATGTCATATATGGATACATCATATACGTCGTATCCTTTCCTAAGCGATGTACTTACGATGTGATTCCTTTACGTTACTCTGATTTACGATTGCGTATTGCATGGTCGTATCAATCTGCGAGTGCCCAAGGAGCTTCTGCACCTGCTCCACCGGCATCCCCTTGTCGATGGCTCTGGTCGCCATCGTTCTTCGGAACTTATGCGGATGAATCCGTTCCACCTTCGCCTTCTTTCCGAGGTTCCGGAGCCGTATCTCCACGCCGCTGATTTTCAGTCGCACATGCGGTGCATCCAGCGTCACCAGCAACGCCTCATTAGTATCTGATCTCATCGCCAGATACTCCTGCAGATGTATCTTCGCCTTCGCATCGAAATATACCTTTCGCTCCTTATCACCTTTTCCGAGAACGATGCACTCCCGGTCATTAAAATTGATATCTTTCCGATTCAGGCGCACCAGCTCTCCGACTCGAATTCCGGTCGAGTAAAGAAGATCGATGATGGCCAGGTCCCGTGCGTGCTGGCAGCAGCCCCTGAGCTTTTCGATATCCTCATCCGAAATGATGGTCTTCACGATTTTCGTCGCCTTAATTTTGTGAATGCGCCGCATCGGACTTTTCAAAATGTAGTCTTCCTCCTCCAGCCAGGAGAAGAAGCTCGATATGTTTCGGCGAATGTTGTCGACGGTCGTCTTGCTACAGTCATTTATACCCTGATAATCCACCAGATACTGCCGGATTTCTTCGGTGGATATCTTCTGAACTTTCGTTTGAATCGCACGGAGAAAATGCTTGATCGTCACCTGGTAATACTGGACCGTCCTTTCGGAGCAGCCCTCTATTTTTTTCGCATTCAGGAACATCTGAAGATACTCCTCATTTGATGTCGACTGCTGTACCGCTTCATTGACAGCAAGCTCCTTGATCAGCACTTCCTGTAATTTCCGAAGCTGAGATGCATTCAGCACTTCCGCCATCGCATTGATGATAACAACGATCTTCTCTTCCATGGATTTACCTCCTTCACAAAGGAGGCAAATCACCGACCAATCTACCTCAACTCCACCGATACCCGTATTTTATCCAAAATATTTCTGCATTAACGAATCGAATAACACCTGCGTTTCATCCAGGGACTTCTGAACCACAGCTTTTGATTTGTTGACACAATTGGTGAAATGAGTAAATTGATTCTGAAGTTCAATAGGCGGGACAATAATCTTGGTTTTTTTTATTTCTCCCAAATGTAAGTTAGGTACCCCAATCCCCTTCAGACTTGAATCAAATTGCTGCTTCGTTTCTGCAGAATTAACTGCAGCACACAAGTATTCAGATGTAACCAATTGTAGCGGTCGAAGTAATGCTAAACTAACATAAATATCAAATACTTCATCTCTATCAACAATAGCTGCAATTCCTGTCGTCCCATTCTTCGCCAACAAAATATCGCCTTTTTTAGGGCTGATTTTTTTATATAGCTCTGTATGTAACTCACCAGGAATATATTTCAAATGATTCCAATCTATCTTGCCAGTAGTCACATCCTTAGACGATAAAAATTTGTATCCATTTATCGTATCATCTGTATACATTGGTGTTTGATGCGTACCGTCTTTTATCTGTTCACATACATCTTGCAAGGTCATTACATCAAAACCAAATATGTTGTTATAAATTGAACCAAAGAGTTCAGCAAATCGGGCCTTGATAAGTTCATCTAACTTGGCAAGCTGTTGCTGACGGAAGCACAGAATGGACGTGGTTTGTTTCATTGTTTTGAGAATTTCAGACTGCGTATCTCTATCTGGAAGTGGAATGTCCATTGAAAGAAAATCGGTATCGGACATATGCCCACGGCGATTTACAGTGCCTGTGAGTTTGGAACGATAAAATTCAATACTTTTCGGTGAACGCAATACCATTTCGAGATATTTAGGAATAACGAGTCCATCATTTACATCCCATACACCGTATGCAGGGCTAACAATTCCGTTGTCCACAATGTCTTGGATGCCAAAATTCCCCTCATCGATATGAATCCCTTGTACAAGTTTTCCACGAGGGATAATTTTATAGTCCGATGTATCAGCAGACGCAATTCTTTTTTTAAATTTTTCGCTTTGCATTATGATGCCATTTTGTTTGGTAATTGACAAAACAGGATAACTATGTTTGCCGCATCTAGCAACTTTAGTCTTTTTAATCAGAAGTCCCAGCTTAACTGTTTCCATCAGGTCTTTCTCCTACAAATATCAATTTCGTTAAATAAATATTTAGATTGGTATCTAAATCTGGTCTCTTCACACCCGTTCTCTTACGATCATGAGTGCGTATCCCAGCAGGTTCGTTCCGTGCCACTTTTTCACGTCGAGTCTGTCCGGATCCTTCATCGATAAGCCGATGCCCCAGATGCGGTCCTTGACGGCGCACTCTGCGAGGATGGCGTCGCCGGTGGATTTGAGCTGGGCCTTCAGCTCTTCGTTCTGCGCGAACTTCGCGAGGAGGCCTTCGTAGACGAGGATCTGGCGCATGCCGTTCCATCTGCTTTCGTTATAGTTTGAAACCTTGCGGCCCAGTTCCTTGATGCAGCCGACGTCATCGGTTTTCAGGATTTCTGCTGCGATCTTCTCGTCCCGGAAGCAGAGCGCCTTCTGGTACATCATGTACTGCTCCATGGAAGAGAACCGGATGCCGTCCTTTTCGAAATCTGACCGGTACCAGTTACTCAAATATCCGTATTCCTCATCCGGGTTGTGAAAGCCGATGATCTGCTGTGTATTCATAATCCGTTCCTCCTGTCTATATACTGCAGATGGTCTTCTGCACTGTGATCATATCGCGGGTCTGCGACAAAATTTTTCACATCGCATGCCTGATTCAAGCCTCTGCCATGCCTCTGA
>OIZA01000647.1_pt1 | contig 16158 bp, 15 predicted proteins | sample 1588381 | NCBI WGS metagenome assembly OIZA01 (sample SAMN03283277) | human gut metagenome | biome: human-associated habitat; material: feces | host: Homo sapiens | place: Peru | collected 2012 | reverse complement strand
GCCCATGCTTTTTGCCTGTTTCAGAGCAAATTCAAACTTTTTGCGACACTCTTCGAAAAATTAGATTTTAAATTAGAAGACGGCAGACACCGCTCAACTAAGATGTGGTACTTCCGCCTCTATCACATCCTGATGTTACAGCATCTGGGTTCTATCTTCCTCTATCTAATCCTGTGCCGGAATTGAGTCCAAATTGTACCCGGGCTTGACTTTTTCCAGAATACTGGTATACTGGTAAGGCTGAGACGCCCTGAAACCAAGGCTTTTCGGAAATTCACTCGTGTGTTCGAGACCTTCCACACGTAAAACAAAACTAAAGGAGAAAACAAATGAACAAGAAAGTACTGTACCTCGTACACGGAGCGGTGATCGCTGCTCTCTATGTTGTGCTGACCATGTTGGCCAACGCTCTGGGACTGGCAAATTATGCCATTCAGGTCCGCTTCTCGGAAGCCTTGACCATTCTTCCCGTATTTACCCCCGCTGCCATACCGGGACTTTTCCTGGGATGCATCATCAGCAATACCATGACCGGCTGTATGCTGCTTGACATCATCTTCGGCAGTCTTGCGACCCTGATCGGCGCTTTCGGCACTTATCTGCTGCGGGATAAGAACAAATGGCTGGCTCCTCTGCCCCCCATCATCGCCAACACCATTATCGTCCCCTTCGTACTGGCTTATGTCTACCATCTGGAGGGCGGCATTCCCTACTTTATGCTGACCGTCGGTATCGGTGAGATCATTTCCTGTGGAGTGCTGGGCATGCTGCTGCGCACCGTGTTACAGAAATACCGCAAATACATTTTTGACGTACAGAAATAAGCGGTCATCCCGCCAAAAAGGCGTCCGGATCCTTTTACAGGTTCCGGGCGCCTTTTGCTGTCCGCTGGTATTTAATTCTCAATTTTCATATAAGTAATGAAATGATTGCCGTTCTCCGCAAACCATGTCGTGGCATCGTTCATTCCCTTTTTGTACAGCTTTCCGGTGGAAGGCTCCATGATCACGACATTGAATTCATTAAATCCGGTCACCAGCACCGCCTCGCCGTCCTCTAAGATCGCCAGCACCGGAATATCCTGATTCACATAGTACAGCACCGCATCCAGGCTGCATCCGCTCAGATCCAGTACCTGTACGCCCGTCATATTTTCCGACAGGATCTCGATAGCGGTCTTGCCCTGTGCCAGATCGTATTCCGTGTTGCGGGTGATTCCGGCATGCCGCAGAATATTGTCCAGACATACGGTCAGGCTGTTCTTCTGCTCCGTGACGCTCTCTTCCTTGATGGCCATAATCTGGTTCCGGCTGACGCGGCTGCCTTTCAGCCATACCGTGATCCCCCGGTCGTTGGTGACAATACCGGAGGCATCATAGGCCTCCTTCACCGCCGTACCCGGTGCACTGTAGATTCCCTGTACTCCATAGGCATCATAGACATAATATCTGGGCACTTCGCTGGCGGCATCCAGTTCCAGTTCTCTTCCGCCCTCGAATACCACTTCCTTCGGATTCAGCACCTTGATGGTCTTCGTGTCGATGGTGGATTTCGTCTGTATCTGCACGTAGCGCTCATAAACGTCAATATCCGCAGTCACTACCTTATTCTGCCCGGCTTCCTCTTCCACGTTGTTCATGATCTGGTCATCCAGGATCTCCTGATAGCTGCCGCTTTCCGTCCGCTGCATCCGGGACAGGGTGATCTGGTTCCCTTCTATGGTACATCCCACAATGTAGATGCCTTCCTGCCCGTATTCCTTCAGATTGTCTCCGGAAGAATTGCTGATGCAGACTTTATACATAGGATAAAATACCTGTCCGGAATTCTCCGTGCGGATGTCACTCTCTCTGGCCACCCCGTAGATAATATCCTCTCCCATGAAGCCCAGCGGTCTTATGGCTTCGCCGTCCTCCGCCCGGATCACCGTCTGTTCTCCGGTGTTCAGGTTCCGTACATTCAGCTGATTGCTGTGGTTGATGTCGTCCCCTTCCTGCCATACGATGATCTCGTGATTTTCCGATACCTGCAGACTGTCATCCTGTCTTATGCTTACCAGCCGCCCCGCGGTACGGTTCTCCAGATCCACATCATAGACGCCGTTTTCCAGGAAAAAATACAAATGCTGCTGCCGGTTCCGGTACAGAAGCTGTTCCATCTCTTCCTTCAGCACCGCATAGCTCTTGGAATACGGGATGTAGACTTCTTCCTCGATCGTATTCAGGGAATTGTCGTAGCTTAAGATCTGAATACCGGTCTCACCCTCATGTCTTCCGCGGTTCATATAGCCGTATACAGCAAATTTTACATTGCCGCCCTCGTCCACATCCAGGATCTTGATATCATGATGGTCATACAGGGTGCGCCGGTCCGCATTACCCTTGTCATAGAAGGAGAAGATCACCGTCAGTCCGTTGGTGGCGGCATTGTAGCTGAACAACTGCCCCATGTCGGAAAATACCACGGTATTACCGTCGGCACTCTCCATCATATCCACATCTTCATCCGTGATTCCCAGCAATATCTTGTCGTTGGCATACATCCGGGTCGTATCCGGGATCTGTGTCATGGTACGCTCGTAGTCCAGCAGATACATTCGCTCCGTCGTATATCTGACCCGATAATACTCTTCCACGTTATAGTAGGTCTTATTTTTCCCCTCTCCGGTAGATACTACGAAATCCATCAGCAGGGATGCCACATTGCCGTTGACCTGTACCAGCTGTATGGATGCCGCGTTCTCCTGGGTCGGTTCCAGATTGCCCCAGGTGATCTGCTGGAAGCTGCTGTGGATATTCACCTTATGGAAGGTGCCGTTATCCGTTAGCTTGGAATTGGGTTCCAGATATTTCGTCAGTTCTCTGGCTGCTTCCTTGTCATACAGTTTCCCGTGGAAATCCGTTGCAAATTCCAGGATCTCCACGATATGCAGGTCATCATTCCACAAAATAGTGGTATAGTAATATACTTTCTGTTCCCCTTCCAGTTCCAGGATCAGGGTCAGGCTGTACTGGGTATTGGTATCGATCAGGTCCTTTAATGCAAAGGAAACGGCAAAGCTTTTCCCATCGGCTTTCCATCCGGTGACTTCACTGTTCTCGATCAGGCGGCTGCCGTCGATGCTGCGGACCTCCGTGGAGATCCCCGTGACCTCCCGTCCGAAGGTATCCACGGTAAAATCAGCCTGTCTGCCTTCTCCCAGCAAAGTCACGCTGTCCTTCTGGTAAGCCACATCCATGGCCACCGTACTGCCGTGCAGCTCGTTGCAGGCGATGCCGCCGCTCTCCATGGTGATCATGGGCAGGGTGGCCGGTGCCATTTCCATGGTCATATTATTATGTCCCTGATTCATAATGCTGCCGATGATCAGTGCTGATGCGAAAAAGACCACAACACACATGGCAATTCGGATTATCGTTTTCTTCATTCTTTTCTCACGGGTTCCTCCCGCCTTCTATCTATTTATTTTGCAACAGCTTTTCCAGTGTGGGCGCCACATGCAGCAGTTCCGTCACGGAATGGATGTCACTGTTTTTCGATGCAGGGCGCATACCGCTCTTCTTCACCGCCCGGATCAGCAGATTTTTCGGTGTATGCTCCATATCAATGAATTCCAGGATCTGTGTCTCATACCCCTGTTGTTCCAGCAGATCCGCCCGCAGAGCGTCGGTCAGAAGTGCCGCCATACGCTCCTTGATGATGCCGTATTTGAATACCGGCTTTAAGGGCTCACTCTGGATCTGCCGGTTCAGTTCGTGCTGACAGCAGGGTACCGCCAGAATGACTCTGGCTCCCCATTTTACCGCCTTGTCCAGCGCGTAATCCGTGGCCAGATCGCAGGCATGGAGTGTCACCACCATATCCGCCACATCCGTGCCCTCGTAGGTGCTGATGTCTCCCCGTTCGAACTTTAACCGGTTATACCCCAGTTTCTCCGCCAGTTCATTGCAGTGACGGATCACATCGGTCTTCAGATCCAGTCCGGTCACCTGAATATCTCTATGCTGCAGTTCGTGCAGATAGTAGTACATGGCAAAGGTAAGGTAGGATTTGCCGCAGCCAAAATCGATAATGCGGAGAGTACGGTCCTTCGGCAGTTCATCGATCACATCCTCGATAAATTCCAGATAACGGTTGATCTGACGGAACTTGTCGAACCGGGCCTTCGTCACCCGGCCATCCGGGGTCTGTACCCCCAGTCCCACCAGGAAATCCACCGGCTTCCCTTCCTCTAAAATATAATGTTTGGTACGGTTATGAGCCAGCGCCTGCAGATCCTCCTGTCCGGTGTCTGCGGTTTCTTCTGTCTTTGAAGCGTTGCCGTTGTTTTTTACTTTCAGTGTCAGCTTTCCCTTCTTGCTGACCAACGCTGTGGCTTTCAGGCCTTTCGCGGTGAATTCTCCCTGTCGGAACTGCTCCTGCAGGTTCCCGCAGATCCGGTCAGTCAGCTGCTCTGCTGTGAAATTCTCGTGAAATACCTGGGTTCCCCTGTAAGCAGTCTCCTGAAACAACAGTTCGTCGCGGATCAGTACCGGGCGGATCTTCACCTTCTGGATCTGATCCGGCTGGCGGCTGTTGCTCAGGATGATCTGCTGCAGATCTTTATTCAAAATTTTCTGTAAAAGTATTTTTAGTTCTTCCATGATTTATCCTGTTTTCAAATGTTTTTACGTCATGCATCCGCTTACGAATCCGTGCTTTCGCACTCTGTATCCTGCCCGCAGGAGATCCGTCCACTGATGAGACCAGGCTCATTATAGCATGCCTTCCTATAAGAACGCAATCATTCCGCGTCTTCCGCCATGTCTCCTTTTGTAGATCTCATCGCACACCAGAACGTGGATCAGATCCTTGGATACTTTCTCCGATTCCTGCTCTAAAATCGTGCTGATCGTATCGGCTACCCGGTGCAGACTCAGGCGGTCCGGGTATTCATCGTAGATCATGCTTCCTTCGTAGTCGTATTTGTCCAATATTTCCGCAATTCTGCGCTGACAGCGTCTGACCTCTCCGGGATAGGTCTGCTGTAAATATTCCAGATCACTGAGGAGTTCGTTCTCATCCATTCTCCCCGGATATCCCGGAAGTGTCATAAAAAACGGCCGTGATACCATATTTTTACGCCCCATGCTTTTTTATAGCATATGCATTTATTTCCCATTAAGTGAAAAAAGAGGTGCTGCGAATCTTATCGCAGCACCTGAATTCTTGCCATTGCCCTCTGCAATGCTGTCTCTGCCCTTGCAATATCCGTCTCCGGCGTCTTGCTGCGCAGTCTCTCTTCCGCACGGTGCAGTGCCGCCTCCGCACGGTTCTCATCGATCTCATTCGGCCATTCGATGATCTCTGCCAGAATGGTAACCCCTTCGGGAAGGATCTCGGCGAATCCGGAATGCAGTGCTGCTTCCTTCTCTCCGTTCTTCTCCGTAATATGCAGGATACCCGGCTTCACGATCACCGTCAGGGGAATGTGGCCCGGAAGGACACCGATCTGTCCTTCCGTGGTATTGAATTCTACCATGTCCACAGTTCCCTCATAGAATACTCTTTCCGGGGTTATGATACGAAGTGTGAATTCTTTATCTGCCATATCTGTACTCCCCTCTCATGCTATGCATGAACCTTTGCCAGTACATCATCAATGCTTCCGGCATTCAGGAAGTAGCTCTCCGGAATATCATCATGCTTACCCTCCAGGATCTCACGGAATCCACGGATGGTCTCGCTGATTGGTACATATTTTCCTTCCAGACCGGTGAAGTTCTCTGCCACATGAAAGGGCTGGGACAGGAAACGCTGGATCTTACGGGCACGATATACGGTAACCTTATCCTCATCGGACAGTTCCTCCATACCCAGGATGGCGATGATATCCTGCAGTTCCTTGTACTTCTGCAGCATTGCCTGTACCTGACGTGCGGTCTCGTAATGCTCCTTACCTACTACATCCTCCTCCAGAATACGGGAAGTGGATTCCAGAGGATCCACAGCGGGGTAAATACCCTGTTCCACGATCTTACGGGACAGAACGGTGGTGGCATCCAGATGTGCGAACGTAGTCGCAGGTGCAGGGTCAGTTAAGTCATCCGCAGGCACATAGACTGCCTGAACGGAAGTAACACTACCCTTGTTCGTGGAAGCGATACGCTCCTGTAACTCACCGACTTCGGTAGCCAGTGTGGGCTGATATCCTACTGCGGAAGGCATACGGCCTAACAGTGCGGATACCTCACTACCTGCCTGCACGAAACGGAAAATATTATCAATGAACAGCAGCACGTTCTGGTGCTCTTCATCACGGAAGTACTCTGCCATGGTCAGTCCGGTCTCGGCTACACGCATACGTGCTCCGGGGGGCTCGTTCATCTGACCGAAGACTAACGCGGTCTTCTCTAATACTCCGGACTCTTTCATCTCACTCCACAGATCGTTACCCTCACGGGAACGCTCTCCGACACCGGTGAAAATAGAATATCCACCGTGCTCGGTTGCGATATTACGGATCAGCTCCTGGATCAGAACGGTCTTACCTACACCGGCACCGCCGAACAGACCGATCTTACCACCCTTTGCATAGGGAGCAAGCAGATCGATGACCTTGATACCGGTCTCCAGCATCTCTACCACAGGGCTCTGCTCTTCGAAGGAAGGGGGATCTCTGTGGATGACCCAATGTTCCTCTCCTTCCAGGGATTCTCCACCATCGATGGTCTCTCCCAATACGTTGAACAATCTACCCAGTGTCTTATTACCTACCGGCACCTGAATTCCTTTTCCGGTGGCAATGACATCCATATCCTTGCAAAGACCTTCGCTGGCACCCAGCATGATGCAGCGCACAGTGTTGTTGCCGATATGCTGTGCCACTTCCATGACCAGACGCTTGCCTTCGCTGTATACTTCCAGGGCATCCTTGATAAAAGGAAGGTCATTGTTCTCGAACTCTACGTCTACAACAGGTCCCATGACCTGGACGATCTTACCATGATTTTTTTCCTTTACATTATTCACTTGTTCAGGACCTCCTTTCTTGCCTTTTTCTTCTTTTTCTGAGCCTTGGCACCGGCGATGACCTCCGTGATCTCCTGGGTGATCATAGCCTGACGTACCCGGTTGTACTGAATGGACAGATCATGAATCATGGCGGAAGCGTTCTTGTTCGCCGCCTCCATGGCCATCATTCTGGCATTCTGTTCACTGCAGAACGACTCTACCAGTGCGCCGTACACATATCCCATGACGAAATCCGGGACAATGTTGTTCAGCACTGCCTTCGGAGACGGTGTCATGACAAGCGGTTCCTGATACATGCTCAGATCCTGTCCGTCTTTGGTAATAAACCGATCTTTTATGATAGGTAACAGACGCATCATCTGGGGTTCCGTTGTCACACTGTTTACCATATTGGTATAAATGATATATACCTCGTCCAGCTGCTCCTCTTGGAACTGTTCCAGAATCGTCTCCGTAATGATACGGGCACGATGCAGTGTCGGGTTCTGTGCGGTGTAATGGAACTGCTCCGCTACCTCGATTCCCCGGTGACCGAAGTACTGTCGTCCCAGTTCACCCACGACAAACAGTTTGTACTTTCCGGTCTTTCCTGCTTTCTGCATCTGCTCTTCTGCCATTTTCAGTACATTATGGTTATAGGCTCCGGCCAGTCCCTTGTCCGCGGTGACTACTACCAGTCCCGTGGTCTTCTCCTCAGCCGGTTTGTCCTTACGTTCGTCGAAATATTTATTATCGATCTCCGGTAAGTGACGGACGATTCTGCTGACCATAGTCTGCAGAGTATAGAAGTAAGGCTCTGTCTCCTCCAGATTCTTCTTGGCTTTCCGAAGCTTCGTAGAGGAGATCATATACATGGCATTAGTGATCTTCATGGTATCCTGAATGCTTTTCATACGACTTTGTATTTCTCGCGTATTTGCCATGTTAACCTCCTGTTATTTCTATAAATAACTTCAATAACTTATTTCTGTAAGAATTCCTTTTTGAACTCCACGGCCGCATCACAGATCTGCTTGTTCAGTTCGTCGTCCAGAGCCTTGGTGGTCTCTAACTGGCGAACGATATCGCTGTGCTGTTCCTTCATATAGTCTAAGAACTGCATCTGGAAATCCTTCACCTGAGCCACGGGCACATCCAGCATTACTTTGCCGTTGGCTGCACACAGGGTCATAACCTGCTCTGCCATGCTTAAAGGTCTGCACAAAGGCTGTTTTAACAGTTCCATCAGTACGTGACCATGCTGTAACTGTTCCTTAGTAGCATTGTCCAGATCGGAAGCAAACTGTGTGAACACTTCCATCTCTCTGAACTGTGCCAGATCGATACGGATACTTCCGGCCGCTTTCTTCATGGCCTTGGTCTGCGCGGCACCGCCGACACGGGATACGGACAGACCGACATTGACTGCAGGTCTCATACCGGAGAAGAACAGATCACTCTCTAAGAAGATCTGACCGTCGGTAATGGAGATAACGTTGGTCGGAATGTATGCGGATACATCGCCTGCCTGGGTCTCAATGATCGGCAGTGCGGTGATGGAACCGCCGCCCTTGTCTGCGCTCAGTCTTGCGGAACGCTCCAGCAGTCTGGAATGCAGATAGAAAACGTCTCCGGGGTATGCTTCACGTCCGGGAGAACGCTCCAGCAGCAGGGACAATGCACGGTAAGCTACCGCATGCTTGGACAGATCATCATATACGATGAGGACGTCCTTGCCCTGATACATAAAATACTCTGCCAGTGCAGTACCGGAGTAAGGCGCGATGTACTGCAGGGGTGCGGGATCGCTGGCCGTTGCGGATACGATAATGGTATAATCCATGGCATCGTTCTTTTTCAAGGTTCCCACCAGTTTTGCAATGGTAGATGCTTTCTGGCCGATAGCCACATAGATACATACTACATCCTTGCCCTTCTGGTTCAGAATCGCATCGATGGCGATGGAAGTCTTACCGGTCTGACGGTCGCCGATGATCAGCTCACGCTGTCCACGACCGATGGGGAACATGGAATCGATAGCCAGAATACCGGTCTCCATAGGTACTCCTACGGACTGTCTGTCCACGATGGAGGGAGCGGGCTGCTCGATGGGACGATACCCCTCTTCCTTGATAGGGCCTGCGCCGTCGATGGGTGCTCCCAGCGCATCCACGATTCTGCCCTTGAAGCCGTCACCTACAGGGATACCGGCTCTCTTACCGGTACGAACGACTCTGGTACCTTCGCGGATCTCGGTATCGTGGCCGAACAGGATACAGCCGATCTCATCTCTGCGGACATCCTGTACCATGCCCTTGACACCGGAATCGAAGATAACGATCTCACCGTACTCTGCATGGTCGATACCATTGACATTGGCAATACCGTCACCTACCCAGCTGACAGAACCGATCTCATTTTCCTGTGCCTGTAAGTTGAAATCTTCGATCTCACCTCTCAGAATGGAAATAATGCCCTGCTCGCTGGCGGTCTTTCCTACCTGGGAAAGCTTGTCTGCGAACTGCTTCATACGTCCGTTGGTACTCCAGTCATAGACCTCGTTACCGGCACGGATGATGAAACCGCCGCCAAGAGAAGAATCTTCTTTGGTCTCAAAGACCATATCTTCTCTGTTGTATTTCTTCTGGATAAAATTACGGATATTCTGCAGCTGCTCGTCGGTGGGTGCTGTCACATAGGACAGGGTCACAACGAACTCTTCCTTTTTCTCGGGAGAGAGCTCTCTGTATGCGGTGCAGATATCATCCCACAGATAGACATCTCCGTTGTCACACAGGACTTTCAGAAAATCTCTGATCTGTAAGGGGAATACTTTTTCTATTACATTGTGCTTGGCAGACAGTGACACAGCAGGGGATTCAAAATCCAGCTTCACCTGCGGTACGGCTTTGAAGATATCGCCTGTCTGACCTACAATGTCTCCGGGGATATTCAGTTCACGCAATCTTTTTGCGTATTCTAAAGCTGTACTAATCAATCTTTTCACCTGTCTTTGCTATAAATTGGTTGTAAAGTTCTCTGTCTGAATCTGCGTTCTGTTTGGCAGCTACCAGTTTGGCAGTAGCTTCCACTACGAGACCGGCGATCTGTTCCTGTGCCTGCTCGATGCGCTTCTGCTCTTCCAGTGCGGCATTCTTGCTGGCATTGTCCATGATCTTTTTCGCTTCTGTCTGGGCATCTGCCACGATGCGGTCGTACTCGTTGCTGGCCTTGCCTCTTGCCTCGTTCAGGATGCTTTCTTTCTCTGCCTGAACACCGCTTAAGGATGCCTCATACTGACCTTTCAGTTCATCGGCACTGTCCTGTGCGGCTTTTGCATCTGCATATTGCTTATCGATCTCTGCCTGTCTTGCATCCAGGATCTTGTGGATGGGTTTGATCAGGAAGATCTTCACGATGGCGAAGATGATCAACAGATTCAGGATGGTCCATACAATATTAATATCTAATCTCAGCATGTGCTTTCATCCTTTCTTACGTCGTTATACAGTTCCTTATGCCATGAACAGAATGATCAGGATACCGATAACGAATCCGTAAATAGCGGTTGCCTCTGCCAGTGCACCACCTAACAGTAAGATCTTGGTGATCTTGCTCTCTGCTTCCGGCTGTCTTGCGACTGCCTCTGCTGCCTTACTTGTTGCGATACCGATACCGATACCTGCTCCGATACATGCCAGTGCTGCAATACCTGCTCCAATAGCTATCATGATTAAATCCTCCAATTTTAAAAAATGTTGTAAGTGAATAGTTACTCAATGGCTTCCTTAATGTACATGGATGTCAGGAATACGAATACATATGCCTGAATCAGTCCATCAAAAATATCAAAGTAAAAGCTGAAGGGTACCGGCAATGCTACCGGAACCAGAAGCTTCAACAGCTCCATGATAACGAATGCTCCCAAAACGTTACCAAACAATCGCATACACAGGGACAGGGGCTTGATGAACACCTCCAGGATATTGATAGGTGTTACGATTGCAATGGGTTCGGTAAAGCTCTTGATCCATCCGCCCACACCTTTTTTGCGGATGCCTGCGGCTTCCACCAGAACGATACTCATCAGTGCCAGTGCCGCCGTTACGTTCAGATCCTTGGTAGGTGGCTTCATGCCGAACAATCCGATGATATTGGATATGCCCAGATATAACAGTACGCTTACCAGATACGGTACATACCGTTTGCCTTCCTCTCCGATCATTCCCGTAACAATGCCTTCCAGCTTTGTCACAATCGTCTCTGCCACCAGCTGTCGTCTGCTGACATTGTGTACTTTGAGGTTGCTTGTAAGGATAATCGACAAGATCAGAATGACTGCCATGACCACCCAGGTGATAACGACCGATTCCGCAATGTCCAGCTGTACTCCGCCGATCAGGGGAAGACCCGCCGGAAGCCTGATGGAAAACGCCGTGTCACAATTCAGTTCCTTAAGCAGTTCTGATGCCAATTCCTCCATAATACCACTTCCTTTCCGTAAACATCCATGAAAGAGCCTTCACTCCCTCACGGTCGTTGCTATTCTACTCCTAATTTTTGAAAAACGTAAGATACATTTTTGCTAATTTGTCCCGTGCAAAAATGAAAAGTTATAGCATATATTAACTATAAAAAATGAGGTATCAGAAAATCATATGACAAAATTAGTCATTTTGGGGCGCAAATCCCAGACGGGCAATTATGAGACATTTTTTCGGAAACTTCCCGCCAGGACCGTGACCACTTTAGTTCCCGGGGAAGTCACCTCCTGCGACGCTCTGATCCTGCCGGGCGGCGGCGATATCACTCCGGCTTTCTTCGGAGAAAAAAACAAGGGTTCCCGCACAGTCGACACCGAACTGGACATCCTGCAATTCCAGGCCCTCGACACGGCCATAGCCGCCGGGATCCCCGTCATCGGCATCTGCAAGGGCATGCAGGTCATCAATGTTGCCTTCGGCGGCACCATTTTGCAGGATATGCCGGGAGATCATCTGCACAGTATCCCCTCCGGCGATGCCTTCCATACGTCCATTATGACGGAAGACTCCCGTCTTTTCAAGTATTTTCCTGTGGAAATGCGCGTCAACAGTGCTCACCACCAGCGGATTGGCCGCTTAGGCCAGCATCTGAAGATCATTCAGCGCTGTCCCGATGATGGCTGCCCCGAAGCTTTGGAGCATGATGAGCTTCCGGTTCTTGGTCTGCAGTGGCACCCGGAACGAATGCCAACGCAGGCCGGAGAGCCTTTGCTTTCGCTTCTTTCTTCTTATTTCTGAATCTGCGCCCGGGCTTTTTCGCCGGGGCCAGTTCCTCCCTGACCTTGACTTTCGCGATCTCGAACAGGGAGCGGATGATCCCCCGCAGCATCTCCGCGGTCTGATCGTCCACTTCTTTCAACGCCGTCACCACAGCATTCATGCTCTTTTTCCAGTCGGCGGTAAACGTGATCAGATCATCCGCCTGAGATGCGGAGATGACCTGATAGAGTGTTTCCACGAAGGTACGGACCTGCTCCTCATCTAAGGACAGGATCCATTCGTTCAGCGCCTCGTTCATGATCTTCTGGCTCTCATAGATGTCTTCCACATCCACGAAATGATCCTCTTCCACCAGCCAGGAAAAAGGATCATGCTGCAGCAGTCCGTGGCTGTTGCTCTCCACCACGCGGTAATGAATGTCCCTCTCGAAGATCATACCGATCATGGAAGAATGGGGGAGGATCTTCACCACTTTGTCTTCGATGGCATTATAATGACATTCCTTCAGCACCTCCGGCCGGAATCCCGGGCCGTCCAGACTGTAGATCTTCTGGATCCGCTTCTGCACAAAGGGAGCACACTTCATGGCACTGTAGACTGCCAGGTTGCCGCCTTTGGAATGTCCTCCGATATAAAAGGGCTGATGCAGCCAGCCGGTGACCATATTTACATATTTTACACTGTATTCCTGCCCCGGCACCGGTGACAAAAGCGCCATGTTGAAATCTTCCTTCCAGCCCACGATGGTCTCATCCGTCCCCCGGAATGCCAGAAACAGAGTTCCGTCATCGAGAATGAAAGTAATGGCGGAGAACTGGGTCTCCCACTCTTTTTCCACCAGATTGATATAACAGTTGAGTCTCATATTCCGGAAACGTCTGCCGCTTAACAGTCCTTCGAACAGCGCCCGGTTCTCCTTCTCAAAGCGGACATCGCCGAACATTTTGTCTACATCCGGCCGCTCTGCGATCTCCCGCAGGGTCACCGAAGGACCGTTGCGTCTTACATCGCTGACCATACCGTCAAATTTCAGATAAGACAGCTGGCACAGTGCCAGACTGTCCACATCATTCAGAGGCTTCTCCCGAAAGGAAATGTCTCCGTATTTCTGTAAATATTCAATTACTGTTCCCGCCATATGCCGCTCCTTTCCGCGAGGAACTTTCCTTGCGTATTTGTCCGGATTGTGTTACGTTTTATATAATTATAAGCAGAAGTTCGAAGGAAGGTGATCCGTCATGTCCATGAAGAATTCCAACTTTTTTTCCAGAGATTGTATGGTGCAGGCTCTGATCCAGCTGCTTAAGACCAAATCTCTGTCCAATATTACCATCACAGAGCTGACCGAACGTGCCGGGGTCTCCCGCATGACCTATTATCGCAATTATCACTCTCTGGATGAGATCTTCAGCAGTTATCTGAAGGATCTGGTAGAGTCCTATAGACAGGATGTGGCCGCCTGGCCGGATAAGGGCAATTACAATGACTCCCGCAATATGCTGCACTGCTATGAGTATTTCTACCATTATAAGGAGTTCATAGCCTGTCTGGTACAGACCGGTCTGGGACATCTGCTGTTACAGGCCTTGGACAGCTATATTCTGGATACCTATTATACCGAAGAGAAGGGTCGGGATTTTTATTACACGCTCCGGGCTTTCTCCGGTTCTCTCTACAATATCTATGTCACCTGGATCCTGGAGGATTCCAAAGAATCCGCTGAAGAGATCGTATCCATTATCTGTAAGATCTATTCGCAGGATCCCCTGACAGGGTCTCCAAAATGATTCAGCAAAGGACTGCGCAGGCTACGCAGTCCTTTTTATCTGATAATTTATCTCTGATCCAGCGGAATATATTCCAGTTCCTGCATCACACTCTTATAAGCGGGACGGATGATCTTATCCATATTGATCAGCTCTTCAATACGATGTGCACTCCATCCTACGATTCTGGCAATGGCAAAGATCGGGGTATACAATTCCAGAGGAATCTCCAGCATACTGTATACGAATCCACTGTAGAAATCCACGTTGGCACTGACGCCCTTGTAGATCCGGGATTTCTGGGAAATGACCTCCGGTGCGATCCGCTCAATCATGGAATACAGGGCGAAATCCTTGTCTCTGCTCTTGGCTGCCGCCAGCTTTTCCACAAAGCTCTTGAATACCTGGGCTCTGGGGTCGGACAGGGAATAGACCGCATGGCCCATACCATAGATCAGCCCTTTGCCGTCGAAGGCTTCTTTGCTGAGGATCTTATTCAGATATGCTCTTACCGCATCCTCGTCCGTCCAGTCGGATACATGGGCTTCGATATCCCGCATCATCTCTACGACCTTGATATTAGCACCGCCGTGCTTGGGTCCCTTCAGGGAGGAAAGTGCTGCCGCAATGACAGAGTAGGTGTCGGATCCGGAAGAGGTCACGACTCTGGTGGTAAAGGTGGAGTTGTTACCACCGCCGTGCTCCATATGCAGCACCAGTGCGGTGTCCAGTACTCTTGCCTCCAGTTCGGTGTATTGTTTGTCCGGACGGAGCATCATCAGCAGATTCTCTGCGGTGGAAAGCTTCTTCTGGGGACGATGTATGTACATACTCTCATCGTTGGAATAGTGATTATAGGCATGGTAGCCGTAGACTGCCAGCATAGGGAACACAGCGATCAGCCCCAGACACTGCCGTAATACATTTTCAATGGAAGTATCACTGCAGTTTTTATCATAGGAAGCCAGTGTCAGAACGCTCCTGGTCAGGGAATTCATAATATCGCTGCTGGGAGCTTTCATAATGACGTCTCTGGTGAAGTTGGTCGGCAGAGTTCTGCTGGACGCAAGAATATCGTTAAAATGCTTCAGTTCCTCACGGTTTGGCAGCTTACCGAACAAAAGTAAATAGGCCACTTCTTCGAAGCCAAAGTGATCTCCACGGAATCCGTTGACCAGTTCGATACAGTCATAGCCGCGATACCACAGCTTACCTTCACAGGGAACTTTTTTGCCGTCTTCCATTTTAAAGGATTCGATCCGTGAAATATTGGTAAGGCCTGCGACTACGCCGTTACCGTTCTTATCACGCAGTCCCCTCTGTACGCCGTATTCGTCGAACATCTGGGGTTCCAATCTATCTGCCGCTCTGCACAGACCGGCATGTTCCAACATAAACTCTTCGTTTTTCTTCATCCAAATACCTTCCTTTCCCTCACGTTTATATACTTATTTATCATAACTTTTTCAAAGGTACCATGTCAATTAACAAAGTATAAAAAAATATTCAGAACCGGAAAAATATGGTTCTGAATATTTTCATCATCCTAAGATCCTCTTTGTATTTTCTTTTATCTTCTCGGACAGATCTGCGTATTTTATCAGTTCTTCCTCCGTAAATCCCGCAAATCTCGCCTCGTCGTAATCCCGCTGGGCCAGCGCCAGTTCTTTCATGACTGCCTCGGCCGCCGGAAGGATGGTCACGGCGATTTTCGTTTTTCGGTCTTTGCGTCTGGTCTCCGGCACTTCTGCTGCCTTAAGCGGTGTTTCTCCGGCGGCCTTGCTCTTTCTGGAAGGCTTCGGTTCCTTCACTTCTTCTATTTTCAGAAATCCCTTCATGTTCAGGCGCTGCAGTCCACTGGTCAGATTCGTCCGGGAGATTCCAGCGAAATCCGCCAGTTCCCGTCTGCTGTCCCATTCACGTTTTTCGCACAGACACAGAAGCAGACGCACATCCGATACCTTCAGATCTCCTTTTAATGCCACCGGCTCCAAATAATGTTCCAGGAGCTTGCGCTTGCGGTAAGAGTCTCCCGCCAGCCCCTCGGCCTGCAGGATCTCGGTATTGACAAAGACTCTCTCGTCTCCCAGCTTCTTGGAACCGGGCAGGATGGAGGGCGGCACGGTCCCATCCCC
>OIZA01000645.1_pt1 | contig 16199 bp, 15 predicted proteins | sample 1588381 | NCBI WGS metagenome assembly OIZA01 (sample SAMN03283277) | human gut metagenome | biome: human-associated habitat; material: feces | host: Homo sapiens | place: Peru | collected 2012 | reverse complement strand
AGGCCCATAGATCTTCCATAGAGCCGCCGCCCCGTCCTACGATGATCACATCCACGCCCAGCATATCCAGTGCATGGATTCCATTTACAATACTCTCTGCTGCGCCTTCGCCCTGTACCAGTGCCGGATAAAGAATAAGCTGTACATATGGATTTCTTCTCGATGCTATATTCCGGATATCCTGAATCGCAGCACCAGTCGGTGCTGTCACGATTCCCACACGCTTCACATAGCGCGGAATCTCTTTTTTGTACTCCGGGGCAAACATTCCCATCTCTTCCAGCTCATGTTTTAACGCCGCATAGCGCAGATAAAGATCACCCTCTCCATCAAGCGTAATCTCTTTTGCATAGAGCTGGTATTTGCCGTCCCGCTCGTAGACTTCGATGGAACCGGTCACAACAACCCGGTCTCCCTCCTTCATATGGAATGTCAGGCCACGGCGGTTTCCTGCAAACATGATGCCTCCGATCGTGCCGGTCGCATCCTTTAATGTGAAGTAGATATGTCCGGATGTATGATATTTGCAGTTTGATATTTCACCCTTTACGCAGACCCGGTGCAGCAGGAAATCCTGGGCAAACATATTTTTGATATACGTATTTACCTGACCTACCGTATAGACATTTTTCTTTCCCTGTATCATGCCAGTTTTGCCAGTACGCCGTTTACAAAGGAAGCCGAAGTTTCCGTGCCGTATTTCTTAGCAAGCTCAACCGCCTCATTGATCGCAACGCCGGTCGGAATATCATCCTCGTATTTTAATTCATAAACTGCAAGGCGGATGATCGTAAGATCCACCTTTCCCATACGGCTTGTTTTCCATCCTTTCGCCACTGCATTGATTGCTTCATCTATCTCAGGAAGATGCGTCATAATATCTTCTGCCTTATGATTGACATATGTGATATCCTTCTCGGACGCCTCCTCATCTTCCAATGCAAAGAACAGTTCCCTCTGCTCCTCGTACTCCTTTGGATCATGAAATTCCGCGCGGAACAAAATCCGAAATATCTGTTCTCTTAATTCTCTCCTGCTCATATGATTTCCTTTCTATCCTCTATCATCCTCCCTAACGGGGTCCGTTTTCGGAAAATCCATGACTTTGCCGCGTTAATGCGACAGGATATCCCTAATGAAACGAAAAAGGATGTCATTTTCGACATCCTTTATTATACAACATGAATGCATAATTAAAAAGTATTATTTATTGCCACCCATATCAACACTTGCAATACGGACATTGACAAGTGCAACATTCAGTCCTGTCATGGTTTCGATCGCTGTCTTTACCTTTTCCTGTACCTTTGCAGAAACCTCCGGGATCGCATATCCATAGGCAATATTGAGCGCAACCTCAACTTCAACGCTTCCCTCTAATACTTCTACGCGCACCCCTTTGGAAAGGTTTTTCATGCCTAACTTGCTGACCAGTTCATTCGTGATATTACCAGCCATGGAACTGACACCGTCCACTTCCGTTGCTGCAAGGCCTGCAATGATCGCAACGACTTCATCTGCAATGCGCACTTCCCCAAGATTATCTTCTTTTATTTTAAATACCTTTCTGTCTTCCGCCATACCTTCTGCCTCCTGAATTATTATCCACCTGCGAAACAGCCTGCTGTTTCCTATTGTCTGTCTTATTATAACAGATTATTTACTTTTTGAAAACATTTTCCTGATAAATTGCTTTTTACGCCCTGTAAGCATGTAAAAGCATCCATCCTGCAAAAAAAAGCAGGGCAATGGTGAGCACCATTTCCAGCAGGAACTTAACTGTAGCGATCCGGTCTTTCTTTTTCCGGAGTGCTGCCATCTGCCGCATCTTTTCCTCAAATGCCGCATCTTTTTCCCTTATTTTTTCTGCAACCGCTTCCCTGCTGCAGTTTGAAAAAATCTCTGTCTTTCCATGTCCGCAGCCACCGCATATCATCCGGTCTTTGCTGTTCAGATATGCACATGCACAAAGCCAGCCCTCCCCGTTTTCCTTCGGGTAACAGCAGAATCGTCCATCCATTTCCTTTAAAACATCAAACTCCGGCTTGTCCCGGTAACTGTCCTCCATAAAACATTCCGCATAATAAATGTGATAATCCGGTCCCGGATAATCCTCTTTTGTTCCGTCCGCAAACCAGACCACAGCTTCCTGTACTTCAAGCCTTCGTATCTCTTCATTTATCTTTGTCCGGCATTCCTCGCTGCAGGCTCCCGGTAAAAGTTCGAGATTTCCGGTCATGATCGTAAAATACTCTTCGTCTCCGTTTTTTATGACATCATCAAAATAATCAAATCCTCTTGCCTTAAAACTGATCTGCGCAATCGTTTTCCCTGAAACATTTCTGCATGCGATCTGTGCATAATTTTTTTCATTTTCACGAAGCAGTGTCACACGGATATCCGAAATATGTGCATTAAAGTCTGCTTTCTTTTCTATGCTTTTCATAATAAACCAACTTTCTATTTTTTATACGCTTTATCTGCTTTCAGACATCTGATTGATCATTCAGCCTTCTTTTTAACGTTTTAGAGGCATATAAAAATGCAGGGATCAGAAACAGATCCGCACAGAGCCATGCCATCGGGCTTGCGAAGCAGGCAGCCTTATATCCCACTAACGGCACAAACACGATTCCAACCACGCTTCTGGCTGCCATCTCACAGACACCCGCCAGAATCGCCAGATAACTAAAGCCCATCCCCTGGATCGTAAAACGGACAATATTGACCAGTGCAAGCAGCAGGTAAAATGCAGAGTTTATTGCAAGGAACAACCAGGAATTATGGAGGATCTCCTGTTCCGCTGCATCTACAAAAAGCAATGACACCTGTTCTCCGAAGAAATATAAGACCACAAACGCCACTGCCGAATAGACCGCCCCTATAATGCAGCAGGCCCTCATTCCCCTGCCCACACGGTCAATTTTTCCGGCGCCCACATTCTGGCCGGCATAGGTTGTCATGGTCGCACCCATGGCATCATATGGACATGCAAAAAACATGCTGACTTTGCTTCCCGCTGTCACCGATGCAACTGCCGTAGATCCCAGTGTATTAACCGCTGTCTGTAAGATCACACTTCCGATCGCAGTGATCGAATACTGCAGCCCCATCGGAAGTCCCATATTAAACAGCTGCAGCATATAACTGCGTTCCATTTTCCATTCGTCTTTGGTTATTTTTAAAACTTCAAACTTTTTACTCATATAAATCAGGCAAAGAATACCGGAAACTGCCTGTGAGATCACAGTAGCATATGCGGCACCCGCCACACCCAGATGAAATGACAGGATCAGTATCAGATCCAGTACAATGTTCAACAGTGATGAAAACACCAGAAAAACGAGTGGTGACCGGCTGTCTCCGAGCGACCGGATAATTCCGGAAAGCAGGTTATACAAATATGTAACCGGAATGCCCACAAATATAATAAAAATATAACTGTATGCACCGTCAAAAATATCCTGCGGTGTCCGCATCCACACGAGGATCTGTCTGCATAATATACATACCACAACCGTCATCACGCCTGCAAAGATCACAGACAGCCAGACACTGTTTGCCACATATTTTCGCAAGCCATGATAATCTCCTGCACCGAAGCGTTGCGCAACCGGTATCGCAAATCCACTGCACACACCCATGCAGAATCCGATGATCATAAAATTGATCGAGCCCGTAGCTCCTACCGCCGCAAGTGCCTTGACTCCAAGTGCCTTTCCTACGATGATGGTATCCATCATATTATAAAACTGCTGAAACAGCATACCGAAAAACATCGGCACAAAAAACTGCAGGATCAGCTTAAGCGGAGCACCTGCAGTCATATCCTTAGTAGAACTTTTTCCCATATCCCGTTCCTTCTTTTCCTGTATTCTGTTTATCCATAATAATGAGGATTTGAAGAAATGTCAAGCTACTTTTTTAAATTTTTTCGATCATCAAATTTAATTACCTCATCCACGCAATTTAAAGCACGTAAATAAGCCCTCTATCAGTCATATCCATGCAACTGATAAAGGACTTATCACCGTGTCTTAATAAATCATATGAATTTCAACTTATCTCGCTTTTCACATTTTCGCATAATTATCAGGAAGCCTGCTAAAACACGCTATTTCCCAATAATCTCTGCCGTATTGATAAAATCATACGGTGTCTGCTGGTATACATAATAATTTAACCAGTTTGCGTAAAGAATATTACCATGTGAACGCCACTGAAGATACGGACGTTTCGTACAGTCGTCATCCGGGTAATAGTTGACCGGGAGATCAATCGGAAGTCCCTTTTCCTTATCGCGCTTATACTCTGCATCGAGTGTCAGTCTGTCATACTCGGGATGTCCCATCACAAAGATCTTCTTTCCTTCCGGATCTGTCACCAGAAATACACCTGCCTCATCCGACTCCGCCAGGATCGTAAGCTCCGGTATCTTTTCAATGTCTTCTCTGCGCACCTCGGTATGTCTGGAATGCGGGGCATAGAAATAATCATCAAATCCACGCACCAGCGGAATCTTCCGGTTCATGACATGATGACGGAAAATACCGAATTTCTTTTTTGCAAGGTCGTGTTTTGGAATTCCATAGTGATAATAAAGTCCCGCCTGTGCTCCCCAGCACAAATGCAGTGTCGAAGTCACATGCGTTTTGGTCCACTCCATGATTTTGCAGACCTCTTCCCAGTAATCGACCTCTTCATAAGGCATCTGCTCCACCGGAGCCCCGGTAATGATCATTCCGTCAAAAGAACGGTACTTTACGTCCTCAAACGTCAGATAGAATTTATTCAGATGACTCTGCGACGTATTTTTGGATTCATGGGATGAAACCGCAAGAAACGTCACATCCACCTGAAGCGGTGTATTGGAAAGCGAACGCAATAGTTGCAGTTCTGCATCCTCCTTTAAAGGCATCAGGTTTAAGATCGCAATGTCGATCGGCCGGATGTCCTGATGTGCTGCTCTGTTCTCATCCATAACAAATATATTTTCCTTTTCCAAAATCTCCTTTGCCGGGAGATCCCCCTGAATCTTAATTGGCATACCAAAAAACACTCTCCTTTAACTCGTCATTGTAAGGATATCTTCCTCAGAAATAACCGGAATTCCCAGTTCATTCGCCTTTGTCAGCTTGCTTCCTGCATTTTCACCTGCCAGCACATAGGCAGTTTTCTTTGAAACAGATCCTGCCACTTTTCCGCCAAATTTCTCGATCAGTGCTGCCGCTTCTTTCCGATCCATTGAGGGCAGTGTGCCTGTAATAACAAAAGTTTGTCCTGCAAAACGCTCATCTGCACCCTCTTCCGGAATATAGGCCATATTAACGCCCGCATCCTTTAAACGGGCAAGCAGCAATTGATTCTTCTCATCATGGAAAAATCGAAAAATGCAGTCCGCACTGACTTCTCCGATATCATTTACCTCTTTTAATCTTTCCATATCCGCAGCTTTCAGCACGTCAAAATCCTTAAAATACTTTAAAATTGCCTTGGCTGCTGCTTTTCCCACATTCGGGATTCCAAGACCGGTCAGAAGCTTATAGGCATCATTTTTCTTTGATGTCTCGATTGCCTCCAGCAGCTTGTCTGTATTTTTTTCTTTCCCGATAACGCCCTGCTCGATCAATTCGTCACGATGTTTCTTTAATTCATATATATCCGCCACATCCTTCAGATAGCCCAGGCGAACCAGTTCTTCAATATAGACGGTTCCAAATCCTTTGATATCCATGGCATCTCTGCCCACAAAGTTAATGATATGGCGTTCCAGCTGTGCCGGACAGTTCGGGGAAGTACATTTGATATCCGCAGTATCTTTTTCCCGCTCCGTCTTTGCTCCGCATACCGGACAGACATCCGGAATCTGAAAACGCACTGTTCCAGCCGGTCTTTTGGCTTTGATCACTTCTTTTACCTTCGGTATGATCTCGCCTGATTTATATACTACGATCGTATCCCCGATCCCGATATCCAGGTCATCAATAAAATCCTGATTATGAAGCGTTGCCCGTGAAACTGTGGTACCGCAGAGCCGGATCGGTTCAAAGATTGCAGTCGGTGTGATACGTCCGGTTCTTCCTACCGAGAGCTCGATATCAAGAACCCTGGTTTCCTTTTCTTCCGGCGGATATTTATATGCCACTGCCCAGCGCGGAACCTTTGAGGTGCTGCCTAGCTTTTCACGGTCTGCGATCCGGTTCAGCTTGACTACCGCTCCGTCAATATCATATCCGAGATTTCCCCGGTTTTCGCCGATCCTGCAGATCGCATCCCAGACCTCATCGGCAGTTTTGCAGACCTTGTAATCATCAATGACACGGATTCCCTGCTTTTTTAAAAACTCATACCCTTCCGTATGTGTTTCAAAGCTTCTGCCCTTTACTTCCTGAACATTAAAAATGAACATCGAAAGTTTTCTTTCCCTGGTGATCCGGCTGTCAAGCTGACGCAAAGTTCCGGCCGCACAGTTTCTCGGATTTGCGAATGGCTTTTTCCCGAGCAGCTCCTGTGTCTCATTGACCGCGTCAAAATCCTTTAATTTCATATAGACTTCTCCCCGTATCTCCAGATATGGCAGTGCATCCTTCAGTTTCTTTTTGACATCCGGTATGACTCTGGCATTCTCCGTCACATCTTCTCCAAAATTGATGCCGTCGCCGCGTGTCTCGGCAAGCTTTAAGATACCGTCTTCGTAGCGCAATGCCATAGAAAGTCCATCAATCTTATATTCCACAACAAATTCGGGATCTTCCAGCTGTTCTTTCATTTCAGCTACAAATTCATAAATATCTTCTTTCGAAAACACATCCTGCAGACTCAGCATCGGCACATTGTGACGAACCAAAACCCCGGCCTCACGCTTTGCCATTCCGCCAACCCGCTGTGTCGGAGAATCGGGTGTAACAAACTCCGGATGCTCTTTTTCCAGTTTTTTTAACTCCTGCATCATCATATCGTACTCATAGTCCGATATTTCAGGGGCATCCATATTGTAATATCGGTCAATATGATATTCCAGTGTCTTTTTTAATTCCTCGATTTTTGTCTTTGCATCCATCCTGCTATCCTGCCTTTACTTTTTCATTTCACAGTCTCATTGGAAGAGTCTTTGATCAGTTTTTGCAGCGTCTTCCATTCTTCTTCCGTAATTTTACGATAAGTTCCGGTCTGAAGATCACCAAGCCGGATGTTCATAATGCGGACACGTTTCAAATGCATCACACGATATCCAAAATACTCACACATACGCCGGATCTGCCGGTTTAACCCCTGAGTCAGTATGATCTTAAACTGATGCTTTCCCAGTTTTTCCACCTTGCATTTTCGTGTCGTAACACCAAGTTCCGTAAGCGGCACTCCATTTGCCATGCCGTGTAAAAAAGATCCGGTCACCTCGCGGTTTACGGTCACAATATATTCTTTTTCATGTCGGTTTCCCGCACGCATCATTTTATTGACGATCCCACCATTATTGGTCATCAGGATCAGCCCTTCCGAATCCTTGTCCAGCCGGCCAACCGGATAGACCCGTTTCGGATAATGAATAAAATCAACAATATTATTCTTTTCCCTTTTTTCTGCCGTACATACAATCCCAACCGGTTTATTGACCACGAGCAGTATCATTTCTTCCTCTTTTTTTACGGGACGATTGTGGAAAAAGACAACATCTCCCGGCATAACACGATCTCCGGTAGCAGCCGTCTTTTCTCCGATGCGCACATTTCCCGCTTCAATCTCCCGATCCGCCTCACGCCTGGAACAAACGCCTGCCTCGCTCAAAAATTTGTTGATCCTGATTCCTGAATCCTGCATAAATGCTCTCCCATCCGTTCATTTCCCATAAAGAGAAAAAACGGCGGAGACCCTGAAGCCTCCGCCTAATTGCTCTGTTTTACTGCAATAAATCCGTCTTAATATATCCGGTCTTTCCATTCCACTCGACTTTGCTCCAGCCTTCTGCATAGCTTTCGATTACATTTACTGTTTCTCCCGCATAGGCAACGCCAACACGGTCAGCCGTCTCACTCATGGAAGAACGGATATTGGTCGTATCGGACAGACGTACACTCTCACCTGCAGACACTGTATTCTGTGATTTTCCAGAAGTCTGTGACGCATCTGTGGTCAGATAATCACTCTTGATATACGCTGTAGCTCCGTTATAGCTTACCTGGCTCCAGCCATCCGCTGTGGTTCCTGTTCTCGTGAAGGATGCTCCAACCGTCGCAGATCCCACTACTGCCGCAGACTCATTTGCCTCTGCACGGATATTTACGGTATCCAGCGCATATACAGTATCATTTGCAGCCTGAACTCCTCCTGCATCTGCCGGTGTCTCTGCCGCAGGTGTCTCTGCCGCAGGTGTTTCCGTCTCCGGTGCCGGCTCTGTTGCCGGTGCCTCTGTCGCAGGTGTTTCCGTCTGCTGCTGAGCTGTTGTATCCTGTTCTGTTGGCTGTGTTCCTGACATAATAGATGCTGCCCACGCATTGTAAGCATCTGCCAGTGTCGTATTTGCCATGGTCGCAAGATTCGGATCTGCAGCAAGCGCTGCTTCATATTTGGACTGAACATCTGCAAGAAGCGCCACCACGTCATCCTGCTTTTCAAACTTATCAATCAGCTTCTTGATATTGTCATCCAGCGGATATGCCGTATCCGGACTGGTTTCTAACATATTTAAATTAAAGTAACTGTATGCATTGTTGATATAAAGGCTTCCATCATCATTCGTCTGTACATAGAAGAAACTGAGCCCCGGTGCAACGGTATCCACTCCGGTAAACTTCATTTCCAGATATACAGATACCAGATAAGACTGGCTGTCAAACCCCTGCTTGGTGTAGCAGCGGATGCTCTGATATGCGTCCACATACTGGCTGTACATGGAAATATAACTCTTTTCAATATCCGACAGCGGTGTTGCCAGTGTCGCGATCGTATCCACATCTCCATTCGCATACGCATTAAAATAATTCGTGATCAGTGTGTTGATCTCCTCGTTGGAATCCACTTCGTAGGTTCCATCTGCGCCACTGATCTCCGTGGACTCCACCTTACCGTTCTTATCCGAATTTCCGCTCTGTTTTCCGGTATATACGAGCAGCACTACGATCAGTATGACAAGTATCGCTGCTCCTGCAATATATTTCAGATTTCTCTGAATAAAATTTAAAACAGCCGCAGTGCTGTTTTTCTGACTTTTTTTCGGGCTGTTTTCTTTTTTTATCGTTGATTTATTTTCATTTTTCTTATTTTCTTCTGAACTCATGACTCTGCTTCCTCCTGATGTTTTCCAACTACAAATTTATCCAAAACAGATTGTCTCTTCTTATCTTCTTCCCAAAAATATGCAACCGGCGGGAATCGAACCCGCATTATAGGAGTCGGAGTCCTACGTTCTATCCATTAGACTACAGTTGCATATATAAAAGTATGATTCGCTCATATATAACAAGCGACTTTTTACATAGTACCAATTTCAGTCAGAAAAGTCAAGATATAATCCTCCGTCAAACAGGAGAAAATTTTGCCATTTACGGAAGCAGACCGATCATCCCGCAGAAAAGCACGACCGCTCCAAGTACAATTCGATACCAGCCAAACACCTTAAAATCATGCTTTTTGATATATCCCATCAAAAAACGGATCACGATCAGGGATACCACAAATGCAACCACCATGCCGGTCAGAAGGACTGCAAGCTCTCCCGCTGAAAATGCGAATCCGAATTTCATAAGTTTTAACAGGCTTGCGCCGAACATGACCGGAATCGCCAAAAAAAAGGTATATTCTGCTGCAACCGTTCGCGAAACCCCAAGCATAAGTGCACCGACGATCGTCGCACCGGAACGGGATGTTCCCGGAAATATTGCTGCAATCAGCTGGAACATTCCGATCCAGAATGCAAGACGGTATGTAATTTCCTTCAGTGAAGTGACCTTTGCATGTCTGCCATGATTCCGGTTCTCCACGATCAGGAAGGCAATACCGAACAAAATAAGCATGATCGCAACGGTCTTATAGTTATAAAAAAGTGCCTCCAACACATCATCAAAAAGCAGGCCGACCACCGCCGCCGGAACACAGGATACCAGAATACGAAACCAGAGTCTGAAAATATCTGTTTTGATCCACGCTCCCACTCCATGCTTTGTCAACGGCTCCTCATTTTGTTTTTTTCCAAACGGCCATATCTTATTCCAGAACAGCAGTACGACCGCCAGAATAGCCCCCAGCTGTATCACCACCTGGAACATGCTGTAAAATTCATCTGAGACATTCAGGGATACCAGTTCATTTAAAAGTATCATATGACCGGTACTGCTGATCGGAAGCCATTCCGTAATCCCCTCCACGATACCAAAAAGCACCGCCTTTAGTATTTCCATCATTTCCATCTGTCATTTCCTTTCTTGTTTTCTGTTTCATGTTATAATATAATAATACAGGCATCAAATACCTTTTGTCGATAAACATACATAATCATAGCATTTATGACCAGAAAAAGGAAGTCCTATTAATTATGATTGAACGCAAAGATCTTTTTACAATTCCATTTTATAAAAAAACACATTTTTCGGGAAGCTACCACGGTATGCACTACCGGCTCGAACGCGCCGAACAGGACGATCACTCTATTCTGCGCGCCACGGTATTCCCGGGTCCTTACTGCTTTGATGTGGTTGCGGATGAGAAAAAGACTTCCCGGGAATTTGATTTTTCCGAGGAAGGAATTGAAAATGCCTGCAAATGGCTGAATGAGCAATATGCATCTGCTCCGGAAGAATGGGCAAAAGGACTGCTCTAAAATGGATATATGATTGACAACTGTACCATTATCCTTTAAGATATGCATTGGTTCACATGTATAAAAATAAGAAAAGAATCTATAAGAATACAAAAGGAGATACAAACATGAGTTTCACCTACTTAAATCACTTACCGACACCGGAAGAAATCAAAAAGGAATATCCGCTTTCCGATAAGCTTACCGCTTTAAAAAAAGAGCGTGACGCGATGATCCGCGACGTACTGACCGGAAAAGATGACCGTTTTCTCGTTGTCATCGGACCATGCTCTGCCGACAGCGAAGATCCTGTCTGCGATTATGTCAGCCGTCTCACCGCTGTTCAGGAAAAGGTAAAGGATCGCCTGATCATTATTCCGCGTGTTTATACCAATAAGCCAAGAACCACCGGCGAAGGTTATAAGGGAATCGCCACACAGCCTGACCCGGAAAAAGCACCGGACATGATCGCCGGTCTTATTGCCATGCGCAAAATGCACATCCGCGCCATCGAAGAAAGCGGGCTTACCTCTGCAGACGAGATGCTCTACCCGGAAAACTGGGGATATGTGGAAGATCTGCTCTCCTATGTTGCGATCGGTGCGCGTTCCGTTGAGGATCAGCAGCACCGTCTTACCGTCAGCGGTTTTGATGTTGCCTCCGGCATGAAGAACCCGACCAGCGGCGATTTTTCTGTTATGTTAAATTCTGTTTACGCCGCACAGCATCCGCACCACTTCACCTACCGTGGTTTTGAAGTGGAAACGACCGGTAATGACCTTACCCACGTAGTACTCCGCGGAGCAGTCAGCAAACATGGAAATGCAACACAGAACTATCATTATGAAGACATCATGCGCCTGATCGAAATGTACGACAAGATGGACTTAAAAAACCCTGCTGCTGTGGTTGATGCAAACCACTCCAACTCCGGCAAGAAATACAAAGAGCAGATCCGTATCGTAAAAGAGGTTATGCATAACCGTCAGTTATCTGACGAAATCCGGAAGATGGTCAAAGGTGTCATGATCGAAAGCTACATTGAGCCTGGCAACCAAAAGATCGGCGAACACATCTACGGTAAATCCATCACAGATCCATGCCTCGGCTGGGAAGATTCCGAACGTCTGATCTACGATATTGCTGACATGTGTTAAATCACCTGCAAATTATCTGCATCTGATTTTTCTATAGGCAGCCGCAAAAGCAGACAAAATAATAAAACACCAAAAAGGAGTACCGGAAAGTCATTTGAATTTGAAATAACTTTCCGGTACTCCTTTTCGATAATGCTATATCTTATCCTCTCGGATGTGCTTTTCGATATACTTCGCGTACCCTGCTCTGATTGATCGCATTATAAACCTGTGTCGTTGCGATATCCGAATGTCCGAGCATTTCCTGCACCGAATGAAGGTCTGCTCCATTTTCAACCAGATGTGCGGCAAAGGAATGGCGCAGCGTATGCGGTGTGATATCCGCCTCGATGCCAGCCATCGCCCCGTAATGCTTGATCAGCTTCCAAAAGCCCTGACGACTCATTTCCTTTCCGGAACAATTTGTAAACAGAAGTTCACAGGTATCATCTGCCACCAGAAACGGTCTTCCATTTTCCAGATAAGCACAGATCGCGTCTCTTGCCGTATTTCCAAATGGTACTACCCTTTCCTTATGGGCATCCTTACAGGTCACGAACTCAAGGCTTAAATTGATCTCGGACATCTTTAAATGTATGAGTTCTGAAACGCGTATCCCGGTCGCATATAAAAGTTCAAGCATTGCCCGGTCACGCAGTTCCTTCGGTGATGTGCCAGATGGCTGCTCTAAAAGCCGCTCTGTCTCCTCAATAGTAAGGATCTCCGGCAGCTTCTTTTCAATCTTAGGCGCTTTTAAATTCTCAGACGGATCCTGTTCGATCATATCCTCTCTTGAAAGATAATGGAAGAACGCTTTCATGGACGCAATATTTCTTGAAATTGTGGATGCCTTACGTCCTATTTTTTCCAGATAAAGTATATAGGCATTTAATACCGTTGCATTCACCTGCTCCACCGTTTCAATATCCTGCTCTGCCAAAAACTGACACAGTTTTTTCAAATCCCGCTCATACGAAAGTTCCGTATTCTCGGAGGTATGCTTCTCTCTATGCATATACAAAATAAATTTTTCAATTTCCTGTGTCATATACGTTCTTAACCCTTCCGCCTGTTATTTAAAGTCCTCTGAAATGTAAAAAATGTACCAGAAAAAACGGTACTATCCCATTATAATATATGAATTTCAAAATGCAAATAGCAATTTTGAACAGATTTTATCTGCTTTACATAAAACTACTACATATCGCAAATTCCATTTTTTTCCGTACCACATCTGGTAAAAATTTTTTCTTTTTTTCACAGAATTTTTACCAGTTTTTTAATTACCTGCGGATTTACATAACTTTCCGTCATTATGCCCATAAAAAAGAGAACCAGAACCAGGAGCACACCGCCCAGAAAAAGTGCGGTTCCCGAAAGACCAGCAGACGGGCTCTGTCTTGTCATTTCTTTTTTCCCCAGATAGCAGGTAAATCCAAATAAAAGCAGATAAAGTGGAATATAAAACAGATAATGCGGAAATAAAAGCGCACACAGCACCGGTATCCCGCGAATTCCGAAGTTAACGATCACCGATACCATTGCCACGCCAAACGAAAAGCCGTTCCACGCAAGATACACAAAATGCGCCGGAATGCCAAGCCTGGTTATTCCAAGCAAAAACAGCAGGATAAAAACCATGCCCCGGTTTTCTGCCACATAAAAAAGCAGATCATTGTAATTGATCGATGCATACAGAAGCTGTTTTACAAAATACTCGTTCAAGATCCCATACTGCTTTAACTGTTCTACTCCAAGCGCATTCGCTAATAGTATTCCGGCAAGGAACGATATCAGATACACGCACTCTGCTTTTCGTGCTGTTGTAATCTTAATGGAAGCCACATACTTTCTTTTTTTCTCTCTTTAACGTATGCCTTCTTTGTCCCGTTTATGAATCATGCCTGTCAATAATTTGCTCTGATATGCAAGAATACCGGCTACTGTCTTCGCATCCTGAATCTCTCCGCAGTAAATTTTCTGCACTGCGTCTGCAAGCGGCATGGAAACGATCTCAATCTCTTCCCCTTCATCCAGCTTCTGTACACCGGATTTTAATTCTGTTGCCAGATATACATCAATAAATTCATTGCAGAATGCAACGGTCGTTTTTAACTGCAGGAGTTTTTCCATATGGCCGCATTTCCATCCGGTTTCCTCCTCCAGTTCTCTTTTTGCACACACCGCTGTATCCTCCGTAACAGAATCTCTCGACCCCGCCGGGATTTCCAACGTCTCACGGTCAAGTGCAGAACGGTACTGACGGACCAGCAGCAGATTTCCATCCTCCGTGACTGCCACTACCGCGGCTGCCCCTTTTCTGTGTGAAACAAAATCCCACTTTTCTGTCTTTCCATCCGGAAGCTGCATATAGTCCGCATAGATATCCAAAATTGATCCCTGATAGACCAGTTCACGTTTTAACCGTTTTATATTATGTTTCATTGTCTTTCTCCTTTTTTGTGAATCCTGAAAAAAGAAAAACCACCATATCTTTACAATATAGTGGTTTTCTTCATTTTTTCATTGTTTCAAATTATTTTGCATAATCAACAACACGTGACTCACGAATCACGCTGACCTTGATCTGTCCCGGATACTCCAGTTCAGCCTCGATCTGCTTTGATATGTCACGTGCGAGCAATACCATATCGGCATCACTAATCTGCTCAGGAACTACCATAACACGAATCTCTCTACCTGCCTGAATTGCAAAAGATTTTTCTACCCCTTTGAAGCCATTTGTAATGTCTTCTAACTGTTTTAATCGATTGGAATATGTTTCCAGTGTCTCCCTTCTTGCTCCCGGGCGGGCTGCGCTGATCGTATCAGCCGCCTGCACAAGACATGCGATCAGGGACTCCGGCTCAACATCGCCATGATGTGCTTCTACTGCATTGATAATGATCGGTGATTCTTTGTATTTTCTACACAGATCAACACCAATCTGGATGTGCGAGCCTTCCATCTCATGGTCAACTGATTTTCCGATATCATGTAAAAGCCCTGCACGTTTTGCAGTTCTCACATCAACACCAACTTCAGCCGCCAGAAGACCGGAAAGCTGTGCTACTTCAATTGAATGCTTCAATGCATTCTGACCATAGCTTGTTCTGAATTTCATTCTTCCAAGCAGACGAACCAGTTCCGGATGAATTCCGTGAACGCCAACCTCTAAGGTTGCTGCCTCGCCTTCCTCGCGAATCATGGTCTCGACTTCTTTCTGTGCTTTCTCGACCATTTCCTCGATTCTTGCCGGATGAATTCTTCCATCCACGATCAATTTTTCCAGTGCGATACGCGCCACTTCTCTGCGGATTGGATCAAATCCAGACAGAATAACTGCTTCCGGTGTATCATCGATAATAAGATCGACACCCGTAAGTGTCTCCAGGGTACGGATATTCCTTCCTTCCCTTCCGATGATTCTTCCCTTCATCTCGTCATTCGGAAGCTGTACTACAGAGATCGTAGTTTCTGCGACATGATCCGCTGCACATTTCTGAATCGCAGTTACCACGTACTCCTTTGCTTTCTTTCCAGCTTCTTCCTTTGCCTGACTTTCCATTTCCTTGATCATTTTCGCCGTATCAAGTTTTACATCTTCTTCAACAGTTTTTAAAAGGTATTCTTTTGCCTGTTCGGAGGTAAGACCGGAGATTCTTTCAAGTTCCCGCACCCGCTCCTCATGGAGCTTCGCAACTTCTGCTTTTTGTCTGTTAATTTCTTCTTCTTTCGCTGCAAAACCCGCTTCGCGTTTTTCAATTGCTTCTAACTTCTTGTCCAGGTTAGACTCTTTCTGTTCCACGCGGCGCTCATTACGCTGAATTTCCGATCTTCTTTCCTTGATCTCCTTGTCAAGATCATTCTTGGCACGAATGGATTCCTCCTTGACTTCAAGTAAAGATTCACGCTTCTTCGTCTCTGCGGTTTTTACTGCTTCATCTATTATTTCTCTCGCTTTGTCCTCCGCATTTCCGATCTTAGCCTCGGAAGCCTTCTTGAAATAAGAAGTGGCGACAAAGTAAGTAATAGGAATAGCAACAACTAACGTGACTATTACAGCAATAATTACTTGTGGCACAGGCGCACCTCCTTTATTAAGTTTTCATTGTCCATATAACAAAATTTCTTTCGATCTGTCATAAATAACAACATATAAATTTTATACTTAATCACAAGTTATGTCAAGTAGTCGTCGCATTTCATTACATGCATGAAAATTGCAAAGTTTAATTCCACCATCCATTTATACGGTGGAATTCTCTTCT
>OIZA01000641.1_pt1 | contig 16247 bp, 13 predicted proteins | sample 1588381 | NCBI WGS metagenome assembly OIZA01 (sample SAMN03283277) | human gut metagenome | biome: human-associated habitat; material: feces | host: Homo sapiens | place: Peru | collected 2012 | reverse complement strand
GGTCACCTTTGACGGTGGAGTTGCCAGTGATGGTAGAGCTGCCGCCGACGTTCTGATCGCCAAGAACATCAGAATCACCAACTACAGTTTGATTACCATCAACATCTAAGTCACCGCCTACAGATGCATTGTTACCAACATTCAAGTCTTTCGTGGTTGTTGTACCAGTAGTTGTCGTATTGCCACTAGTAGTTGTATTACCAGTGTTTGTAATATTACCTGTAATAACACTATCACTAGTCATGCTACCGGTAATTGTAGTATTACCACCTACAGCAAGATTTCCATCAACCTTTTCATTACCTTTAACGTTAGAGTTGCCACCTACGGTGGAATCGCCTTTGACCTCTTCACTTCCTGCCGTTAATTTTCCATCCACGGTACTATTGTTAGTAACGTGGTTATCTTTAGAAGTGGATGTACCGTTTACTGTGGAATCTCCCTTAACGGTTTGATTTCCACCAACAGTACCATTACCAGTAACTTCCTGATTGCCACTGACCTTTTGATTGCCATCTACGTTGGCAATCAGGTCTTTTATTATGGTTTTCTGCTCTTCACTTAATCCACTAGAACTACTGCCTCCTAAAATACTCTTTGCGTCGCCGAGAGCGGTATATTTTTTCTTGGTTTCATCCCAATTTTCATGAGTTATATAATAATCAGCTTCAAAATAGAGTGTTCCAGCTTTAAATAAATGGCCGGACTGAGAATCAGTTACATCTACAGGCGTGTAGTATAGATATGTAGATACATCGGTTGTGTCTGTAAGAGAAATCTTAAAAGAATTATCAAAATCTAATTTATTGTTTACAATTGTACTAGCGAAAGCAGGAGACACCTGCATCCCTGCTATCCCACTGGCCAGTGCTGTTATTAGCAAGGCCTTCGTAACTACGTTACTACGTCTTTTTTTCGTACTCATCGTTATCATCATTCCTTTCAAAAAAATTTTTCAACCAGCCTGAAAAGCCCAGGCCCGTTGGCAATCAGGTCTTTTATTATGGTTTTCTGCTCTTCACTTAATCCACTAGAACTACTGCCTCCTAAAATACTCTTTGCGTCGCCGAGAGCGGTATATTTTTTCTTGGTTTCATCCCAATTTTCATGAGTTATATAATAATCAGCTTCAAAATAGAGTGTTCCAGCTTTAAATAAATGGCCGGACTGAGAATCAGTTACATCTACAGGCGTGTAGTATAGATATGTAGATACATCGGTTGTGTCTGTAAGAGAAATCTTAAAAGAATTATCAAAATCTAATTTATTGTTTACAATTGTACTAGCGAAAGCAGGAGACACCTGCATCCCTGCTATCCCACTGGCCAGTGCTGTTATTAGCAAGGCCTTCGTAACTACGTTACTACGTCTTTTTTTCGTACTCATCGTTATCATCATTCCTTTCAAAAAAATTTTTCAACCAGCCTGAAAAGCCCAGGCCCGTTGGCAATCAGGTCTTTTATTATGGTTTTCTGCTCTTCACTCAGTTCTCCACTAGAACTACTGACTCCTAAAATACTCTTTGCGTCGCCGAGCACGGTGCAATACTGTAGCCAAGTCCGTTCCGATCCAGGATTATTTTCAGTTACACCTATTGTTTGTGTCGTATAACATAAATTATATAACACACCACCTTTCAAAGTGATTTGTTCACTTTCTGAATAAGCACTAGTTTTTACTGTAATAACAGTATCATTGGGGTTATAAAAGAAATTACCTTGTAAATATTGATGTGGAATCTTAAAACTGTTTCCGCTGGAAATATCATAATTAAAATATTGTGTGGCCGAAGCAGGCTGAGCCTGCATCCCTGCTATACCACTGGCCAGTGCTGTTATTAGCAAGGGATGGTAAAACAAAAAGGAATGATGATTTTTAATTGTCAAAGTACGATAAATTAACGAGTGGAAGTGTTTGTCGGTCAAAGGCTAGGAGATACGTAATTACCGGAGTAATTTTTGTATTTCAGCCAGCGGCTTACAAATTCTTCACGTGGATAGCTTGCAAGAATCTGATCCATAGCTAGCTGATCAGACTTTGCTGTAGCCGTCACAAAAGGCAGCTCAATAGGCTGCAGTGCAAGCTGGAAGATACGGTTTCCTTTAGGAGAAGCGTAATAATAGTCTCGTTTTGCCTGCATCTGTGCAATTAATTTAACCTGCTGATAATTACAACCAAAAGAAGCGTAAAGCTCTTGGTTTTTCTCATTAACTGCATTGACATTCGGCAGAAAAATTCTGTTAGGGCAGTTCTCCATTACGGTTGTCATCAAATCTGCTTTGCTGGCTACGTCTGCAAGGTTTTGCGTTGCAAAAATAATAGATGTATTTTTCTTACGCATATCCTTGAAATACTCACGCAGCTTATCTTTAAATGCTGGATTATCAAAGAAGAGCCAACATTCATCAAGCACAATAATAGATGGTCCTGCAGCTTCTTTCAGGCTGCCCTCAATCCGATGAAAGAGGTAATCAAGCGTTGCCGGCACTATAGCAGGAGTTGACATGAGCGTTTCCATCTCATATACCTGCCAACGACCATTAGCACCGCTGCGTTCCTCGTCGTTATCAAAAAGCGCACCATAGCTACCTTTTAATGTCAGAGGTTCCAAGGCTACACGGATATCATTATCCTGGACAAGATCAACCAGATTACTGATTGTACGCTGCTCTTGAGGAAATTCAGCCAAGGACTGCAGAGCTTTCCATACAAAGCGGTCATGCACAGGAGTAACGGTCATGTTCTGCTGACGCAGATAGCTTAAAATCCATTCCTTAGCCCATTTGATTTCATTGTCTGAATCAATACGTGCCAACGGCTGGAATGAAAGCTCATGCTTGCCTTCTGCTGCAAGGTTATAGAAATTACCGCCAATAGCAAGTGTTAGCGCCCTGCTGGATGCAGCCTTATCAAATATAAAGACTTTGGCATCCTTATATTTCAAGAAATGCGCTTCCAGTGTATTAAGCAGTACAGATTTACCGCTGCCGGATGGTCCGCAAATCATCGTGTGCCCCACGTCACCGCAGTGCAGTGATAGCCTGAACGGCGTAAAACCGCCGGTATCCGTGTAGAGCAGCACAGGCCCCTTTAGATGCTCATTCTTTTTGTCTCCTGGCCATGTTGCCATTGCCGGGGCAAGGTGACAAAAATTTAGAGATGAGATAATAGGTCTGCGGACATTAGCACGATAACAGCCAGGAATTGAACCCCACCAGGCTTCCATGCTGTTGTCTGTTTCGATAAGTCCTGTAAAGCCGTTGCTGTTTAATAAATCAAGCACCTTATTCGCTTTTTTATTTACAGCATCCTTATCTTCATCAAATAAGGTTACTGTCATAGTGTAATAACCATAGCTTGCAGTATCGCTGGCAAGCTCCTGCAGAGCAAGAGTGGCGTCATCACGATTCATAACAGCCTGTTCATCTGGATTAGAGTTTTCCGGAGCTTTGCCAACAGCTGACAAAAACCATTCTGTCGGCTTGACCATCTGCTGTCCCCACAGAGTCTGATAATTTTTCAGCTCTTTGTCTGCATCTAATTTTGACATACAGATATATCGGCTTACCCAGCGATACTCAATATCAAGGCGGTTAAAAAACTCTAAAATCCCGGCTGTTGTGACTGGTGGGAAATTCAACACAGTAACAACGCGCATATGCTTATTGCCAATCATAGGCTCACGACCTGCAGTAATACCTGGTTCATCGAAGATATAATCGCAGATGAATTCACGTAATGGATTAACCTTTAAATCAAATCTTCGTGTAGATACGGTTGAATGCAGATATGTTAACGTTTCATCAGCAGATAACGCATGGATATCCGGGAAGATATGGCTTAGAGCATTACCAATGAGATTTACACGGTCTATGAAAAACCTTGAAGTATCTTCAAAGATTTTTTGTGTTGTATCTTCATCGGCTTTTTTCTTGGAGCTGATAAAGCCTTGGGTGATTTTAGATTTCAACAGCTGTGGCGGCTCATAATACACTACAAAATAATATGATGTTTCAAAATGAGCCTGGCTATTATAATAGTCTGCTCGTTCATTTTCCATTTTCTGCAGCAAGGGATTCGGAAATTCTGATTTCTCATAGCTGCTGGCATAATGACGTTGAGCATCAAAATACAATACAAAACCTGTAGGCAAGGCTTTTATAGCCTGATTAAGCGACAAATTGAATTGAGCAAGCTCTTCATCTGTAGAGCTTTCCAGATCCGGTCCACGGAATTCAAACACGGCAAGCATATCATTGTTTTTGCCATAAACCACTCCGCTACGGTAAGAGATGTTTCTCCACGGCAGCAGATAATCAACCCTGGGCTTTTCTCTGAAAGCTCCTACTTCGTTGCTGTAGCCTACATTTTTTTGTTTCTTTTTATTAGAAAACAACGAAAACATTAATTATACAGCTCCTTATCTGTAGTAATAACGGCTATGTCTCTGGCTGTGCCAGAACACCTGCAGAAAGAGCGAATCTTTTTGACCAAGATACGTAAAAAGCAGATGTACAAGTACCAATATGGCTACTACAAAAAAAGATTTGAAGAACAGACCACATAAGATACCACCAAAAACTTCCAGCCAGAATATATTACGTGGTACTCCCATAAGATATATCGGCTGCACCATTGACCGGTGCAACGGAGCTTCTACACCGTGCATCATGGCATGATTGTAAGTGCTGCACCGCTAGACGAGATGATGTTTACGAAATTAGGCGCAAACAGTACGATGCTGATAGCAAATACCAAGCCGATAAGCTGCATACTGAACTGGCCTCTGTTACCAGACATAGCCATAAAGCAGCAGGCAGCAATACCCAAAATACCGAAAGTCAAAGGGAGAGGACCGGTAAGCTCTTCTACAACGGCGTTTAAAAATCTACGCCACGGCCAGTTTACAGTAGCAGTACCACCTGTCAGACCTGCATCACTCAGTGTGCTGGCAAAGGCAGGGGAGGCATCCATAATTGCCATTGCCGCAATGGCACATTGGGCATAATACTTGCTTTTTAATTTTTTCTTGAAACTCATTTTGAAAATTCCTCCTTAATATGTTTTAAAATATATGATTCATGGGCACTGTCATATCCTTGTACTTCGATAATATCGTTAATTTTACGACCTTTACGACCATCAAGATATTCAACGTGTACGATAGATACAACAATGTCAATGGCTTCACCAATAAGCTCTTTCAAATCGCCTGCTGCATCAGGATCTTCCTGCGCCAGGGATTTGATACGTGTTAATCCTTGTTCTGCACTATTAGCGTGTACAGTACAAGCACCGCCTTCATGTCCTGTATTCCAGGCTTTTAGCATGGTATATGCTGCACCGTCTCTAACTTCGCCCAATACGATTCTATCAGGACTACGACGCATACAATCTGCAAGCAGTCGTGTCATGTTATAGCGGATACCATTTTTAGATGTATCCTGCTTTACGTACATCGGTGAATAGTCATCTGCAGGGCACTGCAGCTCCGGCAGATCTTCGATAGAAATGATACGGTGATAGGGGCTGATTTTGGCAATACTATCTAATATAGCATTTAAGAATGTAGTTTTACCTGTCCCTGTGCCACCCACAACAAGAATGTTTTTCCTTTGCTTTATGGCCTGTTTCAGATAATAAGCGTAAGGCTGTGACATAGTGCCGTTTTTAACATAATCATCAAGAGTAAAAATTTTTATAGCCTTTTTACGTATGTTGAACTGCGGATTTCTTACAATTGGAGGCAGTTCGCCTTGAAAACGGCAGCCATAACCTCTAATTTCTGTAGAAATTGAGGGAATATCCTCATTGACAATTTTGCCGCACTGACCGGCAATAAGCTCTATCAAAGCCTGCACTTTAGACGGTTCCATGTAGATATCAGTTTTGACCTTTCCTTGCTCATGTGACATATACCGTATGTGCCCATCATCATTAATGTATATTTCGGTTATATCATCACGCTGCATAAGCTCGACAAGTCGCGCTCCCATCATGACATCTAATGTCTTATTATCATCTTTAGGCATTACTGATCAATCCTATCAAACGAAGTATCAACATAATCATCAGCCTCATCAACTTCGGCTTCATTATCAAGCGTTTCATCGTCAACAGACTCTTTGTCTTTTATAAGCTCAGAATATTTAGCGATGCAGGCATTGATTTCATCCGTGGCATTACCGCTATCAATTTTTTCTCTTAAAAGCGCTAGGCTGCCACCGATAATGCAGATGTCATCAAAGCTATAGCCTAGTTGCTTTAAAAGCTGCCAGATAAATTCTTTGCGTTCATTGACACGTTCAATATAATATTCCTTTTCTTGTTTCTTTTGATTAGCTTCAAGCTTTTTTAAAGCTTGTTTGAGCTTATTTTTTTCGCGCTGCGTACTTTTCTGCATTCTGGAAAAACTAGCTTCTAGCTTTTCCAAACGCGAATTGCTAGCGTTAAGCATATTTTTAAGCACCTCATTTCATAGCCAGCTGTAATTCTTTTGTTAAATCATCAAGTTTTTGATTATAATTATCTGCTTTATCAAAATTATCTCTGGCTGCATTAAGATATATCTTTTTTTTTATTATTTTTTCTTTAAAAGGCAAGTCACTATCATCAACCTGCTGTGCCAGGGCAAGCATTTCTTCACCAAGCTTCTTTTTATGCTTATAGGCTTGCTCACATTCTTCAATCTCATTCCATAATACAAAAACACGTTTTCTTTTAACTTCTTTTTTGGATAAAGTCATGTTTTTCAAAAAGGAAAATAAATTAAACATTTTTACCAGCTCCTTTATCGCTGTACTCAAACGTAAAGTTACTCTTTTTCTGTTTATGGCTTTTCTTTGCACCTGCAGATTCATCAAATGAAAATTTAAAGCTATGGTCAGCAGGTTTTGTGGCAGCTTGATGTTCTGCTATCCGCTTATCGCGCAAAGGATATGGATTATTACGTATAACATCACTTACATACGGAGCATCCATAAGCTTACTGCGGAAAAATTCATTCTCATAATATTTGACCTTATCCGTTTTTACAGGTGGAAAGCCTGATGCAGATATAATCTCTTGCTCACCAAGTCTTTTGATTTCATCCGCAGTCATAAGCGCACGTGCAGCTTCACTATAGCTATATGTACGCTTACCGAAAAAACCTCCGGCATCTGAAATTGACTTGTTGACTCTAGTTTCATTACCCAACAGTGATTCAGCGTATTTGCCGCTGTCATTGTCATTTGGAGCGTAAAAAATCTGCAGATGGCAATTCATAAGAATTTGATTGTCTTTACCATAGATTCCGTTAATCTGCGGGATGCCCTGGCAGATAAGAAACACTTTCATGCCGTAACCAGCGATATATGAAAGCGTGGCAGCAAAACTCTGCAGATTACCTAAAGATGAAAATTCATCCATAAGGAAAAGGCACTTATGCTTATATACCGTTACTGCCTGGCCATTTACGTAATCGCCAATCTTTTTTGCATGATGTCTGACCATCATCTCGAAGAACAATCTAAATATAGGGGCTAAACGCAATAAATCAGATGGTGGAGTAACAAGATATAGTGATACAGGCTTTTGGTAATTCATTAAATCATCAACGCAAAAATCACTGATAGAAGTGTTTTTCGCCAGCACCGGATCAAGATATTCCTTAAGAGCTGTATTCGCTGTAGAAATAATAGAACCACATTCATTAGGCGGTTTCTTTATGATTTCACTGAAGCATTTAAAGATGATAGGGTGGGTATTGGGCATATGCATTAAGCTGCTTTCAAAAGGATAAAGCTCCTGCAAATCCTTCGGAAACATAACACGTTCAACATATTCGCATTTTTTCGTATCCCATTCACGGATATGCAGTCCTTCGTCCGGAACGTGCGGGAACTCAATCAATTGCTGTAGCGTAGCAATGAAATCTGCGACAGTCATAGCCTGTTCGCCCGTTTCTTCATTAATAATAGGATTACCATCTTTATCAAAAGCAGGTATTACATTGGCTTTCATAAACGCAGCTACTGTATACAGATTAGGCTCAAACGGATAGTTTTCCGGATCAGCAAAATGAGCATATTTCAAATGTAATATGACTGCCTGTATTACAACAGCTGCACTTGCTCCCCAGAAATCAAGCTTACCCTTGCCTTCATAATCGACAATGACATAAGCAAGATTTTGCGAGGCACTTACCTCTTCTTCCGTACCAATGGGTATTTCATTAAGGGGATTCCAGCGTGCTGTGCTGCCATCCGTTGCTGTTGGTTCAAACTTGATTACAGTCTGCCCCATTTTCTTGCGATAGCCGGCCGTAACACCCCAGTTTTCACTTTTTATATCGTTTATTATGCAGCTCTCTGTCCAACCACCTAGTAGAGTAGGAATTATTAAACCAACACCTTTGCCGCTACGAGTAGGGGCGACAACTGCCAAATGTTTATTGCTGTTGTCATGCAGGTAATAATGATTGAGAGAAGCATAGAAGCCAAGAAAATTTTTATAGATATTCTTATAGAAATTACTACCTGTTTCATTCTTTTTGCCTTCTATCCATCTCAGAATGTCGGTACATTTTTTGATAAAAAAGCCGTTGGCTAATTTATCGTCATATAAGCCTACAACTACTCCGTGTTTATTGAACAGATCCATCTTACGTAAATCGTTATATTCAGCCCAATGAGCACTACCATGACTATCACGTTTTTCTGGTGGTCTAAGAAACATCATGAGAGCAAGACTGACAACACCGCCTACAACAAGTGGTATTAAAGACGAACGGAACAAATCCGGAATGTATTGATGAAATTTTCCGTACCATACAAACCATTGCCAAGGAGCATAAAGATGACAAAACTTTATGATTGGCTCTCCAAGAATAGGATCATATTCACAATAATTAGCAATTTTTTGTGTTGCGCTCCACATTCCAATAAAGAACGGAGCTGTTGCTGTAATAAACCTTGTACCCTGATTCATATGATGTCCTTTACCTAAAAAACTTTAATAAAGATATTCCATAAGTGCTATATCAGCATTGATGAAAACGCTGAATTGTGCGCCAGGCGTAATAGTAATAGTCGGAGCCATATTGGCATCTCTTTCGACGATCGTATGTGCTGTGTCGAGCACTTCGGCTACAGCACCACTGACAGCTTCTTGTCCAGGGCTTCTGCTGTCATAGCCACTGGAATTACCAGTAGAAGATTGAGCTGCTGCAGCAAGTAAAGCACCAAGGAAAGCGGTACGATAAAGGGTAGATGCGTGGTCATCATATTTATCCCGCAATCCAGGAAAACCGGTGCCATCTATAGCCTTTTGATCTGGCAACTGCACGCTGTAGCCATTAGGGAAAATAATGCGCTTAAAAGCAACACCAATGCATTTATTGCCTCGGCTGCCGGCTGCGCCAGATACGCCGATTAGGCGTGAGCCTTGAGGAATTAACAGATGCATTCCTGTAAGGCTATCATATACGTCTTGTCTTACCTGAGCTACAACATCACCGTTGTTCACTTCGCTTGTCACACCGGTCAACAGAGTAGCAGGTATCACGGTACCAGCATAAAGAGTGAAGCCTGTATCATAACTATCATTAGTTGTCTGCATAGGAGCAGGAGCAGCATTTGCTGTACTCATGCTTGCTGCAGCCTGGGCAAATTTACTGATATCAAACAAAATAGGGCTTGCAGCAATTTTCGCTTGTTGCTGTGCAAGCTGCCTTGCATCTGAACCGCTCTTATAGGTACTGCCATGAGAATAATTACCAGCATTATTTGTCGGCATATACGAAGAAGAGCTTGCATATACAGGTCTATATGCATTACTGTGGTTTGCATTATATGGTTGACCTTGTTGCTGAGCAGCCAAACGCTGCTCAGCATTAACTGGTTTTATAGGCTGCTGCTTATTATTCTTTGCCTGGTATTTTGCAATATCAGCATAATTATCAGGAATGCCTTGCGCAGGATTGGCTGTTATTGTATTAGCAGACAAATCGGTACTTTCCTTGCCTTGAGGATTATGTTTGGGAGAGCTCATCATATTACTTACAACAGCACCTACTACTATAGAAGCTACACCAAAAGCAATACCTTTTACCAGCTTCCCTTTTATAGTTTTCGCACCATCTTCCGGAGAATCTTCATCAGGTACGCTTATATTGTCCTGCTCATGCTCATCCTCAATATCTTCCGAAGGCATCTCTTCATTTTGGAGAAATTGCTCTACATTCTCATCTTTTTTACTGAATCTTTCTTTAAGGTTTTGGAGAAAACTCACTTATCATCACCAGCCTTTTTCAAAAGTACAAAATCTAGGCTCATCTTTTTACCAAAAACAAGTCTTGCATGAGTAAAGCATCTGTCAGCAATATAAACATTATTTTTGACTCTATAATTTACTAATGTCATTTTATTTTCACGGTCTACGTTATAGAGCACAGGCAGATCGTATTTGTTGCTTTTGGGCATTCGGATGTAAGTTCTTACGCCATCATCGTAAATAGCTGTAGGACAAAAATCAGCCTCAATATTTTTCTTCTTTTTTATTTCATAAGCGTAATTATGTAAACGTCGTTGCGCAAAAGAAATCTTAGCTTGCTTATCATTTGTCTGCTCACGAGATTCTTTAGATTTCTTGATAGCAGCAGCTATTTCCGCGTCCTCTTTACTAAAATTCCATTTCACAATCGGAATATAAAAATCTGAAGAATTAAGGACTAACCTATAAACATGTTTATTAGTCGTGATAATGAAGTTGGTATTAACATCTTTGACTAGAGGTTTTACATAAATATGTGTAACGTTACCAATAGTTGCTGAATCAACCATCCATTGTGCGGTATCACCTGCAGCAATGTGTGTTACATTGTCACCGGCTTTAAGAACAATGTCGGTTATATATCCCACTTGGCAATCGACATTGTATAAGCTTTCAGGGTAATATTCATAATTAAGTTGTGAAGCAACCAATTCTGCATCATCAATACGGTACATAGCTTTGGGTTCTGCAGCAAACGTGTTGTTAAAAGGAATCATCGACAACGCAGCGCAAGCTACTAAAATTCCGGTTAATGTTTTACCTTTCATTTCTGCACGCTCCTATTTGTTGTTAGATGTCTCTTTTGCATAGTTAAGATCTGCAATTTTCAATCCGAGTGGATTAACCAGGAATGCAGCTTCATTCGTTGGTGGCTCAATAGCTACAGTAAACAAAGCAACATAAATATCTTGTTTACCGGTGTTCGTCCCGCCAATGCTATAGGTATCTTCTGACCAGCGTACCTGATATGTACGCTGACTTCCTGGCTGCATTTGTACAGACCTTATTTTGATTGATGTTGTATACTGTCCTAACTTTGCAGCTTGATTTTCCGATGCAATAAGTCCATTCAATTTTTGGGCTGCAGCTGTAGTCATATACTGCTGTGCATTTTGCCAATTTTTGCGGTATAGAATTGGATCTAAAGGCACAGTACGAATATTTTCTACGAATTGAGATAGAAAATATTTTATTTCCGCTTCTTTAGGATTATAAGCAACAGCCTTCAACTGTTGTCCTGCTTCAATCTGACCGGTGGCATCATTCACACGCACAACATACGTTTTGTAATTTGCGGTAGTGGCAATATATACTACTGCTGCTACACATACTCCACATAATCCAACTAAGAAGATATTACGTTCTTTGCTCAGATGCTTATCATAAGCAAGATTCATCAAATCACTCTGAAACCTTCCATGAGCATCTTTATCAAAGGTATCTGTTGGATTTCCTTTAGGAAAAAACATCTTTTGTTGATCCATAACCTCGGCTCCTTTTCTGGATTTTCACCTCTATTATACTATATTAGATATTAAAATCAATACTAAAATACGATATTTATATATTTTCTTCACTTTAGATATACGTTTTTCTTGATAATTGAAGAGAAAGATGTTAGAATGTACTCTAAGAGATGGGAATGCGCATTTACGCATTTCTATAGAAATGCTATGCGCAAGCCACGCGCTTGAGCGGTTTTCCGCCCTTACGGGCGGGTGTGCCAGAGGCACAGGCGCAAAGCGCAGGCGGCTACGCCGCAGGGTTTGGGGCAAAGCCTCAATAGGAGTATGAGGGCAAGGCCCTCATGAGAAATTTATCAAGGAGAATGACTAATGCATTACTTGTTTCGCAATATAGCACATGGTAAAGCTAAAAATGGTAATCAAATCCATACAAGGGTGCATTATGACTATATTGCACGAGAGGGCAAATACGCTCATATGTCAAACCGTGAAGAAGATTTAGTGTTTACCCAATCTGGCAATATGCCTTCCTGGGCAAAAACTCCTAAAGACTTTTGGCAAGCCTGCGAAGTAAATAAGCCAGCCAAAGCACGTGGTTATAGAGAGTTTTTACTAGGGCTGCAGGAAGAGCTTTCACTTGAAGATAATATTGCTTGCATTGAAGAGTTGTTGAAGCGTACCGGGATTAAGGATAATCATGCCTATACTTTTGCTGTGCATGATAAGGCAGCTGCTTTTGACAAAGAGCACAGAAATATACATTGTCATTTAATGTTTAATGAAAAAATTATTGAAAAAGATCGTCCTTTAGGTTCGGAACTATATTTTAGGCGTTATTCTGTCAACCGTGCAGGTGAGTTGTCGGGTGGATATAAAATTAGCAGGCAATACCAATCAAAGGCAGATATTTTACAATTACGTAAAACCTGGGCAGAAATTGTTAATGCCAAATTTGCTGAAAAAAATCTTTCCGAATGTCATATAGATGAACGTACTTTGAAAGCTCAACATGATGACCTTATCGAGCAAGGAAAAACTGAAGATGCTGCTTTACTGAACCGAAAGCCTGCTCCACATTTAGGTAACGCTTATCTCAATCCCCTTGTTATGGAGCGTATAAAAGAAATAATAAAAGACGTTGAAGAAAAGCATTCTGAAAGTGAGGAAGTAGAAGTACCAATTGATACCGATGACACCGAAAAGAAAATTTTGTTATTTGCCAAAGACTTTTTACTGCGTAAACTAGCTAAGACTATTCAGAAAGAACGCCAAGAAGCTTTACGTGAGCAGAAAAACAATAAAGACTATTCTGAAAAACAGTATCAAACTGATAAAGCAGTTGCTTATGTTATCACTTCTTCTGACTTGTCTGAACAAGTTAATCTTCTCATTGAAACTACAAACCAAGCTGTTGATAGTTATAAAGAACAGCTTGCTAATTATGATAAAAAGATGCTGTCCAAAAAACAAATCTATCAGCAAGCATACGAATTGTTATTTAATAATGAGTATGCTGCTACGAATACTGCATATACGAAAATACGCGAAAAAATTACAGCATTATCCGCTGATAAAAAAGCTTTTGATAATGCTGTAATTAATAATCAAGCCTATGATAAAGATGCGTATGCTTCTACTCTTAAAGAATTGAATAACCTATATACTGAACAACGTATTTTAGGCAAAAAGATTGGTGAGTTTAAAGCTGCAATGGCTACAGATGTATGGAAAAATAAGAAGCAAAGAATTATTGATGCACTCACTAAACGTAATAAAGCATATTACCTTGAGCGTAGAAAGACCTATGGCTTAATGCTTTCTGCTAAAAAGAAGCTTGATCGGTATAATAACCTAAAAACTGGACTTGATTCGTTGGCTGCTGATACCGTAATTTATGCAGAAAAAGTACCTAACATGGTTAATAAATACACTATGATCGAAGGTACAATTTCTGTTAATAGCTTGCCGAAATATACGCATGATAATCAGACATACTGCGTTTTGAGTACAGAAATTAAAGAAGGCAGAAAGGTTGCTAAGGCTGTACGACTTTACGATAATATTAGCAAGGGAAAGGCTCCTATTTATGAATTATCTTTAGGCAAACAATTTTCTATGCTTGACTATGATTTATCTAACAAAGCTGATAAAGTATCCATGGCTCAATCTATTGAACTTGCTGATATTAAAGTACCTAAAACAGAAGATTATGTTTTATCTACTTCGGATGATAGCGTCAATGCTACTGCGAACAAATACGATTTATTCAAACGCAAATCAGCAAATCAATTAGTTGTTTTACAAGTAGATAAAACAAATGAGCTTATCGCAACCTATGCGAAGAATAAATCTAAGCAAACCACTAATGTTCAATGTACATCAAAGGCTATTTATCCTCAATATTACCGTGATAAAGCTAGTGAATTAATTAATAAACTTACTGAGTCTAAAGAGGTCAATATACCTGTTTATTGGCAGGACGATAATCAAAAGCCAATGGATAAATTGCAAATTACAGAGATGCAAATGTATTCTGGCTGGTCGTTATAAAATCATACTGATTCATAGGCTCTATGGTGCGCAGATAAAACAGTGCCTGCGGCACAAAAAATATTTTTTATTGCTTTTCCCAGCACATATTGTAATTGCTCATACGCCTGCAGGCAAGGCAGACCTGCAAGCAGGTGCTGCGCAGCCTTGCCTTTAGGCTATTCGCAATTCCTTAATATGTGCGAAAAGCAAATAAAAATTGTCGCAGAGGGAAGTGATTCTATAGCATAAGTTCTTCTGATTTATCCAACTGGCTAGTTCTAAGCCACCAATTAGAACGGACAACAAAATAACGTTTTTGACTAAGAATTTTATTGTTAAACCTAATCCTATCTTATTAATAATTTTGGAGGTAATTTACTATGAAAAAAACTATTATGCTTACTATGATTATGGCTCTTGGTATGACTCCTACCCAGGCATGGGCAGGAACAAGCATCCAGGAAACTAATCAGTCCAAGAATGGACAGTGCACGGGTACCATTATTGACCCTACAGGTGAGCCGGTAATTGGTGCTACAGTTACAGTTAAGGGAAAGCAGGGTGGAGCCATCACCGATTTGGATGGTAACTTTGTGCTTTCCGACGTGCAGCATGGTGCTACAATCTGTATCAGCTATATTGGCTTCGAACCAGTGGAGAAGGTATGGAAGGGTGGTGCCATCAATGTAACCTTGCAGGAAGACAGCAAGACCCTGAACGAGGTCGTTGTTGTCGGTTTCGGTACACAGAAGAAGGTAAACCTCACTGGTGCCGTTTCTACCGTTGATTCCAAGACTCTCGGTGCTCGCCCAGTCAACTCAGTAGTTGATGCTCTTCAGGGTGCAGTAGCCGGTATGAACTTCTCTACACCAAGCAGTGGTGGTACTCTTAATTCAACCAAGTCTTTTAATATCCGTGGTACAGGTACTATCGGTGCCGGTTCTTCTGTATCTCCACTCGTGCTCATCGACGGCATGGAGGGCGATATGAACGCACTCAACCCACAGGACATCGAGAACATTTCTGTATTGAAGGATGCTTCTGCTTCTTCCATCTACGGTTCACGTGCTGCCGGTGGTGTAATCCTTATTACTACCAAGAGTGGTAAGAAGGGTAAGACTTCTATTAACTACAACAACTCATTCCGTTTCGATTCTCCTCTCAATATGCCGGAGATGATGGACTCTTACACATGGGCTAAGTACATGAACGATGCATCTGTTGGTAGCGGTGCAGGTGTCTGGTTTACAGATGATAAGCTCGAGCAGATTAAGAAGGCTCAGAGCGATCCTACCATGCAGAAGATGTTCAAGAACAGCAACAACCGTTGGGAGGTTTGGGATAATACGCCACTCTTGCCTCTTGGTAATACTGACTGGCTCAAGGAGCAGTTTGGTACCAGCTTCTCACAGGAGCATACCTTGAGCATCAATGGTGGTGATGATCGTTTGCAGTACTATGTATCAGGTAACTATCTCAACCGTGGTGGTCTTCTCCGTCATGGCGATGATAGCATGCAGCGCTATACCATGACAGGTAAGATCAATGCACAGATAACCAACTGGTTGCGTATGACCTACAATACCCGTTTCTCACGTAATGACTTCGATTCTCCTGGTGATTTGATTAATGGTACAGATGTGTTCTTCCACAATATGTGCCGTTATTGGCCTATTTTGCCAACTACCGATCCTAATGGCAACTGGTTGCCAGAGTCTTACATCGGACGTCTTCAGAATGGTGGCCGTGCCAAGAACCAGACAGACCGTCTTTCTCAGCAGCTTTCATTTGTTGCAACTCCTGTTAAGGGCCTGACTCTCAATGCTGAGTTGAACTACCGTATTGATACAGAGTTCAACCACCGTGACTGGCAGACCACATACGGCTACGACTGCGACAACAACCCGTTTGTTGACAGCAACGCCACATCAAGCG
>OIZA01000640.1_pt1 | contig 16248 bp, 12 predicted proteins | sample 1588381 | NCBI WGS metagenome assembly OIZA01 (sample SAMN03283277) | human gut metagenome | biome: human-associated habitat; material: feces | host: Homo sapiens | place: Peru | collected 2012 | reverse complement strand
GATCATCGGAAGATGTCCCTCTATAACTCATTCCCTCCACTCCTTTTAAATCAAAAAAACACTTTTGATACCCAAAAAACCTGTTCTCAGATATCAAAAGTGTACAACGTCTTTCCTGTGAAGTCAACTGATTACGTTCCAGGAAAACGACTATTTTTCGTCAAAAGCCTCTTTTAATTTGTCTTTAAAGCCCTTCTTCTTTGGTTTTGCGTCAGATGCTGTCTGCTTTTTCAAAGTCTGTCCGGTCTGCTCATCAAATGCGCGAAGGGCCTCTTTTGCAGCTTCATTCAGTCCTGTCGGCACCTGTACGACCAGTGTTACATACTGATCACCACGCACTGCCTTGTTGCGCAGAGACGGAACTCCTTTTCCCTTTAACCGGATCTTGGTATCGGTCTGTGTACCCGGTTTTACCTCATAGAGCACATCTCCGTCTACGGTGTTGATCCGGACTTCTCCGCCAAGTGCTGCCTGGGCAAATGAGATCGGTGCAGTAGAATAAATATTCATATCCTGTCTCTGGAAGATCGGATGTCTGGACACGATCACTTCCACAAGAAGGTCTCCACGCGGTCCTCCATTGATGCCAGGTTCTCCTTTTTCACGGATTCTTACGCTCTGTCCGTCATCAATACCTGCCGGGATAGATACCTGTATCTTCTTTTTGCTCGCGATATATCCGGTTCCCCGGCAATCCGGGCATTTTTCCTTAATGATCTGACCGGTTCCGTTACAATCCGGACAGGTCTGGACATTCTGTACCATGCCAAACAGTGACTGCTGGCTGTATACAACCTTTCCCTTACCACCGCACTTCGGGCAGGTTTCTTTGGAAGTACCCGGTTTTGCACCGCTTCCATGACAGGTTTTGCATTCATCCTTCAGAACCAGTTCTATCTCTTTTTCACAGCCAAAGACCGCTTCTTCAAACGTAATCCGGATGCTGGTACGGATATTTGCGCCTTTCATCGGTCCATTGTTTGTTCTTCTGCTTCTGCTTCCGCCGCCGAAAAAGTCTCCGAAAATATCTCCGAAGATATCTCCCATATCCATACCGGAGAAATCAAATCCACCTGCTCCGCCGCCTGCGCTTCCATCAAATGCCGCATGACCAAACTGATCATACTGCTTTCTTTTTTCTGCATCACTAAGTACCGCATATGCCTCGGATGCCTCTTTAAATTTTCTTTCCGCTTCCTTATCGCCCGGATTCGCATCCGGATGATATTTCTTTGCCAAAACACGATATGCTTTTTTAATCGCTGTTTCATCGGCGTTTCGGTCTACGCCGAGCACTTCATAATAATCTCTTTTCTGTTCAGCCATTTTCAATTCCCTCTTCTCACATATATAGACAGCTATATAAACAGCCTAAACTATTGTCAAAATTGTCACATAGATTTTTGCGGCAGAGCATCTGCTGTAAAAATCTACAGGACAATCCAAACAAGCATGCCTGAAACTTTTCGGTTCCAGGCATGCTCCCTGGCTTGTGCCATCCGCATCTGCGGCGGCATTAATACCAGCGGTCGCCGGTATTAGTGTCTGTCCTGTCAGATTAAACTTCTTTATAATCAGCGTCTACCACATCATCATCTGAGCTTCCGGTACCTGCTCCGGCATTTGCACTGCCCATATCCGGACCAGCACCTGCTGTCTGACCGCCCTGTGCTGCCTGTGCCTGCTCATACATTTTAGCAAATACTTTCTGTGCGGACTCTGTCAGTTTTTCCTTAGCTGCTTTCATATCGGCAACCTGTGCATCTGTCATGTTTTCCGGCTGCGGATTTGCTTCTACCATATCCTTTAATGCCTTAAGGTCTGCTTCTACTGCGGACTTATCTGCCGGATCAAGATTTGCGCCTACCTGATCAAGCGCTTCCTGTGTCTGGAAAACAAATGCATCTGCATCATTTCTTGTATCGATTGCTTCTTTTCTCTTCTTATCCTGTGCTTCAAATTCAGCAGCTTCTTTTACTGCCTTATCAATATCATCATCTGACATATTAGAACCAGCCGTAATTGTAATATGCTGCTCTTTTCCTGTACCAAGATCCTTTGCGGATACGTTTACAATTCCGTTCGCATCAATATCGAAGGTAACCTCGATCTGCGGAACACCACGACGTGCTGGCGGAATACCATCCAGACGGAACTGTCCTAAGGACTTGTTATCTCTTGCGAACTGTCTCTCGCCCTGTACTACGTTGATATCTACTGCAGTCTGGTTATCTGCTGCGGTAGAGAAGATCTGGCTCTTCTTAGTCGGGATCGTAGTATTTCTTTCAATCAATCTGGTTGCGATACCGCCCATTGTCTCGATAGAAAGTGACAGCGGAGTAACATCCAGAAGTAAGATATCACCTGCACCTGCATCACCTGCAAGTTTACCACCCTGAATGGAAGCACCGATTGCCACACACTCATCCGGGTTTAAGGATTTGCTCGGCTCTTTACCTGTCAGCTGTCTTACTTTATCCTGTACTGCCGGGATACGTGTAGAACCACCAACTAAAAGTACCTGACCGAGATCAGCATTGGTAAGTCCGGCATCCTTCATGGCATTCTGTACCGGGATTGCTGTTTTTTCTACCAGATCATGTGTCAGTTCATCGAATTTTGCTCTGGTAAGATTCATATCAAAATGCTTCGGTCCTTCTGCGGTAGCTGTGATGAACGGCAGGTTGATGTTTGTTGTTGTTGCGGAAGAAAGCTCTTTCTTTGCCTTCTCAGCAGCTTCTTTCAAACGCTGCATTGCCATCTTGTCACCGGAAAGATCAACGCCTTCTGCTTTCTTGAATTCATCGATCATCCACTGCGTGATACGGTTATCAAAGTCATCACCGCCAAGGTGTGTATCACCGTTTGTAGATAATACTTCGATGACACCGTCACCGATTTCAATGATTGATACATCAAAAGTACCACCACCTAAATCGTATACCATGATCTTCTGCTCTTTTTCATTGTCAAGACCATATGCAAGTGCTGCTGCAGTCGGCTCGTTGATGATACGTTTTACATCCAGACCTGCGATCTTTCCTGCATCCTTGGTTGCCTGACGCTGCGCATCGTTGAAATAAGCCGGTACCGTGATAACTGCTTCTGTAACTTTTTCACCGAGGTATCCTTCTGCGTCTGCTTTTAACTTCTGTAAGATCATTGCAGAAATCTGCTGCGGTGAATACTGCTTGCCATCAATTTCTTTCTTATAATCAGTACCCATATGCCTCTTAATAGAGGAAATGGTCTTTTCTGCATTGGTAACTGCCTGACGTTTTGCCGGCTCACCAACTAATCTTTCTCCTGTTTTTGTAAAAGCTACGATAGAAGGTGTTGTTCTTGCGCCTTCCTGATTTGCGATAACGGTAGGTTTTCCACCTTCCATAACTGCCACACAACTGTTTGTTGTTCCTAAGTCAATACCAATTATTTTACTCATAATAAAGCCTCCTGATTAAATAATATTCTTTATTTTGAATGTTTGTTTCCTGCGTGTTACTGTACTACTGCCACCATGCTGTGTCTTACAACTGAATCATGGTAAATGTAACCCTTCTGTAATTCCTGGGCTACGATTCCGGAATCATATTCTTCACTCTCTACCTGCATCACTGCATTGTGATATTCCGGATCAAATTCTTTGCCAACGGCTTCAATCGGCTTTACACCGATCGCATCCAGCTCTTTTATCATCTGACGATATACTTTATCCATTCCTTCTACGAAAGCACTTTCCTTTTCGTCTTCCGGAACAGCGGCAAGCCCTCTTTCAAAATTATCAATGACCGGAAGGATCTTTTCGATCACACTCTTGGCGCCCGTCTCGAACATCTGGTTTTTTTCCTTTTCCGTCCGCTTGCGGAAGTTATCGAACTCTGCCATCTGGCGTTTTACCTGATCGGTAAGTTCTTCAATCTTTTCATCCTTTTTGTCTTTCTTTTCTTTCTTCTTAAAGCCTCCCTTTTTCTCGGCTTTTTCAGCTTTCTCCGGCTTTTCGGACTTTTCGGATTTTTCTTCTGTTTCCTTGTCTGTTTTCTTTTTATCTTCTGAAGTATCTTTGTCCGCTTTATCTGCAGCGTCCTTTTCGAGATCTTCCAAAACCTCTTCTAATACTTCTTCTTTCTTTTTCTCTGACACTTTGTTAGCCCCTTTCTCCTACTTCTTTCTGCGATCCAAGATACCATCCAGCTGTGCTTTTAAATTCTTTAGATTATTCATGACGTTTTCGTAATCCATACGTTTCGGACCGATGATTCCGATCGTTCCCTTCACGCCTTCACCCAGCTCATAAGTTGCTGTCACTACGCTGCAGTCTTTCATGGTCTGAATCGGTGTTTCATTTCCTATATAAACCTGTATTCCTGTCTGTTCCTCATCTTCTGCGAGGTTCTCGGTAACCAGGCTGACTAACTGATTCTTTTCTTCAAACGCATTGAGCAGTTCGCTTGCATTTCCGGAATCGCTGAGTTCCGGATACTTCAATATGTTGGTTGCCCCGCTTGTATAAATCTCCAGATCCTGATCTTCGTTGATCGCCTCGGCAACCGCATCAAGAACGCTGCCGATCAGTTTGCTGTGAATTCCTGCTTTTTCTTTCAGCAGTGCGATCGTTCCGAGATTAATCTCCTCCATCGAGAATCCGGTAAGATTTGTATTGAGCAGCATGTTTAATTTTAACATCTGTTCATTGTCGATCGGTGCCTCCACCGGGATAATCTTATTCTTTACCAGATTGCCTTCCAATACTACAACCACCAGGATATTGTTATCATCCACATTGGAAAGCTGCAAGAATTTCACTTTACTGCGATGCGTCTGCGGGGATGTGATCATGGTCGCATAGTTGGTGTTGGTCGCCAAAAGCTTTGCCACCTGCTGCAATACCTGATCCATCTTCTCCGTATGCTCAATGACGAACTCTTTCATGTCCGCCACTTCTTTATCCTTTTCCGCCATCAGATGATCGACGTAAAATCGGTATCCCTTATCGGAAGGGATTCTTCCCGCGGAAGTATGTGGCTGCAGAATGTAACCAAGTTCTTCCAGATCAGACATTTCATTACGGATCGTTGCCGAACTCAAATTTAAATCCGTATATTTTGAAATTGTCCGGGAGCCTACCGGTTCTCCGGTCTCCAGATAATTCTTTATTATCGCATTTAAAATTTTTGTTTTCCGTTCATCCAATCCGTTCTCTTCCATGTTCTCACTTCCGATTCCTGGTATCATTTTTGTTTTTGTTAGCACTCACTCGTTTGGAGTGCTAATTTCTATGTATTTAAGATAGCACCATAGATTTTCTTTGTCAACACCTATTTGTAACTTTTTTTGCTTTTTTTATTTTTTCTTGGAAAACTTTTATTTTCTCTTGGAAAACAAAGTATACCTCGCGCACTTTTGCACGCGAACAGATCGCGTAGCTATAACTTCATCTCCGCGCGCTGCGCATCCTCGCAAGCCTGCCCGCTTTTGCTCTATAAGGAAATAAAAGAGAGTTCCCCTGACATGTGCCTTGTCTGCCTGACAGAACGCACATCACACCTGAACTCTCTTTCTTCTTTATCTTATTTCACTTTATCTTTTTCCTAATATCCCGCCAGTGAAAAGATCATCTGGAATATTTCCGCCATGGAATAGATCATACTTATCACTATAAGCACGGAATAAATGACTGTATAGATGACCGGAAATGTTTTCTTTCTTCCTAATATATAGGCACGCCATATGTAATAACCAGGCCGCAGGAAGATTGCAAACAGGATCAGTCCGGTAATCTTATATCCCGCCTTACTGATTCCAACGATATCCAGAACCAAAAACACGATCATCACAACGGAAAGCACCATTGCGATCACACTGAGCACTGCATACCCGCCTGAATACAGGTCACTCGTATACATCCCATAATATTCAGAAAACTGCATTACAGAAAACAGATCATATATCATAAACAATGAAATAACCGTCTGCAATATGAAAATTGCGAGCAACAGATTGCAGAAGATATCCTTTACTGGTCTTTTCTGCTGCTGCGGTGCCTGCCATTGTCCATTATTCTGCCACTGTGGACTGTTCTGCCACTGTCCATTATTCTGCCACTGTCCGTTGCTTTGCTCCTGCCCATTGTTTTGCCATTGCTGGTTGCCACCTGGATATGGCTGCCCCCCGTTTGAAAAATTTCCATCCATAATTCCAAGTCCTCCTTTTATTGTTTAATATCCAATTACCGAGATTATCATACTGTTTTTTGCGATCAATTGCAACCGCTAATTATCTATAAGAAACTGCGACATCACATAGTTGCTGACATCCAGTCCCCGTTCCGACAAAAAAATCCGTCCGTTTTCCTTTTTCAGAAGTCCGTCTTTCATCTGCTGCTCCAGCACTGCTCCGTAAACAGCCTCTACCGTGATGCCGAATGTCTGTTCAAATTCCCGTCTTGATATTCCACTTGTCATCCGAAGCCCCAGGAACATAAATTCTTCCATCTGGTCTTTCTTTTTCAGCTGCTCACTGTCATACGCGCCAAAATCACCGTTTAAATACGCCGCAAGTTCTGTTGTATTATGAAAACGCACATTTTCAAGCAGCGATGCACTGCCAAGTCCAAATCCGAGATAATTTTCTCTGCGCCAGTAACCAATATTATGACGACAGGCATATCCTTTTTTCGCATAGTTGGAAATCTCATAGCGCTCATAACCATGCTGCCAGAGCAGTTCCTTCGTCCGCTCATACATCATGCGTTCTGTTTCTTCCGACGGCAGCAGCCGTGGTTCTTCTCCTTTTTCACGCAGCAGCTCATCTGCCTCATACTTTTCATAAAACGGAGTTCCTTCTTCTATTATAAGACTGTACGCCGAAATATGCTCCGGTCTTAACGCCAGCACCTGCCCAAGCGTCTGCTCATAGCTTTTTAAGGTCTGTCCGGGCAGCGCCGACATCAGATCGACATTTACATTTAAAAATCCCGTTTTCCGGATCAGATCGTAGCTTTTTAAAAAATCCTCATAGGTGTGTATTCTGCCGAGTTCTTTTAACTCTGTGTCCAAAGCTGACTGCAGACCAACGCTGATACGGTTTATTCCTGCGCTCTTATATATAGAAAGTTTTTCAAAGGAAAGTGTACCGGGATTACATTCGATCGTGATCTCCGCCCGTTCACTCACCCTGAAATTCCGGTAAATTTCTTCCAGGATATCCGCAATCCAGCCTGCCTTTAATATAGAAGGCGTTCCACCGCCGAAAAATATGGTTGTCACCTCATAATCCGCACAGCGAACGCCCTTCTTTTCTATTTCTGACAAAAGATTCCGTACATATTCCTGCTGCGTGTCCGCATCCGCAGGTGCGGACAGGAAATCACAGTAACTGCATTTCCTGACACAGAACGGAATATGGACATATAGTTCCAGAATTTTTTCTGTCATCCTTTATTCCTCATCCAGTTTTAATACGCTCATGAATGCTTCCTGCGGGATCTCCACATTGCCCACCTGGCGCATGCGCTTCTTTCCCTCTTTCTGCTTCTCTAACAGCTTCTTCTTACGGGAAATATCACCACCGTAACATTTTGCAAGAACATCCTTGCGCATTGCCTTAATCGTCTCACGTGCAATGATCTTGCCGCCCACCGCAGCCTGGATCGGGATCTCAAACAGATGTCTCGGAATCTCACCTTTTAATTTTTCACACATCTTTCTTCCGCGCTCATATGCACTGTCCTTAAATACAATAAAGGAAAGTGCGTCGACTTCTTCTTTATTCACCAGAATATCCAGCTTCACAAGTTCAGAACGGACATAGCCCTTCATCTCATAATCGAACGACGCATAACCGCGCGAACGGGATTTTAACGCATCAAAGAAATCATAGATGATCTCATTGAGCGGCAGATCGTATTTGATCAGTGCACGTGTCTTTTCAATGTATTCCATGCTGATGTAAATGCCACGGCGTTCCTGGCACAGATCCATGATCGCTCCGATGTAATCGCTGGTCACCATGATCTCCGCACTGACCATCGGCTCCTCCATATATTCGATTTCTGACGGGTCCGGCAGATTGGACGGATTGGTCAGTTCGATCACTTCACCATCCGTCTTGTGTACCTTATAGATAACGCCCGGTGCCGTTGTAACCAGATCCAGATTAAATTCGCGTTCCAATCGTTCCTGAATGATCTCCAGATGAAGCAGCCCAAGAAATCCACAGCGGAATCCAAACCCAAGTGCCACCGATGTCTCCGGCTCATACTGAAGCGCCGCATCATTAATCTGCAGTTTTTCAAGGGCATCGCGGAGATCCGGATATTTTGCACTGTCCGCCGGATAAAGTCCGCAGTAGACCATCGGATTTACTTTTTTATAGCCCGGAAGTGCCTCCGCACACGGACGGTCAGCTTCTGTTACCGTATCACCGACGCGTGTCTCACGCACATTTTTGATGCCGGCACAGATGTAACCTACCATGCCCGCACTCAGTTCCTCGCATGGAATGAACTGACCGGCTCCAAAATAGCCGACCTCGGTCACCTCGTCCATCGCTCCGGTCGCCATCAGCCTGATCCTGGTTCCCACCTTTACGCAGCCCTCCATGATCCTGCAGAATACGATAACGCCCTTATAAGAGTCATAGATCGCATCAAAGATCAGTGCCTTAAGTGGTGCATCCGGATCTCCCTGCGGTGCCGGGATCCTCGTCACGATCTGCTCTAAGACATCCTCAACGTTCAAACCTGTCTTTGCAGAGATACGCGGCGCATCCATCGCCTCAATGCCAATGACATCCTCAATCTCCTGCGCCACCTCATCTGGCTGTGCACTCGGCAGATCAATCTTATTGATAACCGGCAGCACGTCCAGATCATGGTCAAGCGCCAGATAGACATTGGCAAGTGTCTGTGCCTCCACACCCTGTGCTGCATCTACAACAAGGATCGCTCCGTCACATGCTGCAAGGCTTCTCGATACCTCATAATTAAAATCCACATGCCCCGGCGTATCGATCAGGTTAAAAATATATTCTTCTCCATCCTTCGCCTTATAAATAATACGGACCGCCTGCGATTTGATCGTAATTCCCCGCTCCCGCTCTAAATCCATATTGTCAAGTACCTGTGACTGCATCTCACGGCTGGTCAGTGTACCGGTCATCTCAATGATACGGTCTGCCAGCGTAGATTTTCCATGGTCAATATGTGCGATGATACAAAAGTTTCTGATTTTACTCTGGTCAATATGTGACATTTATCTCTATTCCTCCGTTTAACTGCAATTCAATGGATTTATTATAATGCATCAGAGGGGTTTCTTCAACTGATTTTTGTTGTTGCCTGAACACATTCGGCGCACAGACATTTCTGCCTGTGCGCCGGTCTTATCTTTCTACTTTCTACTTTTCTTTTTTATTCTAAAAATCCACTTCCGTATCATAGTAGCAGCATTTTAAGAGTTTTTCCATTTCCTCCTGACTCGGCTGTCTCGGGTTAGAACCGGTACAGGCATCTGCAATCGCATTCTTTGCAATTTCCGGCAGTCTCTCTAAAAATACTTCTTCCGGTACAAATCCCTGTTCGGTCGGATAGCTGTCCGCTCCGTAATTCTTAATGCAGTGTGGAATGTTTAATTCATCATTCATGCCACGCAGATAATCAATTAAAAGCGTTACTTTTTCATCCTCGCTGTTTCCGCCGAGGTTCATATAATCCGCGATCACGCCATACCGCTTCTTTGCGGTCTCATCCTTTGCGTTGAACGCGATTACCTTCGGCAGATACATTGCGTTTGCTGCGCCGTGGATGATATGTGCACCGTAATCTGCAAATGCAGCTCCGGTCTTATGTGCCATGGAATGTACGATTCCGAGCAAAGCATTTGAAAACGCCATTCCCGCAAGACACTGTGCATTATGCATGGAATCTCTTTTTTCCATATCCCCATTGTAGGATTTTATGAGATCGCTCTGGATCATACGGATCGCATAAAGTGCAAGCGGATCAGTAAAATCGCAGTTTGCAGTGGAAACATATGCCTCGATCGCATGTGTCATCGCATCCATTCCGGTGTGCGCCACCAGCTTCTGCGGCATGGTCTCCGCAAGATCCGGGTCAACAATTGCGACATCCGGCGTGATCTCAAAGTCCGCGATCGGATATTTGATACCTTTTTCATAATCTGTGATAATGGAAAATGCAGTTACCTCAGTTGCCGTTCCCGATGTGGAAGAAATGGCACAGAAATGTGCTTTTCTACGCAGCTTCGGAAGTCCGAACACCTTGCACATATCCTCAAAGGTCACATCCGGATACTCATATTTGATCCACATTGCTTTTGCCGCATCGATCGGTGAACCGCCGCCCATCGCCACGATCCAGTCCGGTTCAAATTCCTGCATGACCGCTGCACCTTTCATAACAGTGTCCACAGACGGGTCCGGCTCAATGCCTTCAAACAGTTTTACTTCCATCCCTGCCTCTTCCAGATATTTCTGTGCTTTTTCAAGGAAGCCAAAACGCTTCATGGAACCTCCTCCAACACAAATGATTGCTTTCTTTCCCTCAAAAGTCTTTAATGCTTCAAGGGCACCCTTTCCATGATACAAATCCCTCGGTAATGTAAATCTTGCCATAATGACAAATCCTCCTTCTCCTGACTTTTTATTGTCTGCTGAATAATTTTAGCATACCATATTTCGTGGGAAAAAGAAACCGTATTCCTCTAATTTCCAGTCAATACACGGTATAAAATATCGGCAAGCGGTTCCATTGCACTCATCGCCTCATCTACCGTGTTCGTCTGCGCACCAACCTCCACCAAAAGCGTTTTGGGACAGTAATGCATATTATAGCGGTAGCCCTTTAAATAGATCGACCGCGAAAATCCCGGATAATACTGTTCTGCCTTCAGCTGCATCTGAAGAGAAAACGCCAGATTGTCCGAAAGATTCGGATTGTAGAGATACGGTATGTCACCGGTCGATGTCGTGCGGCTTAATCCGTTAAAAAACATGATGGATGCCATCTGTTTTCCATTGACATCCGTGACCAGTCTTGTCGTGTCCGCAACGCCGTCACGGTGCAGATCGATCACAACTTCAATGCCCGGATTTTCCGCGAGGAGCTGTTCCAGTGCAGGCCCAGCCTTCGCATAGGCATGATCTCTGTCATTTACATCATATTCTCCGGTGTGATGCAGCACCGAAAGTCCGTACCGCTCCTGCAAAAGTTCCGTCAGGTAATCCCCAACGCCTACCACGGTCGTCTTCGGATCTCCCGGCACAGAATCCGCATACCCCTCCTGCGAATGCGTGTGGTAGATCAATATCTGCGGCTGCCCGGTCGGAGCTGAAAGCTTCATGTCCCTCGCCAGAAGGTCGGAAGCATTCAACTGCTCTCCTGTAATTGTCGTTGTTTTGTCTACAACATAAAAATTATGTATTAAATAATCAAAATCATTCAATTTATCCAGCGGTATATCCGTTTTGGGTGTCTGACTCACCTGAAACTCCACCGTAGTCTGACTGTTTGCTGCATTCTGGGCAGACGCCGCCACATTGCTGCATCCTCCTTCTCCTCCTGCTGTACCACCATTTCCGTCCGCTTCGCCGTTCCCTGCTGTACCACCATTTTCCGGCTGAGTCTGCCCGTTTCCATCTGTTCCGTCCGCAGCATCCGGCTCATCTGCCGCCTCCAGCGCCACGATCTCATCATAGGAAAAGCTGCTCTCCACCTGCGTCTCATACGAGCTGCCTGCATCCACATAATCAGTAAGCGGAAAACGGCGGCCGGAAAGTTCAAACAGAACCTGCGCTGCCGACCTTCCCTTCCCGTCATTTTCCATAATATAATTGATCTGCATCGCATACTGTCTGGCCGTCTGACGAAACAGCACGCTTTTTGCCTCCGCCGCGATCCGATCGGAAAGCGGCGCCTCTGTGCCCTGTTCTCTCATATGAAAGCATAAAAATGCCATAAAAATTAGAACAGCCGCCGAAGCAAGCTGTCCCATTTTCTTTCTTCTGCTCCTTTGCATGCATCCTGATTCCCCTTTGTCTGCCAAGCCTGTTTTCTGCCGGAAATACTATATTATATGCAGTCTGCCGTTTCTTATGACAGAGTCCCTTTCTTTTGAAAAGCAAGGTTTAAGCCTTCTGAGAGCGTAAAACTGATCTGACGGATGGATTCATCGATATCCTTTGGCGTCACAAACATTGCATTTAAAGACGGGGATAGCAGTTCACGGAACAATGCATGCTTTTCTGATTCCTCCAGTGCATTTAACGAATGTCCGATCCGTTTTAAATGCTCTGCCTGCGTCATTGCTCCGATCAGGCTGCTCATCGTATCATTTACGATCGTAGCCGCGTCAACCACTGTGGGAACACCGATCGCAATGACCGGAACTCCAAGGCTTTCTCTGTTTATCCCGTTCCGGTGGTTTCCGACCCCGGAACCCGGGTTGATCCCGGCATCCGTGATCTGTATCGTCCGGTTTAACCGTTTTACGCTCCGCGCCGCAAGTGCATCGATCACAAAAATACAGTCCGGTTTCGTTTGCTTCACTACGCCCTGCACAATCTCAAGACTCTCCATGCCGGTCTGCGCCATCACACCGGGCACGATCCCACTGATCTGATTTGTATTCTCCTCCCCCAGTGCATACGTTCCAAACTCCCGTATCATATGGCGTGTGATAAACAGATGATCCACCACATTCGGTCCGAGCGCATCCGGCGTAACCTCGCGGTTTCCAAGCCCGACGACCAAGAGCGACATATCCTTTTTTTCAAGCGGTACCAGTTCCCGGATGATACGCGCAAGCTCGACCGAGATCTCCCTGTGGTATCCTTCGTCCTCTTCCATCATATTCGGTGCCTCCAGTGTAACATAGGTTCCCTTCGGCTTGCCCATGCTCTTTGCTCCGTTTTCAGTCTCAATGACCACTTTGGAGATCAGCATATCCTTTCCTGCCTTTTTTTCTTCCAGCACAACTCCTTTGATCTCAATATTGTCTTCTTCAAATTTTTCTCTTGCCTCCAGCGCAAGGTCTGTCCTTATCTCGTACATCTTTCCACCACCTGTATTTTTTCCATATAATCTGTATTTCTATTTTTTACAAAAAAACCGAAAATATGTATTGACAGATTTCCTTTTGAAAGCTACAATACTATAGTATGTTTATATCAGATCGTCCGTGTCCGGCTCTGATATGGAAAACTGATTTTATTTCACAATAATTGGAGGTGTACAGGTTGGCTAACATCAAATCTGCAAAGAAAAGAATTTTAGTAAATGAGACAAAGGCTGCCAGAAACAAGGCAATCAGATCCAGAGTTAAAACATCCATCAAGAAGGTTGAGGCTGCTGTAACAGCAAATGATAAGACTGCTGCCCAGGCTGCTCTGATCGAAGCAATCGCTGAAATCAACAAGGCTGCTTCCAAGGGTGTATATCATAAAAACAATTCTTCCAGAAAGATTTCCCGTTTAACAAAAGCTGTTAACAAGATCGCTTAATCTGGAACGGACTTATATTTTCGGAGAGCAAATGCTGCTGCTTTCCGTATAACCCAGAAGAAACATCAGTACCGTCATACTGATGTTTCTTTTTTTACTCTATAGGAAAGGTCTCGTTACGTTAATGTGATAAAGAGTGCCATTATAACCTCTCCTTCAGGACAAAAGCAAGCTTGCGAGGATGCGCAGCGCGCGGAAGACGAAGTTATGGCTTCGCACTATCCGCTCGCGCGCGAAAGTGCGCAAAGCACACTTTGTTCCTGGTCACTTTTTCAAATTCGTCATGCCATACTCCCGCTGTACCGGATCAAAAAGGTCTCAACCGCAAGCTGATCCGTCATGCGCCCGGTCTTGGTATCCTCTTCTGCCTTTACGCCGTCTTCAAGCGCTGCCCGAAGCTCTTTCATAGAAAAGCTCTTTGCCTGAACCAGATTTCTCCGCACCGCGAATTCCGGAATTCCGGCCTTTGATGCGATCGCCTTATTGTCAAATCCGAGCCGGCGCAGATCCTTGACTAAAAACAGGATGTGAAACTGCCGTGTGATCAGAAACAGTATCCGCATCGGAGGTTCTTTTAATGCCAGAAGATCATAATACAGCGAAAGCGCCTTTTTCTGATTCTTTTCTGCAATGGCATTTACCATCTCAAATATCTTATTGGTCGTCTGTCCTACGCAGACTGCTTCCACATCGGCGGCCTCGATCACATCTTTGCCCATCGTATAGCAGATCAGCTTTTCCAGCTCTCTGTCAATATTTTCCATGTCGGTTCCGGTCCGGCTTAAAAAAAGCTGCATCACAGCATTGGTGATATTGCGGTTCTCCCGCTTTAATCTGCCAAGTATCCACCGGATCAGTATCTCATCCGTCTGCTTTTTAAACTCCACGACACTGCCTGCCTTCTGTGCTGCCTTATACATCTTAGAGCGCTTGTCAACTTCCTCTTCAACAAAAACAATGCAGGTGCTCTCCGGAAGCTCCGGGAGATATGCCGCAAGCTCTTCGCAGGAGTTTTTAAAAAATCCGCTGTTTTCAATTAAGATCAGTCTCCGGTCTGCAAAAAACGGAAGTGTTTCCGCCAGATCGATAATGGCTTTCGGATTTGTATCCTTCCCTTCAAATGCAGAAAAATTCATCGTATCATCCGAAGCGACCAGCGCCTGCTTTAACTTCCGCTTGTACTGATGCTTTAAATACGCTTCTTCCCCGCACAGCAGATATACTCTCTTGAATTGTCCGTTCTTAATGTCTTCATCAATTGTTTTCATAAAAACTATTTTAGCACAGGATACTCTTTCACTTCAAGCGGCTTTCCATAGTTTTGCACTGCAAAGCCATCCCGTTTCTTCCAGATCCTGATCCGTCCGCCCTGCATTGTATAATAGATTGCCGACGTATGCTCCTCCATGCGTGCCACTGCATCTTTTCCCGGATGCCCGTAGCGGTTGTTTTTCCCACAGGAGACTACACAGATCTCCGGTGAGAGTTCTCTTAAAAACTCTTCCGAATTGGAATAATTGGAACCATGATGTGCCGCCTTGTAAAAGGAAAGCTCTGGAAGTTTTTTCTGATTCACCAGAAAGTTTTCCTCGGTGGCGGAGATATCTCCGGTAAAAAGTCCGCGAAATCCGTCAGTCTCATAAAGCAACACCATAGAACCGGCATTGGCATCCAAAACCGGATAATCCTCTGTCGGAAAAATACAGGTGAGCCGATCTGTTTCCGTCTTCAAACTGTCGCCCGCCTTCATAAAACGGATTGCAATCTGCCGTTCCCCGATCTCCTGTTTTAATGCATCATACGCCGCATCGCGGTACACCTGCGCCGAAAACACTATCGTTCCGACCGGATAACCGGTTCTTAGGATTTCTTCCAGTCCGTTCACATGATCCATATCGGTGTGGCTGATAAACCAGTAATCAATTTTCCTGATCCCTTTTGCTTTCAAAAAAGGCAGAATGCGGTAAGTCCCCACACCGGATACACTGCTGCTTCCGCCGTCCACAAACATGGATACCCCGTCTTTTGTGCAAAGATAGATGCCGTCCCCCTGACCGACATCCAGAATGTCGATCTCCATCTGTTTCCTGTGCGGAATAAGCAGGAGCAGGATGAGCGCTGCAATACCAAAAAAGAGACACAACCGTTTTTTCCATATACTGCCTGTGCTATCTGTTTTATCTGTGTCTTCCTTTGCATTGTCCATCTTTTCACTTTGTCTGCGGATACAGAAAAGCCCAAATGCAAGCAGACTGTAATAAACAATCAGCCTGATTTTTCCGGGGCTTCCTGTGATCCACTGGGCATACGGAAAGGCAAGGAACAGATTGCATACTTTTTCATAACACCAGAGCAGGGAATCCGGAAGCCATAGGATCACATGCGCAAGCGGTGGCGCAAAGATGCCAAGCACTCCGCCAATCAGACCGCCGCAAAGCACTGCTCCCATAAAGGGAAGCAGGATCAGATTGATCAAAACCGCATATATCGGAATTTCAAAATAAAAGCTGCACACCAAAGGAAGTGTCACAAGCTGAATACCTGTGCTGGTCAGAATTTTCTTCACCAGCCCGGACTTCGGAGCCCATCCGTCCACCAGTGCATTTCCAACCACTACCACACCCGCCACTGCCCCGAAGGAAAAAAGAAATCCGGTATGAAAGATCAGAAACGGATTTTCCATCAAAAGCACCATTCCGGAAACAGCAAGCGCCGTCATGGAATCATAGC
>OIZA01000639.1_pt1 | contig 16252 bp, 14 predicted proteins | sample 1588381 | NCBI WGS metagenome assembly OIZA01 (sample SAMN03283277) | human gut metagenome | biome: human-associated habitat; material: feces | host: Homo sapiens | place: Peru | collected 2012 | reverse complement strand
CTCAGCACATCAAGCCCCGCCGCTGCGATCTCTCCACGTTCCAGTGCTTCCGCCAGATCTTTTTCCACAACGATCGCGCCTCTTCCCACATTGAGGAATACTGCCGTCTGCTTCATTTTTTGAAATGCAGCTTTATTCATGAGTCCGCGCGTGTTGTCGGTGAGTGGCGCATGCACGGAAACTATGTCCGACTCTTTTAACAGCGTATCCAGTTCTGTCCGTTCATATCCCGCCTGCGTATTTCTGCCGGAAGTCGAATAATAGATCACGCGGCATCCAAATGCCCTCGCAAGATCTGCCACACGTTTCCCGATCGCACCAAGTCCGATGATTCCCCAGGTCTTTCCGCTGATCTCGTGAAACACGTTTCCAAAATGGGTAAAGGAGCGATCCCCCACATACTGCTCTGTTTTTACATAATCATCATAGTAACGCAGCTTTTCATACAGATAAAACAGCAGTGCAAAGGTGTGCTGTGCCACACTCTCCGTGGAATATCCCGCAACATTGCGCCATGCGATCCCGCGCTTTTTCAGATATTCCTTATCCAGATTGTCGGTTCCGGTCGCCGTCACACAGACCAGCTTTAACTTTTCCGCTTTTTCAAGTGTCTTTTCATTGACCGGGATCTTATTGATCACGATGACGTCTGCATCCCCAATCCGCTCCGCTGCCTCCTCCGGCGTGGAGTAATCATATTTTTTCACCTCACCAAGTGCATCAAAGCCGGACAGGTCAATGTCTGAACCAATGGATGCCACATCCAAGAACATTATCTTCACTTCTGTTTTTCTCCCTTCGCGTCTCCAAGCTTTCTTGCGATCTCTTTCATGGTTTTCATATCCAGACTGTAAAAATGCATCGACAGCAGGGAAATGACCCAGCCGATGATCGGAACAATGCAGAATAAAAAGATCGTCGTCCATTTCAAGACCGGCGTCAGCGCATCCCCGATCTGCGGGAAGCGGCTGTTGTAGCCGATCGCCAGCATGACAAGTCCTACAAACGCCGTACCGAGCGCCGCAAAAACCTTATCCACAAATGAGAAAAGTGCGCCCATCAGCCCCGGAACAAATTTTCCACTCCGGTATTCCTCGTAGTCCGAGCAGTCTGCGATCATCGGCACCACCATGTTGTTTGTGATGGATTTGCAGCCATTTAGCAGTACATAGACCACGAAAAACGCAATACTGATCCAGTTTATTTTATGTAAACTAAAATTCACCGTATTGATGCTGCTCTGCAGCAGCACCACGATCATAACGATCTGGAAGAATATTCCAAGATAGGTAAACAGCACAAGTGCCTTTTTCTGTCCCATCCGCTGCGCGACCTTGATGCCTGCCGCAACCACAACAAGCGTCGGAACCGCAGTTACAACTCCGATCAGTCCTGCAATGCCATAATTATTCATTAATATGCCATAGAGCATAACGCCCACCGTGGTATGCCCGTAGATCGTGGCTGCGAATTTGTTGGAACATGCCGCCAGGATCAGCATATCGATCGGTTTGTTGTTTCGTATGATCTCCAGATAATCTCTGACTTTTATCTTCTGTTTTTCATGCTTCCGGTAATTTTCCGCACGATCCTTATTCCAGATTCCCATGATCGCCCCAAATGTGCAGAGGGCGGACAGCACGATCACCCACAGTGCATATTCGTGATACAGCTTTCCATTGGTGTATCCACCATATTTCGGAACCAGATAATTAGCCGCCAGAAGTATGCTTCCGCCATAAGCCGCCATAATAAATACCGAGTCAAAGCAGGTTGAGAGCGGCCGTTTTGCCGGATTATTCGTGATGACTGCCTGTGCGGATTTTCCGACCACCGTCTGGAGCGTGTATCCGATCACGAACAGCGCATATACCGCAACAAAATATGGTATGCGCAGCGGCTTCGGAATATACTCAAGTGTTCCGAATAGCAACAGTGTGCTTCCCGCCATGATCAGATTGCCCCACAACATATAAGGACGGAATTTTCCATGCCTGCCCTTTGCCCGGTCAAGAAAAAATCCGGCGATCGGATCAGTCACCCCGTCAAACACGTTCAGTGCCGTGAGAAGAAATGAGATCAGCACCACACTGAAACCCGCTATGGAATTGGCATAATAGGAAGCATACCCCATCAGCGCAAGATACAGATTTGTTGCTGCATTATTCAGTGAAAACAGCGCGATCTGATATACCTTCGCCTCATTGTATACAGTTCCTTTTTCTTTTGCATGTTCTTCTATCATACTCTTTCCCCGCCGCCACAGGCAGCGTCCCTAATCTATGCTTCCAGATATTCTCTGAGTCGCGGCATTAAAAGTCTGGTCTCGTTATAACCCTCATCATAAAGCCGTTCGAGTTTATCCATGTTACGCTCTGCCCTGCCGACACCATAGGTGTCCTCCGGTGCTATGATAAAGACCTTTCCTTCTTTTTCAAGCTCCCGCAGTTCTTCCAGACATGCATTGTATTTCTCCGCACGCGCGAGCATGGCTTCCGCAACCTTCGGATATCTGCGGTACATTTTGCTGAAAAGCTTTGTGGAATGATCCGTTCCCTTGCGGTAATTCCGCTGCTGCGTCAACACAACGATATTCTTGTCACACCCTGCTTCCAGCGCCTTTTTGTACGGAATGGAATCTGCCACCCCGCCGTCGACATAGTAGTGATGTCCGACCTTCACCGGCTGAAACAGGAGCGGAAGTGCACAGCTTGCGACTACTGTGTTAAATTTCCGGTCATCCCTCGGAACCGGCAGATACTCCGCCTCCCCGGTGTGGATATTGGTAGCGACCGCAACAACTTCCCCCGGAAATGCCGCAAAGGTATCATAGTCAAACGGCACCAGTTTTTCCGGTATTTCCCCGAAAATAAAATCTACATTAAAGAAACTCCGCTCATTTCGATTGATCAGATGTGACATGCCCATATAACGCTTGTCCTGAACATATTCTTTGGCAATCTTTAAGTTTCTGCCCTTCTGTTTTGATATATAAGAGGTTCCATATGCAATGCCCGCTGAAACCCCAATAAAGTAATCCGGCATGATATTTTCATCTAAAAACGCATCCATGACTCCACAGGAAAAAATAGCCCTGTTGGCTCCACCTTCCATTGTAATTCCCAGTTTCATGTTGTTCCTCCTCTTTCTTACGCCTGCAATCGCTATGATTATAGCACATTCTCCCCCAAATACACTATTTATAATCCTTAATTTTTTGTAAACATTATGTACTTTTCCCGTTGCCGCATCACCAAAAGAAAAACGGAACCGATATAAAACAATACCGATTCCGTTTCTCTGTCTTCTGATTCTCTTATTGCTGGAATAACGCTTCCAATCCAGCTCCACCTGTGCTGCTTTACTGTCCTGCCACGCCATTCTGCTGTCCGACCGGACGCAGGATCAGCTTGACACCGGAAATATTCACAACCTCTCCCTGCATACCGGCCTCGAGTGTCTCCCCGTCATCCTCCATGCGCGCAGTCCACTCCTGCCCGTCCAGATCTGCCGTTCCGGTTCCTGCCAGATTGTCAACTTTTTCCGTGATCAGTACCTGTTTTCCGATCGCACTCTCATAATTTGTCCGGACACGGTTCGGTTTTATGCATTTTACGACGAACGGACGCGTAAAAAATAAAAGGACTAAGGATACCACAAAAAATGCTGCGATCTGCCAGCCGATCCCAACCCCAAGTGCTGCGAGGATCAGCGCGACCAGTGCACCTCCCGCAAACCAGATCGTTGTAAGCCCCACCGTAATAAATTCAATTACCAGAAATGCAATCAGTAATACAATCCATGTAATAATGACCATATAACTCCTCCCTGTGCGTTTCACACGAGTTTTCTTAAAATTTAAATTCAGTATATCTGATTTTTGGTTCAAATGCAATGGTGGTAAAATTTTCTCTTGCATTTCATGTATAAACGATGTAGTATAGTTATATCTTATATATAGTATTCGAAACTATGTAAAATTGTTTTTGTTTCCTCAAAAGGAGGTATTTATATGGATATTCATGCAGTTGAATCTGTTTCCACTTCAAAAAAAACTTTTGATTCCGCAGCTTTGCGGTCATTTTCCATACGTGAACCCGGAAGTGCCATCACGCACGGCATTGCAATGATCTTTGCTCTGATCGGCGCTATTCCGCTTATGAGGCGTGCCATGGCAGACGGACCTGCTGCCGGAATTGCCGCTCTTGTTTTTTGCGCAAGCATGATCCTTTTGTATGGTGCAAGCACTGCTTTCCACACTTTTGATATTAACCGCCGCGTCAATACCATTTTAAAAAAGATGGATCATATGATGATCTCCGTCTTTATCGCAGGAAGTTATACGCCGATCTGCCTTTTTGTTTTACCCGGACAGACCGGTCTGCCACTGCTTGCAATCGTATGGGGTCTTGCGCTCGCGGGAATCATTATCAAAGCCTTTTTTGTATTTTGCCCGAAATGGGTTTCTTCTACTTTATATATCGGCATGGGATGGACCTGTATACTTGCACTTGGTACGATTTTCCGGAACATGGAGCTTACCGGTTTTGTTCTTCTGTTCATCGGCGGACTGATCTACACGATCGGCGGCGTGATCTACGCATTAAAGCTCCCTGCCTTTGACCGGCTGCCAAAGAATTTTGGCAATCATGAGATCTTTCATCTCTTTGTCATGGCCGGAAGCCTGTGCCACTATATTGTAATCTACGGATATGTATTTGGATGATCTGCTCCCCGTCACCAGTACACAAAATCCCGTGCGGCAACAATCTGCCTGCACGGGATTTTTCAATGATTACTTTTTTCGATGATTACATTCCTGCGGTATCAATAAGTGCTTCATCCAAATCTGTATATCCGTCATCGGTAATGGAATATACACCATCTTCTCCAAGCACCTCAACCGTAATTGTCTCCGGGTCTTTGTAGCTGATAGAATCCATTCTTTCCTGAAGTACATCATACATGGTCTGGAATACCAGTTCATTCAGTTCATCCTCTGTGGTATCCGGGCTGAGATTTGCCATCTCATCCATCACACGACTTGTCACTTCATTTTCCAGATCATCAAACAGACCTGTCATCTGCTCTACTTCAACGGTAACGGTATAACCGTCTTTGTCTTTCATCTTTTCAGCACTGGTAACTGTGTATTTTGCCTTCTTATAGATGTCTTTGTATAATGTTCTGTAATTTTCTGTCAGTTCATCGGAAAGACCAACTTCGCCCATACCGTCCATCATACTGTCAATATTATCTTCGTAATCCTGTTCTGCCTGTTCCTTGGTACGGTCAGTCAGTTTCATATACTGTTCGGTCTCACCCTTTGTCAGCAGATCCAGGCATGCTGTTACATATCCTGCTGCATCAAACTTTCCGCATCCGGCTACCGTTGCCATCAGCAAAATGCCTGCGAGACAGGTAACAATTACTTTTTTCATTTTCTTCATTTTCATTCCTCTTTCTCCTCTATGGTATAATTATTGTTTTCCGACTTATAAGCAGTCCAGACCAGTATACCAAATGCTGGATTTTTTCGCAAGGAATTTATAAAATCTATGTGCAATTGCTTTATAAAATCTATATGCAACTGCTTTTTATGTACAGCCTGTAACCGGATCTGCGGGCAAGAAGCTGTGACCAGTCCTATAATCGTTATCATTGCACGATTCCTCCTTTTCCTATTTTCTTCTGATCGTCTTCCAGTTTAAGAGCAGCGCCGAATTGATGATCACAAATACGGAACCGGCGTTATGCACCAGTGCGCCTACAACCGGATTTAAAATTCCCGTGATCGCCAGCACGATTGCCACAAAATTCAGTGCCATGGAAAAACTCATATTACATTTGATCGTGATCATCATCCGTTTGGAAAGTGCGATCAGATGCGGCAGCTCTTTGATCTCATCATCGACCAACACGATATCCGCGGCATCCACTGCAATGTCACTTCCGCCACTGCCCATGGCAATTCCGACATCCGCTTTTTTCAGTGCCGGGGCATCATTTACCCCATCTCCGATCATGCAGACTGCCTCTCCTTTTTTCTGATAGCTGTCGATCCAGTTTAATTTATCCTCCGGCAGACAGTTTGCGTGAACCTCGCTAATATGAAGCTGTCCCGCGATCGCCGCCGCAGCGTTTTCGTGGTCTCCGGTAAGTAACACCGGTGTTGCTGCAAGTCCGTTCAGCCGGTCTATCATATGCGCACTCTCACTTCGGATCGTATCCGACAGCGCAAGAAATCCGGCCGCCTTTCCATCAACGGCAACATAGATCACTGTGCCGCCCTGCAAAAGATAAGTCTGAGCCTCCCTTTTTCCGCTTTCCGGCAGCATGATCTCCTGCTCTGTAAACATTTCCATATTGCCCGCGAGAACATTTCTGTCACCCACAAGTGCCGAAACTCCGCGCCCAGGAATCATCCGAAAATCATGCGACATCGGTAATCCGCCCTTTTCACTCTTCTGATAGCATCCCGTAACTGCTTTTCCGAGTGGATGCTCCGACAGTTGCTCCGCCGCCGCACACAGCTGATACAGATCATGTTCCCAAAACTCCGGCGAAAAGCTTTTCACCGCCAGAACTTCCGGCGTTCCGCAGGTCAGCGTCCCTGTCTTGTCAAACGTGATCTTCTTTACTGCGGCAAGACACTCGAGCGCATCTCCTTCCCGCACCAGAAAGCCATGCTTTGTCGCATTGCCGATTGCCGCCATGATCGCAGTCGGTGTCGCAAGCACCAGCGCACATGGGCAGAATACAACAAGGATCGTCACCGCACGGATGATCTGACCACTGAAAAACCAGGTCAGTGCAGCCGCGGACAATGCGATCACCACGATCCAGGTCGCCCAGCGATCCGCAATTCCGACGATCTTTGCCTTTCCCGCATCCGCCGACTGCACCAGCCGTATCATCCGCTGAATGGAACTGTCTTCTCCAACTTTTGCCGCCTTCATTTCAAAAGCCCCAAACTGGTTGACCGTTCCGGAAGAAACTTCATCTCCCGCCTTTTTATCCACGGGAAGCGATTCTCCGGTCATAACCGCCTGATTCACGGAGGTCTGTCCTGATGTGATCACACCATCGACCGGAATCGTTTCACCCGGAAGCACACGCAGCAGATCATTTACCTTTACCTGTTCCGCCGGAATAATTTTTTCTGTGCCGCCCGATATGAGACGCGCAGTCTGCGGTGTCAGATGAACCAGCTTTTCGATTCCGGCTCTTGCCCTTGCAACCGTAAGTTCCTCCAAAAGCCCGCCAAGCTGCATGATAAATGCGACCTCACCTGCCGCAAAGTCCTCGCCGATACAGATGGATGCGATCAGCGCGATCGATACCAGCACATCTGCCTTGATGTCAAATTCTGTGACAAGCCCGATCACGGCCTCTAAGATGATCGGCACTCCGCACAACACGATCGCTGCCCATGCCGCATCAAACGGAAGCGGAATCACGTCAAAAATACTGAATATAAGCGCGATTCCGGAGATCACAAGCAGCGCAACATCTTTTTTCGTTCCGCCAAGCTCCAGAAAGTCCGAAAGCTTTTCCATAACCTGTTTCACTACATTTCCTCCTTTTATACCTATATGGGTATATGTATTTTCTGGCTTTTATTATACCTATGGGGGTATGGGTTGTCAAGGAGTTGTTAAAAAAAGACCGGAAAGTGATTTCTCAAGCTTTCCGATCTTTTTCTGTTTTCTGATTTTCTTCCGGTTATTTCATATTCGCAAAACGTTCCACTGCCTTGGTAAAGCTTTCGATCGTTTTGTCTGCATCCCCGTGTTCAATTCCATCCCGCACGCAGTGCCTGATATGGCCTTCCAGCACGACCTGTCCGACCTTATGCAGCGCTGATTTGGCAGCATTGATCTGGGCAAGTATATCCTCACAGGGAACATCCTCATCTACCATCCGGTCGATCGCCTGAACCTGGCCAATGATCTTTGCCAGTCTGCGGTGCAGATTGTCCGCATCCATACATTGTCTCATTTTTCCACCTCCGGTTTTCATACCTCAGGGGGTATATGTTTCTTTTGCCTGCATTTATTATAGGAAGAAACATTTTTTCTGTCAAACGTTTCTTCCCTCCCTGATCAAAATTATAGAAGAAATAAGAAATATCGTCCTTTGTGACCGGAAAACATTTTTATAGTTCCCTTCCGATCCACTCCATCAATACGTCGACCACATATTTCTTTTGTTCTTCCGTAAGTGCTCTGCCCGCCGGGATTCCATGCCACTTTGCCAGACATCCGCGGCAGCAGCAGGCAGTGGCATGCTGCGCGATAAAAACCGGATGTCCGCGCATCGGTGTCTGTTTCCCGTCATTTGGGATCTCTGCCGGCGCAAGGCGCTTTTCGACAAAATCCCTCGCATGGCTCCGGATGGTATCCATCCCTTTTTCCTGCACATATGCTTTGTCTTTTTCCTTTAAATGAAACCTGCTGCGAAACTTTGAGCGCGAAAGCCGCGCAAAAAGATCCGAATACTCCAGCGGCTCTGATTCGGCTTCTTTTCCACAGGGCAGCATATGTTTCGTCTTAAAATCCACACCGGCTTTCTGCGCCTGTTCCATCTGATCTTTGCGGTCAATGTGATAAATCTTTTCTCCCTTTTTAAAAAGACTTCCGGTCTGCTTAAAATAAAAGTTCACGTCCGCAGCTGCACACTGTTCCATCATCTTTAAAATCCATGCAAAATCGCACACTCTGGCGGAATCTCCAGATTCTCCGCCGCAGATCACCTGCTCGATCTCCCCGGATCTTAAATATTTTTCCAGGTGGATCTCCTCCAGCATCGGCTCCAGCACGATCTGTTTATGGCAAATCTTTTGCTTTAAAAAAATCGGCAGTCGATAATCCGCGCGGCTCTGATTTTCACAGGTACAGCAGATCGTCACATTCCCATATCCATCGCCCCAGTCCGCCGGTATACACCTGGCAAAACGATGGATCCGTTTGGTAATGATCACAAAATGAAGATCCGGCCGTTCCTTTATCATCGCCCATGCCTCCTGCCGCCACGCGTCTGCCTGCTCAATGAAAAAATCGGACGTCATGCAGGTATAGACCGGCTCTTCCTCCGGCTGCAGCTTGTATTCTTTTTTGCGGTTTCTTTTTAACGGCAGATCAAAAGCCGCCGTTTTTTTCACAATACTGCTGTCCTTGCCAAACTCCGCATCTCTGCGGTAAACATAGCAGTTATAACAGCCGGGACTGATCTTTTTACAGCCGTGCCACGGATTCCAGATTGCCATGATAAATCTTCCTCTCCTCTTACCGGTATTCCATCGGAATTTCCATAAAGCTCCATCTTCTTTCCCTATTATACCGCCTGCTTTTCAAAGTGCAACAGGGAAAGCCCCGCCTGTCTTTCGACAGTCCGGGGCTTTCCCTGGATTACCAGTTTCTTTATATTTACGTTTTATCTCTGCTCTTTTTTCTCTAGCTTTCTGTCCACTTTTTAAATTCTTCATCCGTGCATTTTACATAATGGCTGCCCGAAACCAGATGATCCGTACCTTTATTGTAATCAATACCGGACGTTTTATAATCATAGCTCTCTGCCACCCGGTTTTTCTCTACGATCGGATTTGGTGCCGGGATCGCTGAGAGAAGACTTCTGGTGTACGGATGGATTGGATGCTCAAAGATCTCCTCCGTTGTTCCGGTCTCCAGAAGATGTCCGAGATGAAGCACTCCAATGCGGTCTGAAATGTATTTTACCATTGACAGATCATGTGCGATAAACAGATACGCAGTTCCTGTCTCCTGCTGAATATCCTTCATCAGATTCACAACCTGCGCCTGGATCGATACATCAAGCGCCGAAATACACTCATCTGCAATAATCAGCTTCGGATTCATGATCAGCGCACGCGCAATACCGACACGCTGCCTCTGTCCACCGGAGAACTGGTGCGGATAACGGCTTGCATGCTCCGGTGCAAGTCCGACCTTTGCAAGAATTTCCTCCACTTTCTTTTCCCGTTCGGCACGACTTTTATACATATGATGGATATCCAGTCCCTCACCGATAATATCGCTGACTTTTTTTCTCGGATTAAGCGATGCCATCGGGTCCTGAAAGATCATCTGCATCTGCGTGCGCAGTGCACGGCTGCTTTCTTTGCTCATCTTTCCGCCAATATCCATCCCGTTAAACGTAATTTTTCCGTCCGTCGGATCATAAAGCCGGATAATACTTCTTCCGATCGTGGATTTTCCAGATCCGGATTCCCCGACCAGTCCGTATGTTTCACCCGGATAGATCTCAAAACTCACATCTTCCACGGCATGGACAGTATAACTGCTGCTGACTTTAAAATACTGTTTTAATCCCTTCACCGAAAGAAGGGGCTCTTTGTTCTTACTTGCTGTCATAAAGCTTCGCCTCCTTCTTCATGCGTTCGATGCGCTCTTTTAACTCCGGCGGCATCTCTGCCTTCGGCGCACGCGGATCCAACAGCCAGGTTGCCGCATAATGCGTCTCTGTAACCTGGAACATTGGCGGATCTGCCTTCTCATCGATCTCCAGCGCATACTTGTTACGCGGAGCGAATGCATCCCCCGGTTTTTCGTTCAACAGGTTTGGCGGCGAGCCCGGAATCGTATAAAGGCGTTCGTCGGCTGTGTCGAGATCCGGCATTGCGGACAGCAGTCCCCAGGTATACGGATGCTTTGGATCGTAGAAAATTTCATTAATTGTTCCTTTTTCCACGATTTTTCCGGCATACATGACATTCACATAATCTGCAACTTTTGCCACAACTCCAAGGTCATGTGTGATATAAATAACGGAAATCCCACGCTCTTTCTGAACTCTTCGGATCAGTTCGATGATCTTTGCCTGAATCGTCACATCCAGCGCAGTCGTCGGCTCATCGCAGATCAGGAGATCCGGATTGCAGGCAAGCGCAATGGCAATGACAACACGCTGGCGCATACCTCCGGAAAGCTGATGCGGATAGTTTTTCATCCGCTTTGGCGCATCTTCGATTCCAACCTCTTCTAACAGTGCGACTGCCTTATCCCACGCTTCCTTCTTCGGCGTCTTAAAATGCCAGATCATGCCCTCCATGATCTGCTTTCCGATCGTCATCGTCGGATCAAGACTGGTCATGGGATCCTGAAAGACCATTGCGATGCGTTTTCCATTGATATGACGGCGAATCCACTTTTTATCTTTCTTTAAAATGTCCACGGTCTCCGGCGTTCCGTCTGCATGATGATAGGAAAACTCAATACTCCCGTTTGTCACGGTTGCATTGGAAGCCAGAATACCCATCGCCGCTTTCATCGTCACCGATTTACCGGAACCGGATTCTCCGACGATAGCAACTGTTTCTCCCTTCATCAGGTCAATATTCACACCTCGGATAGCATGCACTTTCCCGGCAGTTGTCCGAAACGTAATATCCAGGTCCCGTATTTTCAAAATCTGTTCTTTTTTCTCTGACATACGAATCCCCCTTTCTTACATTTCCTTCAGCTTCGGATCCAGCGCTTCGCGCAGTCCGTCTGCAACCAGGTTAAAGCTTAACATCAGAAGTGCCATGACTATGATCGGCGGAATGATCTGATACGGATGTGTGGTAAAGCTGTTAAATCCTTCTGAGATCAGGGAACCGAGCGAACACTGCGGAACCGGTATTCCAAGTCCGACAAAGCTTAAGAATGCTTCTGTGAAGATTGCGGTCGGGATTGAAAACATTACCTGTGTAATGATCGGTCCGATGATATTCGGCAGAACTTCTTTAAATATAATGAAGAAACTGCCCGCTCCGAGTGTCCGTGATGCAAGGACAAACTCCTGCTCCTTTAATTTTAACATTTCCGCACGTGCGATCCGGCTCATACCTACCCATTCCGTCAGCATCAGTGCAAAAATGATCGTAAGCATACCCGGTTTTAACACCAAAAGCAACAGTGTCACAATAACGAGACGCGGTATACCGTTTGCGATCTCCAGAAAACGCTGCATGACCATATCTACTTTGCCGCCAAAATAGCCGGAGATCAGTCCGTAGCTCATACCGATGACCATATCAATCACCGCAGCCACAACTGCGATGATAAGCGATACACGGGCACCGGACCAGGTACGTGTCCAGATATCACGTCCGAAATTATCACTTCCGAACCAGTAGTACAGATCATTCAGTCCTTTTTCCTCATAGGCATTGATCTTCTTGCTGCCGGTCGTCGTCTTCATTTTTTCACTGCCGTCAAAAATCCCGTATTTTTCCAGCCCCTTTACTCTCGGCGCAAAATTCTTCTGATCCAGCGCCTGCTCAGAATAGCTGAAATCATTCATACCGGGACCTACAATCGCAAATGCTGTGATGATAATGATCAATACCAGACCGACCACCGCACTGATTTTCTTAAAATAACGGATCACAACATCTTTCCAGAAACTCTGTGCCGCAAAATTGCTATCCAGCGCAATGCCATCTTCATTATTTTTCCATTTGAAATCGGCATCGACCGGCATATAATCAATCGTTGTTTTTCCTGTTTCCAGGGCACTTGTCCGTATCATTCGATCAGTCTCCTTTCTTTGCCAGGCGAATTCTCGGATCGATGATTCCATACAGAATATCCACCACGAGCATTATGCCGATATACATCGCTGAGTAAATAAAGCTGAGCGCAATGACCACGTTATAGTCATTGGACTGTATCGCATTGACGAGGAGACTTCCCACGCCCGGTATCGCAAATATTTTTTCCACCACGAGCGATCCTGTCATCAGATCAACGATCAGCGGTGCAAGCACGGTAATGATCGGAATCAGTGCGTTGCGCAGTGCATGGCGGAAAATCAGCGCAGAGCCTGAAATTCCCTTGCTCTCGGCGAGCAGCATATAATCGCTTCCCAGCACCTCAAGCATCTCGCTTCTCGTAAATCTCGCAATGGATGCCATCGTGAACATAGATAACGAAACACTGGGCAGGACACTCGAACGGAAAATGTCATTTTCCGAAAACAGCATCGGAAACCATCCCAGTTTAAAGCCGAAATTATAGCTTAACGCCAGCGCAAACACGTAGGACGGAACTGATACACCGATAACGGAAATGATTGTCGCCAGCGAATCCCATATCGTATCGTGTTTTAACGCTGCAAGAAGTCCGAGCAAAAGCCCGATCACAGCACCGATCAAAACTGCATATCCACCGATACTGATGGAAATTGGAAGTCTTGTCTGGATCAACTGGGAAATCGGTGTATTCTTTGAAATATTGTAGCTCACACCAAAATCCCCTTTTAACATATTTCCTACATATTTAAAAAACTGTACCGGCAATGGCTCATCCAGACCGTATTTTGTATACAATGCCGCTTTCTGATCCGCATTCAGCTTTTCATCGTTGAACGGGGAACCAGGCATCAACTGCATTAAAATGAACAGAACGAGCAAAATTGCAAGCAATGTAAACAGAGATGTGATAATTCTCTTTAACGCATATTTTTTCACGTTCCTCTCCTCCTTAGTTGTAATATCCGATCAATCTGCCTTATATATGGCAAAAAGCCGCACCAAAGTTATGCACTTTAGTGCGGCTATGGTCTTTCCTGAAAAATCCTTAAAAATTACTCTGTCTTTTCAGCATCTTTGTATACACGGTTAAGTGCAACCGGATGATACTCAACGCCAGTCACCTTTGAAGAAAGCATTTCTGCATTACACTGTGTGTAAAGCGGGAAAATAACAGCATCATTCATCACAAGCTGCTCTGCATCATATAACTTCGCCCAGCGTCCTGCCGCATCTGTGCAGAGATCTCCGGTCGTGCACTCAGCAATGATCGCATCATAATCTGCGTTGCTCCACAGACCGTAGTTGTTGGAGTTGCCGGTGACCCACATGCCCAGATAGGTCATGGGATCGGCGTAGTCGGGGCCCCAGCGGGTCAGACCCAGCTCAAAGGTGCCGTCCTGCATATCCTGCACGCGCTGCTTCTTGGGCTCCACGGTCAGGTTCAGGGTAAAGCCTGCCAGCGTGGTCTCCAGCTGCTCCTTGACGACCTGTGCCACCTTCTGGGGTGCATCATCGGCATCCACCACCATGTTGAAGGTGAAGGAGTCCTTGCCCAGCTCGCTCTTGGCCTGCTCGTAGTACTCCTTGGCCTTGTCGGCATCATAAGCGCAGAACTCTGCAAACTTGGTCTGGTCGGCGCTGAAATCGCTGCCGTCGGGGCCGGCGGCAAACTGCGGCGGAACGGCGGTGTAGCAGGGGGCAGAGCCGTCCTTCAACACATCCCCGGTAATGGCGTCACGATCCAGTGCAAAGGTAATGGCCTTGCGCAGGTTCTCGTTGGCCAGCTCCGGCACACCGTCGATGTTGGGGCTGATGTACCACAGGTAACCGGCACCCACGCTGGTAAATTCGGGGTCATCCTTGACCTGATCCACCTGTTCGCCGTTCAGCAGGGTCATGTCCAGAGCGCCGGTCTGGTAGCTCATCAGTGCCTGCTGGCTGTCCTTGATGACCTGATAGTTCAGGCCGTCCAGAGCAATGCGGTCAGCATCGTAGTAGTCGGCGTTCTTCACCAGCTCAAAAGCGGTGGCGGCCGGCTCATAGCTGGTCATCACGAATGCACCGTTGGACAGCACGGTGTCTGCGCTGGTGCCGTAGGTATCGCCGCAGCTCTCAAAGAACTTCTGGTTCATGGGGTAGAAGGTGGGGAAATACATCAGGCTCAGGAAGTAGCTGACCGGAACATTCAGCTCCACCTTCAGAGTCTTGTCGTCCACAGCGGTGACGCCCAGATCGGTAACGGGCTTGTCGCCTGCAATGATCTCGGCAGCGTTGACCACCTGACCGATATCAGAAAGCATATAGGAATACTCGGAAGCGTTGGCGGGGTCTACGGCACGCTGCCAGCCAAACACGAAGTCGGCTGCGGTGACGGCATCGCCATTGGACCACTTTGCATCCTTCAGGTGGAAGGTGTAGGTCTTGCCGTCCTCGCTCAGCTCATAGCTCTCTGCCAGAGCTTCCACAGCTGCACCGTTCTCGTCCATCTGCATCAGGCCGTCGGTGTAGTTGGCGATGACCTCAAAGGAGGTGCCGTCGGTAGCGATCTGCGGGTCCAGCGACTGGACCTCGGTCTCCAGCATGATGTTCAGGGTGCCGCCCTTTGCAGTGCCAGCTGCAGAGGAGGCAGTGCCGGAAGCGGAAGAAGCCGCCACCGAGCTGGAAGAGCCGCCGCAGGCAGTCAGAGCCAGCGCTGCGGAGGTGACACCGGCAGCTGCCAGGAAGCTGCGGCGCGAAATACGACGATCGAATCTCATAGATGTTTCCCCTCTCTTTACCGCTTTAGTTTTATACTCCGCTAAAGCGTTATGTTCTAAAAATACACAAGGGATATCTGTTCCTCCTTCTGGAACTTTGCACGCCCTTGTGCTATGGCGGCATTATACCGCTCCTTTCCGCAAAAGAAAAGGGGTTTTGCAAAATTTGTCCGCGGGATGCGTTCATTTCTGCGGTTTGTCTAACGTAACGCCCAAAAAATCCCCCGTTTTTTGTACAATTTCAATCCATGAACACATTTCACTTTTAAACAAATACACTTGAAAAATCGTGTTTTTTCTATTTTGCATCTTGGTTTTTTGCAGTTCTTTTTGTTTTGTAAACTCAATTGCCCGTTTTTCTTTTAGATATGAAACGCAGGCAAAACTCGGGCTTTCATTTTGTTGTTGTCCTTGTACAGAGGACAGTTGTCGGGCAAAAGAAGCCGCTGCACGAAACACTGTGCGGCGGCTCCCGGAAGCTGAAACTGTATTCTTAAAAATGAAATTTGCCTCCAAACGATTATCAAAGGTAATTAACGCTGATAATTATATAGAACTGCCCGGGAATGCCAAGCCCTTTTGAAAAAATCGGTGCTGACAAACAAAACCGCTCCGGGCAGAACGCCCGGAGCGGTTTTGCGTTAGCAGTATTTATGCAGAATGGGCACAGACAGAGGGAGAAGTCATGCGTCCTTGCACAGCTTGGTCAGCTCTTCGATGGCGGCATCCTCGTCCGGGCCATCGGCGGCGATGGTCACGGTCTCGCCGCACTTCACGGCCAGCCCCATCACGGCGAAGATCTTCTTCATGTCGGCAGCTTTGCCGTTTTTGGTCATGGTCACCTTGCTTTCAAAGCCCTTGGCGGCCTTGCTCAGGATGCCGGCGGGACGGGCATGCAGACCTTCTTTGTCCTGAATGGTGATATCGATGCTCTTCA
>OIZA01000635.1_pt1 | contig 16291 bp, 16 predicted proteins | sample 1588381 | NCBI WGS metagenome assembly OIZA01 (sample SAMN03283277) | human gut metagenome | biome: human-associated habitat; material: feces | host: Homo sapiens | place: Peru | collected 2012 | reverse complement strand
GGAAACATACTTCGGATTGAGTGCTGCGATCTGCATTGCGATATTGTGCATTGCTTCCTTTACAGTGTCATTTACAACATCGGTGTCTGCATCAACGATAACGCCGATTCTTCCGCCGCCGTGAATGTATGAAGTAACAACATCACCTGATGCTTTTTCGATTCTTCTGATTGACATGTTTTCGCCGATCTTAGCAATCTTAGCAGTTAAAACGTCCTGTACTGTAGAATCTTCGAAGCTCATTGCCTTGAATGCTTCGATATCATTGCTTTCTGCTGTTAATGCAAGCTTTGCAAGGTTTTCTACGAATTCAACGAATTCTTCGTTCTTTGAAACGAAGTCTGTTTCTGAGTTTACTTCAACGATAGCAGCAGTCTTGCTGTCATCTGAGAATGCAATTCTTACTAAGCCCTCTGCAGCAATTCTGCCGGCTTTCTTAGCAGCCTTTGCAAGTCCTTTTTCTTTTAAATAATCAACAGCAGCCTCTATGTTGCCGTCAACTTCTACTAATGCTTTTTTGCAGTCCATCATACCTGCGCCTGTCATTTCACGCAGTTCTTTTACCATTTGTGCTGTTACAGCCATTGTTGTTTCCTCCCTGAAAATTATTCTTCTGTTGCTTCTTCAGCAGTCTCTGCTACTGCTTCTTCTGCAGCGGCTTCGTCTTCTGCAGTCGCATCTTCGCCCTGGTTAGCTTCGATGATAGCGTCAGCCATCTTACCTGCGATTAATTTTACTGCTCTGATTGCATCGTCGTTTGCAGGGATTATATAGTCAACATCATCAGGGTCACAGTTTGTATCAACGATACCAACAACAGGAATACCTAAAATTCTTGCTTCTTTAACTGCAATCTTTTCTTTTTTAGGGTCTACGATGAACATTGCGCCAGGCATACCCTTCATTTCCTTGATACCGCCAAGGTTCTTCTCAAGCTTCTCCTGCTCTTTCTTAAGCTGGATAACTTCTTTCTTAGGAAGAACATCGAATGTTCCGTCAGCTTCCATAGCTTCGATTTCTTTTAATCTGTTAATTCTGCTCTGAATTGTCTTGAAGTTAGTGAGCATACCACCTAACCATCTCTCGTTTACATAGTACATTCCACAACGCTCAGCCTCAACCTTTACAGCGTCCTGTGCCTGCTTCTTGGTACCAACGAACAGGATGGTGCCGCCCTGTGCAGCGATCTCGGATACTGCCTTGTAAGCCTCGTCAACCTTTACAACGGACTTCTGCAGGTCGATGATGTGGATACCGTTTCTCTCGGTGAAGATGTAAGGAGCCATCTTAGGGTTCCATCTTCTGGTCTGATGTCCGAAATGAACACCTGCTTCAAGTAACTGCTTCATAGAAATAACGCTCATGTCTTTACCTCCATTTGGTTAAAATCTTCCGCATTTCTTTTCTGCCGGGACGCGTTAAGAACCCGGTTAGCTCTGACAAAGACCTCTGCATTCCGCAGGAGCACCATCGTCAAATCGAAAGGCGTGTTTTTTGTCACAACAGTGCGATTATAACATAGGGAAACCCCTGTGACAAGGGGTTTTTAATGTTTTCCTGTGATTATTTTAGCGATTTCTTCTTCGGATGTCCCGGAAGCAATCTTATAAGTGCCGGGATTGATGCTGCGGCTGTAACCGTTATTACATAAATAATTGTCGAATGCCTTCGCATTCTCCACCAAGCCTGCCTCGTAGAGACGTCTGCTGACGCTACCGGAGTCATCGCCCCGCTGGATCGTTATGCTGGCGGCCTGTCCCTGTTCCGCCACTGCCATATCGGGCTCCGGGCTAGCCTGCGGTGCTGTCGTTTCTTCCGGTTCCGTCGTCGTTACCGGTGACGTTTCTGTCTGTTTCTCCTGTGTTTCTGTGGCAGCCGTCTCCCCATTGTTCTGTTCCTGTGTTTCCTTCCCGTTCTCCGGGGTGCTTTCCGTCGGCTGTTTTGCACTGTTCTGCAATGCTGCCAGCGTCAGTTCACTGCTGTCTACCATTCCCAGTTCTGCCGCCCGCTCTCTGATCTGGTCATCCGTCATGGTCTGAGCCGCCTGCTCCTGACGGTTGGAAAAACTGATTCCCAGAATCAGTGCCGTCACCACCATGCCGATCCCCAGACCGCGCAGATAATATTTTAGTTTCATGAATACTGTCTCCGTCCTTTATTCCAAGATTACATTCAGGCTTTGTACAGGTCGATCACAAGCTTTACTTCACCGACCCCGAGGCCAAGTTCCTTAGCGATTGCCACTGTGGATTTCCCCTGTCTGTGCATCTCCAGGATCTTCTCATTGTTGTTCTGGCCTTCTTCTGCGGTCTCACCCATGAATCCGATCTCCGGAGATTCGGACGGTTCCAGCGTCTCTGCCGGTGTCTCCACCGTTTTTTCTTCCGTCCCGTTCTCTCTCCCGGGCTTCTCACTTGCTTCCGCTCTGTCCTTTGCCTTGTCTTCTGCCGCCTTCACTGCCTTATCCATTTTGGAGACCGTGTCTTTGATATTGGCATGCTTGCTGTTCAGCATATCATACAAGAACATCGCTTCCTCATGGTTCTTGTGGATCTCCTGCAATACGGTATCCGAATACTCATTCACCGCCATGATCTTCTCATTGGTCAGGCGTTCCAGAGAACGTTCCGCCTTTTCCAGCGCATCCTCTGAAGTCTCCTCCATCTTATCCTGCATCTGGCTGCGGACCGTCTGCATTTCCTCTTCCACCAGCCCCCTGATCTCTTCTTTTGCTGCCTCTTTATTGATTCCGCTTTCTTCTGTCTTCCCGGAAGGTAATAAAAAGCTTCCTATGAATATCACAATTCCTGCAATCAGCAGAATCACTTCTAATATACCCATGTTCATTTTTCCTTTGTGTTATCAGATCTTAATATCGAATCCCTGATGCTGTTTGGCCACTACCACGCCATCCTGATCGGGTTTCTCCTTTTTCCGGTGTCTGCCACCGTTTCCGGCATACTCGCCATTTCCCTTTTCCTTGGCATCGTACTGCCCCGTATACCAGTCCGCATTATCACTGCTGTGCACTTCTCTGGTCCGCTGTTCACTCTGTTTCTGTGACTGCTGTCCCAGCGTCATCTGCTGAAATGCACCTTTATTGTCCTCATTCTGCTTCATGGTCGTATAATCCTGCGTCCGCGGGATCGATGCAATTTCCAAAGATCCAAATGCCATATGCATTCCTCTTTTCTGCCATTGTCCCGTCTTGTAGTACCCTGCGGTGACTTACAGCGGTGTGGACTTTACATCGCCTTCAATGCGTTCAAATCTGCAATAATGGTATGTGCTCTTCACCTGCATGGAAGAATCGCCGATGATAATGGTCGTACCGGGATAGACTTCTCCTCTTACCATTACCATGGCCCGGTCCTGAGGATTGAATTCCAGCTGCAGTTCCTGCATGCGGCGGTTCTTCTCCGCCAGACTCTTCTTCTGTGTCTCCATGGTGGCCGCACAGTTACGGATATAATTGATCTGATCCGGTGTAAAACGGACCCCTTTGCTCTTCTTCTCCGCGAAATTCGCCAGGATCGGCTGCAGGCTGCGGATATTTTTCACGATCTCCGAGACATCCTTTTGCAGTCTCACATATTCCGCTTTTTTCTCCGGATCCACGCCTACTTCTACCACCGTAGGTGCTCCCAGAGTAGCTCCCAGCGTCTTTACCTCGATCTTCTGTCCGGCGCGGACATGACCGCCGGTGATAAATCCTCTCTTACCGGTTACCTGAATCTCCGTGGAGGCCGTCACATTACTGTGCAGAATGGACTCCGTACTGACATAGCCCCCGGCACTGGCCGTGGCATTCTCCAGAAATTTCGCCACGATATTGCCGCCCGCTTTCAGCGTTCCCTTTGCCATGCCGTTCATGCCACGGGCAATGATGATATTACCGCCCGCTTCAATATACGCACCTTCCACGACACCGCTTATGATCACGTTGCCGCCTGCCCGGATGACAAAATTGGAGGAAACATTACCGTTTACCTGTACACTGCCTTCAAAATCAATATTGCCGGTGGACAGATCTACATTCTCCACTTCGTAGACATCCGAGACAAATACCTTGCCCTCTACCAGAGAGACATGTCCGTCTACCAGTGAGGTCAGTTTCCGCCGATCTGCAGAAATTTCCATATTATGGCCGAATTCCAGACGAGCCTTTTTCACCTGTCTGGGACGTATTATGGCCCCCTGCACCGTCGTACCGTACTCTCCCTCATCCTCCGGAATGACCTCCGCCAGAAGCTGTCCCTTCTTACAGGGATTGATCATATTCAGATGAAAATAGTCTACCGTACCGTCATCTTTTAACGTCGGCTGCGCATGAATATCCGTATTAAAGTAATATTTAATGTAGGCATCGGTTCCATGTCTCGGCTCCCGGCCCTGGGCTACTACCAGGTCGGTGCAATAGATGCCGTCCGACATAAAGTGATCCTGCAAAACGCTCATCTGAATGCCGTAGACGATGCTGTGGTATCTCAGATCCTTGATCACGCTATCCATCGTAGCGCGCTTTCCGGTCTGGGACGCCGGATAGAACCGTACGATTGCCTGCATATTATCCTGACTGACCGTGATCTGACAGCTTTCTTCGATCTCCGGGCAGTCTTTTCTCTCCAGAAAACAAACATTATCTTCTTCCGCAAGGATCGCTTTTTTAATGGACATGGGATCATAAGGTATGGACTGCCTATCCAGATAGTCCATTACCTCCTGCAGTCTTACAGTTTCTCCCCCGTCCCTGGGTTGGAAAATCTGTAATCCATATCCGTCCGGCGTTCTTACCACCTGAAAATAACCATTCTGCATACGCCTTTTCCTCTGCCTTCCCATCCTGCGCTCCGCACAGGTCAACAAGGTTCTACAAGAGTCCCATGTAGTTTCCCATTTTTGTCTTCATTTTCTGTAAAGCACGGGTATGTAGCTGGGATACCCGGGATTCCGATACTTCCAGAATATTGCTGATTTCTTTTAATGTCAGATCCTCATAATAATATAGTGTAACCACTTTTTTTTCTTTTTCCGTCAGGAGTTCCAGTGCTTCTCCCAGAACCTTTGTCAGTTCTTCTTTCTCCACACTTTCTTCCGGACTGTCAAATCGTGCTGTCGTATGTCTGCTGTAATCCTGTGAGACATCGCTGCCCTGATCCATATATTCATTCAGGGACACCAGACCGGTGATCTTCATCTGGGACTGCCAGTCCAGATATTCTTCCGAAGTGATCCCCAGCCCCGCTGCAATGTCTTCATCGGTGGCGCTCCGGCCGGTGGTCTGTTCCACTTCCTTGATGACCGCGTCGATCTTCTTCTGCCGCTGTCTTATCGTCCTGGGAATCCAGTCCATCTTACGGATCTGGTCCAGAATTGCGCCACGTATGCGCAGACTGGCATAGGTTTCGAACTTTACTTCCTTCAGGCAGTCGAACTTATCGATGGCATCGATCAATCCAAAGATACCGTAACTGACCAGATCCTCGTAATCCACATTATACCCCAGATACATACTCAGCCGTCCTGCCACTACTTTTACCAGCGGAGCATATTCCAGTATCAACTGTTCTCTCGTCTCCGGTCGCTTATTGGCAGCGTATTCTTCTAATAACCTTTTCTTACCGGCTTCATCCATTCGAATCGCTTACACCCTTCTGCTCTGTGTCTTCTTCCGCCCCCGCAGCTTCTTCCTCCTGCAAGGCCTTCTCTTTTTCTTCCTGTTCCTGTTTTGCCTTCTCTTCGTTCTGTCTGTCAAACCGGTCTAACAATAGCCGGATCACACTTCCCAGACAATAGAACAAAAGCATCACGGTAAAAAGTGCCACAAGGCTTGCCAGTACCGAATAACTTTTCACCAGCGTCACGATGCAGGTACATGCACCTGTGATCAGCATCAAAAGCAATGGCATGTTCTTTCTGTTCATAATCTTCCCATACGATCGTCCGTTTTAAATGATGGACTCGCTCTTTCCTACTGCACGAATATGGAATTCTCCCGTCTCCGGATAAAAGGTTACGGTTCTTCCATAATTTTTACCTGTGTCCTGCGCCAAAATAGGAATATTGATCTCTTTCAGCTTTTTCTTCACAGCCTCCACATTGCGGTCCCCCACCTGCATCATGTCATTTTTCCCCTGAAATGTGAACATGGTAGCGCCGCCGGCGATCTTGGCAACCATTCTTGCTTTCTTGGCTCCCAGTTTTTCCATCTGGCGTACCAGTTCATCGATTCCGGTATCCGCAAATTTTGCAATGTTCTGGCTGCTGTTACGGATCGTAGTGCTGTCCGGCAGCATAATATGCGCCAGACCGCCTATTTTTGTCACCGGATCGCGGATTGCGATTCCCACGCAGGAGCCCAGACCCAGAGTTGTCACTCCGTTGGGGCTTACGCAGGTCTTCAGATCCGCCATCCCTACTTTAATAATCTCGCTCATTCTGCTCCCCTTCTTCTTCCGTGGTTCTTATGCTACCGGTATTCCCAGAGATGTCAAAATCTTGGGATAGGACTCGATATCGGGAACCAGAATGAAATATCCGTCAATCTCCACTTCGTCATAGAACTGTGACTGGATCAGCAGAATCTTATCGCCCAGTGTTCCGAATTCAATGGCGGGAACACTGAGGATTGCTCCGGCCATATCCAGCGTCAGTGACGGCGGTGTGGGAATGATCTTCAGGTTGGTCAGGGTGGACAGGGAATTCAGATAAGCACCCGTAATGATGTTACCGATCTCCTGCATGGCAGAGAACTCAATCTCCGAGAATCCCTCCTGCTGTACCATGTTCCCCAGAATCTTATGAAGAAGATGCTTGGCGCTGCCCTGTTCTACCAGGAACATCATGCTGCCGGTGATGTCTCCCTCCACTCCGAGGAAGACACCCAGCATTACCTGCTCTTCTCCGCCCATCAGTGCGCCTACTTCACTAAAATCCAAAAGCTTTACCTGCGGTACTTTCATATCCACCTTACAGTTCAGCATCTGGGAGAGTGCTGTCATAGCGTTGCCTGCACCAATGTTGCCGATTTCTTTTAAAACATCCAGATATGTTTCCGAAACTTTCTCTAAACTCAGGTCTCCCATGGATCCATCTCCTTTATGCATTTTCCTCCAGTGTAATGGAATTCAGATCCAGCAAAGAGATCAGTTCTCCATTGTGTTTGCCGACGCCGGTAATAAAGCTCTTTTTGCTCTCACCGGTATTCTGTGACAATTTTTCGATCTCACTGCTTCCCAGAGTAACAACTTCCTTTACTTCATCCACGATGATTCCCACACTGCCCTGCTGTTCCTGCTTCAGAATAATGATTCTGGTAGCACGGGTAAGTTCATCGTTCTCCAGTCCCATCTTCACACGAAGGCTCATGACAGGCAATACTTCACCACGCAGATTGATGACACCCTTTAAATATGCAGGTACCTTGGGCACTCTGGTAATATGCTGCATTCTGACAATATTATCAATGTAACGGATATCAATACCGTACTGTTCGTCTCCGAGGCGGATCACAATATACTGGAAAAAGTCCTCCTCAACTTTACGCTCGTCTCCGGCCTTTAAGGCTTCTTTCATGCTAAGTTCTTCCATAACTGTCATCTCCCTCCTTACAGTAATGCATTTGCATCCAGGATCAGTGCTACTTCACCATCACCGAGGATCGTTGCACCACTGATGAATTTACACTGCTTGATGTATTTACCAAGAGACTTGATAACGATCTCCTGCTGTCCGATCAGTTCATCAATGACAAGGCCTGCCATCCTGTCTCCCTTCTTGACGATAACCACGATCAGGTTATCCTCGGGAGATCTGGTGCTTTCCACATCCAGTACTTCGGTCAGACGGATCAGAGGGATCACGGTTCCTCTCAGGTTGATCACTTCTTTGTTCTCTACCAGCTTGATGTCGTTAGGAGAAATGTCTTCGATGGTCTGGATGGATCCCAGCGAGATTGCATATTTTTCTCCGCCTACTACTACCATCAGAGCCTGAATGATCGCAAGGGTCAGAGGCAGACGAATGGTCCAGGTACTGCCCTCTCCCCACTTGGATTTCACTTCTACTTCACCGCTTAAGGATTCGATCTTGGACTTAACAACATCCAGACCTACACCTCTTCCGGATACATCGGTCACCTTCTCGGAGGTGGAGAATCCGGGCTGGAACAGCAGGTTGATAATATCCTTCTCCGGCATATTGGCTGCCTGCTCCGCGGTTACCAGGTTACGCTCGATTGCTTTATTCTTAACTGCTTCCACATCGATACCGTTACCATCATCTCTTACTTCGATGACTACGTTATTGCCATCCTGATATGCATCCAGGAAAATGGATCCCTGTTCGGGCTTGCCACGCTGTGCACGAACCTCTGCGGACTCCAGACCATGGTCAGCGGAATTACGCAGCAGATGCATCAGAGGATCACCGATCTCATCTACCACAGTACGATCCAGTTCGGTCTCTTCACCGGTCATGTACAGTTCCATCTTCTTGTCCAGCTTCTTGGACAGGTCACGGATCATTCTGGGGAACTTCACAACAACGCTCTCAATAGGTACCATTCGTACCTTCATTACAGATTCATGAAGGTTGGTGGTCACATTCTCCAGATACTCGATCTGCTCATTGAATGCGGAATTGTTGCCCTGATCACTGCTGGATGCAGCTACCAGAGAGTTCTTGGCAATGATCAGCTCACTTACCAGATTCATCAGGGAATCCAGCTTCTCGATATCCACACGTACGGTACGGTTGACAACCGGCTTGTTCGCGGGCTTCTTCTCGGGAGCCTTGGCTGCGGCTGCAGGCTTCTTCTCTTCCTTCCTGGGCTCTGCCTTCACTTCCGCTACATCCACTTCCTTCTTCTCATGAGCGGGTTCGAGTGTTTCCTCTTCCGCATGATAATTCTTCGTCTTCTCCAGATCCAGTACCGCACCGGTCACCTGTGAAATCTCGGATACGCTCTCTGCGGACTTGATAACGTCGTCCAGAGAATAATCGGATAATACGATCAGGGTGAAATCCTTGTCGAATTTCTCATCTTCCACATCCTGTGCGCTGGGCATGGACACGATGATCTCGCCCTTTTCCTCTACCGCCTTGAATACCAGGAATGCTCTTGCGGCCTTCAGGATACAGCTTTCCTGTACCACTACGTTGATGCCGTATACGTTCTTGCCCTGCTTCATAGCCTCCCGGATCACACGGATCTGGCTGTCATCAAAGGCAATGTCATTCCATTTCTCAGCACCGTCTGCGCCGATCTCAGCTGCAGAAGCTGCCGGTGCGGCTGCGGGAGCCTCTTCCTTGGCTGCAGGGGCTTCGGTCTTACCGCCGTTTAAGATATCGTTCAGAGCCTTGATCAGGTTCTCGTTGTCATTGGTTCCCTCATCAGAGGTCTCCTGAATATTGTTCTTGTACTCTTCCAGAGCATCCAGGCACTGGAACAGAACATCGATCATTTCCGGTTTTACTTTAATATTGCCATTGCGCACTTCGGAAAATACATTTTCCATATCGTGGGTCAGGTTCTGCATACGCTTGTAACCCATGGTTCCCGCCATACCTTTTAGGGAATGTGCGGCACGGAATATCTCATTGATATTGTCCATGTTCTCGGGGTCTGACTCCAGTTCCAGAATCTGTGTGTTCAGGTTCTGTAAGTGCTCATTTGTTTCATCCAGAAAAATTTCAAGATATTGGCTTACGTCCATCTCTTCCTCCATTCTGCCGGTCACGGTGTTGCCGGAAACGGCATATATTACTTACTTGCTTACTCCTACGTGAAGTATGATCTCCTGAGCTATCTGATCCAGTGGCACCACCTGATCTGCCAGCCCGGCTGCGATAATACTTTTAGGCATTCCAAATACTACACTGGTATCCTGATCCTGTGCGATCACATATGACTTTTTGGAAGATTTCAGTTTTCCGATTCCTTCCGTTCCGTCTGCTCCCATTCCCGTCATCACGGCACATACTACCGAGTCAAAACGGCTGGTCTGCAGGGATTCGTACATATAATTGGCGCAGGGTCTGACACCTTCCCTGTAAGGTTCCTCCGACAGATGCAGGGTATGCCGTCCGGCCGGAGATGTCACGACATTAAGGTGTTTGCCGCCCATGGCAATGTAGACCCATCCTTTTTTCAGCTCGTCTCCCTCTGCCGCTTCCTTTACATGGAGCTGACTTAAGTTGTCCAGTCTCTCTGCAAGGGATGCTGTAAATCCTACCGGCATATGCTGTACCACCAGTACCGGTGCATCCAGATTCGCCGGCAATAAGGGAATGACCGACTGCAGTGATTTGGGGCCTCCTGTGGAACTGGCAATGGCTACGATCTTGCTGCCCGACACACTGACCGGATGATGATTGATGATCTTCATCATCTCTTTCACAGTGCCTTTTTCTTCGGAAAGTTTTTCCTCGGCAGTAAATACCGGCAGCCTGCTGCTTGCCACCACATTCAGTGTCCGCAGAAACTCTCTGCGGAAATTCTCCCCCCGACAGTCTACTGCGCTGTCCGGTTTATGTACAAAATCCAATGCTCCCAGTTCCAGAGCATCCAGAGTGGTTCTGGCGCCTTCCTTTGTATCGGTACTTGCCATCATCACCCGGGCCGGGATCTTATATTTGCGCAGTTCCTGTAGCAACTGCAAACCGTTCATGCGCGGCATATTCACATCCAGGACAACGGCATCATAGCTGTTTCTGCTCAACAGATCGAAGGCTTCTATTCCGTCTTTTGCTCTGTCAGCCACCTGGAACCTTATGTCTGCATTTATTATATCACACAGCACTCTTCTCATGAGTGCAGAATCATCAACAACCAGTATTTTTTTTGGCATTAAATTAGTCTCTCCTTTTTACGGCTCTTGCGTTCTTCCTCAAAAATAAAACGGATAATTTCTTCCCTTGTGTTCACATCCAGATTGTAATACTGGACCCTGTGTTCAAATGTGCCTTTTCTGTTCTCCAATTCCCGTACCGCCAGCACCTTACCTACCACATCGTACTTTTTCTGTCCTCCGTCCTTCACCAGATGATAGCTGCACAGGATCAGACTGCCGGGTTCATATCGCTGGGTAGACATAAACCGTAAGCCTCCACCGCTGATATCCACGATCACACTGTGCTTCAGCGGCAATCCGGGCTGCAGTTCATAAGGGGAATTCTTCTCCATCGCCTGTACTTCTTCTTCCTCCAGATTGCGGGCACACATATCCAGTGCACAGCTGAAGCGATAGTATTCTCTTCTCTGGTATTTTCTCAGGTTACTGGTCAGTTCCATCACAAGAACATAGACGTTATTGCTCTTGTAGCGGTCTATGATCCTTGCAAAACACTGGTAGAGGCTGTTTTCCTCAAAAAAGATCATATCATATTCCGAATCCACCGGCAGAAGAATCAGTCTGGTCTGCTCCATGGGCATGGAGATCTCCAGGGTATCCTCCGATAATATCTGTAAAACACGGCTCTGGTAAACCTTCGCGGTGTTCTCCGCTCCTTTTTCCTCCAGCCCTCGTTCCAGTGCCCGAAGTTCTATTTTGGATCCTTCTTCCACAAATCTGGACAACATAATGTTCGTACCTCTCTTATCTGGATTGTTTTGTGGCTCCGTTTCTCGTACCGATAATGTGGGAGAAAAATGCCGCCATGCCACGTCTGGACTGCTGTTCCTGTGCCGCATCGCTCTCTTTTTCGCACATTCTCTCCGCGATCCTCTGGTACGCCTGGCTGGATCTGGCTCCGGGATTCTGTATGGATACCGGTACCTGCTGCATCACCGCCTGCATCACCTGAGGATCCATCGGTACACATCCCATATAGGTCATGGGGATCTTCAGATATCTGGTCACCACCGCATTCAGCTTGTCAAACAGTATCTGGCCTTCCCTCACATTGCCTACCCGGTTGGCCACCATCATCACTTTCGTGAAGTCTTCCTGAAATCTGGGATGTCTGTACAGCGCCTTCAGCAGGGAATAGGAATCCGTAATGGATGTGGGTTCCGGTGTGGTTACCAGCAATACCTCACCACTGGCCACCAAAAACTCCAGTACGCTGTCTGAAATTCCCGCGCCGGTGTCCACAATGATAATGTCCGTCAGTGCATCCAGTTCTGCCAGGTTCTGTATGATACAGGTAAGGGCATCCTTCCCGAGATTCGACATTCCCGCAATTCCCGATCCGCCGGAGATAAATCCCACTTCCATGGGTCCCCAGGTAATGATATCACTGATGCTCTTCCCCTCATAGACCAGATCACACAGATTGTGTTTCGGTATGGCTCCGAACATGATTTCGATGTTCGCAAGGCCGAAATCCGCATCCAGAATGATCACTCGTTTTCCCATTTTACGGAATTGAATTGCCAGATTGATGGACATGTTGGATTTTCCCACTCCGCCCTTGCCGGAGGTAACGGTAATGACTCTCGCAGTAGGTCTTATTTGGTTATTCGCTTTAATAATCCTCAGCTGTTCCGCCTGATCCATTGTTCCGCGCCTTTCTGTCAAATCTTTATTCCTTTCCTCCAAGGATCTGTTTTACCGTCTTCTGCGGATTAAACATCTCCATATCGTCCGGAACATTCTGCCCGCAGGTCACATAAGCGATCGGGGCATCTGTATAGAGCTTCATGTTCAGCAGGTTTCCCACTGCCTCTGTCTCATCGAGTTTGGTAAAGATCAGTTCGAACTTTGCGATCTTACCGTAGCAGTCTGCGATCCTCTGAAGGTCTCTGTATTTCGTGGTAGCACTTAATACCAGAAATACCTGATAGTCCTCCGGTCTTTTCAGTCCGGCTACCATCTCCTTCATCTTCTCCAACTGGTCCGCATTCTGGTGGGATCTTCCCGCGGTATCAATAAAAATGTAATCACAGTCCCAATAGTCGTCCACGGCCGTCTGCAATTCCTCCGGTGTATAGATGACCCGGAAAGGAGTCTCCAGAATATTGGCATACGTCCGCAGCTGCTCCGCTGCCGCAATACGATAAGTATCCGCCGTAAGAAGCGCCACCTTCTTTTTGTCTTCCACACAATATTTTCCGGCCAGTTTGGCAATGGTCGTCGTCTTGCCCACGCCGGTAGGTCCTATGAACCATACGATCTTCGGTCCATCCTCCGAGGGAGTGATCCCTTCGGATTTTCCGAATTTCAGTACCATCTTCTGGTAAATATTTGCCAGCAGATAATCAAAGGGAAGATCCGCTTTCTTTGTCCTGGAAGCGTCCTCCAGTATGTTGTTGACATACTTTTCATCCATTTCATTATCCAGCATTTTATTATATAACAGACGGATGAACTTATCCTGCTCGGGATTCTGTTCGTCCTCTTTTTCTTCCTGTTTTTCTGCTGCAGCTTCCGGCTCGCTGTCTGGAACATCTTTTTGTGTCTCCGCCGCTTTATCCGGGCTTCCGCTTACGGGTCTGCTGTTTAACTGGCTTTCCAAAAGGGTTTGCAGACTATCCAGTTTTTTTTCTATGTTTTCCGTGCTGTTTCTTACGGATATCGTCTTCGCCGTGTCCGGTTCCGCTGTCTCGGTACGATTCAGGCTGCTGTTTCCGACGGGTCTCTGGGGTGTTTCATCTTCCAGCGCCGCCGTCACCTCGATCTGTTTCGGAGAAAGGAAGGAAAACAGTCCTTTCTTTTTTACTTCGCGGACATTCATGACCACCAGTCCGCTGCCCAGTTCCTTTTTCGCTACTTCCGTGGCTTCTGCTTCTGTTTTCCCGGTAAATTTCTTGATTATCATACTGCTCCTCATTCCTGTGTCGGTTCATTACGCTTCGTCTCTTAAGCTGTGACCATGCCCACAGACTGTAATTCCACATTGGACTCCACTTCGTTGTAAGATACTACGACCAGATCCGGATAATAATCCTCCGTCAGCCGTTTGAAATACATTCTTACAATCGGTGATGTCATAATAATGGGAGTTTTTCCCATATTCTCCAGCTTTTTGATCTCTTCTCCCACTGCATTCAGGATTGCCTTGCTTCGGGCGGGATCCAGATTCAAAAAGGCTCCCGTCTCCGTCTGTTTCACGCTTCCCATGATCTCCTGTTCGTTCTTGGGATCCAGTGTCAGTACGCTGGTGGTCTCATGGGACGGGAAGTATTTTGTGGAAATGGCTCTCTTTAAGCTTTGTCTCACATATTCCGTCAGTATGTCCGTATCCCTTGTGGTCGGTGCATAATCCGCCAGAGTCTCCAGGATCGTCAGCAGATCCCGGATGGAAATACCTTCCCGCAGCAAATTCTGCAATACCTTCTGGATCTCACCCAGTCCAAGCAGCTTGGGCACCAGTTCCTCCACCAGAGAAGGATTGTTCTCCTTGACATTGTTGATCAGGTTCTGTACATCCTGTCTTGTCAGCAGTTCCGCAATATGCTGGCGGATGATCTCCGTCAGATGGGTGGCGATAATGGAAGGCGGGTCTACTACCGTGTAGCCCAGGCTCTCCGCCCGCTCTCTCTGGCCTTCCGTGATCCAGATCGCCGGCAGATGGAAGGAAGGTTCGAACGTGGGAATACCCGTGATCTCCTCTTCCACATAACCCGGATTCATTGCCATATAGTGATCAAAGAGGATCTCTCCTTCACTGACCTGAATACCTTTGATCTTAATAATATACTGGTTCGGGTTCAACTGGATATTATCCCGCAGACGGATAATAGGCACCACCGTACCAAGTTCCAGTGCAATCTGTCTTCGGATCATTACAACACGGTCTAACAGGTCGCCGCCCTGGTTCACATCCGCCAGAGGAATGATACCGTAACCGAATTCCAGTTCGATAGGATCCACCTGCAACAGGCTGTTGACATTCTCCGGCTGCCGGATCTCTTCCGCCGCGGCCTCCTCGCTGTCGACCTCCTGTTCGATCTGTGCCGTCTCGATGGTACCCTCGATATTTCTCGCTACAATGATAAATACCAGTCCCAGTCCCACGAACAGGATCGTGTTCAGTTCCGTCACGAATCCCAGGACTGCCAGCATGGCACCTACCAGATACAGTGCCTTCGGCACCCCGAACAGCTGGCTTACCAGCGTCGTGCCAAAGTCTGCATCCTTGCTTCCCTTGGTCACCAGAATACCGGTGGAGAGGGAGATCAGCAGAGAAGGGATCTGGCTTACCAGACCATCACCGATGGTCAGGATCGCATATTTGTTCAGAGCCGTCGTAATGTCCATGCCCTGTCTGGTCATACCCATGACAATACCGCCTACGATATTGATGATAGTAATCAGAAGGCCGGCTACCGCATCTCCCTTTACGTATTTCACGGCACCATCCATGGAACCGAAAAAGCTTGCTTCTTCCTGAATCTTCTCTCGTCTCTTCTTTGCTTCCGCATCCGTGATGGCTCCGGTGTTCAGATCCGCATCGATGGCCATCTGTTTACCGGGCATGGCGTCCAGCGTAAATCTCGCGGTTACCTCGGATACACGTTCGGAACCTTTGTTGATGACCATGAACTGGATCAAGATCAGAATAATGAAGATAATGACACCGATGACCAGATCACCGCCGCCTACGAATTCACCGAAAGTTGCCACGACATTACCCGCATTACCGTCTCTTAAGATCAGACGGGTGGAGGATGTGTTCAGTGCGATACGGAAGATCGTGGTGAACAGTAACATCGTTGGGAAGAAGGACATATCCAGTACTTCCTTACTGAACATCGTGGCAAACAGAATCGTCAGCGCCACGGATATATTGACAGCCAGTAAAACATCCAGTAACCAGGAGGGAATCGGCACGATAAACATGATAATGGCAGCCATGATATAGATTGCTACGCCCACATCCGCTTTTTTCATTTTCATCCGTGCCCTGCCTCCTTTCTCTCTTTGCATACTTTTAACATTTTCTCTTTGTTATCTCTATACTTTACCTTGCAGATGGTATACAAATGCCAGGACTTCCGCCACCGCCTGATACAGTTCCGGCGGCACAGCCTGTCCCACATCCACATTTGCATACAGCATTCTGGCAAGCGGTTTATTCTCTACAATTTCTATCTGATGCTCTCTGGCGATCTCCTTGATCTTTGCCGCCAGATAATCCTCACCTTTTGCAATTACAATCGGGGCATCCGCCACCTCGGGATCGTATTTGATTGCCACCGCATAGTGGGTGGGGTTCGTGATGACCACGTCCGCCTGGGGAAGGTTCTGCATCATTCTCCGTCTGGATGCTTCCTGCATTTTCTGACGGATACGGCCCTTGATCTGAGGATCACCTTCCTGCTGCTTATACTCTTCCTTGATCTCCT
>OIZA01000633.1_pt1 | contig 16300 bp, 15 predicted proteins | sample 1588381 | NCBI WGS metagenome assembly OIZA01 (sample SAMN03283277) | human gut metagenome | biome: human-associated habitat; material: feces | host: Homo sapiens | place: Peru | collected 2012 | reverse complement strand
TGCACCGATGATATAATCAACATCACCGCAACCGTTGGCGTTGACGAATTCAACTATGCGATCCATGCGGTCGAGGAGATCATGGGCTTCATGAGAGGTCATCGCCCCGTTTCCACCCGCTTCATCGGCAGCAATACCGTCGGCGATGTCGATACGGACAGCTACCGTGTGATGTTCGATAACGGCGTTGCCGCGTATTATCACATCTGCAAAAAGGGCTGGCAGCCCTCCACAGCCATCGTCATGACCAAGAAGACCACATTTGTCTATAAAATAGATTCGAACAAGGTCTATGAAGCAATGCTCAAACAGGTCTGCAATTATTTCGAGGGCAAGGAAAACAACCTCGCAACCGTCGAAGAAATGCTTGACTCCGTGAAGATAATGCTCGCGGGCAGAAAGAGCTACCGCACCGGCGGCGGAGAAATTCCCGTCGCGTCCCTCAACTATGATGAAAAGACCGCCTTTGACGGCAAGGAGTTCTATGACTTCTATGCCGAAGCGAACAAAAAGAAATAGCTCTTCAAAAACTGCGTCGTCCTTGCCGGACGGCGCTTTTTTAACGGTTTTGCGGCTTGTTTTCGGAGCGCATATAACAAGAGCCGGCGCACGGAAGCTTTGTCGCGTCGTGCGGCAGACTCTTATTGAATTGCCGTTATCAATGCAGTCGGTCCGCCAATCGGTTCCGACAATCGGCTTTTTCATTTAATCTTCCTCCGTATCGGTTTTTCGGCATCGGAGCACATCACGCGCGCACACGAAAGTCAAGGTTGTGCGAAACTTGCGCACAGTATTTTTGCGCAGAAAAAGATTATACTTAATTTATAATTTTGGTTTGGTAAATCTTGGGAACACATGTTTTGCAAATGCAGCACTTCAATTAATACTTTCAATGTCAGAATTAAGAGATTATTTTATGAGTGATGAAACATGGGAGAAGGATTTAATATCATTGTGTAAAAATAAACAATGTAAAACCGAAGATGATATTCTTAATATTGTTAAAAAATATTTTTGTGTTATCTTTTATAAATTATTAAGTGTTCCAGGAGATGTTAAGAATCCAATTCCAATATTTGGTTTAATAAGATATAGAAACCCAAATAATGGAATACAATTTGGAGCTCAAAATGATAGTCATGAATTTTTAAGTTTAGTTTTAAATGATTTAAATGATGAAATTTTTAGAATTAAAAATAATTTGGATGTTGATGATAAAAAAATATGTAATAATTGTAAATCAATAATTACAGATTTATTAAATGTTAAATTTAAGGTTAATATAGATTATTTAAATTATGACAAAAAGGAAGAATTAGAGCAAGATAATTTATATTTTATTTTAAATCTTAAACCAGAAAATAAAACAATTCAAGATTCAATAAATGGATATTTGAAAGAAGAAACAATAAAAGGATTTTATGAAACTCCGGATAAAGAAACAGAAATTAAAAAATTAATAAGTATTAAATCAGCATCTAAATATTTATTATTCCATATTGCAAGATTTAGCCAAAATAATGGTTCAACTTCAAAAAATAATCAATCGTTAGAAATAACAGAAACAATAAATATTCCTATTGAAGATCAAAATAAAACTTATGAAATTGTAAGTGTTATAGTTCATAATGGAAGTTTATCGGGTGGTCATTATTATAATTATTCAAAACGTGAAGGCGAATGGTATTGTTTCAATGATTCAAGTGTTTCAAAAACAGATCTTAATAATGTTTTATCTTCTGTTTCTGGTGGTTCGGCTTATATCGTTTTGTATAAAGAGAAATAAAATGATTTGATTTAAAAAATTATTGTTTTATTATTTAATAAATAATAAATCAAATTATTTTAATCCATTTTGTAATTTAATTAATTCAACCTTTTCATTTACAACATTAATTTTATTGTCTAAATAACTTAGTTTTTGATTAATTTGATTAATTAAACAAAAATTATTATTTACACACATATTTAAATATTCAATAGCCGAATAAATATCTAAATATTGATTTTGTTTATTTAAATTTTGAATTGACGAATAATTATTTAAATTATTTAGATTATTAAAATTTGGCTGTTGTTTTATTGGAATATTTGGTTGTTGTTTATTAAAATTCATTTATTTATATAAATCAACAACTTATTTTAAATTATTTAATCGGCTTAAAATCAATAGATAAAAATAATAATTTCTTTGATTTTAATAATTCAGTTAATAATTCATAGTTTAATTAATCTAATTGATAAATCCGAATAATTAATTTTTAAGCTTTTAAATTATTATTTAAAATTTATCTCAATCGATAAATCAATTGAATTTAATTTTAAAGCTTTAAAAATTGATTGAAATAAATAAATTTATTTCAATTAATTTTTTAATTCTTCGAATTAAAAAATTGATTCAATCGATAAATCGAATAAATTAATTTTTTAAAGCTAAAGCTTTAAAAATTGAATTTATTAATTTTAAGATCAATATTTAAATTTTATTAAATAATTTTTTATGTCTTTTTATTTTTCTAATAAAGCTAATAAAGTTTGGAATCTTAAAACAATCGAAGGAACTCCTATAAGTGAAAAAATGGATAGAGAGCAGCAATTTGACGAAGTGATTGAGAATGTCGAGAGAAACAAGCGCGAACTTTTCATGCTCACCGAAGAACAACAGATTAATATATATAATGAAGTTGTTAAGATCATCAAGAGCGATAAGTGCAATATCAAGGTTTACGGTGGATATGCTCAGAACTTCATGATTTTCAAACAAATCATAATCCGCTACTTCCTTTATATCAGATCTAGAAGGTTTTATATTCCTTCTTTTATCAACGTATCAACAGAGTCCGCACTTGTTGCAAGTATTAAAGAAGTATTAAATCATCTTGATATTAAGGATGAGAGAACAACCGAATTTATTCGGTTCATCAAGAAAAATATAAGGTATATCAATTTAAAAGATTGCTTTTATCTGATTGATCTTAATTTTAAAACAGAGTATGCACTGAAAGAGCCCCACGATCTGGATGTTTATTCAACCAATCCCCTGGCTCTTGCTGAAAAGATATATAAAAAATGTAGAGAAATGGGATATGAATCAACCTGCATTATTGAAGCTATTCATCACGGCACTTATTCGGTTAGAATTAGGAACCCCGATAATTCGACTTTTAATGTCTGCGATCTGACATACGTTCCAACCACTTTCTATTCTGATATTCCATACGATGAAATAAATGGAATGCTTATGGTGAAAGACAAATGGGTACTTCTCGATTTCTATAAAATGTTTTCTGATCCCGTATGTTCATCTTTCAGGTATAAAACAGTGTATGACGAAAGACTTACACCTTTCGAAAAGTATTTTAATTTCGCACACAAACAAGAACAAATAAATCATGTCTTTAATCCTATCGATCAACAGGTTAAGGATATAATGGAAGAGTTTAAATATAACGATTCCGTTGTTGTGTCAGGATATAAAGCATATAATATTTTCCTTTCTTACATTCCAAAAGAATTAAGACCTTTTTATTTCCAGTATCTGAAAGATCATTATTATGAGTTTATCTCTATAGACTATGATAATGATAATATTAAACTTCAAAAGATATTAGACGATAATAAAATAGAGTATACAACACAAAGAAGGCAGAGGTTCTGTTATTATAAGGATTACACAACCGAATATTATATTAACGGTAATCTCTTTTGTATCATTTACGCAAATAATAATATTTCAATTCCTTATCTCGAGTGTGATGAAAAGGGAGAAACAAGGAAATATAAATATACTTGCCACACTTATACCATATATCATTTTATCGCTAAAATGATGTTTGATATTTGCGTACTCAAAGATAAAACAAACCAAAATAATTATTATATAATTATTTCTCATCTTTTAGAAATGAGAGATATTTTTTACGAAAAGTATAAAATTAATGAGTTCTCACCTTCACCTTTCCAATTTATCACGTATACAACAATTGGGAAGCCAATCACCAACTTTAAATCTACTTTCTACAAATATAAACACTTTAAATTTGATGGGTCGAAAGATCAAACAGTTTTAAGTGAAATGGTGAAATCTTGGACTTATATTAATATCAGTGGGAATGTTATTAAACCGCCAAAATCAGAGGCCGATAAATCTTCTGATTAAATTGTATCTTAATCGTATTTTACATATCTTTATTTCTTTTTATTATTTAATGGTTTTTTAAAATAATAAATATTTCTTTAAAAAAAATAAAAAAAATAAAAAACCATTATTTTTATTATCTCAATAAAATAATAAAAAATAATAAAACCAAAGAAAACAAAAAATAATAAATCAAAATATAATATTTATTTTAAATCAATGGATGAAATTTTAATAAATAGCATAATTATCTATATTTTTATTTTAGTTCTCCTATATGTCATTAAACCAAAATTTATATACAATAAAAAAACTAAGTCATTTAAACCTTTTGGTTTCGATTGTAAAACAACATCATTTATTCCTTATCCTGTTTTATGTGTTTTATTAGCAATATTTATATATTTATTGTGTTTAATGTATTCTAAAACGTTTAATTAATTGTTTATTTAAATCAATTATTTAATTTAGTAAATTAAATAAGTAAATAAATTTAAATTAATCATAACTTGGTAATAATTCGAGTTCATTAATATCCCAATGTTCTTCTCTATTATTTGGAAGAGGTCGAACAATAATTAAAGGACATGATCGAGTTTTTAATATTTCGATTTCTGCAATCTCTACAGGAGCCTTTATTTTTTTAATTTCTTCAGCATTCGCTAACATAATTTTAGCGCCTCGTGCAATTTGCGAGGCTCTAGTTCCTAAAGCATTAACATATTCATATTTATTTAAAACTGGAATCGTGATTCTTTCTGAATTCTTAACTATAATAATTTTACTCATTTTATTAAAATATAAATATTATTTGTTTTTAAATAATTAATCAATAATTAATCTAATGTTTTTTAATCAATTTTTATTTGCTGATTAAAAATTAGTTTTAAATCAATTATTTTTATTTTTATTTAATGTTATATCTCATTATTTATAAAATTTATAAATGAGTAAAAAAATAGATTATTATGAGCTTTTAAATATCTCTAAATCATCATCTCCCGAAGAAATTAAAAAAGCTTATAAAAAAATGGCTTTAAAATATCATCCAGATAAAAATAAAGAACCTGGAGCTGAAGAAAAATTTAAAAAAATAAATGAAGCTTATTCTGTTTTATCTGATCCAGAAAAGAGAAATATTTATGATAAATATGGAATTGAAGGATTAGAAAATAATGGAGTTAATTTTAATGAAGCTAATTTTAGTGATGTTTTCGGTGATATATTCGGAGATATATTCGGAAATGGATTTAATTTTGGTTCTAATTTTGGAAGCTTTAAATCTTCAGGAAACAATAAAAAACAAAGAAGACCGCAAAATGGAGAAGATATAATTAAAAGCTTAAATATTTCATTTAATGAATCTGTTTATGGTTGTAATAAAAAGATTGAAATAATTATTAATGTTAAATGTTCAGATTGTGGAGGTTTAGGCGGTAAAGATATAAAAGAATGTGAATTTTGCCATGGATCGGGAACTTTCCAAACCATAAGAAGACAAGGAAACATGCAATTTATTCAACAAGGCCAATGTCCACAATGCAGAGGAGAAGGTTATTCTTATTCTTCTAAATGTTCAAAATGTAGCGGAAGAGGTTATAATAAACAAAATAAGACTCTTAATGTTAAGATTCCAAAAGGAATAAACACAAATAATAAAATTAAAATTGTTGGAGAAGGAAATTGTGGACTTAATGGTGGAATTAATGGAAATATTATTTTTGTTGTTAATGTTAAAGAACATAAATTATTTTTGCGCAAAGGAGATAATGTTTATTTATCATTGCCTTTAATGTTTAATGATGCTATTTTAGGATGTGAGAAAACAATACCAACAATTTACGGAAATTATGATATTAAAATTAAACCTTATACTCAAAACGATGAAATAATAACAATTGAAGATTATGGGTTTTATAATTCTGAAACACAAAAAAAGGGTAAAATGTATGTTTCGATTTCTATTGTTATACCTAATGAAATGAATAATGAAGATATTGAAAATATTAAAAAAATTGGATGTTATGATAATAAAGACACTTTAAAACTTAAAAATTTCATTAATTAATTTATTTGATTTCATTAATCAATTTCATTAATCAATTTCATTGATTAAATATTAATAATTTTACTAAAATTATTAATCTTATAAAATTTAATGGTATTCAATAATATATTTTTTAATATATCTCTTTATTTTACATACATTTATAATTATATAATCAATTGGTTTAATTCTCTTTTTGTTATTAAAAATGTTGAAGTTGTGAATAAAAATAAAATTTCAATTGTTGAAAATAAAACTAAATTATTTTATTTATCTTATTTCTTTAATTTTAAAATATTTAATCACGAATATTATAAAATTTGTGTAGAAACAAAAGAAGGAATTTATAAAGTTTTCACAAATTCAACGTTTAAAAATGTAAACGATAATTTAAAGAAATCAGAAATAACATTAATTAATAAGCTTATTTTATCTTTTAAAATTAATGATATTGATTTTATAAATTATTTAAATCCCTTTTTGTTTTATAATAATTCTGTTTTCGATTTCATTATTTTTAACAAAAGCAAAAATAAAATTCATATTGTTAAATCTATTAAATATCGAATATTTGGATCAGATAATGAAAAAGAAATAAAAAATTTAGATACAATTTTAAATCAAATGAAATAATTTTTTATTAATTTAACAAATATTTTTAATTTATTTAATAAATAAAATAAAAAACAATCGAATATTAAACAATTTTAATTTATCTTTAAATTTGAATGATTAATGAAGATTCATAATGAAGTTCATAATATTTTTTTTGTTTATCTGATTTTTGAATTGATTTATTTAATTTTTTCTTTTTATCGTTTAAAAAGAAAATATACATTTTTTCATATAATAAATCTGTATTCTGTTTTACATAATCAATAATATTATTTTCATACATCCATTTAAAAAATAATAATTGTCCAACAGTTGTTTTAAATTCTTCAGATGAATCATTAAATTTAAAATTGACTATTGGTTGTCTTTTAAATGGATCAAAGAATTTTTTAGTATATGATTTAAGTTGTGATTTATAAGAAATGAAAACATTTAAATATTGTTCTTCTTCATCTTCTTTATTTGTCTTTAATAAAATCATATTTGATTTCGTATATTTGGTAACGAACCAATCGAGCAATCGCAAAGAAATATTAAAGTTTCCAGAAATTATATTTTTAATTTCTTTAATCTTTTCAATTTCAAGATTATCATAATATTTGTGTAAAGAAATAAGATAAATATTATTTAAAAATTCAATTGTTTTTTTGCTCATTCGAGGCATTTTAAAATATAAAAATTTAATGTTATTTCATAATTATTAAATGATTTATTTTTTAATATAAGAAATGAATAATGAAAATATTGAAGATACAGAATATTATATAAAAAGAATGGAAGAAATAAGAAAACAACAAGATATACAATTAAATAAATTATACACTCAAGAAAATCAAAATATTAATTATGAAAGATTTGAAAAATATAGAAAAGGCCAATTAATTCATAGACAGCCGCATAAAATAAATGATGATGATTATATTTTTATGGCTTATAATAAATTTTGATTTATTAAATTTATTAAATTTAATAAAAATAGAGTTTAACAAATATAATATTTAATGGATGATTTACAACAAATTTTAATAAATATCCCCCAACTTTTTAAAAACAAATAATTCTCTTGGCTTATAATTATGATGATTAAAATAATATATGCTCCCACAATTTTTAAGATTTTCAATTTTATTTAAATCTGTTATTAATCTTTGATTTGATAAATAACTATCTTTATTATTGTGAAACTTCATATTTAAAATAAAATAACAATTGACTTTTAAATGTTTTAAAGCTTTGATTATAGAAAATAATAAAAAATTTTCATACCAATCTTTTTCAGAATCAAAATTAACCAATGAATCATCTGGATAATCTGAATATTTTTCTGTTTTAAAAAAAGGAGGAGATGAAAATATAAAATCAAAATCATAGTCTTTAATTTTTAATTTTTCAAATCCTGTTTTTTTAATTTTATAATCTTTTTTCGAAACATTAAATTTTTCTCTTATATCATTATAATGTTTATGTAAATCAAGATTTGGATCAGTTGAATAATATTTTTTAATTGTTGGTGAAAGAATAGCAGAAATTAAACGATCTCCCCAACCCGAAGATATGTCAAGCCATTTAGTGGGCTTAAAAACATCTAAAATTTTTAATATAACTGATATTCTAAAATTATTTGTAAATCTCACATGATCAAACATATATTTATCAAATTTAAACCAATCATCAATATTAACAATTTCATTTATTGATTTCAGATTTAAATTTTTAATGATTTCTTTTTTATTTTCTTTAAAATATTCTATTGGAGATTTATTGTTTATAAACGATGCTTTTATTCTTTCTTCAAGAGTAAAATAATCAGTTAAATAATTTAATTCTTTATTATCTTCTGGATTGTCTTCAAGTAAAATATAACCATAATTTTTAAATTTATCAGGATTAAAAATATTAATACAAGATTTAAAAATTTTATTTTTAATTTCTTGAGGTTTATAAAAAATAAATTTTGATTTAATATGTTTAGACAACCAAATTATACGGCTTAAATTAAATTTATAATAATTATTATATAACGGATAAGACATTTTATATAATTTAATCCGTATAATAAAGAAAGTAAGAGATTAAATAATAATTATTTGATTTATTAAATCCAATAATTATTTAAATTTAATCATAAATTTAAATCAAATCTAAATCTTTAAAAACTCTTTGAATATCAAAAAGTTTGTCATAAATTAAAATAGAAACATTATAAAATAAATAAGTATAATATAAATTGCTTGCTTCTACAACATTTAAATTAATATTATATTTTTCGTTTATAACAGAAGAATTAATTAAAACATCAAATAAATCAACCATAAAATTTAATTTACGATTTATAAAATATTCTTTAATTGTTTCATATTCATCTTTATAATCTAATAAATAATTGCATAAAAAAGTTAATATTAATTCTTCAAAATCTTTTTTCTGTATTTTTTTAATCATATCTTTATTAATTTCATATTCACCATTTTTATTAAACATCGTATTAAAATAATTCTTTTTTTCACTTTCATAAATGATATCGGAATTAATTATGGATTTATTATAATCATCGTCAATAATTGAAGATGTTTCAAAATTATTTAATTTCAATTCATAAACAAATTCATAAGTTTTATTATTTAATTTCAAAATATTTTTTTGATCTAAATGAATAATGATTTCAAATAAATTAAAAAATATGAAATTAGGATATTTTTTATAAATATAAAAGACTTGAATAAACAATTGAATTAAAATATCAGAAATAAATTTTAATAATTCGTTTAATTTTTCTTTTTTATCTTTTATTTTATCTATTTCTTGATAAATTTGATAAACATTTTTATGTTCGTAATGTTTAAAATATAAGATTGAATAATTATTACTTTCTTTATTTTTATTATCTTCTAATTCTATTCCATAAGTTTCTTTTATTTGATTATTAATTTCTTTATAATCTTCATTTTCATTAATCAAACAATTTTTATTTATTCCGTAATATTCAACCAGATTATTTTTATATTCTAAATCTTTAAATTTATTAAATATTAAATCTTCTGTTTCAACAAATGATTTAAAACAATTTAAATATTCATCTTTAATTTTATATTTTTCTTTTATTTTATTAATTTCTAAATCAATATTTGAAATAACAGAAATTTTAAAATCATAATCTAAATTATCATAATTTATTTTATAAACACAATAATTTTCATTATGATGTATATATTTTATATCATTTGGTTTAAAATCATAAATTGATTGATTTAAAATTAAATTTGACATAATTTATATTGTCTAATAGTCAATATAAAAATATTAATAAATCAACATTTATTATAAATTTAAATCCTTAAAAACTCTTTGAATATCAAATAATTCATCATATAATAAAATTGTTATTTGTTGATATAAGAAATCGACATAATAAGAGTCTGATTTCATAACATCAAAATTAATATTATATTTTTTGTTTACAATGAAAGAACCATATAAAGCATCTATTAAATCGCTCATAAAATTTAATTTACAACTCTTAAAATATTCTTTAATTTCCTCTAATTTATCAGTATTAATTTTATTTTCTTGAGAAATATAAAAATATAAATAATCACATATTATTTCAACAATTAATTTTCTAAAGTCTTTATTTTGAATTTTTTTAATTTCTTTTTCACAGAGTGAAGCAATGGAGGATGATAAAAATAATGATTTATCATTATTTTTATTATTTCCATCAAATTTATATTTTCCGTCTTTAAACAAAGCTTTAAAATAATCTTCTTTTAAATATACATAATCAGCACAAATAATAGATTTATTATAATCTTTATCGATAATTGAAGACAATTCAAAATTATTAAGCTTTAAATAATAATCAAAATTAAATTCTTGATTATTTATATTTATCTTATGTTTTGATTTTTGAATAGTATATGATAAATCACCAAATATAAAATAAGGATATTTTTGATAAATATAAAAAGTTTGAATAAATATTTGAATCAAAACATTAGATATTAATTTTAAAATATTTTTTAATTCCATTGTTTCATTTACCAAATCACGAATATTTTGATTTTTATGATAATCAAAGATTAAAATATTATAATTTTCATTAGATTTATTATTATTGTCTTTAATTCCAACTCCATAAGTATCTTTTATTTCATCTAATTCATCCTTAAATTCTTCTGATTCTATTAAATGACAATCTTTAGTTAATCCAAAATATTTATATAATCCATTATTATATTCTAAATCTTTAAATCTTTCATAAATTAAATTCTCTGTATCAATAACAGAATAAAAGCAATTTAAATATTTATGTTTGATATTAAATTTATTTTTAATATCTTTAATTTCATGATCAATATTTGAAATAATAGAAATCTTTATAAGATATTTATTTTTGTTATATTTTAATTTATATAAAACATAATATTCATTATATGTTATCTTTTTTAATTTTAATGCTTTAAAATCTGTTAAACATTTATTTAATATCTCTTTTGCTGACATTAAAATTATATTATTTAATAAATAATATAATAAAGCTTTAAAAATCTCATTTATTTTTTAATATTTTTCTTTTTCATTTGTTGTGCTTTTCTTTTCATTTTACGATTTGGATTTGCTAATTGTTGGGGTGTTATTCCAAGTTGTTTATAAGCCATATTTAAATCATTTTGTGAAATTTGTTGATTAATCCCATATTGTTTAAGCATCTTATTTATATTGTTAACATTTAGATCTTCAGGACTTTTAAAGTTATTAACGAAGTTTTGAGTGCTATTATATAATTCTTCCATTTCTTTCTCTGAAGCTTGTTTTTCTCCATTTGCATAAGTATCGGAAACCTTATCGGCTATTGTCTTAATTTGCTCTGTTAGATTTCCATTTGTTAAATCTTGGTTTTTTAATTCTTTTCCTATTGTTTGTACCATATCACCGATTAATTTACTTGATTCATTTCCACCTAATATTTTATTGACTTGTTCACTCATTTTATTTAAATCGTCGTCTGTTAAATTTTGAATTTTATCATTTAATCCGGTTGTATCTATCATATTTAATACTGCATCCATCATATTATCAGCTTTTTTATTTTTATTCTTATCTATTTCTTTATTTATTTCTTCTTCTTTTTCTTCTATTGTTTTTTCAACTTCATTTATTGAAACTTCCGATTTCTCAATTTTATAATTGTCTATAATTGAAACACCAACCAATTCATAAAGATTTACGATGTATTGATAATTCGAATCATCATGTTTTAAAGATTTAATATATCCAATTGTAAAACCAGGAATAATTATTATATCTTTATTATCTTCACAATCAATAAATGATTTGAAATCTTCAAATGTCAAAATATCTTTATCTTTAAATACATCACTTATAAATTTTGATAATTTATTATATTTTAAATTTTTTTGGTTTTCTAAATATTTTTGGCAATATTTATTTTTATCATCTATTTCTTTAATGCCATTTAAAAACATAATAAAAAATTTTTCAAATTCTTGATTTTCTTTAAAATCCATATTTGATTTATAAACTTGACTTATAATTTTGATAATAAATTTAAAATGCGATTTTTTATATACTTTTTAATAAATAAATGAATGATAATGAGGAAAATAAACAAATAAAACAACCAATTTTAACAAAAAACGGCAAATTATTTCCTTCTTGGGTCTTAAATACATTTAAAAAATATAAAATTCCAGTTATTGATCAAACAGGGGAAGATATGTGCAATTTATCAGATAAACATAAAAATGAATTAAGGCAATACCAAAAATTTTTATGGGCTTACTTAAATTATGAGAGTCATTATAACAGTATATTATTATATCATGGTGTAGGTTCTGGTAAATCTGCGTCTTCAATTAATATATATTCTCAATTATACGAATTCGATCCTAATTGGAATGTTATAATATTACTTCCAGCATCTTTAAAAAAGAATTGGGAAGGATATCGCGATATTCTAACAGACAAATATATAAAAGGTGAGGTTGATATGTGGGTTGGTGAAAATGAAGCAGAAAATAAAAAGAAAAACATAAAATATATTTCTTATAATGCTTCAAACTCTGATAAAGTATTTACTGATTATGTCCATTCTGTAGATACAACAAAGAAAAATTTATATATTATTGATGAGGCCCAGAAGTTTATAAGTAACGTAAGTTCAAATATTATGAATATTAAAGGTCAAAGAGCAAAGAATATTTATGATTACATATATAAACAAAAATTAAATCAACCAGACACTCGAATTATATTATTGTCTGGTACACCTATAATTAACGATCCTTTTGAATTGGCTTTAATGTTTAATTTATTGCGTCCTATGTATAATCCATTATTTCCTAAAGAACCAGAAGAATTTAAACGTTTATTTATTGATATGGATAATAATGGCAAAATAAAAAAAGAACGAATTAATACATTTCAACGTCGAATTCTTGGTTTAGTTTCATATTATACTTTCGATCCTCGACAATTCGCAAAGGAGATAATTCATGAAGAAAATATTAAGATGTCAGAACATCAGCAAATTATTTATGATTATTTTAATAAAATTGAAAACACAATAAATAAAAGCGGAGTTAAGAATACAATGTACAAATCATTAACTCGTCAATCATCCAATTTTACATTCCCATCAACTCACGGAATAGATGGAATTAAAAGACCAAGACCAAGCGATTTTAATTTATCTGTTAAAGAAGATGAAAAGATATTAAAAGGGAAAGAAAAAAATAAAGAAAACAATAATAAAAAACAGCTTTATAAATCAGAATTAAATAAATTTATATCAGCAACTAAAAAATATTTTTTAGATGCTCAATTATCAGATAAAAATAAAAGTGTTGATATTAAAGGCCAATTAAATAAAATTGTTGAATTATCAAAAACTAAAAATATTAACGATGTGTTTAAAGCTCTAATAATCGATAATAATGATTGTTCAGAATTAATTAGACGATTATATGAGTGTTCATCAAAATATTTAAATATGATTGTTAATTTATTAAAATCTCAAGGTCCGGCTGTTGTTTATACAAATTATGTTTTAATGGAAGGTGTAGAAATGATTAAAATATATCTTGAATTATTAGGTTTTAAAAAATATAGTGGAGATTTGAGTCCAAATGATTATAAAGGTTTAAGATTTGCCGAATTCCATGGTGGAATAGATCAAAAAGAACGTTATAATTCAGTTGCTGCTTTTAATAAAAAAGAAAATATAAAAGGTGATATTATTAAAGTTATTTTTATCACTTCTGCGGGTGCCGAAGGTATTTCTTTAAAAAATGTTAGACAATGCCATATTATGGAGCCACATTGGAATGAGGCGCGTGTTATTCAAGTTATAGGTCGTGGTAATCGTTTATGTTCTCATGGAATGCTTCCAATAAATGAACGTATTTTAGATATTTATAGATATAAATCAATAAGCAATAAAGGAGATGAATCAACAGATCAATATATAGAAAGAACAGCGAAATATAAAGAAGAAATTAATAATTCATTTTTAACAGCTATAAAAGAAGCTGCTGTTGATTGTGAATTAAATTATAATATTAATAAAAATGTCGATAAGAATTTAAAATGTTTTAAATTTAATGATAATTCATTATTAAATAATCCAACTCAAGCATTCAATCCTAATATTTACGAAGATATAAAATTAAATAATGGTTCAAACTCTGGAACTAGTTTTACAAAAAATATTAAAGTTTTTAAAATTAGCTGTGTTAAACAATTAGATAAAGAAGGAAATAAATATTCAAAATCTGATTTTTATTGGTTAAATAAAGATAATGGATATGTTTATGATTTAAAGGATAAATATTTGATTGGACAATTGAAAATTGAAAATAATCATTTTGTTAAAAAAGATAATAATTTTATTATTGATCATTTAGTGCCTTATTAAATTATCAAAATTATTAATTTTGATAAATTTAATGTTTTATTTAAATGTTTTATAATTTAATCAAAAGTTATAAAAATTATTTATGATTCCAAATTATATTAAATCGGTTAATAAAATATTTGATGACGATTTAACCGCTAATTTTAAAAATATAACCGACGATTTAATTAATCAATTTCTTAAATATGATAAATCAAAATATAATCATCAATTCGTTAATTGTAAAATTAGTAAATTTTATAATACACCAATAACTTTTGAATTAGATAAAACTTGTGATACTGTTTATAATACTGATTACGTATTTAATAGACATCGAGATTTTCATTATTTTATAACAACTGAAAACGGAGAAAATACGGATCGATTTCATGAAAAATGGAGAATAACATTTACAGGTTTTAATAATCCTCTTCTTAATAAATTTATGGATAATAAAATTATTTTTGATTGTGTTATTTATCAACATGAAAAGATAACAACAACTTCGGAATCTTTTTCTTATGTTTTTAAGTTTCTAAAAGAAGAATGTGGAATTAGAAAGTTTATTATTTTTAAATTTTACAAGCTTTATATAAATGGAAAAATAAATTATGTTTGTGTTCCAATTATTAAAATGCTAATTCCTAAGCTTTACACAGATTTTTTAAATCATTATATGGAATTTGAATTTTATGTTATTAAATCAAATAATAAATTTAATATTTATTTAGATAACAATAAATTTTATGATGATGAAGTTAAATTTTATAATCAAAATTATCAAAATAATACAGAAGAAAATAATAAATTATTTATCCTCTTTAAAGAGAGTGAAGACAATATTTTTAAATCTCTAATTAAAGAACATAAATTTATTCTTTCAATAAATAAAAATGATTATATTAAAACAGATGAAGATATGATTATAAGCTTTGAAAAAACAATAGATGATATTTTAAGAACATTTAATGATATTATAGACAATTTTTATAATGGTTGTGTTCTATCAAATAATGAACCAGAAGAAAATAATAAACAAAACGAATAATTTATTATTTTATTAAGATAATAAATAATTTTCTTAAATTTAATTTATTAGGTTTTAAAATTTATTTTATTTGTTATTGTAAATGAAATTAATAATATTATTATCTCCTTTGATTATTAAAATAAAAATTGATAAAATAACATTAAGAATATATATTTTTATACATTTTAATATTATTTACTATTTGATTAATTTAAGGTTTAATAAAAATGGCTCAAAATAATAATAACGTTAATAATATTAAAATCATCAGAGAAATTAATGACAGGTACGTTGTCATTAAATATTTTGACGCTGAGGTGATTTATGATAAAGAAACGAAATTTATAAATGCTACTAAATTATGTCAACATATCAGCAAAGTGACAGGTAAACAAAAAAAATTTTATCATTGGATGGAGTTAAAACAGACTCAAAAATTTATTAAAGATATGATTAAAAATATTAATAAATCACCCGCGGCTCAGAAACGAGCCACAGGTAAACCAACAGAAAATAATAATAATTCACCCGCACCCGGAATCCCGGGCACGG
>OIZA01000632.1_pt1 | contig 16310 bp, 24 predicted proteins | sample 1588381 | NCBI WGS metagenome assembly OIZA01 (sample SAMN03283277) | human gut metagenome | biome: human-associated habitat; material: feces | host: Homo sapiens | place: Peru | collected 2012 | reverse complement strand
TCAATACTTTTTCCAGTCCCTGCAAGACAACTTCTGTCACAGTCATTTTGTGTTTTCCGGCATAATCACAAATACGCTTATACATAGAATCTTCCACCCGGATACTCAATACTTTCTTTTTTACATTTTCCGACTTTGGTCTTCCTGTCTTCGCCATATCTGTTCTTATTCCTCCACATCCTCATTATAGTTTTCGTATGACAAAAAGTCAATCCCTGTTTTTCGTCCTTCCACAATTTTTCTTCCCTACGCAATACGAAATGTCTCCAGATACTTTTCAAATATCTCACAGTTTACAAGAGCAACTTTATCAATCTTATACACTGCTTTGGCTTCTTTCACCAACTCTTGGAATTTTGTCAGTCCAATACTGTAAAGCTCTGCCCCTTCCTGATAACGGACAAATTTCTTTGCTATTTTCTTTGTTTTCTCTACATCTTTACGTGCATATCCCATACACGACACCTCCTTTTTTTGCATGAAAAAAGCAGCTAACCTATTTTTCATAGACTAACTGCTTAAATCTCCGGTTCAATATTCAATTTTAATCTTCTGAAACGTCTTCCGTTTGTCTTAACTGTTTATGAACATCACGTCCGCCATACATAATTCGCACTACATATACCGTTTCAGTTTCATCATCTGTCTTATAGAATACCAGATAATTATCCACTGGAAAGAATCGATGTCCTCTGCTGTACCACGGTTCTTCCTCATAAAGCCGGTTTCTGTTCGGCATAGTATCCAGCTTCTGAATTGCGGTCATAATCCGTTCTGTCTGTCATGCAGCATTCTCTGGAGCTAACAGTTCTTCTGAAATATATCTGAAAATATTTTTCAGATCTTTCTTTGCTCCTGCTGTATACATCACTTTAGATTTCATATACCAAATTCCCGTTTCATTTCTGCTTCAACTTCATCTGCTGAATACACTCTGCCAGCCTTAATATCTTCCATGCCTTTTTCTATTTCTGCATTGAACTGTTCCTTTGTCAGAGAGCCATATGCAACAGGCTCCTCATAAGCTGGAAGTTTCATCTCAAAAGGAATTCCTCTCTGGAGTACAATCTGTCTCAGAAACATTCCTACTGCATTGGACATTGGAATACCAAGTCGATCAAGCACCTGTTCTGCCTGTTCTTTCACTTCAGGCTCAACACGTGCAAATACATTTGCTGTTCTTGCCATAGATATCGCCTCCTTTTTTCTTCATTATATTTTGTTTGATTGCAAATTGCAAGCAGTTCGCAATCTTTTTTTGTAATTTCATACACAGGCAGATGGCAGGCGGCAGATAAGGTATCTATAAAAATCGGTACTTACTCCAATGATTCTGCCACCATCACTCTTTTAACCGAATACTATTCTCCTGCTTTTCATTTACCCGATATTCCAGCTCATTCTTCATCCGGCTTCTCACATCACGCATTGTTCGCCCGGATATTCCCTGCTCCTTTGCTTTTTCGTCTAATTCTCTGATTGAAATTTCTTTTTTATCAGCAAGCAGTTCCCTGATCAGCTTTGTTTCTGTTGCTTTTCCTTCTTTTCCATCTAACAATTCATCTGCGGAAATCTCATAGGCTCCCACCCATCGAAAGCCTTCTTCGTCTCCCAGTTTAAACGCCATTGTTTCCCCTGGTGGTGCAAGCGAACTTTTTTCATGAATCAATACCCTCGTGGTTGGATCTTTTCTTACTTTCCCGATGAAAATCAAGCTTCGCACTGCTGCCATAATATCAATAGAGCCAAGTCCCCGATACGTGCTCTGTGTCCCGGAAATCCGCCTTTATCCGTCATCTGATTTTGTACGGATATGTCTATGATGTAAACTATGAACACCTACGGGAATACAATACAATCCTCTCTCGCATCGGGAACAATTTAAACCAGATTGCCAAGCGTATGAACGCCACGGGCAACATCTATGAAGCCGATGTAAAAGAAGTAAAGGAGCTGATGAAACAGGTATGGCAATCACAAAAATCCATGCTATCCAAGCAACCGTCAATAAAGCAGTAGATTACATCTGCAACCCTGCAAAGACAGATGAAAGCATCCTCATTTCTTCCTTTGGATGCAGTCCGGAAACTGCTGCTTTTGATTTCAAGTTTGCCCTGTCAAAAACCAATCAGGCAGACCCAAACAAAGCCTTCCATCTGATCCAGGCATTTATGCCCGGAGAAGTATCTTATAAGGAAGCTCATCAAATCGGCATAGAGCTTGCCGATAAACTTCTGGAAGGAAAATACTCTTACATTGTGGCTACCCACATTGACAAAGGACACGTTCACAACCACATCATTTTCTGTGCTGCAGATAACATCAATCATGAGAAATACCACGACTGTAAAAAGACCTACTATCACATACGACATCTGAATGATGAGCTGTGTTCCGAGCATCAGTTATCCGTCCTGCCACCAACTGACCAGCGTGGAAAAACATACAAGGAATGGCTCTCCAATCAAAACAATTCCTCATGGACAACCAGGCTCAAAAATGACATTGACGAAGCTATCCAAACTGCTGATACTTATGAGGACTTTCTTGACCTTATCCGTGCCAAAGGATATGAGATAAAAGGCGAAACCTTTTATGAAAAATCTTTAAAATATATCTCATTCCGTCCTCTTGACCGTGAGCATTTTATCCGTGGCAGAGCCAACTCTTTGGGTGCGGAATACACCAAAGAACGTATTATGGAAAACCTATAAATCTGCGGAAAAAGAAATCAATGCTCTCAACAGAAAATTAGATAATCTGAATCAATATCTTAACCGTAGTTCGTCAGTTCAGCAGACTAATGACAGGAAACCGGAAAAGGACGAAACTGCTCTTTGATTTTGCCACTAAAAAAGGTGTATCGCGTTGAAGTTTTTTACTTCATTACGATACACCTTGATGTGTGTAGCAATCTTTGTTGCTTTTTCTTCCAATATTCTGTTTTTTCGTATTTTCCACTTTTGTTTTATCATGTGCTGTACTCCATAATTATAATGTATTCCAATGTAATTCACTCGCGTAATCATGTAATGTAAACTACTATCGAGGTGAATTACAATGCATAACGCAAAACAAAGACTTGGCGATATTGTGCGTGAATACCGCACGAATATGCAGCTATCGCAGGAGAAACTTGCTGAAATCCTTAATATAGATCAGCGTACAATCTTAAACATAGAAGCTGGTCGGGGAAATCCAAAATATGAGGTACTCTATCCTCTGATTACATATCTGAAAATACCTGCAGACAGGATTTTCTATCCAAATTGTGAGACTCCCCATCCAGAGCTTCAAACTCTCCTTACCATGCTCAATGACTGTACAGAACAGGAAGCTACAGCTCTCCTGCCTATGGTCCGCTATATGCTTGATTTGCTGCGAAAAAAAGCTCCAACTCTTTGAAGAACACCAATAGAATCCAAGCGATGCTATTGGTTTCTTCATTTTTGCGGTTCATAATAAAACAGCAGAGTCATACTCCCGTTTAGAATATGCTCTGCGTCTATGCGTCTGTCTAACTCAATTCATATAATTTACTATTTTATGCCTCTCAAATATTTTCTTATTAATATCATCTTTTCATCGTTCTTTCTATCAGTTTTTTCCTCACTACACAAAAAACAATAACCTGAATCAAAAAAACCACAAAAGAAAGTCGGGCTGCTTCCCATGTCACCGCCCTGTAATGGGTAATGGACGAAACAGACAATCTCTTATGTTCTTAAAGCAATCCAATGTTTTAAAAATTTCATCTGCTCCTCTGTATGAAACCAGTGTTCTCCTTCTGGCATAACTGTTAGGGAGAAACCTGTTTTATCTGCAAATTCAGCAATTGTTTCCATTGATGTCATATTATCTTTCTCACCATACAATATGTATGTTGGAATTTTCCATTTCACCGGATGTTCACATACATAAGAATAATATTTCCAAGATAGCGTTTCTCCAAAATTTGTCGGAATTTCTCCTTTTTCCTGCAATTCTTCTATTGTTACTCCAGCCCATTGCATCATATCCTGTATTAACTTTTTCATATCCACAATCGGTGAGATTAAAAATGCCTTTTCAATTTCTTTGTCAGCTAGTGACAATAATGTAAAAAAAGCTCCTATACTGTTTGCTATCACAATAACAGAATCATACCCCTTAGTTACCTTGTCATAAAAATCTGAAAATTCGCCCTTTGCATCCCATGGATTCTGTGACCAGTAATCAAATCCAATCACATCATTTTTAGGGAACAAAGGTTGATAATGCTCTGCCTCTTTAGCATTACCACCTTTTCCATGAATATATATTACTAATCTGCTCATTCCTTACTATCTCCTTAAAATCCAACCTGTATCACTAATTCTCCATTCGCATATTCAGCCTTGATATTTCCAGCCATCTTCTCCGTCAGAAGTCTTGCAATGGAAAGCCCTAAACCCGTAGAATTCTTTGCAGACTCCACAGTATAAAACCTTTCAAAGAGACGCTCTGCCTGTACGCGGTCGATCTTTACGGCATGGTTGGAAAATGTGATTCTTCCATCAGAGAATAACTTCACTTTCAAATCTCCATCCGTATATCTGGCAGCATTGCTTAAAATGTTATCAAAAATCCGCCGAAGTGCCGCCTTATCCAAAAGCCGCATGACTCTTATCTCTGTCATCTGGATATCTGGCACAATACTTTCTTTCGTAAATACGCCATAAAATCCGGCAAGACTCTGTTCTAAAATGTCATTCACACAAACCTGTTCCACATGAAGTTCGTCCTCTTTCAAAGAAATTACTGAATACTGAAATAATTCTTCTGTAAGAGATCGCATCGCATTGGTACGCTCTCTGATTACTTCAAAATATTTTTCTGCCCTATCAGGCAGTGTTTCCTGTTCCAGCAAATCCAGATAGCCACAGATTGCGGTAAGTGGAGTCCGCAGATCATGTGAAACATTGGTAATTGCAGTTTTTAACTCTGTATCTCCCTGCTTTAGTTTCAGTCGTTCTGTCCTTAGTTCCATGAGTTGCCTGTTCATCTGTTCTGCCAGAGAACGGATTTTGCGGTTTCCGGAAGAAATGGAAATCAATGTGTTGGTATCAGTCTTTAATTTTTCATCCAGTTCATCTGCCACTTCCTGTATAGAATTTTGAAGAGACACGAGACAAACAAAAAGTACCAATGCCAATGTCCCAAATATCACACTTAGCAGGATCCACACGATTTCCATTTACTTCACCTCAACGTTTATTTCAAATCTTTCCTTCTGAAAACAAGCAATCCACATCCCGTCATAATCACAAAAATAATTCCGTCATACACTGCAATTCTTCCCAAATGATCTGCATTCTTATTGGAAAGCTTAAGCATCTGACCGCCTGGGAGAAATTCATTTAAAAATTCAAAAATCTGTCGTTTTGTTCCCGAAAGATAATTCGGATTTCTTTCTTCATCCTCAGCCACTGTTACACCGTTTTCAGTATATGAATATGCGCTGTAATACTCTGGCTCATTTAGTGCCGATGTGATGCGAATTCCCATAAAAAGCAACAAAAAGATTAGTAAAATACAGCCTGCTACGGAATATGCCTTATTGCTACAAAGCATGGAAATCAATGTAAAAATAGCAGTACAAGCTGCAGCCATAGCCAAAATTACAAGTGCATAAGCAACAATTGTTTTCCTGTCAGTCTCAAACCATCCAAGAAGCGGTGTTCCAATACAGATATGAGATATCATAAATGCGATGCAAAGCAGGAATGCTGTTTCTATATTCGTGATTAAATTCGCCGCATAAATTCTGCTTCTTCCATGTCCTACAATCAGCTTATTTCGTATAGTTCCGTCACTGTATTCGGTTCCGATAAAAAGTGACGTCACAACAGATAGCATCATTGGCACAAAAATAGCAAATATAAAAAAGGAATGTTCCTGTGTCCATCCGGCTTTTTCATCCAGATTGTCCATAAAATGAAGTACTGGAAACAGTCCTCCCAGAAACAGTTCTACCGCCATCAGAATCCAGAACAGTTTGTCCTTCATAAGTCTGCTGAAATTCGCTCTGAGTAATTTACGCATGCTGCTCACCTCCCACCAAATTCATATAGAAGCTTTCCAGACTTTCCTCCCGCTCCTTTAAACTGTAGACTTCACAATTTTCCGAAGATAAGGCTTCCACCAATCTGGTAACCGGTATTTCTGCGAAAATATCTACAGTATGGTCATCTATGATGCTGTACTCTGCCTGCATATCATCCAACACATGTGTCAGAATCTTTGTAGTGCTTACTTCTGCACGAATACATTTTCTGCAATGCTTTTCCAGTTCCTCTGCGCTGATTTCCTTTAACATATGCCCACCATCTATAAAACCATAGTGTGTTGCAAGTCTGGCAAGCTCATCTAAGATATGGCTAGAGATTAGCACCGTGATTCCTTTTTCGTGGTTCAGCTTCAGAATCAATTCCCGCATCTCAATAATTCCCTGTGGATCAAGTCCATTGACCGGCTCATCCAATACAAGAAAATCCGGATTTCCGGCAAGTGCCACAGCAATTCCAAGCCGTTGTCGCATACCAAGAGAAAAATTCTTTGCTTTTTTCTTACCTGTATCTGCAAGTCCTACAAGCTGTAGCAACTCGTCAATTCCATTTTCAGATGGAAGTCCTAAAACCTGATACTGTTGCCGGATGTTGTCTCTTGCAGTCATATCCATATAAATGGATGGTGATTCTACAACTGCACCCATTCTTCTCCTGCTTCTGGCGATTGCGTTATCATTATTTTTTGCACCATAGAGCGTATAGCTTCCGCCGCTTGGCTCCTGCAGTCCACAAATCAGGCGAATCAATGTTGTCTTTCCGGCTCCATTTCGTCCGACAAAGCCATAAATAGCCCCTTTGGGGATGTGCATGGAAAGTCCATTTAGGGCTGTAAAGTTCCGATACTCCTTAATCAGAGCATCTGTTTCAAGTACATATTGCATGTTTCATTCCTCCTGTTCCTTTTGATATCCCAATCTTAGCAAGAAAAGGTTAAGAAACCAGTTAAGGAAAAGGTTGAGAAATCGTTAAGTTTTCTCAGTCTGTAGAACTACCAAAATTAAAAGCCGAGCAATACCATGAAAAATTTTAAATAACGCTGACTTTTACTTAGCAGACTCAATAAATTTTTGATATATATCGGCTCGCAACTTCCCCTTCAATACTTGTACTGCTTCCCGAAATTCATTAGGCACTTCATTATATACGGCTGTCTTCATCGGGATGAATCCAAGTTCTAAGTATATTCCAATCGCCCTATAACTCCAGGTCTGCGTATCTAACCATACTTCGCTATCCGGCATGCATTCATGAAAACATTTCATCATATAGATGGCTGCGATTCTTCCCAATCCCAACGACTGATATTCTGGAAGACAGCTGAACGCATGTACTACACCAATTGGTTTACCACCATACTCTGAAAACCAAGCCGTCGTAGTAGCTACAGGAATTCCTTTTTCGTTATCAACAATATATATCTGTCTATGGTGAAGCTCTTCTTCATGATTCAGATAATGTTGAAAGCATTCTAAGGCATCATCAATACTATCAAACTCCTGCACCGCCGTTTGTATTAATGCCCAATACTTTTCATCCCCCATTTCGTAAAACCGAACAGAAAATCCCTTAGGAATAGAGGGCTCCACGATTTCCTTAGTATTTGGATGTCTCATTATAATGGAATGAAATTCTATTGATTTATCCAGCATATATTTTTCCTTTCTTCAACGTATTCTTTGTCAACACTCTGAGAAATCTTTACGATTTCTGTCTTTCAGCATTATCGGTTAATCGAAATCCGATTCCCCACACTGCTTCTATATACTCTTTTCCCGCTATTTTCCTGAGTTTACCACGAAGATGGCTGATATGCGTTTTTAAAGAATTTTCCGTACAATCTGGTGTATCCATACTGATACGTTCAAGCAGAACAGACTTTGCCATGACCTGTTCTCTGTTTTGTATCAGCAATTTTAATATGGCAAACTCGGTTCTCGTCAGTGTCACTGCCTTTTCTCCCACTGTTACTTCTCTGTATGCTTCTGAAAGCATCAGTTCTCCATAGCTATAAGAATCAGCAGTTACGAAACATGAATGCTCCCTTAGTCTGACTTCGACACGAGCTAAAAGCTCCTTTATGTCAAAAGGTTTCGTCAGATAATCTACTGCTCCACCAAGCAGAAGTCCTACCTTATCATCCACACCCGTCTTTGCACTGACTACAATCACCGGAATCCCCTGAACCTGTGGTAATAAGTTCTCTCCGCATATTCCCGGAAGCATCAAATCCAGCAGTATTATATCCGGTCGTTTCTGTTTCAAAAGAAGAAGTGCTTCTGTCCCAGAAAATGCCCTCTGCACTGCATACCCTGCTCTTTCCAAGACTTCCTGTTCCAAATTGCCGATGACTTCATCATCGTCAATAATCATAATCGTATACATTATTTTAATCCCTTCACAAAAGAATACACTTTCTCAGACCACTGCCACACATCCAGATTTTCATGACTTAAACAGAATGCTCGGTCTACCAAATTCTCCGGCATTATCCTTATCATCCGTTCTTTGTATTCCGACGGAATGATTATTCTATACACATAGTCTGCCAGCTTTACCTCATCTTTTACCTTTATTGGTAAAAATCCATCATGTACTTTCTGCGGATGTCTTTCCAGATCCTCATATCGAAAGTAGAAACGTACTCCGGGCGTAAATCCGGCACCCATTTCTTTCGGAGTTGGACTTCTCTTTAGTTTTCTCTCCATAACTAACCTGTCGCCCGCTTGACAATTTCCCCATGAAAACATTACATAATGAAAAAAATCAGCAGGATCTTTGGCTGCATTTCTATCTTCTTTTTGTAATACTGTATCCGGCAGCTTTCTGGCATTTACTGCCGAAAGCAATGAACCACTCTTCAGAATGCGAATTGCATTCTCTAATGGTGCAGTATGACATACAAAATCTGTCATACATCCACCACGAACTGTACAGGCAGTACATTCTTTGATTATTTCAGGTCGACAGACATCCTTGTATTTGTCTGGATTTTTCATCTCTTTTAAAACATAATCCAAAATCTCCTGTCTGTCCGCAGTTATCTCACATTCTCTTCCATTTGATTTCTCGTATACATCGAAATCAATAATGTCCTTCATCTCATTGTCACTTACATTTGGATAGTCTGATAAAGCCTTATATAACACTCCATTCCAAAGCTCTGTAAAATCGTGATTTCCAATATTTAATTTCATTTCGTCACCTACCATTCCTTAAATATTTTATATTTCCTGATAGTACAATAATATATATGCCAATACTGTACATAAAAAAGGAAATACCGTGCCTGGGAACCCCTTAAATCCATCTTTTTTTGAAAGTACTTTTACGGTGATTGACTGTAATATTGTTCCAGCAAATACCATAAAAGCTACAAAAGCATAAAATATTCCAGATGAACTTAATGCATGTGTTCCGGAAATCCACATGGCATAGTACAAATAATCTCCAAATCCGCAAGTCGGTATAAGCACATCATTCTTTTCCAGTCCATATACAAATAACTTTGCAGCTACTGTTTTATTAGACATAGCTTTCGCATTAACTGTTTTCTTTCCAATTCTGGTAAAACTCATGATATCCATCGCAGTTACAACCGATCCAATAGATATGGTACTTTCAAGACTAAGATGTTTTCCAAACCATATTCCAATACACATGACTGACATTGCCCCAACAAGTCCATTGATAAATAGACGTTCCCTTTTATACTGAATGCAAAACATATTAAGTATTATATAAACAGCTCCACTAACGCCAACAGCAAGCAACAATAAATTTGACAAATATAGATTTACTATTACTGTACAAGCAGAATACAGGAATATGTATAACAATGACCAGAATATCGTTTTGTTAATGTTATCCCTGTTCATTACTGATTTTCTCCAATTCAGCTATATCTCCATGCTGTATTGCCTTGATACTTTGCCTAATTTGATTTTCATCCCAGTTCCACCAACAAATATCTTCCAATTTTTGAATTGTCTCATCATCAAAGCGTTTGCGTATCGGTTTTGCTGGAACACCACCAACAATGGTATATGGCTCAACATCTTTTGTTACAACAGCCCTGCTTCCTATGATTGCACCGTCTCCAATTGTAACCCCGGAAAGAATAACTGCTTCATAGCCAATCCAAACATCATTTCCTATTACAATATCTCCCTTATTATCCCATGCATCACAAATATTCTTTACATCAAGTCCCCATTCTTCAAAAAAAATCGGGAATGGGTAAGTCGATAACGATCTCATTGTATGATTTGCACTGGTAAATAAAAACTTTGCTCCACATGCAATAGAACAGAATTTTCCAATCTTTAGCTTATCTTTGTTGATAGGATAATGATACAAAACATTATTCTTCTCGAAATCTAACGGATCATGTACAAAATCGTTGTACATTGTGTAATCTCCTATTTCAATGTTAGCATTAGTAACAACATTCTTCAGATAAACCGTTTGATTATCCGAAGTTCTTGGATAAATTTTATCGTTCATTCCCTTTTCCTCCGTAAACAAATCTGGGACCTTCCTCTCCAATTTTTCCTTTTTTTACAAAGCCTGCTCTCATTAGGACTTGCTGTGATGCTATATTATCGACATCCGTCTCGGCTTCCACTATACGGACATTATCTTGTGACAATGCCCATTCCGTAATCACTTTCACAGCTTCTGTCATATAGCCCTGGTGTCTATATTTTTCCTTTAACCCATATCCGATTTCCACTACGCCATCATTTCCAAGTCCCTTGAAGCAAAAATCACCCACAATCGTTCCCTGAGATTTCTTTAATTCCATATTCCAGACCGCATACCATATTCTGTTATCCGGTTCCAAAAGGCATCCTTCCAGCATTTCAGTATATGCCTGCTTCATTTCTGTATCAGCTTCTTTGTCTATCAAGCATCGCATCTCATCATCACTTATTGGATATAAATAAAGTCTTTCACATTCAACTCTCATGTCGGTTTTCCTCTCCTCTTTTAAACGCTTCCACATATGTTGGAGTTACTCTTTTTATTAGCAACCATATATCAAAAATAAGAATGTAACAAAAAATGGTCCATACATAAGCCTGTGGCATCAGGTAAAGAATTCCATTCAAATCTCCACCGCCAAAACATCCACTGAGTAAGCACAAATAAATCGGATCAAGTATTAGCATAATCATGGTTATATAATAATAAATCGCTTTTAACAGTTTACTTTCCATCTGACATATTTTGTCCTTTAAGCCAACCAACATATATCCAATAATTAGCGTTGCAGTCACCCCTGCAATGCAGAATATCCCCAGTTGCATATCTGTTAATCTGTCACGATATACATCCACCTGTATTCCCAGCCACATGAAATTTATTCCCTTAAATGCATGAAAAATCAGTGCCATTACCAAATGTGCCCCTTCATGTATAATGTAATAAGCCACTATTGCAAATATTATCCCTATAAACTGTCTTGTTCATTTACTCATCGTTTGCACCTCATTTCAATTACTCAATTGATTTTCCTAATTCATATGCTCTCTGTAAACTGTCTGTATTTTTCACATCGCCCTTGTCCTTTACACCCTGCACCAACACACCATCTATCAGACTTTCTTTCTTGCACTTGGGACAAAACAAAGGAAAATGCGTAAGAACGGTATCCTTTCGCAATTTCAGCCTTGTTTTATTTCCGCAAGCCGGACAATGTACCCATTCCTGTCCTTCTGTATTATCCCCCATCACATGTCCTCCTCCTTTAAGTTTGTCTCCAGCATTTTGGAAAAACGTTCTACGTGCTGTTCCACCAGCTCTACTACGCTCTGCTTGTCATCTGCTCCATCATAAATGCTGTAATTCTATATTCAAAAGAGCCGTTGCCACAAGCAACGCACGTTAACATTCCTGCATTTACTGTATTTAAGCCACTCATTAAAGAGAAAAACTGTAAGTTTACGTATACTTTGCTAAATTAAAATCATCCCAATACTTCTAAAGCAAAACTAACTACCGAAAACAGATTACATATGCAATGAAAACATATAGCTATGTAGATATTCTTTTTCTTATATGCTACATATGCAACTGGTGCAAATACCAATATACGAAATACATTATTAAAGGGTAACCAAAAATGATAAAGTGAAAATAAAACAGCTATACGTATTGGTGTAAACGAACTTTGCTTTTTATAATGCGAAGTTAAATATCCTCTGAAAAATAATTCTTCCGTTATCGGTCCAACTAGCACATTAAAAACACCATAATATATGCAAGTAAAAACTAGTATTGGTTTTGAAAAAGATTTTATATATTCCAAATTCGTCCAATCAAAACCTATTGGTAAATTATTCAGTACAGCCACTCTCAATTCAGCAAAAATCTGATTTTCTATAGGAGCAACAAATGTCGAACACAATCCTGCTATACCAAAGAAAACAAACGCAATCAGCATTATTTTCCATATTGCGAGTTTCTCCTGCCCATCAAAAGCACTTTTTAAAGAATATGTGCCATACTCTTTTTTGCTTGCATATAGAATCATTCCTAATTCTATAGGAAATAATGTAAATGTTCCCAAAACGCAAAATAGCAGTATATATGGTATGTTACAGAAGTGTCCCAGTACCAAATAACTCAAACACAATACTATTGTGGGTATAAAAATCCTTAACAAAAGCTCTTTTGTATCTATTTTATTCATCTCAAATCTTGTATGATCCAATGTCTTCATTGTTTATTATACTCCTCCACAAGTACCCTCACTTATTTTTCAAAAACAGCGCAAGTCCATAGGAAAATACGCATACGCCAACCAGAGCGCATCCTGTACTTACTCCGGTAACTAAACCGGAGATAAATTGCCCGGCTGCCGATTCTGCTGCAAAACGTACAGGAAAGGGAAGCTGCGTCAACAACAGACCGATGATGGCAACGAACAGCCCTTTATATTTCTCCACTTTGCGCAAAAGCCTCATGACCAGCACATCTGCACTGGCCGCATCGTCTCCCTGTAAAAGTTGCGTGACATTGCAGCCAAGCACACTACAAAGTGGTTCCAACTGTAAAATTCCAGGGAGCTTATCTCCCCGCTCCCACTTTTCCACCTGCGTAACAGTCACGTTGAGATTTTTCGCCAGCTCTTCTTCTGATATATCTTGTTCTATTCTTTTTGCGGCTATATAAGCACCTGTTTTCTTCATCATCTTAAACCATTCTCCTCCCAAACTTCGATTGTCAATTATAAAATTAAAAATTGCTTTTAGCTTTCCTTCAAAATCCATATTATATTTAGAAAACAGTAAGCGCCTAATCTTATCTACCTTTACTAGTCTTTTAACGCTCCTATGGCTGCTTTCGTTGCATGTATAACAGTAGTATCATAAACAGGAAGTGGAGAATCTGTCTCAGAAAGCAAAAGTCCTATCTCCGTGCAGCCAAAAATAACTGCTTGCGCACCTTTATCTTTTAATCCTTGAATTATTCTTATATATTCCTTTCGCGACGAATTATTGATTATTCCTAAACATAATTCATCAAAAATAATAGAATTTACCAATTCAATATCCTCTTCATTTGGAATAAGAACTTCATATCCCTTCTTTGAAAGCCTTGAAACATAAAATTTTTCTGTCATCGTATATTTTGTTCCAAGAAGTGCTACTTTCTTATATCCACTATCCTTAATTGCATCCGCAGTTGCATCAGCTATATGAATAAGAGGTATTGATATGCTATCTTGTACTTGCTCAAATACATTGTGCATAGTATTCGTACAAATTAATATAAAGTTTACCCCTGCATTTTCCAAGCTTTTTGCCGCTTTTACAAGAATCTTTGTAATTGTATCCCAGTCTCCTGTTGGAAGGCATCGCTCCAACTCTGCAAAGTCGACATTATATAAAACCAACTTTGCACTATGCAGTCCGCCTAGATGATTCTTCATATACTCGTTAATTATGCTGTAGTATGGGATAGTGCTCTCCCAACTCATTCCACCAATAAGTCCTATTGTTTTCATATTCTAGCACCAATATTATTTCTCCATAATTTTAAAGTCTGCGCTCATTATAAATTTGTTACTGAATCTTTTGAAAATGTTTACATGCCAGAATCTCACTGATTTTTCAAAACCAGCGCCAGTCCAGAACAAAGTGTGCTTCGCACACTTTCGCGCGCAAGCGGATAGCGCAGCTATAACTTCGTCTCCGCGCGCTGCGCATCTTCGCAAGCTTGCTTGCTTTTACGCTATAGGAAAGATCATAATTACATTCTTTATCCCATTAACGTAACGAGGTCTTTCCTATAGCGTAAAAAATGAATCAAAAAATCACGTCACCTGAAAGATTGGAGTTTTTTATGAACAACAGCATGCAATATAATTTTCACACCCACACATTCCGCTGTCATCATGCAACGGGAACCGACCGGGAATATGTAGAATGTGCGATCAAAGCCGGTATCAAAACGCTCGGCTTTTCCGACCATGTGCCATACCCGTATCTGCACGGCTATCCGTCCACTGTCCGCATGGATATGGACGATACTTCTGACTATGTCACCTCGATCCGCGCGCTTGCCGCGGAATACAAAGATGACATTCAGATCTTTGTCGGTTTTGAGACGGAATATTTAAGGGATTACTGGGCAGATCTCCACGATCTCCTCCTTCCTTATGATATCGACTATCTGATCCTCGGCCAGCACTTTTTGCACAGCGAACTGGACGGCAGCTACAGCGGCGCACCGGATGCGGACGAGGCAAAATTAAAAGAGTACGTTGATCTCGTGATCGAGGCTTTGAATACCGGAAATTTCACCTATCTCGCGCACCCGGATCTCATCAACTTTACCGGTTCCGATGAGATCTACAACAAACATATGACCCGCCTGTGTCTGGAAGCCAAACGGCTCTCCATTCCGCTTGAGATCAATTTCTGTGGATACTTAAACCGCAGGCATTACCCGTCCAAACGTTTCTTTGCGCTTGCAGCTTCCCTCGGAAATGATTTTGTATTCGGCAGGGATGCACACACACCGGACGTGTTTCTGGATGAAGCGACTTATAACGGCTGCTCTGCACTTGCAGAAGAATGCGGCATCTCACTGCTGCCGGAAGTCACTCTGCGGAAACCGTTTTTGAATAATCGCTGAATTTCTCTGTTTCCACCACAGTGTGGCATCAAAAAAAGACTGACAGGATCTGTTTCGGGGAACCCCCGGTCTGATCTCTGCCAGCCTTTTTTATTTTAATTTATGATCGGGTCACACGCAGTAACCGTATCGTTTCCTTTTAGTGATGGAACAGACGGATTCCGGTAAATGCCATTGCCATACCGTATTTGTTGCAGGTAGCGATTACATTGTCATCACGGATCGATCCGCCCGGCTCTGCCACATAAGTCACACCGCTTCTGTGCGCACGCTCGATGTTGTCACCAAACGGGAAGAACGCATCGGAACCAAGCGCAACATTGGTATTTTTATCCAGCCATGCACGCTTCTCTTCTGCGGTAAATACTTCCGGTTTTGTCTTAAAGATATTTTCCCAGGCGCCATCCGCCAAAACATCCATATAATCCTCGCCGATGTATAAATCGATCGCATTGTCTCTGTCCGCACGTTTGATCTTGTCCAGGAACGGAAGATCCAAGACCTTCGGGCACTGACGCAGCCACCAGTTGTCTGCCTTCTGGCCGGCAAGACGGGTACAGTGGATTCTGGACTGCTGCCCTGCGCCGATACCGATCGCCTGTCCGTCTTTGACATAGCATACGGAATTGGACTGTGTATATTTTAATGTGATCATGGAAATTGCAAGGTCGCGCTTTGCGGACTCCGGGATCTCCTTATTGTCTGTCACAATATTATCAAAGAAATGCTCATCGATGTTTAACTCATTTCTTCCCTGTTCAAAGGTAATACCAAAGACCTGTTTTCTCTCGATCGGATTCGGAACATAGTTCGGATCGATCTCGATAACATTGTAGTTTCCTTTCTTCTTTTCTTTTAAGATCTCCAGTGCTTCCGGCTCAAATCCCGGTGCGATCACACCGTCGGAAACCTCACGCTTGATGATCTTGGCAGTTGCAACATCACAGACATCAGAAAGCGCAATAAAGTCACCGAAAGAAGACATACGGTCTGCGCCTCTCGCTCTTGCGTAAGCATTTGCAAGCGGAGTAAACTCGATATCCATATCATCCACCCAGTAGATCTTGCGTTCCACAT
>OIZA01000630.1_pt1 | contig 16330 bp, 14 predicted proteins | sample 1588381 | NCBI WGS metagenome assembly OIZA01 (sample SAMN03283277) | human gut metagenome | biome: human-associated habitat; material: feces | host: Homo sapiens | place: Peru | collected 2012 | reverse complement strand
CAGTGATGGTAGAGCTGCCGCCGACGTTCTGGTCGCCGGTGATAGTAGAGCTGCCACCGATGTTTTTCTTGCTTGGAGAATAGAACGTAAAATAGTGTCTATGACACATGAAAACAGGCACGGCTATATAATTATATGAGTAATAAAAAGAACGCTTAAAACGTATCGTAGAATCGTTCCTAAGCGCTCTTTTTTTTCGATGCAACTACTTATACTCGTTAATCAAAAACTCTATTCTAGAGGCTATCATATCTGCTATAGCTATCAATCCGGCAATTATTAAAAGCAAAGGTATAAAGAAATCATGATCGTAAATGTACTTGGCATAGCAGACTATTGATAACAGCGTAATAGCAGCTATTTTGGCCAACATACTACACGGCAGAAAATCAATAGCAAATTTTCCGCAAGCTCCATCAGAATATTTCTTGAGCATATATAGGTTGTATCCGAGACAAGCTATTGCATCAAACAGAGCTAGACCGGCGATTATGTTAATAATAGAATTGAGATCCACAGCTTCACCTACTTATAGCTTTAAATTTATTAGGACGATGGTTATTTTTTATTATATGTATTTTACCATGCTTTAATCCTAAACACAATGAGTAATCATTCAGCAGATTTGCTTGTACAGAGCTGCTTTTCTTTTTCTTCAAAAAGAAGTAATTCATTGTCAAAAAGCATGTCAAGGCTGCCGGTTGGGCCTCCGCTATGCTTTTCTATAACCAGTCTACATAGTTCATCTTTTTTTGTTAAACGTAAGCAAAGGTTAGCTTCAGCTGATTGTATTGTTTTTGGTATTTCGTCCATAATGATGATAATAGGAATACCTAATTCATCTGTCAGATTTTTAATTTTAGTCAATATAGGCTCACCAGCGTGAGACATATTGTGCAAATCTAAAAAAAGTACGTCCATCTTATTTGTTCTATATATTTCTCTGACTCTGCTTGTTATTTCTATCAAGGATGCGGAAAAATTATATATACCCATGTTATCAGTTTTGGTGGATGCTAAAGCTTGCTGTATTTTGTCCCAATCATCATCCTTCATAAGATTTGTTTTGAATTTCCAACATGATACTTTAGCAAGGGCGCACATAGTTCTTAAAGCTATCTCATTGATGCTGCTATCGGTAACGTAGGTGATTTTTTTACTCTGCGTCATGTAGGTCATGATTTGCAAAGCTAGGGCTGTTTTACCACATCCAGACTTACCGTATAAAATTGTTAGTGTTCCGGGATGAAATCCGTTAGTAAGGTAATCCAGCTGCTTTAAGCCTGTGTATATACCTTTATAATTGCTAGAAATCACGCGATTAAGGGAATATTTTAGTAGTTCACTGAGAGAATCCGTTTGCAAAGATTCTTTATGGTGAAGATTTGATAACTGCATTACTATATGCTGTGCCTGATCGACGGCTTTTGCGACATCAGTTCCATTATATCCCAGTTCTTGTATAGTTTCGCCTGCTTTAATCATAGCGCGAAGCACTGCTTTATCTTTAACTATAGTAGCGTGATAAGTTATATTAGCAGCAGATATTGTATTTAATCCCATAATATAAGATAGTCCGCCGACTGAAGCTAATTTATCTCTGCTGCGCAGATAATTAGTTAATGTTATATAATCAATTGGCTCATCATGAAAAAATAAGCTCATCATTGCTTTGTATATTACTTTATGGGCTTCTCGACTAAAGTCGTCGGCATCTAATATATCTAATATATTTTTTATACTGTCCCTATCTAAAAGAATGGCAGCAAGCACGGCCTGCTCTGCAGCAATGTTTTGTGGTAAAACTTCTTCGTTCATAATTACCCTCTTTATATTAAAAGGGACCTGAAGCGGAGTTCAGGTCCCGGTGGAAAGTGTGTATGAGAGTGTACAAGGTTGGGGTAGTACACCTTAAAGCAAATTAATTAGAATGTGAATACTACTTGGCTCCACAGAGTTTTCATGTTGGTTTCAGCAGTATCCTTACCATCCAGATCATAGTATTCAACGGCACCAACAATGTTTTTAGCAAATGCGTAATTTGCACCTACCATATAACCCTTAATGCCGTTAGTGCCATATTCACCATTCATGGTATGAGCCATAATAGTGGTGGAGGCTTGATCATAGTATTTTGCGTACAGACCAAAGGAGCCGGTAGCTGCAGCTTTAGCACCCTTATAGTTTAAGCCAACCACATAACCGTCTTGATCTTCACCAACGCCGTCTAAGTTAGAGTGCATATAGATTGCATCCAGCTTTACGTTTTTATCAAATGCATAGCCAGCAGCTACAGACCAGATTTTGTTGTCTTCTAAGGTCTTGTCGTCTACAGCATCTGCTTCTACGCTTGTAGCTGTAATATCTGCAGCCGCAATTTTTTTAGTAGTATCGCCTTTGAAAACGTCATAAGCAGCAGCAGCATTTAATTTGCCGGCTTTAGCAGATACTTTGGCGCCTAATACTTCGTCGTATTTAGTGCCGAAAGTATAATCTTTGCCGTCAGCAGCCTTTTGGAGCATAGCTTCACGGCTGAAAGCACTGTTCAGATTAGTAGGTTTACCATAATAGCCTTCAACTTTAACGTCTTTGCCATAACCGAGGATGACGCCATCAAAACGGGTATCATAGATGTTGCCGTCACCAAGCACTAATTCCTGGCGACCGGCAGCTACACTTACACCACCAAGCTTGCCTTCAACATATGCACGTTGGAAGTCGGTTTTTTCATCGCCGTTATCGTTACGGAAGTCTTGCTCGTTTTGCAGCATACCTCTATAGGTCCAGTCATCATTAATTTGACCAGCTACCCAGATACGAGAACGCAGTTTGCTGGTAGAACCATCAATATCGCCAGATTTATCAGCATAGCTGTAACGGATATTGCCGGTAACTTTTACATTATCAACCTTCTTTTCCAGTGCAGCTACTTTAACACCGAGGTTATCCAGCTCATCAGCAAATTCAGCAGCCAGTTTGTCAACATCAGCACCTTTAGCCATAGCTTTTGCTACAATTTGAGCCATTTCATAACGAGTCATCAGTTTGTCGCCGCCGAAAGTAGCGTCACCGTAGCCTTCAACTACGCCAGCAGCAGCCAGCTTGTTGATGCTGTCATAAGCCCAATGACCTGCAGGAACATCAGAAAACGGATTTGCAGCATAAGCAGAAGCGGTTACGCCGAGTGCCATTGCCATTGCGAGAACTAAACTTTTTTTCATAATAGGTTTCCCCCTTACGGAATGATATATTTCTAAAATCACCGCAAGATAAATCTTAAAGAGTTGCCTTGTTTCCTCTTATTCTTTATCTTTTGACGATTTATAGACCGAGGAATCCTGGCTGAACCCGTTCAAAGAAACAGCCAGGAAAAGAATGAGGAGTAGAAAAATCAATCATATGGCCCAATGATTGATCAGAAATCCTTAGTACTGTCCTCATGGTTAATTATAATATATCTTCATCCGTTTTGCAAGATAAATATACTAATTTACGATTGAAATAATTCGTAGATTAGTATTCTAATCATAATATGGTATTCAAATTACATCTTCATAGCCACGAGGACTAATACTACAAGAATAAGAGCAGGTGTAATTACACCTGATGTAATTACAATCTGCGTTGCTAAATCAGCATTGTTACCTAATTTTTTGATCCATTTTTGGGCGGCGCTGTTCATAGCATTAAAATTAGATACAGCTGTTTCCAGTGCAGTTTTATTCTGCTGACAGCAATCTTCTAACAATTTTTGGGGAATTTCATTAGCGGCAGATTGCAATTCTCTTATACATTGAGCGGTACTTTCATTTATACCATTAAAAGCAGTCTGCAGATTGGTAACGCTGGTATTGATATTGCTGCTGGTTTTCAACAAGGATTGAGATAACTCATTGAGTTGTTGTGGTTGTTCTGCTAGTTCTTGTAAGGAGACCATGAGTGATTTTATATTATTATCAATCTCTTCTAACCGCTGCTGTGTATTTCTGATAAAATTAGTTTGGTCGTTTTCTATAACAGTCACCTTATCATGTATGCTGTTAATTGCTTCTGCCAATTCCTCTATATCCTTTAAATTAATTTCTTCAGATGAGTCATCTTTTTGGATATTAGAATAACATTCATCAGAATTAGAAGTAGCGTCCTTTTCTACATCAGTATTATCAGGAGCGGCATCAGTTCTTTCTCCGCTTTTTTCTTCGTTAGCAGTCTCTTCTTCTTTCAAAATATTATTTACTTCATTATTACAAGCTGCTGCAATAGGATCAGTGGGGTTGTTTGGTTCATCCATTTAATCATCACCTCGTTTACGATTTATGAAATGTTTTTTTGACAAAAGCGTTGTTAGGCTTCGGGGAAAAGTCTGGCATACCGTTTTTATCACGATAATTTTTATTGCAATGAGGACACTTCCAGAAAAAACCATATGGTCCTTTGGCTCTATCCATAACATTTTTGCATACCGGACAATATCCAATTATAGGCTCTCCGTCATTTCCAACATTATAATAATAGGGTTTGTTATTATAGGGGTTTTTACATTCTTTGTTATTGCAAAGATAGAATTCAGCCTTTGTTGCTTTGCTGTAACATTTTATGAGATTGCCATTATGACAATGCGGACATTCAACTGGCGGTTTACCTTCTGGATCAGGAGGAAACTGATGATGTTCTGCATAATCAATATTTTCATTGACCATGCATTTTATCTCTTCCAAAAAAGATGCTATATCATATTTTCCTGCTTCAACTTCCGCCAACTTATATTCCATAAGCGCGGTAGCATCCGGTACAGTAAGATTTTTGCCTATATTATCGACAACGTAAAAACCAAAAGCTGTAGGAATAAGCTCATTTTTGATTTCTTTTAACATCGGTCGCACCAGTTTACCTTTTATGGTTGTAGCTAGTAAATCTTCAATAATGCAATCCCTGGTGGCTGGTGTACCAAGACCTTTAATTTCTTTCAATTTATCTCTATTGGGATTATCACTGGACATATAACGCCATATATCTGTCATTGCGCTAATTAGAGTACCTGCAGTAAAGCGTTTGGGCGGTTTGGTTTCTTTAGCGTCGATTCGACAATCAGCAGGGAGACCTAAATTCTCTCCTTCCGCTAAGTTTGGCAGTACATCAGTCAAGTTATCATCTTCTGTGTTGCTTTCTCCAAGGCCTACGCCTTTATAGCCGTAATCAAGGATATGCTTGCAGCTGGCACAGAATGTTTCATCAGCTGCTATTATTGTGTATTCAGCAGTTTCAAATCTACACGGATGCAGAAATTGCTGAATATATCTTTGTCCGATTAGCTTATACACTTTATCCTGATCACTATCAAGGTTAGCTGGCAGGACACCGGTCGGAATAATTGCATGGTGGGCAGTAATTTTGCTGTCATTCCATGCTTTACCAATAATACTCAAATCTGCTTTATCAGCTACATTTAAGCCATATTTTTTTAGAGCTTCAATAATTTTGGGGGAATCCTCTAGTTGTGCTTTAGGAATATAATTGCAGTCAGAACGTGGATACGATACCAATTTCGCAAGATAAAGCGATTCAACAATATCTAATACCTTTTTAGGTGATAAGTGGTATTTTTTATTTGCTTCTACCTGCAGCTTATCCATAGAATAAGGTAGTGGAGGATATTCTGCACCAGTAGCACGTTTATAGCTCTTTACAATACCATCTGACATTTTTACCTTTAGCGCAATGGCCTGCAGCACAGTTTTTTCCAATACCCGTCCTTTTTCATCTAGATTTAATTTATCTGAGGGGACTAGCTTTGCTCTAATGGGCACATTTCCCTTTTGGAAGGTTGTTTGCAGCTCATAAAAATAATGCTTAGAAAAGCTCTGCAAATCACGTTCACGCTGCACGACAAGAGCCAGGGTGGGCATTTTTACACGTCCTACACGCCAACGCTCATCTAATCCATATTTTTTTGCCTGCTCCTGATAGCATCGGGATAAATTCATACCGACAAGCCAATCAGCTCGCTGGCGTGCTTGCGCCGCGATATACATATTTTTATGATTGGTGTTGGTGTTATCATCCATTGCATCAAAAGCTCGTTTTAATGATGAGTTATCTTTAGCGTTTGGCAGAATACGTTTTACAGGGCCTTTATAGCAGCATTTATCTAAAATTTCATCTACAATGCATTGTCCTTCTCTATCTGGATCGCCGGCATGTACAACCTCTTTAGCACGGGATAGCAAATCCTTTAACACAGAGAGCTGCACTGATTTATTAGCATAAGGGTTTATCTCCCAATCCACTGGATATACCGGATAATAATTCCATGTCGGATAACCATAGTCTGCAGGCTGTGCAAGATAGTACAGATGTCCTGCAGCCCATGATACGGCGATACCGTCCTTTTCTACATAGGTTTTGTTGTCGTTATAATCTTTTTGGGGCCAAAGGAAATCGGCAATGGCACGTCCCATATCTGATTTTTCTGCGATAATTAATCTTTTAAACGTCAATTTTAGCACTCCTTTAATTTAGATTTTTTATATGTATTTACGTTTAAAACGTACTTTTCCATTGTCTAATATAGCAATTTGTGATAAAATGATATCAGAAATTGAGTATAAGATTGGATTAGATATTATGGCACAAGAACAAAATAAACTTACTAATGAAATGAATACAGACTGGTTATCTGTCTGCAAACGTCTGAAAATTTATCGTAATTCACTCGGACTTAACCAGGCAAAATTTGCTGCTAAGATTGGTAAAGCCCAAAGCTATTACAGTAATATTGAGCAGGGAAAATTACGTCCCAGCTCAGAAATTTTGTTATCTATAGCCAAATTAGGCTGTGATATGAACTGGCTTCTGTCTGGGAATATTGATGAAGCGAAAGTAGAAACATACGTCAGTCATGGTTTTACGATGCTTTCTATAATCAATCTCATTGAGAAGCTAGATGATGACGGGAAGGAATTTATCCAGGAAGTAATAGCAGCGTACTTGAAATCCCAAAAACATAAGGTATATGCGGAGGATGAAGGTGATATATAGCTGTAGTTTTAGGTATACTATTTTTGGGTATTCGTGCTATCGTATAATTTAAGGAGGTCTTCTATCATGAATCTGAAAAAAATCTTATTGGTTGCTCTTATGATTATCAGCGTTCTTGCTATTGCCGGCTGCGGGGAAGAGGAAAAGTATAACACTGCTAAGAAAGAACTGGTACAAATCACTGATACTTTTAAGACAATCAAAGCTACCGATGAAAATAAAGCTAAGTTTGAAGAAGCTTATAAAAAAGCTGAATCTAAGCTTGCTGAGATGGAAAAGTTCTCTAAATCAGATACAAAACTCACCAACGACTATCTGCAGACTAAAGCAGATCTGGAGCAGAAAAAAAAATTATGGAATACTTTTTTGGCTAATGAACGTGAATTACAAAAATCTAGAGCCAATCAATTTAAAACTATGAAGCACCCAAATGTTTTTGAGGGTTATGAATTAAAATAACATAAAATATGCTTTTTGCCTGCCACTATCTACTATAGTGGCAGGTGTTTTTATTCTCCAAAACGCATAAACCCTAAATCTTTTGATACTCTATCCATTTCTATTCTTTGTTCATCAGTGGGGTGATACGGATCGTAACCCTTGAAAACTGCTTTTTTTAGCTTTTGCTCTTCTAATCGTTCTGCAGCAAAGCTTTCTTCCTGGCTCTGAATATCATCAACGAACAATGCACTGCGCATACGTATTGCATCAATATCGTTGATATTTTGTAGAATGGCTACAGCGTTGGCTTTTTGCCTTTCAGCTAATACACCGTTATCCTGCTGAGTGATGATATTATTAATAGCATTTTCTCTATCAGATGTATTTTTAATGGTGTTAGCTATAACTTCTAGCTCTGCTAACTTACGTTCGGAGCTTTCGTTACGAAGCCTTCGCTCTATACCGCCCGTATCATGCATAGCCTCATCAGTAGATATGTATTTATAGCTTTCGGCATCTTTAGCGTTTTTATTGATATTTATAAGAGTATTACCATTAGAAAGGTTATTGATGCTTTCAGCAGCAGTATTATAAGCATCCTCAAATCCTGTAATATTAGCTGCTAAATTATAGATACCGGTATTACGCAGCTTCTCGTAGCTGTTCCGCACATTCTTTACCATCTCGGCTGTTTCTTTGACCGAATCAGCAAAACGCTTTGCGTCAAAAACATGATCGCCTGGATGTATAGGGGAGTGCCATCTAGCAGCAGCCAAGGGTACAGACGCCAAGATAGCACCGCTAATAGCCAATAGTAACGATTTTCGTATAATGCTCATCTAAACCAGCTCCTTATCGTTAATAAATGTTGGTTGATTTTGTCATAATCAAGTATAAAAATCACTTTACATTGAATATCATCAGCATGAACAGGACCAAGATAACGACTGTCAAACGAGAGGACAGGCTCATTTAAAAACATATAATGATTTGCCGGAACAACATAGCTGCCATTTTGCAGCTGTGGCAGGTACGTTGCTCTAGTAATCGGAAATGTTTTGTTATGGAGTACCAGCTCCTTATCTTTTATCTCAAAAGCCTCGCCATTGAATGCACGTACTTGCTTTATCAATTTATATCCTTTGCTTACATGCAGACCGGGCACATCATGTGGCAGGTTGACAACACACCAGTCCCCGCGCTTTAATTGCTGATTAGGAGCGTAGATATATATACCATGTGGTCCGGAATCTGTTAAGTTTTGCCAGATTAAAGGGCCACAAAATATCCTGGCGAGCAATAAGGTAGTTAGCACAGCTGCCAACATAAAAATGATTTTCTTAACGCAATTCAAAATGACCACCTACTAATTTCGCTATCTTAGCCGGAATAAAGCCTGTTAGAAAGGCTAAAGCCCATAAGCCGCAGCATATCTTACAATGTTTGATCACGGTAATACTATCCAAGTAAGCCAAATGGCCATTATCATCGACAATAGAATATAGATCAGCAGGATTTGCATTTCGAATTAACATAACCATTAAGCAAATCATAATTGCAGTTACCATAAGCTCTATTGTTATTGTAAAGAGATGACCTAATGTGCCCTCCGGAATAAATTTTGTGAATCTCCAATTTGCGAAAGGTATTGTAATAACATTGAATACAGCAGAACAATAAAATTCTATGTATGTTATAGTTACCTTTAGTGCTAAAAAGAAATATAAAATTATGGTTATCCATGTTGTAAGAAATATTGGCACGATAAATGCTAAATTCAGCATAAAGGCAATAGACTTATAGCTGGCTATTTTTGCTAGGGCAGGAGTCATTAAATAAACGACCTTTTGAATAATCATCTGTGGCTGTGTCAGATTTTGCGTAATAATTGATGGATCATTAATAAATGAGCCGGATATAGAGCTTACTATGGACAAGAAAAAATCATTTATCAACACGTTCCAATTGTAAATTAAAAAGCAGAAAAAGCCATATTTCAATATCTTCGTCATTAACGTAATCCAACTAAACGCCATACCAGATAATAGCATAGGTAACGTTAAATCAATGATAGCAATAGCAGCTAAGATACTTACGGCATATGCTGTTATATTACCAAAAGCATCAATAGCAGCCTGGCTGTATCTTTCCATATCGCTATTAAGATTATCGCCAAATTCATGCATAGATTCTACGCCCCACGGCAATTCAACGTCGTCGCTGCCATATATGCCGCCGATGGGACCGCTGCCTTGTCCGTCACCTGAAGGTATGTTTTCACCTGACAAATCTACACCTATCATTTTCAAATACGGATATGGATCGACTTGCATTCCAAGAGCATAACCAGTACCATTAAATACTTCTATATGAGCGTGTGGACCTGTTGATATGCCCAAGGGGCCATTATAAGGATCTCCACCAGTTATACCGATCACGGTTCCGGCAGAAACATACCCAGTAGGGCAGTCAAGAGTATCTTCGCGGCAGTCACCAACAAAATAGGTCAGTCCATCTTCGCAATCTATTTGCGTCCAATATATAAAACCACCACCTGCTCCATGAGTAACTTGCCCTGCAGCAGGCGCAAGGATTGGCGTGCCGGAACCTAGGCCTATATCTATACCTGCATGTGTATGCCCAAAGTGATTGGCTTCACCAAATGGCGATGTTATCACACCGCCAGGAATGAGCGGTGCAGCATAACATGATACGCAAAATATTAAATTAACTAAAAGTAGTAATGTTTTTTTCATAATTTAAAGCCCACGTTAGAACTTATAATCATTTTTATTACTTGCTTTTTCAGCATCTTCCGTATTGCCAAAGTTTCGTACTTTTTCTTCAGCTCTTGCCCATTCAGAATTCGCATTAGCTACTGAACTATTAACGGCTTTACCTACATGATTATCTATGCTTCCTTTTAAATTACTTTCCATATTATCTTCAAAATTTCTAAACCATTTAGGCGGAGTATTTGCTTTATTATCACTATATTGGTTAAAGCCTTCTGTAGCAGCTCTGCCAATTCTAGAGTTTACTGCATAAGAGCCAAGTGTTGCTCCTAAGGTTTTTAATGTAGCTGAGGTTAATGCATTGCCAGGTTGATAACCATTTTGTATAAAGTCATTTTTAAAATTCGATGCAGCCAATTTACCAACACCGGCAGTTGCTCCCAATTTCGCTGCTGTACCTGTAGCTAATCCACTCATTGCACCAATAGCACCGCCAGCAGTGAAGGTGGGAGTGCCACTCATGATATTTGCAGCTAATTCCGGCACTTTCCATACGATAAGACCTAATGTAAGCATAGATAAAGAGTGTTTGATCATTACAGATAAAGTAGATGCTTGTGCTGCTCCGTTAGCATCCTGACCTGTTGCCAAGAAATTGCTGACATCACCAATATTAGCATTAACAAGACCGACAATAAAATACATTACCATAAGCTTTACACTAAAAGAAAAAACGGCGGAAACAACACGTTGGAAGAGGAATGATGTATAGCCTAAAGCGCCAAAGGGGACTAATATTACTGCTAGACCTGTAAAGATATATAGCTCTATTTGCGTCAGAAGTACCTGCAAAGCAATAAAGAAGAAAGCACCTAACGTAAGTGCCATAGCTATGATTGTAACAATAATAGTACCCGCAGGCGTATTAGTTACGGAATAGCTTTCCCATACGTTGCCGCAGGCAGAAAAGCCTTTATCTAATAATGCGCTAGGAGATATAAAATTAGTTTGATGGTCAATTCCTGCAGCTGTTAATCCTGCTATCTTAAATGATGTGGTTATCATATTAATCATAGTCGGTAGATTATATAGGAGAAAAAAGAAAAAACCATATTTTATAATTTTTGTACAAATTTGAGAAAGCTTAAACTGCCCGTCATACAAAGTCCACGTTGTAGCTATATCAATAATTGCAAGGGAAATTAACAATTCAGCTGCATATGGAAGTAAATGTTGAAAGCCAGTTGTCGAACTAGTTGCAAAGAACCCTAATAAAGCATCTAAAAAACCATCATTATTTAAATTCATAATTAAAATACCTCACAACTCATATCCTGCAAAAACATCAGGATGACTCATAGTAGTAAATTGATTATCTCTAGCTTTTTGCAATTCTACTTCTTCAGCGCGAGCTTTTGCTTCTGCAATAATTTGTTGATTTTCCTCAGCAGTGATTTTTGCCTGGGCAGATTCAACCTTGTGCTTACCCTCCAATGCCTGCATATTAAGATTAATACGGTCGATATTAGCTTTGATGCCTGCAATCTGATTTGCTAATTGCTGACCTTGTTTATTACCTTCTATATCAGCGTTTTTCCGAAGAAGCTCATTAAGCATTTTCTGGTTAGCATCTAATTCAACCATCATCTCCTTGTAGGCAATCAGCATAGCCTGGTTATCCCTGGACTGCTGCTCACGCATATTGCGTTGAATTATTACGTTGTTTTGCTCACTAATAGCCCAATTATCATTAGCGTTGATTTGAGGGAACTTATTCTCCCAATAGCTTTTTATTTGTGCTTCAGTAGCCGTGGTAGCGAAGGTAGTAGTTGCTTTTGTAAGCGTGTTCTGCAAATTGGTCAAGCTGCTATTAATGTCCTGATTATAAGAATTGATGAGATTAGACGGAAAAGATGCAAGCTCCTTAGCTTGCAAGGTAATCTGCTGTGCGGTCTGTGTGACAAGCTTTGCCGATTCGGCAAATGTTTTGGCTTGCTGCGCAATGTTCTGCGTATCAATAACAGCAATAGCTGCCTGCGAATGGTTAAAGCCATAACCAATAACAGAGCCAATCACGCCAGCCACTACTATGTATCTACGAATTTCCATAATCAATCCCTCCTGATATGTTCGTATGGAATATATAGGTTTATATGTTTGTATAATTTGTATGCTTTCATATTTTTATATAGGACATATAGAATGTATAAGCCTATATGTTTCTATCTTTCCCTACAGCGTTCGTCATCATGATTATTGTTTTGAGTAAAATTAATAATAAGGCGTGCTTTTCGTTTAGCACGTTTGATGATGGATTCTTTAGGGAGATTAGGAAGAATCTTTTCATCAATATATTTGACGAGTAATTTCCCTTGCGGATAGTAATCGGCAGATTTGATTTCAGAAAAAGTTTTTCTTAAATCTACATCGTCTTTATTTATATATCCTGTAAGATTACCGGAATAATCATTAATTCCAAGAGGCGTAATGTAGCATACATTAAACCTGACAACATCATTAGTGCTTTTAATCAACAAATCATTACTATTCAATTCATTTAAAAGTATATTTTTTTGTTTATAACAGTTCCAGCCGTTTTCTTCAAAAGATAAAGAAATAACTGGTTTAGCTTCACTGATGCTAGGGCAATTAGCCGCGATGTATTTTAGTAATGCTTTATAGTCGTTGTTATGCTCCCAATTGTAATGGTAACCTGCCTTACTAAAGATTTCTCTTATCCATGGAGTATTTGAACATTGATCACAATACTCATTACCAATTTGGTGCGCCTGATCTTTTAATGATTGTTGTAAAGCTTGACTGCTTAATGAGAGTTGCAAATGTTCTCCGTATATTCTATGAGTCGAATTTTCGCCTTTAAATAGAACCAAGTAGTTGGTTTCTACATCTTCTTTAATGTATTCTTCTTCGTATTCAGCGTATTTTAAAGGCATATTTTGGCAAAATCTACTTTCGTCAAGAAATATAATTTGAGGTTCGTTTAACCCGCTTTTTTCTAATTCTGCTATTTTATTTTCGATATTCTCAAGGCTTTTATAATTATGCGATAGTCGTTTTGCCCAGGCATAATTTAAATCTATTTGATCAAATCTTGCATAACCTGGTATAGGTGAATCAGGTGTATTTTCATATTTTTTCGCTAGAGAAAGTAGGTGGTGATGAGTTTCGATGTAATCAACAAAGGACATATCAAGGTTGAGTTCTTCTCTAGGTGTGTTATATGCTTTGGCCAATTCATCTCTTATTTTGCCAAATGCATTATTGTTACAGTATTTTTTTATGCTATCAACTACAGACGTATCATTGCTATCATACTGACCATGATAACAACGGTATGAGTCGCCACTAAGGAGATATTGTTTATATAAGATGTCATAGTCTCTAATAATATGGGCATTGTTTTTCTCTTTTGCTTTAATAAATTCATTTTTCATATGTTCTTCAAATTCAACTAAATCTAAAGCCTTTAGAGGTGTACCATCAACATCTTTGAGGATGATTACCGGACTCTGGTTAAAAAAGTTTTTAACAGGTGCATCACCAAGATCTTTATATACATCTATTGAATAACCATGCCTTGTGAGAAAGTCTGCGTTATACACAAAAAAGTCTTTGATTGCTTTCTGCCCGTCACCATAATCTATCAGAGTATCAGGTTCTAACATAACATCTTGTAAATCTTTATTCTCCATAATCAATCCCTCCTGATATGTTCGTATGGAATATATAGGTTTATATGTTTGTATAATTTGTATGCTTTTATATTTTTATATTTTTATATAAGACATATAGAATGTATAAGCCTATATGTTTCTATGTATCTCATCTTTCCGCAGAATGCTCTTTATTATAAATTTCATCATTACCTTTGCAATTAAGAATTATATGTTTAGGTTTTCTTACCTTGCTTTTTGCAATGGCATTATGTAATTCTTCTATCTTTTTTAACCCGTAAAACGGCTTTCCGTCTTCGTGTGCATTTAAAACTTTTCTTTCCTGTTTTATACTTTCATTTAAGTTAGTGAATGCACTACTTGCTTTACCGGTTAAGGAATTTTCTAATCTGCACAATTGATAGTGTTCGTAAAAAAATACTGGCAAGTCTTTCATCGTTGTTTCTGATTGCACAGGAGCAAAATTTTCTTGAATATTTTTTATGATATCAATTTCACCTACGGTATATCTGCCTTGATATGCATGATATTCTATATTATTGCCAACAGCACGCTTGTACAGAATTTCATAGTCACTAGCAATATTGAAGTTATGGCCGTCTTCTGCATCTGCAGCTTCATTTTTCATATACTCTTCAAATTCAACGAGATTGACAGCTTCTATAGCTTCACCGTACATATCCTTAACAATAACAACTGGACTATCATTGTTCAAAAGAAAGTCTTTAACTGGGGTTTCGCCATCTCCGTAGTTAATAGGAGCATCTGGTGCTAAAATAATGTCTTGTGATTTTTCGTTAGCCATAGGGAAGTCCTCCTTATATATGTATATGGGTTTATATACTTATATAGAACGTATGGAGTATATAACTCAATAGGTTTTATATAAACATATAAGAGTGAGTATCCTGCCCCACAAAGGAGGCAGGATACATATATAATTTAGGAGAGAGAATGGTTATGCTGACTTTTTCATTTCCATAACAATTTGTCTTAATTCTGCAATCTGGCTTTGCAGCTCGTCATTTTTTGCTTGCAGTTCCATGCTTTGCTTAATTACAGCCTCATTTACTTGAGAAAGTTGCTGTACTTTTTCGGTAAGCGCACGTCTGCTTGATACATGAGTACCGCTAGGACGATCCAAGGCAAACGAAGCACCCAAGGTATACATATGCTCAGAGCCGCTGGAAGAACCAGATAAGTTGAACATTACCTGTTCATTCGGACGATAGAACATACCTAAAGCAATCGCGGATGAACCATGATAGCTGCCTGTTGCAGCTGCAAAATTAAGCTTTTGCTCTTCATCAAAATCTAACGGATGCAGACCTGCCATAGCAGCTGCAGCTGCACCAGTCTTGTTGATTTTTTGGTCTTGTTGAGCGAATCTACCTAAAACGCTTTGTCCGCCAAGGTAAGCATCTTGCGCACTTAATGTGCCAGCAAAATTACCATTACTACCAACATTCAAATCGCCTTTAACGGACGCATTAGAATTCATTTGAACATCACCGTTCAAAACAGTGTTGCCTGCTACGCCGAAATTACCGAGAGCTGTAATACTGCCAGTAGCGACAATATTGCCATCCTTCATATTAACAAAATCGGTATTGTTGCCAATAGTAGCACCGTTAATAACAGCCAGGTTATTAAAACCTGCGTTATTAGCTACAACGCTGCCATGAGCGTAAATATCGCCTGTTACTTCTTGATTTCCGTTTACAGTAAGCTTTCCGTTGATGTTTGTGTCTTGAAGGTTGGTTTTGCCTTTAACATTCAAATCACCTAAGATGTTATTGTTGCCAAAGATTTGTGAATTGCCACCAATCATTTGATTTCCATCTACATATTGGTCTCCATGAATAGAGGCATCTCCGGTTACATCAAGTGCGGATTCAACATAAGCATTACCGATTCTAGCTTCTTCAATGCGTGCATCTTTGAGTTTAGAAGAACCTTTAACGACTAAGCTGCCACTCATTATAGTATTGCCAGACATTTTCACGTTGCCGCTAAGAAGGGTATTACCACTTACTGTTAGACTGCCAGCAACCGTTTCGTCACCAGATACGGTTTGATTACCAGTGATGGTAGAGCTGCCACCAACGGTTTGGTTTCCACCAAGTGTTTGATTTCCAGATACAGTTTGATTTCCAGCAACAGTTTGGTTGCCCAGAATATCAGAGCTGCCTGCAGTAAGTTTGCCGTCTACTTTAGTATTACCAGAAACATTTAAGTCGCCTGCTATATCCTGGTTGTCCACGCTTAACTTACCATTAATGTTGGCGTTGCCATTGACATCGAGATTACCGCCAATGTTCTGGTTGCCGGTGATAGTAGAGCTGCCGCCGACGTTCTGGTCGCCGGTGATAGTAGAGCTGCCGCCGACATTCTGGTTGCCAGTGACGCCGAGGGAACCGT
>OIZA01000628.1_pt1 | contig 16362 bp, 8 predicted proteins | sample 1588381 | NCBI WGS metagenome assembly OIZA01 (sample SAMN03283277) | human gut metagenome | biome: human-associated habitat; material: feces | host: Homo sapiens | place: Peru | collected 2012 | reverse complement strand
CAGTATGAGGGCATTTCCGCCCGGCAGAACCGCGTGTGCCCTTGTCAATCGACGCTAACGCCTGATTTTTCAAGGAGTGTAATATAGTATTATGGCATCGTTCTTTCCGGCGGCTATGGAAAATCTCATCGACGGCTTCGCCTCGCTCCCCGGCATCGGGCGCAAAAGCGCGCAGCGGCTGGCGTTTCATGTGCTCTCGCTCCCGCAGGAGGAAGCGGACCGCTTTGCCAACGCTGTGCTCGAAGCGAAGAAGAGCGTCCATACCTGCCCGGTGTGCCAGAACCTGACGGACGGCGAGCTCTGCCCGGTGTGCGCGTCCGACAGCCGGGACAAAACGACGATCTGCGTCGTATCCGAGCCGCGCGATGTGCTCAGCATCGAGCGCAGCCGGGAATACCACGGCGTATACCATGTGCTCCACGGCGCTCTCTCGCCGATGAACCGCGTCGGGCCGGACGATCTGCGCATCCGCGAGCTTCTCGAGCGCGTGGCGCAGGGCGGGGTGGAGGAGGTCATCCTCGCCACGAACCCTGACACCGAAGGCGATGCCACGGCGATGTACCTTTCGCGCCTTTTGAAGCCCTTCGGCATCCGCATCACGCGCCTCGGCTTCGGCGTGCCGGTCGGATCAAATCTCGAATACGCGGACGATGCCACCATGCTCAAAGCGCTCGAAGGCCGCCGCGAAATGTAACGGAGGTATAAACCTCCCCAACTGCGAACATAATCCGGTAAGGGCGCGGCCCGTCCGGATACATATCTAAATCTATCTAACAGGAGTAACTATTATTTTATGGCACAAAAACTGAAGATCATTCCCCTTGGCGGTCTCAACGAGATCGGCAAGAACCTCACGGCGTACGAGTACGGCCGGGACATCATAGTCGTGGACTGCGGCATGGGCTTCCCGGACGACGATATGTACGGCGTGGATGTTGTCATTCCCGACGTGAGCTATCTTGTGAAGAACAAGAGCCGCATCCGCGGTGTGTTTCTCACGCACGGCCACGAGGACCACATCGGCGCGCTGCCGTATGTGATGGACCGGATCAACCCGCCCATCTATACGACGCGCCTGACCGCGGGGCTCGTGCAGCTCAAGCTGCAGGAGCGCGGCCTGCTCGATAAAACGAAGATCGTCACCGTTGAGGCGGGCGAGACGATCTCCGCCGGGTGCTTCAAGGTGGAGTTCATCCACGTGAACCACTCGATTGCCGATTCCGTGGCGTTTGCGATCAAAACGCCGATCGGCACCGTTGTCCAGACCGGCGACTTCAAGATCGACGTCACGCCCCTGCAGGGCGAGATGACCGATCTCACGCGCTTCGGCGAGCTGGGGCGCGAGGGCGTGCTCGCGCTGCTCATGGACTCCACGAACGTGGAACGCCCCGGCCACTCGCTTTCCGAGAGCAAGGTGCACGACCGCTTCGACCAGCTCTTCAAGGACTGCGACAAGCGCATCATCGTAACGACGTTCGCCTCGAACGTGGACCGCATCCGGCAGATCATCGATCTCGCTGTCAAGTACAAGCGCAAGGTCGGCATCACGGGGCGGAGCATGGAAAACGTGGTGAAGCTCTGTGTGGAGCTCGGCTATATGAAGGTACCGGACGGCATTCTTGTGGACATGAAGCGCATCGGCTCCGTGCCGCGCAACAAGCTCGTCATCCTTTCCACCGGCAGCCAGGGCGAGAGCATGTCCGCGCTCTACCGCATGGCGTTTTCCGAGCATAAGCAGGTGGACATCGGCTCGGGCGATCGCGTCATCATCTCCGCGAGCGCCATTCCCGGCAACGAGACGACGATCTCCCGCGTTATTGACGAGCTCTTCGCCAAGGGCGCGGAGGTCATCTACGAGCGCGGCACCGATCTGCACGTATCGGGCCATGCCTGCCAGGAAGAGCTCAAAATGATGTACGCGCTCGTAAAGCCGAAGTTCTTCATCCCCGTGCACGGCGAGCGCCGCATGCTCCACAAGAGCGGCGATATGATCGTGGGTATGGGTCACGACCGCCGGAACATCATCATCGGCGAGAACGGCAGAGTCATTGAGCTGACCGCCAAATCCGCCAAGCTCGGCGCGACCGTCCCGTCCGGCCGCGTGCTCGTGGACGGCATGGGCGTCGGCGACGTCGGCACCGTGGTGCTGCGCGACCGCAAGCTCCTTGCCGACGAGGGCATGGTCGTCGTCGTTATGACGCTCTCGGCGGAGAACGCGCAGCTCATCTCCGGCCCGGATATCATCAGCCGCGGCTTTGTCTATGAAAAGGAAAACGACAAGCTCATCGACGAGCTGCGCCGCGTGGCGATGGAGAGCATCGCCTACTGCGAGGATAACGGCATCACCGACTGGGCAAGCATCAAAAGCCGCGTGAAGTCCGGCCTTTCCGGTTATCTCTTCAAAAAGACCCGCCGCAGCCCGATGATTTTGCCGATCATCATGGAAGTTTAACCGGGGAAACCCCTCCGACAAAACCTCCGGTTTTGCCACCTCCCCTGTCAGGGGAGGCAGGACAGTTTTTCGCAAACCCACTTGGCTCCCCTAACAGGGGAGCTGTCACGGCGCAAGCCGTGACTGAGGGGTTTCCCCCTTGAAAATATAGAAAAAGGAGACTATCGCCATGGCTCTGCCGTACTGCATCCCGTATTTCGACGCTCACTGCGACACTCTGACGAAGTTCAATTCCCTGCGTCAGAGCAGCCGGAACCACATCGATCTTCTGCGTCTGCACCACTACGCCCCCGCCGCGCAGGTCATGGCGATCTGGGCGCCGCCGGGCTTTGACGGCCCCACGGCGTTCCGCCGCATCATGCTCACCGTTGAGCGTGAGCTGAAGGAAAACCGCGATCTCGCCGCGCTCTGCACGAGCGTTGCGGAGGCTGACGCCGCCGCGAAGGACGACATGGTCGCCGTGTTCCTCTCGGTCGAGGGCGCCAATCTCCTCCGGTGCAGCGTCGCGGGTCTGCTCGACGGCTACCGCCGCGGCGTGCGCATGGTGACGCTCTGCTGGAACAAGGATAACCGCCTGTGCGGCTCGGCAATGGATACCGGCGCGGGCCTGACCGCCGACGGCGTCCGCTTCGTGAACACCTGCTGGGAAAAGGGCGTCGCGGTCGATCTCTCCCACGCCTCGGAAAAAACGTTCTGGGACGTGATGCGCATTGCGAAGCGCCCGGTGCTGTGCAGCCACTCGAACGCGAAGTCCGTGTGCGACCATCCGCGCAATCTGACCGACGCGCAGATCAGCGCCATCGTCCACAACGAGGGCGTCATCGGGCTGAATCTCTGCCCCGGCTTTCTCGGTCTCGGGCGGAATATGGACGCCGTGCTCGCGCACATCGACCATTTCCTCTGCATGGACGCGCGCGAAAATCTCTGTCTCGGCACCGATTTTGACGGCATCGAGTCGCTGCCGGAGGGCATCACCGGCGTTGAGAGCATGGAAGAGCTGTATGAGCAGATGCTCGCGCACCGCTTCAGCGAAGCGCTCGTGCAGGATATCTTCTTCCACAACCTCCACCGGTTCCTGGGGGAAGCGCTGTGAACATACAGATCTTCGGCAAAAGCAAATGCTTCGACACGAAAAAGGCCGAGCGGTACTTCAAGGAGCGCCGCATCAAATACCAGTACATCGATCTCAACCGCTACGGCATCAGCCGCGGCGAGCTGCAAAGCGTGAAAAACGCCGTGGGGCTCGAGGATCTCATCGACGAAAAGCACCCGGACGCGGCGCTGCTGCGCTATCTTGCCCGCGCGGACGATAAGCTCGAGCGCATTCTGGAAGACCCCACGCTTTTGAAAACGCCCGTTGTCCGCAACGGGAAACAGGCCACCGCCGGGTACTGCCCGGACGTGTGGAAACAATGGGAATAAAGCCGTATGCCCCCGGAAAAAACCGGGGGCATATATTTTTAAAAACGATATGACTGCAATTTGAAAAAAATATATTAAAGACGGGGAAATGACAGAATTTTGCCAAAAAAAGCCGGTGCGGAACCTTGACTTTTCCAAAGTGCCCGATATAATTTAATTGTACAATTGCATAAGGTTCCATCGGACAGGTAGCCGTTTGCTGTAAAGGCTTTTTGCGAAAAAGTCAGGCGGCGGTGAAAAAGGAAAGGGGTGCGAATCCCCTGCACGCACGGTACTGTATGCGCGAGTCCGGATCGAAGCGGCGAGAGCCGCCGGGACGAAAGTCCGCCATTGCTGGGTGAAAACCCCGGTGAGAAGGTAGATCACGGATGAGGAAGGAAGAACCTTCCGCAGCGCGAGCCAGGAGAATTACCACCGTCCGGAACAAGAGACAGCGGGCGAGTTCTCCGTATGTTTTATCGAAAGCAGATCCGCCAACCGTTTCCCCGCGGCTGGGAGTTCAGGCAACTGAACTGCCCCGGCCCGGTGAGAGACTGTTGGCGTTCCTTTTGTGTACAAAGCCCTCTGTCGCATGACAGAGGGCTTTTTTCGTCTCGAAAGACGCCCTGCGAAAGGAGATGTGAATCGAAATGACGACTGCGCTGCCGGAAGAAGTGAAGGAGACCGGGCCGACAGAGCTGACCGAGCAGGATCTCGGCATCCTGCGCCTGATCCGCGAGCTGGACTACGGAAAGCTCGTAATCACCGTGAAGAACGGCCAGCCCGTCCACGCGGAGCTTCAAAAAAGCGTTCTTCTTTAAAAGGAATGAAACTATGAGAGAGAAAGTACGGAAAACTCTGGCGCTTCTCCTGTCGGCGGCGGCGCTCGTCACCGTCTCGCCGCTTGCCGCGGCGGCCGGCGGCGAAACGCCAGAGCAGACGGAACAGACGGAGACCACGCCCGCGCCAACGCCGGAAGCGACGAGCGCACCGGCGGAAACCCCGGAGCCGGTCACAACACCGGAGCCGGAGGAAACGCCGGCGCCGGAGCATACGGCCACACCGGAAGCGCCGGTTTCGCCGGAGCCGGAGGACACCCCCGCCCCGGAGACCACGCCGGACCCGTCGGAAACGCCCGAACCGTCGGAGACGCCCGAACCGGAGACCTCTCCGACGCCGGAGGTATCCCCGACGCCGGAACTCCCGGCCGAGGGCGAAATACTCGATACGCGCGAGAGCCGTCCCGAACCGGTGTTCTATGATTCCGGCCTCGCCGAGGGACTGACGTTCCCGCAGGCGATACATATCCTGCTCAGCGACCTTCGCTATACGTTCGAGCAGACGGCGGCCGCGGCGCGCGAGACCGGCGAGCTGGAATCGGCGCGCTTCGTGTATGAGCAGGGCGAGGGCTCGCCCACCGCGAGCTCCGCCGCGCTGCCGTATGTTGCGGCGGCCTTTGCCGCGTATACCGGGAAAACGGCGGACGAGCTGCAAAGCGCGGCTCTCACCGCCCGCGAGCTGGCGTCGCTGCGCGCCGTATTCCGCAAGATGAGCGATGTTTCCTGCACGCTCACGGAGACGGACGTCGCCGCCGGAGTACTCGACGAGACGACCGGCGAGCCGTCCTTCACGACGAAGCGGGAGCTCACGGTGAGCTTCTCCCTTTCGGGCGACACATCGCCGCTCGGGCTGGACGCCGGGGCGTACGCGCGCTATAAGGCGCTGCGCGCCGGAACGGAATGGGAAAAGCTCGTCTCCCTCTGCGGCGGCGACGGCTGGGTCGAGAGCGGCGCGGGCGCGCCGGTGTCCTCCCTTCGGGATGACGTTGTCCGTCTCGCGCTCGCGCAGCAGGGCAAGATCGCTTACCGCTGGGGCGGCAAGTACAACGCCCTCGGGCGCGACGCCGCGTGGAGCTTCCCGCAGCAGAGCGAGGACGGCGGCATGTTCGTCGACGGGCTGGACTGCTCGGGCTTTATAACGTGGGTGTTCATCAACGCCGCCGGAACGACCGGCGCGGCCGCCGCCGTCGGCGAAGGGACGAGCGCCCAGCGCCGCGCGTGCGAAGAGATATCCCGCGAGGAGGTACAGCCGGGCGATCTAGTTTTCGGCGGGGACGGCTCGCCGGAATCGGAGCACATCGGCATCGTGACGGGCTTCACGTCCGACGGGCGCGTGCTCATGTGCCACTGTATGCAGGGAGGCGTGACCGTCTCTTATGCCGAGGATTTCGGCATGGACAGCTATTACCGTCCCGCGGCGTACTACGCGGCGTACGAAACGCCGGACGCCGTGCCGGAGATCTCCGTGACGGGATATGTTGAAAGTACGGACGGCACGGTCTGGCTCGTGAAGATCGCGGAAGAGCCCGGTACGCGCTGCCGCTGGACGCTCGACGGCGTGGAGATGCTCTATTCGGAAAACTACGGCGCATGGTGCGCCCTGACGGCCGATGCCGGTGCGCTTGAGACGCGCGTCTCCCGCGTGCGGCAGAACGGCAGGGAAGACGTGGGCGGCGACGGGGACGTGAACGGCTCCGGCACCGCGGATATCAATGACGCGCAGAGGATCTATTCCATCAGCTGCGGACAGCAGCGCTTCGAGGCGAAGAACGCCGAAGCCTGGCTGAAAGCCGATCGGAACGGCGACGGGAAGATCACGGCGGAAGATGCCTCGGAGCTTCTGCGCTTGATATAAAAGGCAGGTTCAAGGAATCATTGGAAAGGAAGGGAAAAACCAATGCAAACGGGTAAGAAAGGTCTTGCGCTGCTTCTTGCGCTGCTGATGGTGTTCTCGCTGCTGCCGGTATCGGCTCTCGCAGCAGACGGATGCCTCACAACGACGAGCGCGGGCAAAGCCTTTTCCACAAAGCAGGGCGAGCTTCTGACGGTCGGCCTTGCCCAGTACTTTACCGACGGCGACGGTCATACGCTGACCTATTCGCTCGACGCCGGTGACTACGGCACGCAGACCAAGATCGCCAAGGACAAGGACGGAAACGACGTTCTCTCCTTTACGAACCCCGATACGGGGGAGTACACCCCGACCATTACGGCAAAGTGCTCCGGCGGCGAGACGGCCAGCGTGAAGCTCACGATCACCGTCACGGAGGGAGAGAAGGGCGACGAGAGACAGTACGGCTACGATGAGACCCCCGCCGACTCGGTCACGGTGTATGTGACGGTCTCGAGCGACGGCATGCCCCTCCGCGGCAACGACGGCACGGTCCTCTCGCATCTCGAGGTGAAGGTCCCGTACTTCGATCTGGGAAACCAGGGCCTTGCCGATTTTTACCGTTACCACACGGAAAACGGCTCGGGCAACTATGTGGACGACGAGATCGTTCAGCGTCCGACGGCGCTGCATCTGTATCTCTACATGATCGGCAAGTACTACATGGGCCTCACCGAGGAAGAGATCAAGACCGGCGACGGGAAGGTCTACGGTGCGGACGGCGGCTACGGTGTGGAGACCATGGACGGCAGCACAGCGTATGAGGATACGCAGAAAGCGCTCCATATCACCGGCAGCGCCACGTCCATGTACATGCAGCAGTTCTGGGGCCACGACGAAAACCTCATGTACTACCGCAACCATGTCTATCCTCTGATGGGGCCGGGCTGGGGCTCGACGGCGGATTATATCCTCCTCTCGGACGGCGACACGATCGACGTCGCCATGTTCGGCAACTGGAGCTTCTGGCAATACGGCGCGTTTGCGGCGTTTGAGCAGGACGACTTCACCGTAGCCAAGGGCAACACGCTCACGGCGCACACTCTCAAGTACGATACCCAGTCCGTGGCCGACGGCGGCACGGAAGACTTCGAGCCGATCACCGGTCTGACCGTTGCGGTCTATGACGCGGATTGGGAGTATGTAGCGGATATGGAGCTCTCCGACGGGGAGGAAAACGCTTATTCCTACACGTTTGACGAAGCCGGTACCTACTACCTGCTGGGTCTTGACCCGAACGCCGGCGATACCGGCGCCGAGAGCGCGGCGTGCTATGCGCCCGCCACCGCGAAGGTAACGGTCACCGACAACTCCTCCGAGCCTGAATTCGATCCGGCGGACTACTATAAGGACTTTGACTTCTCCTGCATTTCGCTCGATCCGGAAGGCACGGATTATCTCTACTACATCGAAGAAAGCTCGATGTATGTGTCCCACTTCAGCAACGCGGGAGAGAAGAAGGTCTATACCGTGACCGTTCCGGCAGGCACGGAGACGGTGTATGTCACCTACCCGGCCGATTTTGAATCGAACATCCTCGAGTACTGCGCTCTCTTTGACGCGGACGGCAATGTGAGCTGGAGTTATAATGCCGGCAGCGATTACGAGTATTCCGTGACGGAAAACGACGACGGCAGCCACACCATCGCGCTGCCCGCGGCGTTCCTGATGGAAAATGGCCTGTATATCGCGGCAGAGAACGACGATAACTACGAGTACTTCAACTGCTTCTATTTTAAGGAAGGCGACAACACGCCCCCCAGCACCGGCGACGATGCGAAGGTCACGGGCGTGAAGCTCGACCAGAGCACTCTCACGGTCGAGCGCGGCAATACCGCGCAGCTTACCGCCACGGTGGAGCCGGCCACGGCCAACAACCAGAACGTGACCTGGCAGAGCAGCAGCATGAAGGTCGCCACCGTCAGCCGGAAGGGCGTCGTCACCGCGCTCAGCGAGGGCACGACGACCATCACCGTCACCACGGCGGACGGCGGCTACACGGCCAAATGCACCGTCACCGTCACCGACCCGAACAAGCCCGCGGTCGCGGCGGACGGCTATTATGAGATCGCAAACGGCGCGCAGCTCCAGTGGTTTGCCAACGAGGTCAACGCCTCGAAGGATAACGCCGCGCTCAACGCCCGTCTGACGGACGACATCGATCTCAGCGGCATCTGCAGCTCGGCGAACCCGTGGACGCCGATCGGCGATCACGCGAATAACAGAATATACAGCGGCACTTTTGATGGCCAGGGCCACAAGATCACCGGTCTGTATCTCAAGGGCAACGCCTCGAACTATACGAACGGCAACACCTATTACATCGGCCTCTTCGGCGAGTGCGACGGCGTGACGATCAAGAACCTCTCGGTCTACGGCACGGCGATGGCCGTGACCCGCATGGTCGGCGGTCTTGCCGGACGCACGTGCGGCGTTTCCACGCACCGCCGTTCCACTGTCGAGAACTGCCACAACTATGTGACTCTCACCGGCTCTGCGACAAACGATGATATTTTCTCCCACGGCGGTCTTGTCGGCAGCGCGCAGGAGACCGACTTCATCGGCTGCTCCAACGAAGTGGACATCACCGGCTATCAGGGGCAGGTCGGCGGCATCGTCGGCAATACCGGCATCGGCGGCGTAACGCTGACGAACTGCTGGAACAACGGCCATGTTCATCTGCGCGGCTACAAGAGCACGTTTGAGGGCGTCGGCGGCCTTGTCGGCAGCGGCAGCAACACCCTGACGCTCACGAACTGCTACAACACCGGCGCGGTGGACTTCTTCTACCGTACCGCTGCGTATAAGCAGTACGTCGGCGGTCTTGTCGGCTGCTTCGGCGGCACCGACAGCGGGACGCTCACGCTCACCATGACCGGCTGCTACAGCACCGGCAAGATCAGCGGCACGGATGACGAAAAAGCCGTCATGGGCGGACTTCTCGGCGGCATGAAGAACAGCGGCCGTAACACGGTCGAAGCCATTGCCGTCTACTCCTATTACCTCGAAGGCTCGGCGGAGACCTCCGGCGTTCTGGCCGGCGCGCTTGCGTTCAACGCCAAGGGCGGCCTCACCGCCGCGGAGCTGGGCGACAGCGAATCCACTGTCTGGAAGGACAGCTGCCCGTACCCCGTGCTCGCCGGCCAGACCGTCAAGGAGCACACCTATGCAGATGGCGTCTGCTCGGCCTGCGGCAAGATCGAAGCATGCCAGCACGAAACGACCGAACCGTCCTACCGCCGCCACACCCCGAACGACGGCAAGTTTGACGAGGTTACCGTCTGCACGGTCTGCCTCAAGGCCGTGAACGGCACCGTCACGGAGCGCCTGTACGGCGACGCGGACGGCAATGGCAGCGTCAACTCGACGGATCTCGCGGTCGTGTACGGCGTGATCAACGGCAAGCGCGAGCTTACCGGCGCTCAGAGCTTCGCCGCGGATGTGAATGCCGACGGTAAGATCGACGGCCTGGATGCGCTGATCCTTGATACGCTCATCAACCAGAGCAAGTTCGCGCAGACCGAGCTTCCGCTGGATGTGGCCGCCTGGTACAGCACCAACAATGACGGCACGCACAAAATAATGTTCACCTACGGCGACAGCACGATCACCGGCACCGGAACCTGTGCGGACGCCGACGGCGATGACAGGTGCGACATCTGCAAGGGCTGCCTGCATCCGGAAGCGTCGAGAAAGACCGAGTACCGGGCGCACTTCACGAGCGACGGCAAGTATGACGAACTCATCAGCTGCACGAAGTGCTATGTCATTTTCAAGACGATCGAGCACCTCATCGGCGACGTGAACAACGACGGCGAGGTCGATGTGTCCGACGCAATGGCCATGAACGCGCTGCTGAACAAGGCCGAACTCACCGATGCCGAGCGCCTGTCCGCGGATCTGAACAACGACGGCACGGTCGATGAGATCGATACGCTCCTTGTCAGTCAGGTCTATCTCGGCAACATTGCTCAGACGAGCCTCCCGGTCAAGACGACGCTCACCTACACTCCGGCGGAGGAAAATGAGCACACCGTGACCGTCTCTGTGGGCGAGCAGACCATTAAGACCTCCAAGGAAGCGTGCGCCGACACCGACGGCGACGGCAAGTGCGACAAGTGCGGCGACGCCATGATTGTTGTGCCGACGCGCAAGGAAGGCTATCCCGCCGAGACCAGCGCCACGGTGCAGACCGGCATGGCCTACCTGCTCAGCGATCTGCAGGCCGGAAAGGTCTTCGCTCCGGCGGACGGCCAGACGCTCGGCTATAAGAACTACTACTACGAGCGCTCGACCGACGGCGGCGAGACCTGGGACGCGAAGGTTGGCTTCTCCGAGGCCATCTTCGGCATGACGACCATCCAGATCACCGAGAACACGGCGGGAACCTATGTCTACCGCTTCTACGCCTCCCACGACGGCGTGCACTTCTCCAAGGACACCTGGACGCTCACTCTCACCGTAGAGGAAGCGCCGAAGCTGAACTTCTCGTTCTTTGTCGGCAAGGACTATACCGGCGATTACCCCGTTATCAAGCTCTACAATGTCACGACGGACGAGGAGGGCAACGAGGTCCTCGGCGACGAGATCGAAAATGTGTTCCTTTACAGCGATTTTACGAGCACGCTGCCCGAGGGCGAGACCGAGTATGATCCCGCGCAGGGCAAGCTCGTCAGCAATTACCAGATGTTCTATGCCAGCCTCACCGCGGGCCGCTATGCTTACCGCGCGTTCGCCAAGAACGCCGATACCGGCGAGTATGACGTCGCGCTCGGCGGCATGACGCTCAACCTGCCGACCGACAGCAATGTGGACGGCGGCGCGGGCGGCGGCACGAACATCTATCTCCAGTGCAACTCGTTCTATGTGACCTCGAAGAAGACGGACAACACGTACTTCACGGCGGACGAGTACCACGTCCGGCTGGACTGCCCGATCATGGGCACGAGCGCTGTAATGGGCACTCCTTATGTCAGCGGCAACTACACCTATTATCCGACGGTGCTCTACGCCGCGGGCAACGCCTGCCTCTACAACGCGTATGCCTATCCCGATATCGACGGCTACATCTTCACGCAGACCATCAACCAGACGTTCCGCGCCGGCTACTCCGCCAGTACGAAGTCCCTCTCGATCAACACGGCAATCGTCCTGACCGTCACCGTGCCGCAGGACGCGACGTTCGGCCTGTACTTCCAGTGGAACAACTTCAACACCACCGAAGTTGAGCCGGACGGCTTCTGGAAGGATAACGAAGACGGCACGAAGTATGCGCAGTACACCATTTCCAAGGGCAACGGCAACTACACGTGGCGTCTGAGCGACGATACCCACGTCACGCAGGCCGGCTGGCTTGCCAGCCAGAACGCGAGCGCGGATCTGAGCTTCTCCTTTGATGAGAACGCCGCTACGAACCGCGTTTCCCACAGCTTCGCCCAGCTCGGTACGCAGACGGCCAAACGCGACGAGGCCGACCTGCAGGTGAACCTCGATCCCTCCGGCTATGAGGCCATTTCCGGCACGACGCGCGTGCGCGCCTACCGTCACTGGCAGCTCATCAACTCCGACGCCGGAAACATCATGGTCGAGCCGGACTTCCACTGGAACCTTGAGACCGGCGACGCCTCGATCCAGACCGTGAACGGCGGAAACACCACCGCGAACTGGGCGGACGTTACCCCCGGCGCGGAAGACTCCATCATCACCGTTTACTATGACAGCGTTGACGTGAACCACGGCAGCTACGGCACGCACGGCGGTTACTATCCTGCGACGCAGCCGCAGCGCATCGGCGTCATCGTCGTCGGCGGCACGGGCGTGACCCACGGCACCGCGGACGCGGATGTGGACTTCAACATGGCTCCGGGCACCACGACGACCCGCTCCATGGATTGGGACTACAACTACGACACCTGGTTCTACGGCGCGAACGAGACCGACCCGGCGCTCGACTTTGCCGTCACCGCGGCGGGCACAGTGACCGTTGAGTACGCTTTCGTCACCGCGGACAACGCCATGAACCGCATCCGCACCGAGTTCGCCGCCATCGAAGCGGGCGAGGACGGACGCTACACCGTGCCTCTTGCCAAGTTCGGCGAGATCGGCAACGGCATGGGCGGCACCGTCATCATCAAGATGACCGACGATACCGGCGTGAGCTACCGTCTCGTGCGCGTGGCGAAGGTCACCATCACTGCCGAGAACGTCTCCCACCCGGAGGAAGACATCATGCCCGGCGATCAGGTCAAGCTCACCTTCAGCGGCATGTTCCGCGCGGTGAACAAGATCTCCGGCATCTTCAACCCGACAATGTTCAAGCCGACGTACTACGCCGGTGAAACGAAGTATGAGGGCACGCTCGGCCAGTATCAGAAGATGGACAACGCCTCCGTCACCGTGACCATCCCCACGGACGTTGAGTTCGCCGAGGGCGCGGAGACGGCAACGTACAGCTTCACCAACGGCTATACCTTCGGCAGCATGTACTCCGCGGCCAACCCGTTTGCGTTCCTTTACAACATGACCGACGCCGGTGTCGGCACGAACTTCAACGCTGTGACCGTTACCTACTATATGAACCACTATGCGGACGCGGCGGTCGAAGTACACCGCAAGGTGACTTATGATACGAAGCTCGTCGTTCCCGATGCCTCCGACAACGAGGTCGAGGGCGTCAAGATCACGCTGACCGGCGCGGACGGCGCGGCCATCGAGACCAATGAGAACGGCCGCTACACCCTCGGCTACGGCGATTACACCTATGTACTCACCAAGGACGGCTATGTTGTCACGCGCGGCACCTTCTCGCTCGGCAGCGCCGATGCGGAGAAGGTCGGCGAGGACGGCATTCTCACCGTGACGACCGCAGCTATGCTCGCGGCGGGCGAAAACGCCTGGGACGGCACGACGAAGACCGAGCCTTCCAAGGACGCCGACGGCGTCTACCAGATCGGCACGGCCTCCGAGCTTGCGTGGTTCGGTGCGAACGGCGGCAGCGCCTCGGCGGTGCTCACCGCGGACATCGAGCTCGCGGGCTATGACTGGACGCCGATGAGCAAGCTCTACGGCAGCTTCAACGGCGACGGCCACACCATCCGCAACCTTTATATCAACAGCACGAGCTATCCGGTCGGCCTGTTCGGTTATGTGAAGACCGGCGCTTCCGTCACGAAGCTCGGCATCACCGGCAATGTGGCGACGACCAACAAGTCCTATGGACAGGCAGGCGGCATCGCAGGCTATCTGGAGGATAACGCCCCCATCACCCAGTGCTGGAGCTCCGTGAACGTCACGGCCGGCAAGTACGGCGGCGGCATCGCGGGCTATTCGGACAGCAGCTCCGTCATCACTGACTGCTACGCCACCGGCACGATCCGCACCATCTCCGCGAACGAGTGCTACCTCGGCGGCATCTGCGGCTCGTACTACAACCAGTACGCCGGCGCAACGCTCACCAACTGCTACAGCACCGCCACCGTCATCGGCACGGGCGGCAACGCCTCCTATGTCGGCGGCCTGTCCCCGGTGTCGAACGAGAAGTACTTCGTCAACAGCTACTATCTGGAAGGCGCCGTTTCCGGTGCGAGCCCGAAGTACGGCGTGACCGGCCTCGGCACCGCCAAGACCGCGGACGAGCTCAAGGCGCTGGCCGCCACGCTCGGCGAGAGCTTCGCGGAGGATACCGACGGCATCAACGGCGGCTACCCGATCCTCGCATGGCAGTCCAACGACCCGGCGAAGGACACCGAGGGCTTCTATCTGATCTCCACCGTGGAAGAGATGCAGTGGCTTGCGGAAAAGGTCAATGGCGGCACGACGGACGTTAAGGCCAAGCTTGTGAACGACATCGACCTCTCCTCCATCACGTGGACGCCGATCGGCACGAAGGACGTTCCGTTCTCCGGCGTGTTCGATGGCGACGGCCACACCGTGAATCTCGTCATCAATAAGTCGGGCAGCGACAGCTATCAGGCACTCTTCGGCTACATGAAGGGTGAGAACGCAGAGATCCGCAACCTTGCCGTGACCGGCTCGGTCAAATCGACCGGCACCCGTGCCGGTACAGGCGCGCAGTTCAACGCCGGTATCCTCGGCTATGTCGAATCCGGCACGGTGAAGAACTGCTACAACGCGGCGGATATCTCCGGCCGCCAGAATATCGGCGGCGTTGTCGGCGGCGGCGATACCGCGGCTGTCATCGACAACTGCTACAACTCCGGCAGTGTTACCGCCACGGGCAACTTCGCCGGCGGCATCACGTCCAGCTATTCCACCTGGGGCCAGGGCCCGACGCTCTCGAACTGCTACAACTCCGGCACGGTCACGGCCAAGCTGACCAACGGCGGTACGCGGCGCATCGGCGGCATCGCCTGCATCCAGGCGCCCAACAAGAGCTACGGCGAGAATCTCTATTATCTCGACACCTGCCTCGGCGATGAGACCGGCGAAGGCGCGGCGGAGAGCAAGACGCTTCCCGAGCTCATCAAGCTCGTTGAGGCGAAGACCGAGCACCCGTTCACCGAGCCGATGCTCGCTGCCCTCAAGGCACTTCTCGGCGATGTGAACGCCGACGGCAAGGTCGATGTGACCGACGCCGAGCTCGTGTACAACTATTCCATCGGCGCGGGCGAGCTCACCGAAGCACAGATCCTGCTCGCGGATATGGACGGCGACGGCTATATCACTGCGAAGGACGCAGCGATGATCTACGCAATCATCGCCGCGGCCCTCGCGGGCGTGACGGAATAAACCGGACGACAAACAGGAGGACGATATGAAAAAAATCTTTTCGCTTGTCCTTGTTCTGGCTCTGACGCTGGCGCTGGGTATCCCGGCGCTGGCGGCGGACGCCGAAGAGACAACGCCGCAGATCGATCTGACGGCGAGCGCCGAAAAAGTGAAGGCCGGAGAAACGGTCACGCTTACGCTCTCTCTCACCGGCGAACTGAAGGACATCAACAGCTTTGAGTACTACATCCACTATGACCCCACGGTCGTGGAGCTGACCGAAAGCAAGACGGGCGCGGCGAGCGATCTCACGAAGATCGGCACGCCTCCCGCGGCGAACTATGAAAAGAGCGACAAGCTCGCCGCCGTCACGGTCAGCGCCGTGAAGCTCGCAGACACCGGCGTGTTCTCCATGAAGGAAGGTACCGTTGCCGAGCTGACGTTCACCGTGAAGGACGATGCCGAGACCGGCGCCTCCGCCGGATTTGCTCTCCGCAAGCTCGCCGTGAGCGACAAGACGTTTGAAGAGACCGCCGTTCCGGTGCTGACCGGCAGCGCGCCCGTCGTCACCGTCGGCAGCGCCGTGCTGCTCGGCGATGTGAACGACGACGGCGAGATCGATAACCTCGACGCGAACCTCGTGTACCGTTACTTCAACGGCAAGGTCACTCTCACCGACGATCAGCTCGCTGCGGCGGACGTGAACGGCGACGGCGAGGTCGACAACCTTGACGCCAACACCATCTACCGTTACTTCAACGGCAAGATCACCGCATTTCCGGCGGCGTAACAAAGGAGAAATACAATGCAGAAAAGAATTCTTTCCGTAATTCTTGTTCTTTGCCTGATGGTGAGCCTCTCGGTGAGCGCCTTTGCCGCCGAGCTCACCCCCAGCGCAGACAAGACGAGTGTGGAAGCGGGATCGGACGTAAAGGTCACGCTGACGCTCAGCGAGAACATCCCCAATGTAACGACGATCTACTACATGCTCCGCTACAACGGCGCGCTCTATGACTTCAAGAGCGGCGTGGCCGGAGATACGGCGGGCGTCG
>OIZA01000620.1_pt1 | contig 16524 bp, 11 predicted proteins | sample 1588381 | NCBI WGS metagenome assembly OIZA01 (sample SAMN03283277) | human gut metagenome | biome: human-associated habitat; material: feces | host: Homo sapiens | place: Peru | collected 2012 | reverse complement strand
GTCTTTCAATATTACCAGATATTACTTCGTTTAAAGTTCCATCTCCTCCAGCACATATCAAAAGATCAACATCTTTTAACTTCTTAGTTATTTCTTTTGCGTGTCCTTTATAACCGCCCACCCGAGCATCAAAAACCACATCAAAACCTTTATGCTGTAATGCTTTGCCAAAGACATATAAGTTCATTTGATTACCAAGTCCACCGACTAAATGCACAACAACCAAATTTGGTTTAGTAAGATAGTTATGCACATAGTATAATGCTTGCTCAATATTTTGCTCTTGCTCTGCGACTCTATTTGAAAATGCACTATCAGTTAGCATACGATAGATAAGTTGTCTTTTAGTCAAGTTTTTAATAATAGCGGTATAGATTTTTGCGCTAAGTAAATTCATTGTCAGTATCCTCAAATATTATATTTTTTTAAATAAAAGGACTATTATAAGACATTAAATTAAATCAAAAAATAATAATTTTAGATTAGATTGGCAAAAATAAATGTATTTTTATGTAAAATTGTATTTTTATTTTGCATTTTTAAAAATCTAAATGCAAGGCAAACCCAAATTCGAGGACAAACGATGAAATTTTTGTGTATCTTACTCTTGCCGCTCGCACTTTTGGCAAATTCGCCCGAGCAAAACTCCCAACTCTTCGGCGCTTTCACGCTTTTGCCGCCCTTTATCGCTATCGTGCTGGCTTTTGTAACCAAAGATGTCATTTTGTCGCTCTTTTTAGGGGCGATGAGCGGCACTTTTATGCTCGCCCTTGTGAGTAATGGCTACGGAGCAAGCGAACTTATAGGCGCGCAAAACGCCACCCAAGCCCTTGCCGACACGCTTAACAACGCCACGCAAAATTCAGGCACAACCCAAGCCCTTGAAAGCGCAGGCGACACAAACGCCCAAATTCAAGGCGACATAAACGCGCTCGCTCTACTCTACCACTCCGCTGTTGGCGCATTTACGGGTTTTATCTCGCGTGTGTTGCACTCTATGGCAAGCACGGGCAACGCTGGCGTCATTTTGCAAGTGCTTACAATCGGCGGTGTAGTCGCTCTCATCACCAAAAACGGCGGCACAAAAGCCGTTGCGCTGTGGCTTTCGCACAAGGCAAGGCAGGCTAAAAGCTCGCAGTTCGCCACTTGGCTGATGGGCGTTTTTGTGTTTTTTGATGATTATGCGAATTCGCTTATAGTAGGACCCATTATGCGCCCTGTTACCGATAAATTCAAGGTTAGCCGCGAAAAACTCGCCTTTATAATGGACGCTACGGCTGCGCCCATAGCTGGACTTGCCATCATCTCCACTTGGATAGGGCTTGAACTAAGTTTAATCCGCGCTGGATATGATTTGATAGAGCCTAGCGTGTTTGAGCGGCTAAATTTAGCCCGCGACAACATTAACGCCTTTGCGATTTTTGTTGAAACTCTACCCTATCGTTTTTACAACCTTTTTATGCTGATTTTTGTGTTGCTTACGATTTATATGGGGCGTGAATTTGGACCTATGCTAAAAGCCGAACAAAAGGCGCGCAAGGGCGAATTCTCGCAAGGGCATCAAAGGCTTGACAATGTCGAGGACAAACTTTTAGAACCAAAAGAAAACATAGCCTTAAAGGCGCGAAATGCTATCGTGCCGCTGTTTGTGCTGGTAGTTTTTGCTTTCATCGGCTTTTATTTTAACGGCTACAACAATATCGCCGATACCGCTACAAAGGCACTTATAGACGCTTCGCCGCTTAGTTTTTACGCTCTGCGTGAGACTTTTGGGGCGTCAAGTGCGTCTGTGGTGCTGTTTCAAGCGGCTTTGCTGGCAAGCATAGTGGCGATAGCAATGGCGGCTTGGGGCAAGATTTTTGCGGTGAAAGAAGGCATAGCCGTGTGGATGCAAGGCTGGCGGACGATGATAATGACCGTTATCATCTTGCTTTGCGCTTGGAGCTTGGCTTCGACTATCAAGGATTTAGGCACTTCGCGCTATCTCATCGAGCTTTTAAGCGACAAAACACCGCTGTTTGCGCTGGCTGGTGCTGTCTTTTTGCTCGCTTCTGTCATATCCTTTGCCACAGGCACGAGCTATGGCACAATGGGCATTTTAATGCCACTTACCATTCCACTTGCCGCTGCTGTGGGCGTTCATAACGAGCTAGCGGGCGCGGAGCTGCATCATTATATGATTATCAACATTTCAGCCGTGCTTACGGGGGCTATTTTTGGTGACCACTGCTCGCCTATTTCCGATACTACCATACTTTCATCGATGGGTAGCCGTTGTGATTTGCTCGCTCATGTCAAAACACAAATGCCTTATGCGCTTTTTGTGTGTGCCATAAGCCTTGTTTTTGGGTATTTGAGCGTGTCTTTGGGGCTAAATGTATGGGCTAGCCTTGCTTTGGGCGTGGTAGCGATGATGGTGCTTTTGCGCCTTGTCGGCAAAAAAGTGTGAATTTATGCCCGAAAACTTAAATTTATGTGCCTTTGATGAGAAAATCAAGCTCGCCAAAGCCCTTTTTAGCGACTTTAAAGGCGAGTTTGAGTGCTTTTCATCGCCGCTTAAATGCTATCGCACGCGGGCTGAATTTAGCTTTTTTAGGGACGAGCAAGGCTTGCATTATGCTATGTTTGACGCAAAAAACAAGCATAAATTCATCATAAAACGCTTTGAAATCGCCGTTTTACCCATACAAAATGCGATGAGTGCTTTGTTAGATGAGTTAAATTCGCACCCTACTCTTGCTTTTAAACTTTTTGGGGCTGAATTTTTAGCCACAAAGGACGATTTAAGCATTACTTTACTTTATCACACCGACATAAATACCCTAAAAAACGAGCTTTGCGCCTTACAAAAAAGGCTAAAATTTCATCTCATCGCAAGAAGCAAGGGCAAAAAACTTGTTTTTGGGGACGAAAACCTGCTCCAACGCCTAAATATCAACGAACAAGAGTTTTTGTATAAATTCAACAACGATTGTTTTGTCCAACCAAACACCAACATAAATGAAAAGATGATAAAATGGGTGCTTGATAAGATTGCCACGCAAGAAAGAGCCGATTTGTGCGAGCTTTATTGCGGGTATGGTAACTTTACCTTGCCTTTATCAAGGCTTTTTAGGCGCGTTTTAGCGACTGAAATTTCCAAAACAAACGCACGCTTTGCCCGCCTTAACGCCGCAGCAAACAAAACGCACAACACAAGCTTTGTCCGCCTTTCAAGCAGCGAGCTAGCAGAAGCTTTAAGCGGTGTGCGTGAGTTTTACCGCCTGAAAGAACTTAACATAAATTTGAGCGAATTTGACTTTTCGCACATTTTCATCGACCCGCCAAGGGCTGGGCTTGATGATGGTGTGCGTGAATTTGTGGCTGAGTTTGGGCATATCATTTACATTTCGTGCAACCCACAAAGTTTAAAGCGCGATTTGAGCGCACTTTTAAAGACACACAAAATCTTGCATTTTGCGCTTTTTGACCAATTTGCCACAACAGCGCATTTAGAATGTGGCGTGATTTTAGGCAAAATTTAGTTCGCAAGGGTTAAATTTTGTGTATAATAGCGTTTTGTTTTTGAGTAAAATTTAGCCAAAAAAGGCAAGTTGCGATAAATTTAATAAAGGCAAACGATGAAAGATAAGATGATAGAGCTTAACAAAATCTACCAAGCCAAACAAAAAATCAGCGATTTTGTGCTTAAAACCCCGCTCACGCACTCGCATTTTTTAAGCGAGTTGTGCGGAAAGCAGGTTTTTTTGAAAAACGAAAATTTGCAAATCACGGGCGCGTATAAAATCCGCGGAGCTTACAACAAGATAGCCAGCCTAAGCAAAGACGAGCAAAAGCGCGGTGTCATCGCAGCTAGTGCAGGAAATCACGCGCAAGGCGTGGCTATATCGGCAAAGAATTTTGGCATAAACGCTACTATCGTAATGCCAGAATCCACGCCCCTTTTAAAAGTCAGCGCGACAAGGGCTTTGGGCGCAGAAGTCATCTTAAATGGCGACAATTTCGATGAAGCCTACACCTTTGCCACTGAATTTGCCAAAGAAAAGGGGCTTGTTTTCATACACCCCTTTGAAGATGAGTTTGTAATGGCAGGGCAAGGCACGCTAATGCTTGAAATGCTCGATGAAGTGGCGGATTTGGATATGATTTTAGTGCCTGTTGGCGGTGGTGGGCTAATCAGCGGCGTGTCAAGTGCGGCAAAGCAAATAAACCCCGACATAAAAGTCGTAGGCATTAGCGCAAAGGGCGCACCAGCAATGTTTGAGAGCTTTCACGCAAAAAAGGTGCAAAACTCAAAGTCCGTCCGCACCATAGCCGATGGTATCGCCGTGCGAGACGCTGACCCGATAAATTTAAACATTATCTTGCAAAATGTCGATGAATTCGTGCAAGTTGATGATGAAGAAATCGCAAACGCCGTGCTTTTCTTACTCGAAAAGCACAAAATCATAGTTGAAGGTGCAGGTGCAGCACCTGTGGCGGCTTTGTTGCATAAAAAGATTGATTTTAAGGGCGTTAAAAAGATAGGCATTATATTAAGCGGCGGAAATATCGATGTCCAAATGCTTAATATCATCATCGAAAAAGGCTTATACAAGGCTCACCGCAAGATGCACATCAATGTAACGCTCATAGATAAGCCCGGCGCCCTACTTTCGCTCACCAACAGCCTAAAAGCAGCGAACGCAAATATCATCAAAATCGACTACGACAGGTTTTCCACCGCTTTGGATTATGGAGACGCGATGATTTCTATCACGCTTGAAACCAAAGGCAAAGAGCATCAAGAGCAAGTGCGTAAAATCTTGCACTCAAAGGGCTTTAAATTCAGCGAGAGCGTGTGAGGTGAGCTGTGTATTCTTTAAGTATTGCTGAGGAAGAGCTAAAAAACAAGGTTGCGTTAGACTTTTTCGCTGAATTTGACAACACTCAAATTTTAGGCGAGATTGATTTTTGCGTGTCTTTTAAAAGACAAGCATTTTTTGAAAACACTTATTTTTTGTGGGCTGAGGCAAAGAAAGGCAAGGAAGCGGACATTTATGAGAGCTTTTCTCAACTCATCTTAACCATAGCCAAGCACAAACACCACCAAAAGCACCAACCACCGCCATTTTTAGGCGCATTTGACGCACAAAAAATCGCCTTTATCAAATACAGCGAAATTATGAGCTTTTTAGACATTACCGACTTTGACTATCAGCACATCACCCCAAGCAAGCACGAAAGCAAGGAATTTCAAAAATTTCACTCACAAATCAAGAGCATTTTAGAAAGCAAAAGATTGCTTTTTGACTTTGACAAAGATAATGCCGAGCTTAAAAATTTCATTAAAACGAATTTTGTCCTTGAAAATGCCGAGTTAAACCAAATCCAAATCACAGAGGATAATTTCGTGCATATTTATATCAAGTGGCTAAATGCTGTGAAACCGAGCATTGCTATTGATTATGAGGCGGTAAAACCAGACATTTTGGATACTGATTTTTATCTAGCCGATTTACTCAGCTACAACAACAGCACAAAAGAAATCAGAGACAATTTAAGAATTCTACTTGAAGGCGATTCTTACAGAGTGCGTTTAGAAAAAGTTAAGCTAAACGCCCAAGTTGTCGATACTTTTACAAATTTTAGCTTTAATGACAAACAAGAAGCGCATAAGCGATTTTGGAACAAATACAAACGCCCGCCAAAAGAGGAATTTTGGGACAAATTTATCGCGCGCCGTGATTTACTCGTGCCAACAGACATTAGAGAACGCAAAGGCGCATTTTTCACGCCGCAAATTTGGGTAAAAAAGGCGCAAAGCTGTCTAGCAAGTGCGCTTGGAGAAAACTATCAAGATGAGTATTATATTTGGGACTGCGCGGCTGGCACGGGCAACCTTTTAGCAAATTTTAAGGATAAATACCGCATTTTTGCTAGTGATTTTGATAAAAGCAATGTCGATATAATGAAAGAACTTGCCAAAACAAAAGAAAGCGAAATTAAGCTGAATTTACTTGAAAATCATATCTTTACCTTTGACTTTTTAAATGATGATTTTTCAAGCTTGCCACAAACTTTACAAGAGATTTTAAAGGACGAGAAAAAGCGCGAAAAGCTGATAATTTTTATCAATCCGCCTTACAGCACAAGTGGAAATGCTAAAACTCAAAGAGGCACAGGACAAAATAAAGCTAATGTTGCCAAAGATACAAAAATATATCATAAATACAAAGAATTTCTTAGTTTATCAGCTGATGAGCTTTATACTCAATTTTTTATTAGAATTTACAAAGAAATTCCAAATTGTATTTTGGCAAGTTTTTCTACACCCAAATACATAAATTCACAAAGTTCAATTAAATTTAGACAAGAATTTAAAGCTAAATTTTTAAAAGGTTTTATCGTGCCAGCTCATACTTTTGATAATGTCGAGGGTGATTTTCCTATCGGCTTTTTGATTTGGGATTTAAGCAAAGACGACAAAATCAAAAAAGTGTCATTAGAACTTTGTGGCACTGAATTTAAGGGTGTTAAAAATTATTTTGCTTGCGAGAGCAAAGATAAATATATCACTGCTTGGTTGCAACAATACTACGATAAAGAGAGTAAAGAACTTGGCATTTTAATGGCGGACGCACCAGATTTTCAAAATAATAAACATATAGGACTAATGAGCAAAAGAACAAAAGGGCATTGGATTTTTCAGCCGATTACTTCAAACAATTTAATCCCATTTTGTATTTATTTTGCTATAAGGCAAGCTGTAACGATAAATTGGCTCAATAACAAGGATAATTTTTTATTTCCAAACGATAAATGGACACAAGATTTTGAATTTCAAAGTGATTGTTTGTATTTTACTTTATTTGATGAAGGACAAAATAAAATCAACGCCAAAGAAATCACAAATCATTTTATACCTTTTAGTGAAAATGAAGTTGAAGCAAGAGATAGTTTTAAGTCGCATTTTATGAGTGATTTTTTGAAAGGCAAAATTCAAAAAGAGAGTAAAAATAAAAGCACGCTTTTTGAAAATGAATTTGCTCTAACAAAGTCAAAAGAAGCCGAAAAGGTGCGTGAGGCTGGCTTGGCGTTGTGGCGTTATTATCACAAAAATGCTACAAATGATAAATACAATGCGAATGCAAGTTTATATAATATAAAAGAGTATTTTCAGGGACGACAAGAAAAGAAAAATGGCAAATTGGGCGATTTAAATAAAACAAGCAAAGATGAAACTTACAACGGCTTGATGACAACCTTGCGCCTTGCCCTAAAAGAACTAGCCACAAAAATCACGCCAAAAATTTATGAGTATGGTTTTTTAAAAAAGTAAAAAGCAAATTTGCGCTCATCAAAATACCGTGCTAATTTATAAGGCTTTATTTGCGATAAAGCAAAAAGGCTTTTTAATAAAAAATTCAATTTCAAATTCAAAAAAATCTCAAATATCCAAAACTCAAATTTTGCGTTTAAGCTTGCTAAAATTTATCAAAATTCATCATTTTATGCTACAATCACGGCTAAAATTCAAAGGACAAACTATGCCATATCTTGTTTTCGTTACTTTTTTGTGGGCGTTTTCGTTTCCCTTAATCGGCTATTTCATTAGCGGGCAAATGGACAGCTTTTTTGCGGCGTTTTTCCGCGTGTTTTTAGCGTTTTTGGTGTTTTTGCCCTTTTTGAATTGGCGTGTGTCAAACGCCTTAAAAGTCCAGCTGATGAGCATCGGCGCATTACAGATAGGCATAATGTATCTTTTTTATTATCACTCATTTTTGTATTTAACTGTGAGCGAGGTTGCCCTTTTTACCATTTTCACGCCCTTTTATGTGAGCCTTGTTTATGATTTTTTCGCACGCCGTTTTCGTCCGCTTTATCTCATAAGCATTAGCCTATGCGTGTTTGGAGCGTTTATCATCAAATTTGGCGCGATAAATTCGCACTTTTTGACAGGCTTTTTGCTTATACAAATGGCAAATTTAGCCTTTGGAACGGGGCAAAGCCTTTATAAAATCGTGCTTGAATACCACCGTATCCCTAGCCAACGCAGCATTTTTGGGTATTTCCACTTAGGTGCGGCGCTCATCACCGCACTAGCCTTTTTTACTATCGGCGACACGCAAAATCTCCCCAAAAATGCTTCATCTTGGATAGTGCTGTTTTATCTAGGGCTTGTGGCAAGCGGGCTTGGATACTTTATGTGGAACAAGGGCGCGACACTTGTGGATAGCGGCATTTTAGCCATAATGAACAACGCCCTAATCCCCGCAGCCATCATCGCTAACGCCCTTTTAGTCGCTCTTTTCTTCCCCGAAAAAAGCGTGGAATTTAGCACCGCTGAATGCGTGAAAATCACGCTTGGCACGCTGATAATGTTTTTTTCATTGTGGCTACACTACAAAATCATCAAGCGATACGAGCAAAAGTAGTCAAATTTAAGCGCAATCACGCTTGTTAGCTGTTTGCTTTGTCAGCTATGACAATCTTGCTTTCACGCCTTAAAAAATTCCCTTGCGGTTTTGATTTTGTTTATCGTGCCTGCAAGGGTGTTTTTCTCGCGCTCGATGAAAGCTAGGGCTTCGCTTGCTAGGTGCGCTGCTTGGACTAGCTCATCTTGCGTAGCCTTTGGCAACTGCTTTTCAAAAAGCCGCCCTATGCTTTCTATGTCTTCTTCTGCGATGGCGATTTTGAGTTTATTGAGCCACTCTTGCAAGCTCGTCCTTTTGGCTTTCTTCGGCGTTACTTTGACTTTCTTTTCTCAAATCCAAAACATTTGCCTTTTGGTTTAAATCAGGGTGAATTTCACGCCACGCTTCAAGCAAGCAGCGCACGACATTGATGACTTCATCGACTTTGGCTTCATCGTTGCGTAAATTCGCCTGCGATAAAAGCTTGATTTCATAAAGATAAAGCCCATTAAGGTAGTAAGCCACATCGCCGCCGCGCTCATAATCAAGGCTGTTTATCAGCTCGATGAAAATCGCCGTAGCCCGCTTGCAGTAGTAAAGGCGTTGCTCTATGTCGTCTTTTTTGATAAAGACTTTCATACGAGAGCAAAAGCGCAAAAGCCCTTCATAAAGCATTTCGATGAGTCTTTGCGGAGACTCGATACCTACTTGATTTTGCGAGTAGGCGTTGTAAATTTCAGTGTTTGCTTGCACGCTTGCCCCTTATTTGTTGTTTTGGTTGTTCGCCGCGTTTATCATATTTGTTATCGCGGTGCCTTGATTTTTTATGCTGGCGATAATCGCATCATATTGCACCCACTTGCTAAACATAGCTTCATAGTAGGTGTCTATGCGGGTTTGCTCTTTGGTTTTTTCATCACCTAACGCTTTGGCGTCTGCTTTAAGTTTATCACTATAAAGCGTCAAAGTGCCTTTTTTCGTATCCACAGTGCTTACTTTCGTGTAGCTTTGCAGTGTGCTTTTGAGCTGTGAAAACACGCCCGTGCCTGTTTTGGTTTCTGGGTTTATCTTTTGCGCTTCAAGTCCAAATTTAGCCAAAAAGTCTTTATCGCCTGAAATTTCAAAGTCTGAGCCATCATCGCTTTTAAATTTAAGCGCGTAGCCTTTCTTTTGCACGCCGTTTTCAGTGAGCGTGAATTCTTGCATAGAAACTTTTAGCCCATTTATACTAAAACTATTTATGTGGTCAAGCAGCTTTTGCGCTATATCTTGTGCTTTGCGAGCTTTAAAATCATCATTTGTTTCGCCCGTGTTTTGCGTAAGCGTGCTTTCTAGCTTAAAGTCGCTTTTGCCATCGGCTGTCTTTGTCAAATCATAACTCACATCGCCAAAGGTGATTTTAAAATCCTTGCCTTTAAATTCAAGCCCGTTTGCAAAATCTGCGCCGTCAAAAGTCTGCGCCTTGCCGATGACATTAACTTCCTCAAAGCCACTTGTGCCTGAGAAAAAGCTCTCCGCAAAGTCTGGGTCCTCAGCAAATTTTTTCTCAAATTTCGCGCTGTCAAATTTCAAAAGCGCAAGCTGGCTTGAATTTGATTTTGAAGTATCATTTAAAGATAGCCCAAAGTCCAGCACCGAAACAAGCACATTTGTTTTGGTTTTGTTGCCCTTGTCATCGGTTGTCGTGCCTTCCACAGACTGCGAAGTGAAAAGTATTTTGTTGATGCTTGAACGCAAATTTTTGATTTCAATGACATCGGCTAAATCCCCTGAAACCTTTGTTTCGCTGTCATAAGCGGTTACATCGTTAAGGTAATTTACCAGCTCGTTATACTTCTCAACAAGCTCTTCCATAGTGCTTGTAAGCCCCTCGCTGTCTTGCTTTATGTCGAAATTTATCTCGCCCGCTTTGAGTAAATTTAGCGTCAAACCCGCGCCTATGTCCTTTATCTCATTTGTCGAGCGATACATTTTCACGCCATCAAGTGTAAATTCAGCATCTTGCGCCTTTTTAAGATGAGCTGTGCCTTTTGCATCATCAAGCGAATAGCTTTTTGAAATGCCTATTTTTAGGGTTTGTTCTAAAAAGTTAGTTGTGTCGGTATTGCTTGTGTAGTTGCCCGAGCTGTCTTTCACGCCGTCAAAAATTTTGATTTTTGTCGAGCTGCTTGCCTTGTCGCCTGCGATAAAGTTAAAGGTAAAGTTACCCGAGCCGTCTTTCACGGCACTGAGTTTGATTTTGTTTCCTGTTGCAGTGTCAATCTGTGTTTGCAAATCTGCATAAGTATCTTTCGCATTTGCAGTGATTTCAAATTTCTCTTCCCCTGCCCAAAGCGTGAATTTAATGTCTCTGTCTAATTTTTCCGTGTTTAAGTCCTTTACACTGCTCGCTTTTGTGCCGCCACTAAACGCAAAGCCTTTCATATCAGCTTCGGCGATACCGCTTTTTTTGAGCGTCCAGCCTAAATTTGAAAGTATCGCTGTGGCATTTGTGTCTTCGTTATAAACGCCCGTTTGAGAGTCTTTCGTGCCAGCAAAAAAACTTATGGCATTATCAGCTCCCGTTTCTTTGCTCGAAAGGGTAAAGCGATATGGCGTGCCTTTTTCGCCTGTGGAGACGATTTTAGCGATGACTTTGCCATCAGTGGCTGAATTTATCTTCTCCGCCAAATCCGCATAAGTGGTGTTTGCCTCGACTTTTATGGTGTATTCTTTGCCATTTTGCATTATGGTAAAACTTGCAGGGTTTTGCCCTGTGGTTAAAACTCTGTCCGTGTCTTTGGTGATACCGCCGCTTTGAAAGACATCTTTTTGGGCGATTTTCTCAACCTTTACGCTTAAATTTTGCACGCTCACGCCGTTGCTTGCTGTGAGTGTCGCCGCTGCGCTGTCGCCTGTTACGCTTGGAGTTACCTTTCTTTTGCCAAAGGCTGTGGAGTCGCCTAGCGAGCTAACCGCACTTTGAAAGGCAGCAAGCTTTGTGGTAAGCTCTGTGAGCGCCTTTTGCTTTGTGGTGTTTGTCTCTATCTTTGTCTCATAAGGCTTTACTCTTGCGCTTATGTCGGCGTTTTTGAGCTTTTCTAGTGTTTCTTGGTTTAAAACCTCTGAGCCAAGTCCTAAACTCGATAATGTTCCCGTTGCCATTTTCAACTCTCCTTATCAAATAATAACCCTACGGCGTTGCGAAAATACCCCGCTAACGCCCTAGCCTCTTCACTTGGAAACTCCCTAATGAGTTTGCCTGTGTTTTTTTCAAGCACGCGCAAATACAGCCTGTCTATCTCATCGCTGAAATCAAAGGCTATGTTGGTGTTGAGTAAGTCCATTTGCTCGTTAAGCTCGCTCGCAAGCTCTTTGAGCTGCTGCGTGCCTTGCTCTTGCTGCTCCTCACTGAGCTTTTCTGCATTTTGCACTAGGCTTTCGCCCACGCCTTTGGACCTTTGCGCCCTTTTGTCTGCTGCTAAAACAGCACCATCCGTTTTGCTTAAATTTGCCTTGACACTCGACACTATGGTCGTTTCAATCGCATCTAACATCTATTTTCTCCCTTCCTGTGAGAACTCAAATCCAAACGATAAATCGACAACAAGCATAAAAATTTTATACCCTTGTATAAATTTTTACTCACTTTTTTGTTTTGCTTTAAATTTTTTAGCCATATTTTAAAATTTCTAAATTCTACTTTTAAATTCTAAACTCTTTTTCTAAATTTTTAAACTTTTTTGAATTCTTTTGCTAAATTTATAAATTTTTTGAACCCTTTTTCTAAATTTTAAACTCCATTTGTAAATTTTTAGACTCTTTTTTCTAACTTTCTAAACTTTTTTAAATTCTATTTTTAAAAATTTTAAACTCTATTTGACTTATCTTGTTGGACTTTGCTATTTTTGTTATACTTTACTATTTCTCGTCATATTTTATTATTTCTTGTCATACTGAGCGAAGCGAAGTATCCACAAATTCAAAGCATATTTTAAATTTCTTTGGATTTTTCGCTACGCTCAAAATGATAAGAATTTTGGGATTTTCCCTTTCTAGTAAAAACTCAAAAAGACAAAACAAGCCATCATTGTGAGCCTTGTGGATACAAGGCGTGGCAATCCATAATTTTAATCTCATCTTTGCTTGTGGATTGTCGCGCCATTTTTGCAAACGGCTTGCACTGACAGACAAAACCCCACGCCTTAAATTTGCAAAGTTTGCAATGACGATAGATAAAACAAATTCCTTAAAATTTTTTTGCAAGACGGCGTAGATTGTAGGTGTGAAATGAAAGAGTGCAAGCTTGTTTTCGCGTGGTATCCACAAATTTAAGGCTTGTTAAAATTTCATTTTGCGCTAATCAAAAACTCAGCTTGAATTTAACCGCGCTTTTGTTGCCGTTCATTAACTTTTGTGTCGTATAATGACCTTTCGCGTTTTTAGGGACTTTAAAACGCTTTCTGTCGAATATGGAAATTCAAATATCATTTTTAAGTGCTTTTTCGTGCTTTGCTTTGCCGTTTAAACGGCTTGCGATGACGAGTAAAAGCCGTTTGTTTTTCGCAATGAGAGACAAATTTAGGCTTTTTGAAAAAGTGTTGTTGTGTTGGGCAAATAACAAGGTGCTGTCATAGTGATGAATTTTTGTCATATTGACTTGTTGGACTGAACGCCCATTTTGTCATACTGAACTTTGCGTAGCAAAGTGAAGTATCCATAAATTTAAGGTGCGCCTTGAATTTCTTTGGATTTTTCGCTAACGCTCAAAATGACAAGGGTTTTGGATTTTTCGTTTTTTAACGAAAGCTCAAAATGACAAGGGTTTTGGGATTTTCGTTTTTTAACGAAAGCTCAAAATGACAATGCGGATTTGTTGCGGTTTGCGCCTTGCGAGTTGCTTGGTGGCTACGCTTGAATGTGAGTTGATTTGAATTTAATGCGGGGTTTAAGCCTTGCAGGAAGGATAAAAGATGAGAGCAAAATTTAAGGTTTTATCAGGCGAAAGGCTTTGTGAAAAGGCTTTTGGGGTAAATTTGGGCGAGTTTGACAGCTCAAAAAATGCGTTTGCGTGTGAATTTAACGGCTTGAAAAATGCGCTTACAAGCAAAGTTAAAAACTTAAAAAGTGCGTTTGCGTGTGAATTTGACAGCCAAAAAAACGCAGTTGCAAGTCAAAAAGGGGCGTTGATGAGTGCATTTAAAACACATTTAAGCGAGCTTAAAAGGGCGTTTGCAAGCCACAAAGGCATATTTTTAGGCAAGTGCCAAAAAGGCGAGTTTGAAAGCAAGCGTGTAAAAAAAAAACTTTGGCGTAGGAATTTCTCTCTCTCTCTCTCTCTCGTTAGTGCTAGCACCCTGTGCGCTGAGCGCGCTTGAAATAGAAGCTACAAATGGAAACAACTGGATTTGGGTGGGCGATTATGACGCTGATAATACAAAAACTCAAAACAAAGCCACAAAAGCCGATGACCCAACAGATGGTAAGGTAACCCTTACAAATGGCAAATTTTACAACACGCCTGTGGGCAGCACTATTGACAAGGTTACGGTAACAGGCACGGACGCAGCAACTCGTGGCAATCTCAACATAAACAAAGATATAACGATAGGCACTTTGACACTTGATAAATACGCTACTGTGTCTTATCAAGGGCGTTGGGGGACGAGTGGTTGCCCTAATGGACAATGTGGCACTTACTCCATAAATACACTCATCATCAAAGGCGAAACAAATGGTGGTGGCACGAGTGGCGATATAAGCTTGGGTAATATCAGTGCTAAAAACACAGCAGTAACGGGCAAAGCAAAGATAAAAGTGGGTGTAGGCGGAAAAACAACGCAAGGCACAAAAGTAAGTCTTGGCGAAGTGAGCGTCAAAGATGGCGAATTATCACTTGAAAAAGATAACAAAAGCGATTTTAATCCTTTTAATCTCACCTTGCAAGAAAATGGAAAAATAAACACAACAGATACCACTACAAAAGGCATTATCGAAAAGAAACTCCAAACACTCACGCTAGAAGCAAGCGATGGGACAAGTTATGATTTAAATGGCTTGACATTTGGACCACAAACCACGATACAAGTTGCCACGATAGCTACTAGCGATGCGGATTATTTTGCTAACAAAGACAAAGCAATTACAACTAAAATCACAAGCACAACAGCCCCACAAAGATATAAATCAGAAAGAAGGGTTATTGATAACGGCATTTCTAAACACAGCGGCGATGAAATAACCATAACCGCAAAAGACACGACAGCCACAAACACTTACATAGCAAACACTACAATGACAAACTACAAGGTAGGTTTGTCTGACTCTCTCCAAGCCGTGCTTGATGCGGGCTTTTTAGCGCGTCAAATTCTCATCGCTGACACGATGGCGATAAATTCCAAGATGATGAACTACAAAAACTCGCAGTTTGCCACGCTTTATCGCAGCAACACACGCGGGGACGCCCTAGCGATGCGCGGCGATGAGAGAGTGGGCGATGTGTGGGTGGATTATGATTATAGCAACTTAAAAGATTTGGGCGAGAGCAATGGCAACTCGCTTGACATAAAGAGCAGTGCGGTGCAAGTGGGCGGTGGCGTGGTGAATTCAGGCTCGACAAAGGCGGCTTTTTTCGTGCGCTACACAAGCGCAAACGCCAAAAGCACGCAGATACAAAACACCTACAAGGCAAGTGCTATCAACGCTGGGCTTTTCGTGGCGCAAAGTTTGTGGGCAAATGGGTATTTGCGCGGGCATTTTAGCTTTCACAACATAGGCGTGAAAAGCGACTACACCTTGCAAAACACGCGAACAGGGGACACAAGCGGGAGCTTTAAAAACGGCTTTAACTACCTTACCACAGGCATAGGCGTGGAGCAAGAAGCGAATTTCACGCCTGCCTTGTGGGCGAATTTAGCCTTTGATTTTAATCATCTCGTGGCTTTGGGTAAGGCGAATAACTTTGTTTTGGACGATGAAGAGGAAGTGCCAAGTGCTGGGGCGGACTCGCTCACTATGGCGACATTTGGGGCGACTTTTGGGGGCAAGCTCAGCTACAATGTCATACTTTACGCAAGGGCGCAAATAGGGTTTGCGCTGGCGAATTATTTAGATGAGATTGACGAAAAGAAATTAAGTGGTGCTGGTGGCGGTGCTGGTGCGCTGCCTAATACATTTAGCGAGCCGATAGAACACTATAATTTTAACGGCGTTGTGGGCGACTTTGGGCTGGGGCTTGCGTGGCAAGCGAGCAGGAAACTGCAAGTGAGCCTTGAAGGCACAAATCTCATCTACGGCGGCGTTTCATCGTCTTTTAACACAAAACTTGGAGTAGATTTTAGGTTTTGAGTTTTTGGGGGTTTGCTTTTGCTAGGCTTTTGCTGAATTTTAAAGTTAAATTAAATAGCTTTTGATAGGCTTTTGCTGAATTTGGGCTTTTGCGGGTTTTGCTGGCGTGCTGGATTTTTTTGCGAGCTTTGTAAAACTTGCTGAATTTTATGGCTAGGTTTGCGGACTTTTGCAAGTATACTGAATTTAGACTTTTAATAGGTTTCGTGGATTGAATTTTTTGTGAGCCTTGCGAAATTTGCTGAATTTGGGGCTTTGTGGCTTGCTGTTGCTGGTGCGCTGAATTTTTTGTGAGTTTTGTAAAACTTGCTGAATTTTATGACTAGGTTTGCGGACTTTTACAAGTGTGCTGAATTTTGGGCTTTTGTAGTTGCAAATAGCTCGTAATGACAGCAGCTTTGTCATTTTGAGCGGAGTGCGTTAGCACAAAGCGAAAAATCCACGCCTTAAATATGTAAATTTACACCTTAAATTTATGGATACTTCGCTGCGCTCAGTATGACAATGCAAAATAAATACTCTGTTAAGCTCAGTATGACAAAGTGAAGGGGGTTTTGGATACTTCGCCAAAGGCTCAGTATGACAATTTTACAAGTATGACAAGGATTTTGTCATACTGAGTGTGTGAAACGAGCGACCCAACGGATTGCAAGGCGTAGCCGCAAGCATTTGTCATTTTGAGCCTTTATAAAAGGCGAAAAATCCATAAATTCCGTTTTCAGCACTCCGTTATCCGTATTCTGTTTGTAAAGGACAAAAATGGCGTTAAAACAGCTTTCAAAGCAGCTTGTGCTTTACTTTG
>OIZA01000619.1_pt1 | contig 16567 bp, 19 predicted proteins | sample 1588381 | NCBI WGS metagenome assembly OIZA01 (sample SAMN03283277) | human gut metagenome | biome: human-associated habitat; material: feces | host: Homo sapiens | place: Peru | collected 2012 | reverse complement strand
TCGGAATACTCATAGGTTTGGCAATCGAGAGAGGTGTAAGACTTGAAATATTGTCCTAAATGCAATAAAAAATATCCTTCAGCGTCAGCACAATTTTGTAACGCTTGTGGTTCAGTTTTGTTAGATGAGAATATCAGCGAAAATAATGAAGCAAAAATAACATGCCCTTCTTGTGGGAAGCAAGTTCAAGCAGACCAAATGTATTGCTCTTTTTGTGGTAATAGTCTTAGTTCAACTAACAAAGATTCAAATGAAAACAAGAGTAAAGATAATAATCGAAAAATAACTTTAATTGTTATCATTGTAGCGGTAATTGCAATTATGGTCGCTATTGGGTTACGGGTATATACCACATACTTTAGAGATAATTCATCTCAGAAAAACCATATTGAAACAACTCAGGAATTTCAAGGTGATGAGCAGCAAAACAAAGATTCCTCGGTAAATGATATTCAGAACGCGGAAGGATTTCATGCTTTGAAAACTCGTCTGACTGATGATGCTGACCTTTTGAGCGATGAGGAAGCAAATGCAATTTTGTCTAATTTGAACTCAGTAAGCGAAGAACTACAGCTTGATGTAATAATCGTTACCACAAATACGCTATCTGGAAAAACTTCGATGGCTTATGCTGATGATTTTTATGACAACAATGAGTTTGGCTATGGAGACAGTAATGATGGTATACTATTACTTGTTTCAAAGGAGAATCGAGATTGGCATATAACCACAACGGGTATTGCTATAGATATAATCGATGGCAGTAATCTTAAGAAAATAGAAGATAGTTTTTTACCTGATTTATCGGATGGTAACTACTATTCTTCGTTTGTGTCATTTATTAATTCAACAAAAGCGATAGTTGAAAAAAAACGCTCACATTAACACCAGCCAGCAAGTATACAGTCTCCCTGTTATAATAGACGCAAAAACTCTAAATGGTGTTGAACTTAGTTCATCTAATGTTTCATCAGAGCGATCCTTTGAAGCATACAAAGCGGTAGATGGGGATGAAGATACATGCCGGTGCGTTAATACCAAAGAAATAGGAGGGGCTGGCGCAAAAATCTGTATTACTTTAGAATCGATGTCGCAGATCTCTGGATTTAGGTTAGTAAACGGAAATCAGTAATGGACAAACAATGTCATTTATGGCAGATTATAACTCTGGTAACCCTAATGGTTACCAGGATATAGCGCTTTCATCGCCAATTGAGACGGAGTATATTATCCTTACAGTTAATTCGGCTTGCGTCGGTGATCCGTATAATACAAATGTGTGTTTAACTGAATTCGATGTGTACTAATATATGAAAAAAACATATTTTGTATTTATTGCACTTTACGTTATAGGTCTAATCTGTGTCGTATCTGTTTTTTTACTTACAGAACAGTTGACAAAATCCAAGACTCGCTACCAGTAGATGAAAGCAGGGTAACAGAAGCTCATGCTTCAGGAGCCAATCCGATTACTGATGAATCTGAATATTCGTCAAAAATAACAAAAGAAAGAATGTCCGGTGATTTAGTTACTCGATTGGATGCTATCTGTAATGAATATGGTGCAACGGGTGTTCAGGTCGCTGTTTTCTTGCCGGATAAATTTTATACCTACAATTATGGAATGGCTGACAAGGACGCAGGGACGTATGTTAATGATAATACCAAATTTCGTGTTGCTTCTTTATCAAAATTGGTAACGGATATGGTATTCCTATGTATGGCGGAAGATGGATTCGTGTCTGAAGAGGAGAATATTGAAAATTATCTCGGTTATATGGTTAGGAATCCGAATTACCCACAGATAATAATAACACCGGAAATGTTGATGACGCATACTTCATCGATTATAGACTCAGAGCAATTTCTTCAATCAAGACTGAACGACTCATCAATACCGATCAAGCAATTGTTAGAATCATCTGCAACTTTTTCTCGATATTCTCCGGGTTGCGATTACTGTTACTCGAACTTTGGTGTTGCGCTTATTGGAGCAATTTGTGAGAAAGCTTCAGGAGAGGGATTTCAATCCTTGGCAGATCGATATATTTTGGATAGGCTTAATATTGATGCTGCGTATATTGCATCTGCGATTGAAGATATAAATAATATCGGAGTTTTATACGGTAATGGTGGGCGTAGCAAGGAGGCTCAACTATGTGAAAAGTTTTCTTCGGAGCTTGGACAAACACATCATCTTGTGCAAGGAAACTTGACAATATCTGCGCATGATTATGCTAAAATACTGCGTTTGCTGATTAATGATGGCGTAGATGAGAATGGACAAAGAATCTTATCCTCGAATTCAGTTGAGGCTATATTGAAATCCCATTTTCGAAATGGAGATGAATCAATAGGATATGGTTTAAGAACGCAGTATAATTTTGAGCTCAGAACTGTACAGAGTGTGCATAGCGGTAGTAATTTCGGTATGTATTCATCATTTATGCTTTTTCCCGAGTCGAATAGCGGAGTCGTGGTATTGACATCTGGTGCAGACGGACACATAAATAATAAATATGATCTCTATCAAGTGTGTTATGATATATCGAAAATAATCTACGGTGATATATTGGACTGTGCGATATTAGGCTCAAAAATAGAATAGCAAAATATGCCAATAAATTGAAGGAACAAGAACATCATTAAATGTGATGAAAAGGAGTGCGAGATTTGAAATATTGTCCGAAATGTAATAAAGAATATGAATCTGACGCGGCGCAATTCTGTAATATTTGTGGTACAGCATTGGTTGATAAAAGCAACGGTGCTAATAACAATATCGGCAACGGGATGTGCCCATCGTGTGGTAAACATGTTCCAGCGGATCAGTGCTATTGTTCATTTTGTGGAGCAGATTTGAAGGCGAATAAAAAAGAAAATGAAGCTGATAATAATAAAAAAGACAGCAATAGCAAGACCATCCTTATCGTCATTATAGTCGCGGTTGTTGCTGTTATAGTTGCAATCGGAATCAGAGTGTATACTATGTATTTCAAAAAAGATTTAGAAAAAGATTTAGATCCAACTCAAAGTGTTGTTGAACAACAAACCTCTGAAATGGACAATAATCAGGTCGATATAGATGTAGAGACTGATATCGACAACTCGACAAATACACATTTCGATTCCACAACGGATGTAGTAACTTCAACACCGCCTAGTACAACAATTGATGAAATGCAGGCTATGGATATTCCTCCTGAACTTCAAAAATATGCAAATGGATTGATGTATGAAGGACGTACATACCGAATTACCTTGCAGGAAGATGATTGGTATATTAACTATCGTTCAGAACCTGTATATATAGACATAAAAGCATCAAATAGCAACGTTGTGGGGAAAATACAATCCGGTACCGAAATATATGTTGAGTATATTTATGATGAGACATGGGCTGTGTTTTTCAAGGACGGAAGATATGTTTTCTCATCCCTGTATGGTTCAAACGATCCAACGCATAACAAACTTATGGAACCCAACAATGGGTAAAAATACGGTGTAATAAAAAATAATACTCCTGGACATGCGGGGTTGGTCTTGAGGTCAGAGCCATCTTATTATTCCGATAAGATAACCGTTCTTGACGAGGGGACGAGTATAATAATAGTTTCAAATTCCAAATCTAATGGATATATTTATGTCCGAACCGCAAATGGAATATATGAGGGATGGATTTTAGAAGAATATTTATCGACTAATTAAGAGTAAAAAAATTGTTGAACTTTAATCATGACATAGTATCATTATGTTTCAAAAGCAGGTGAATAAATGCAGGATATAAAAGATAAGTTAGCAGAGTTTGTGTCACAATTAACAGATGAAGAAATTGAAGAGCAATTGGAAAACATTTTTCAATGGGCACAGATTTATCAAAATATGCTTGAAAAAGAACAGAAAACAAGGTCTCACATGGAATATTCAAGTGGCTTTGTTTCTGCTGAACCGGATGTCTTAGAGGACTATTAGGAAACAGGATCACGAACCGGGATGAAACCTGACGTGGATTACTATTATGCTCAAGCCATTTAGGAAAAATTGAGTAGGATGTCTGAGAATGATATCCAATCATCCCTTGATAGACTTAAGGGAATAGAGGTCTCCCACCTTACTGATGAAGAAAAAGAACTTCTGAAATTTGAGATAGACGCATGTGAATTGTATTTGCATGATATTAGACACGATGCAGAGGAAAATCAGCTGTGTCCGCAATGTGGCAATCTACTGCCTTTAAATGCAAGATTTTGCACAAAATGTGGGACGAAAATTACAAATGAGGAGGAGTATTGAAAATGCCTAAACCGATGCTGAATACACAAAATCAAGAGAAAACAACCATTGACACAGGAAATTTGAGTGCAACGAAACAAGAAAATGGCAGAATGAAGAACGGAAACTTAATGGATAAAATGAAATTGGATCGTCTGCTTAGAAACAGGAGGTCTGAAAAATATATAAAGGCGATGCGTGAATTAGATGCGGGGGGGCATGTAAATAACCAAGATCAGGTAAATAAGATAATAGATACGATCAAAAACGAGTTGCCTGAAGTGGAGATATCAGATGTTCTTCTCGGTATAGTGTCAATTTGCTATTTAGGCAAACCATATGAGGTACATACACTCGATATTTCAGGGAGAATCATACAGCACTACAAGGCCGGTCAGCCATTACCTGGAGAGCTTGAAAAAGCGCGATCTATTGCTCTACATGGTGGATATGAGTTCATCGAAGTCTACGCAAGTTGTTGTAGGTGTGTTAGTTCCTCAGGCGCCGTTTCAGTAGTTGAGGGTTAAAACCTTGAAAAAAATAAAAAACACAATGTATCGAACGGATATTATAAGATATTCGTATAATATTCAATAGATGCATAAAGGACGGGAATAACAAGATGCGCGAACTTCAATCTGGTCAAAAATTAAAACTAAATGTTAAAGATAAACAGACAGCTTTTACTGTAATCGATCATCTTGGCTCCGGCGGCAGTTGTGTTGCGTATAAAGTTACATATGAAGAAGCTGACGGGATAAAGCACAGTGGAATCTTAAAAGAATACTGTCCGGCATATTTGGAGCAGTACGGTGAAGTAAGAAATGAAGACGGCAATTTAATGATACCGTCTGAACTTGCTACGCATTTTTCAGCAGAGCTTGAAAAGTTCAAAAGCGTATATGTTTCAATAAACGATTATCTTTTGAATCATCCGGAGGCTGCTAACTTCCATCCGGTTCAGTTGGGTATTTTTGAGGGAAATAACACATTGTATACTCTTGCCTCTTGTGACTACGGCGAGAGCTATAATAAAATCCATGATAAAGATTTGAAGTCTGTATTGAGTTTAATGCTTGCCGTCACAAAGGGCGTTGAGCAGTACCATAATGCAGGCTTTCTTCATCTTGATATCAAACCGGAGAACATATTTATTCTTGATGATGTCACGGAGCTTGTTAAGCTGTTTGATTATGACAGTCTGACTGCAATAGATGATATCAAAGCAAGAAAGATTACATCCGTACCATGTCCCGGTGTGTATTATGTTCCGGAGCTTAATCAAAGAAATCTTCGCTCCATTGGCATATCGACAGATATTTTTGAAATAGGCGCAATGTTGTTTTTGCGTCTTTTCAGTCGAGCTCCAGGGCCGGAGGATATTTCATATGACTCTGTTTATGATTTTTCAGCGTCAAGGCTTCTAAAGGGAGTGTCTCCTAAAGCGCTGTTTGAACTTGATGAGCTTTTTAAGCATACGATTCAGACAGCTTCAGGCAGAAGATATAAAAGTACTGTCGAACTGAAAAATCAGCTTGAAAAGATACTTTCTCTTGTGAATTCAAAGCAGCCTTATCTGCTGAACATGCCGAAATGGCAGCCTTCAGCCGGGTATGTGGGCAGAGAGATGGAGATTGAAGAACTTCATCGCCGCCTACAAACAGACGGATACGTGTTTGTGAAAGGCATAGGAGGTCTCGGAAAATCAGAGCTTGCAAAAATATACGCCGAGCAATATTCGGACACTTATCATACCGTCGTTTTCGGGAAGTACACAGACGGCTTGGCCGGTTTTATCGCCAATCTTCCCTTCAATGGGATCAATGTTGATGAGTATACGGATTTTGATAAGCTGGTAAAGGATAAAAATCAGGCCTTGCATGGTTGTGATAGTCGTACCCTCATAATCGTAGATAACTTTAACGTAACATATGATCAAGATCTTCGTGATTTCCTGCCTGCGTCCGCAGACGGGTTTAAGGTCATTTTTACGACCCGCTGTGCGCAGGCTGCAGAGTATTATGAGAGCAAAACCTTTGATCTGCCGAAACTTTCGGAAGAAAATTGTTCAAATTTGCTCTTCTCACGTTCAGGACTTAGTATGAATGATGAGAATGCCGAACAAGCTGCAGAGCTTATCAATAAGATAGACAGGAACACCTTAGTTCTGATCCTTTTGGCTGCGGCTATCAAAAAGACACATATGTCGCTTAATGAAGTCATATCTAAGCTTGATGAACAGGAACTTGATGCTATTCGTCCGGAACTTTTCCACGAATATGATTACGACACAGCAGATAACCAGGTGTATAATCAGCTCATCTCTCATCTGTATGCGGTATTCAGCATCAGCGCACTTGATGTTGATGAGATCGAAACATTGAAGGCTATGACTTTGGTTGACGCAACCGGTATTCCGATTTCGGAGTTGATTGAATTTTGCAAATCACCTGCTGTTACAGATAAAACGGTTCGTTCTCTTGCAAATCAAAGCTGGCTTTTTGTTGAAGATGATGAGTTTGTTTCAATGCATCCGACGGTATCAGATCTGATTGCGAACAATCAAAAGATAGAGAAAAAGCAGAGTTATAATAACCTTGCTGAAATGCTGGAGGATTACTGTAACCCGGATTATATCAGTCACTTTTCCGTTGTGCTGAACCGTCTTTCGGCGGCGATTCAGCTGGATCGTAGATATAAGACCGAAGAGCCTATGAAACGCATTCCGATGAAGGCAAAGGTCGGCAGACTGTATGCGAATATATACAGACCTGTTGAAGCTCGTAAGTATTTGACCGATTCCGAAAAAATGACAGTCGGTACAAAATATGAGTTTTTCCTGCCTTATTTGTACAGCTTTTTCGGCGAATTGGAAAAGGACTTCGGTACGATAACGAAAGCGATAGAATACTATGAGAAGTCTATAAGCTATGCGAAGAAGCCGCTCATCAGGTATTATGAAATAGCTGCCGAGTCAATGATCGACATCGGCGATTGCTATGCTGATAACAGACAATACAACAAGGCGTATGACCAGCTTAGAGATGCGCTTAAATTCAGTCGTCTGCATAGATATTCCGACAAAATAGCTGCTGCTGCGCATAGTCTGATCAATGTTTGCCACGAACTCAATCTTCCTGATAAGGAAAGAAAATACAGACAGATATTTGAAAGGTATAAAGTCGGCACGGAATATGATACGGTAGGTTATGCCGAGGTTGAAGATTTGTATTTCGGAGAAAACAGTATACCGGAAGTCATGCAAAAATACTTGGCATTTCTAGCGAAGAAAAAAGAAGAATATGGAGAAGACGCTCCTATTTATAAAGATATTGCTCAGGGCAAATGGGTAACTTTTGTCGTTTCAGGTGACAAGGAAACAGCTGTGCGTGTTGCCAATGAAGATTTAGCATTTGCTGAACAGACTTACGGCATGGTATCAATGGAAGTAGCTGACAGGCTGTCCCTCATCGCATCGGTTTTTCCTTCGCTTGATGAATTTGAGTATGCTGAAAATGCAGCCCAGAGGGCAATGTCTATTTGTGAAAAACTTCACGAACAGACAAGTTATACATATTTCAGTACAAAGCTCACTCTTGCGGAATTGTATATTGCTCTGGGTAAATCCGGAAAGGCAAGAGACATAGTGGAAACGGTTGATGTTACGGCGTTTCAGGGCAGTGAAATGCTTTCCGAATTTATCGGTTCTGCCGGTGTTACATATTGCGAGCTCAGTATGGCTGAAAGGATAGAACCTTTGTGTATCGAGTTTCTGAAGCGAACCGGTACTGATATGAAAGGAAAAATGTGGTCTAACATCATTCTGTGCATGGTAAATGAACAACGCGGTGATCTCGATTCGGCTGAGCAGCATAGTAAACAGGCAATCAAACTGATTGAACAGAGTAATGATGAATTCATAAAGAAGCAGCTATCTCCCATAATCTACAGGGCTAAGGCAAGAGTTTTTTGGCGTAGAGGCTTACTCGGCGAAGCAATTTCAACAATTCATAGATTGATGAGTATGTATTCTGAGGAAGGAAAGCGTTCAGAGCTGGTATTCGGCGGAATATTTACAGAACTCGGATTGTATTATTGCGCCAACGGCAACAAAGTCGAAGGTGCGAATGCTTTTGCAGAAGCGGAAGCCATATTCAACGCACATGCAATGCCGGAAGAAGCATATATTACGTTATATAACAATATCGCATATTCTCTGATACAGGTTTCTGATTTTGCCGGTAGCAAGGTGTATCTTGATAAGCTTGTCAAGATTAGACCGGTGGTTATAACACCGAAAACTTTTTCGGATGCAATTTCCTGTGGCAACATAGCGTGGACGGAGTTTGGCTTGTCGAATGTTGACTATGCCGTTAAACTGTCGGAGAGAGCTGTCGCCTGCTTTGAGAAAATCGGATCGGAGAATACAAACGAATATTTGACTGTTGCCGCTAACCTTGTGATGATATATGACAGTCAGGGAATGGTTAAGCAAACATTAAAAATTTCAAAAAAACTGTTGGATTTGATGAGTAACAATTCGAACTTGTTCAAGGCGAACATCCACGTTTTGGTTACATCTAGATATGTTTACGCTTTAATAATGAGCGACAGGGCAAAAGAGGCGTATCGATATGCGAAAGGTCTGATCGATTATTATTCTTCTGTCTTTGACGGTGATACATTGCAATATTCCGATGCGCTTTTGGATGTGGGGCTTGCATTTGCGTCTGCTCGATATGAGGATTGTACGGAATTTTATAAGCTGGTTCAGGATATGTTGGAGAAAGAAGGACTGACCGACAGCCTGCCATATGCGAAGCTTATGAATCTTGTCGGGGCATATCTTGGTAATTTCCATGAGAAATGGGACGGCGCGTTAAGTTATTTTGTTAAAGCAAAGGACATTATGGAATCAATCAGTAAGGAAGAAGATGCGCTTTACAAACAGGTACTTGAGAATATAGAATACGCCAATTCTGAGGAACAGAAAGAATTCGACAAGTTAATTGCCAATTTGGCTGATGTCATTAATAACAGTGGAGATGATTCAAATGAATAATATTGAGAATAGCTTTTCAGCGACCAATTACACTGAGCAGATTGTTGCCTATATGAGCGACCTTGAAAACAGGATCTATGACATTGAGGATCATGTCAGCTCATTAGACGAAAATGTAACTGCTATCATATCGTATCTTAACAGCGTTCATTCGACTTTACCTTTTGGAATGGCAATAAGACGCCATCTTTGTGGCAGGTTCGGCAAGAAAACAGATAAAGGATATGACTTCGTCTTACAGGACGGCAGTAAGGTTTCAACCTCGGACTTTCTGCGCCCGGATTATGATATGCGGTCCGATGATATAAAAGAATATACATCGGTTTTCTGGGATGTTTATCAAAGGTTCAATCCCGAAGTTGCGATCCCCAAATTTACCGTTGTCGAGGCAAGGCGCCTCCTGCGTTCGGAGTCGAATTGCAGAAGAGATAAGATGTTTGACATAAGCTTTGCCCTTCATGTAAATCCTGCAGAGATGAATAAGTTTCTCACGGATGTGCTCGCATTACAGACCTATAATATGCGTAATCCTAAGGAGATCATAGCTTATTTCTGCCATGCGCACGAGGAATACAATTCCTACGCAGAGTATCTGAGACTTGTAACCATATATGAGAGCAAGAGAAAAACATCTGTTGCAAATGACAAGAAAAATAGTTCCTATACCTTATACGCGACAACGCAGGTGAGAGAAAAAATAAGCACCGAGAGCGAGCTGTTTGATTTCTTGGAAAAAAATCAGGCGGATTTTGAGGGAGCCTCACAGACAGCGTACAAGGAGTTCCGCACCATGTACGATAAAATATGCGAAAAGGTAACGTATAGAAGACCGACTAATGATGATTATTTAAGTGATGCGACTTTTTCAAACGCCAATGAGAGAACGGCGTTCATCGAGAGAGTAAATCGCTCTGTGGCGTGGAAGAAGATCGACAATTCACCGGCTCTCGCAAAAAAACTCGGCGTACCGTTTGTTGGAAATCCGGAGCAGCTTGCATATGCAATGATATCGTTTATCCCGAGAGCGACGTTTGAGAGACAACAGGGCGGAAGAACAATCATATCTACGGATTTTATCTCGATCTCAAACGGTGAAGCAGGGCAGAATAGCAGAAGGGTGCAGACCACAACTCTGCCTAAGGATATCACGATGAATTTACTTATGCGCGACCGTCTGGATGATCTGCTTGTGCAGCTTAAGCCGGTGGAGCGTAAGGATTTAGTCTTTATGAAATACTTTCGGTTCTCTCTTTACCTGCAGGAAAAAGGAGAATATACATATGCGGACTATCTTGTTTTTGTTGACGAATGCAATGATATGCTGGTTCGCTGCGGTATGTCAAGACTCTATGCAGCAAACAGGTTTGAGAATTTGATTATGCTGTCTTTGCTTGCCGAAAGCCCGTTTGAGATGTTCGAGGATATCATAGAGAATTCTTTCATCAATGAGCCTGCGCCGGAGGAGGCAGACGAGACATAAACCATTTTCACAGCATTCGCTTCATCTTAGGTATATTTTATGTATGTGAGGTGAAGAACGATATGAAAGAAAATGTTTTTATTGATACAAAGTCCGTCTCGTTTGCCGATAGGGAATCGTTTAATAATACGATTCTGCTACTTACGATGGTCAAAAGCAAGTATTATTATATAATCGGTTTTTCAAGGACGGACGGAATCATAACTGTTGGATTTGACTTTGAAACTAAAACTGAGGGAAAGATCACACGAGAGCTGATGATCGACTTCTATTCGTCTGGGACAGAAATCATTTTGCATAGTGACGTATTGAATTTTCCTGATGGGTTAATACAATCGAAGTATGCGGAAATTCAGGACAAAAGTTTAAGCATTAAAGATTGTATGCTATGTTATGATGCTGCGATTTCTAAAGACAATATTTTTCCGTTAACGGTTAAAGAGATGAATGCGGCTTTATTAGAGGCGAGACAAAAAATGGGAAAAATTATAATTCAATAATTGGAGAATTGTTATATGGGGTTATTTAAGAGCTTTAGGACAACAATTAGCAATGTCGCACAAATAATACTTGTAGTTTTGTTGTTGCCTGCAGTGGCGATAATTATCGGGTCGGTATCAGGAGCAAATACAGCAGGCAACATCTCTGGGCTTTTGAGTTCCTTAGTCGGGAACATCCCACTGTGCGATATATGGGTGGATATTTTATATCAGTACCAAGGCGAACTGGCAGTCGAGGATGTACTGTCATCGACACTGTTGGTCATTCTGAAGGCATTGCCGGAGGCATTAATTAGTGCGTTATGTGTTTATGCTGCTGTACAAGTATCTGAGAAGCTGAAATCGCGTGGACTACCCATTTTTGCGACATTCATCGGGATAGCTATAGCTTCGATAATAACAAGCTTGACCGGATTGAGTGGAAGTATGACTACAGAGATAATTATTGATTTCGTGGTAGTTATTATTATGTTTATTGGGTTGAGATTCATGCTAAAGAGTATATTCAGAAAAATGAACGTATTCTCTTTAAAAAAGATTTTGCTGTTTTTCATTGACGGGCTTTTTGCAGTTATTACAACTGCATATATAAGCGGATTGATTATGGCAGCTTCCGGGGTATATTCTTCTACCGGGGAAGCCATAAGGAGAACTATGATTCTGACGGGAATTGAAATCATTACTGCTGTCGGAGTAGTAGTTATTAACTTTTTTGCGGATAAGGATGAAACTGCATTTTAGGCGGCACAAAATATTTTAAGCTACAGGAGAATACACCATGTTACAAAAATATAATTTTTGTAACAATAAGGATTTTGTCTATTTTGATGATGAGTGAACGGTTAAAGAACTGCTCTATTATGTCTTGAGCCGTTTGGAATGCAAATAACATAGATATGCGAAAAATATGATCATTAAAGCAGAAATATACACTGATATTTTTCTTCATTACCACCCTGCACCACCCGAAGGAGGCGGTATTCTTGGAATGAAGGATGGAGTTGTCTGTGCATATATTCATGATGATTCCGATCCGGAAACAGAAAGAGCAGTTTATGTACCGAATACAGCGTTTCTAAATGATTGTATTCAAAAATGGGCGGATGCCGGGATAGAATTTTGCGGGGTTGTCCACAGCCACCCTGCTGGGCAGGATACGCTTTCGTCTGGGGATTTGGATTACATCAAGGCACTATATGAGGTGAACTCCGGACTTGAAAAAACTTTTTCCCCATTAGTTATAGACGGGTGTGATATGATTGTTTACGAAGTCAAGAGAAACGGTGATAGAATCATAGTTTTGCCTGATTCTCTTGAAGTGGTAGATTAACTCGATGAGTTGTATTTGATCTTATTATGGATGGGAGGTGAACGAAATGTCGGAAGAAAAGAAAGTCTGTAAGCTCCCCGAAGGCAAGCTCTGCGGTCACAATTGTGCAGATGGTTGTATTTACTGGGATCCGTACAGACGCGACAGCAACGGTAGGCAGTATTGCAATTGGTACAGTACATACTATTATCCCAGAGAACGTCAGGGGTGTCTGTCTTACAAGGGATAATCAAAAACTTCAATGTCTCAGCTGCGAAGGCTGAGACATTGATTTGTGAGCAACAATAAGTATTAGGATACTGACATATGAATCATTTGCAACGTTTCAGAAAAGCACAATAAAGGGATTATCAAACTGCTCTGATTGAAATAAAAGCGGGCAAAAAGCGTACTCATTGGATTTGGTATATATTTCCCAAACTGAAGAGATTAGGGCTAAGCTACAACAGTAAATGTTATGGTATAACCGGAATTGAAGAAGCAAGAGCTTTTTGGCAGATGAATACCTGGGCGAGCATCTGCGCGAGATCGGCGAAGCCCTTTTGAATCTCGATGAAACTGATCCTTTGAAAATTCTCGGTTCTCCGGATGATAAGAAGGTGCGATCTTGTATGATATTGTTTAAGTATGCCGACGGTACAACAGACTGTAAATTTGACAAAGTTTTGAAAAAGTTTTATAGTGGGAAAGAAGATAAGAAGTCCTTAATGTTGCTGAATATGAAAGAAAAACAGGTTAAATGATTATGATGAATAATGAGATGAATTTGAGTGAAGTTCCGATTTATACTGTGAAAGATATCAATGCATATTGGGAAAGACTCTACCGCAACGCTGAATACATGCTTGGAAATCTAAGAGGTAAACATGAGTATGGAACTTCTCAGTTATGTTCTGAAAAAGGAATTCAAAGAAGCTGCAGCTATTATGCGAAGAAATTAGTGCGAAAAAACGGCGCTAATGTTTACAAAGCCGGAGCAATTTGCCGTTTAGTGGGATTATGTTTCCCTAAATTCGGTTCCTATGGATTTGAAGCTGTGCTTCGATACTTTGATGATCTGGGATTGTATTTTATACCGGAAAACATCAAAATACATTCTATTGAGTGGAATCTTAATAAATCCGGCGGAGTCGTCACTCCGGAACTTCACAAGGCGCTTCAGGATTATTTTAACGACAATGTAAATGATGAAGAGGTTAAGATAGCTCGCGCTTGTCAAAAAAAGATTGCCCAAAGCCGTGAACTTATGAAGCAGGGCGTTCGTGTCGGTGATGCAATCGATCAGATCATGAAACCTTTTATAGATGAATACACATCCGAGCAGCCCTATTATATTTTTTATGAAAGAACAGCAGATCTGCCGGATGCTGTGAAAGAAAGCGTATACAAGGATTTGCAAGAATGGATTGATTATGATGGCAAAGATCAAGTGGACGTGATTGTCAGTGAATATATAGTATAAATAGGAGGACCGATATATGTTCGGAGCAATATGCGGAGATACATTGGGCAGCACATACGAGTGGTATAACGTCAAATACTGTCCGACAGCGGAGGAATTATTAACCAGACCGTCGAGATTTACAGATGACTTTGTTATGACCTGTGCTGTCGCGGACGGGCTTAAAAATGCGCTTTCCGAAATCGGCGCAGTGACGGTGACCGATGACAGCTTTAATGAAATGATAAAGCGCGAAATTACCAAATCATTGGTTACTTTCGGCCGCAAATACCCCAATGCGGGATACGGCGATTCTTTTTATAACTGGCTGTTATCGGAAGTTCATGAACCATATAACAGCTGGGGTAACGGCGCTGCTATGAGAGTATCATATGCCGGATGGATTGCAAGAACCTTAGATGAAGCAGAGCGTTTCGGTGAGCTTTCAGCAGCGGTGACACACAATTATCTCGAAGGGATAAAAGCGGCAAAGGTTATCGCGGGAAGTATTTTTATCTTGAAGATAGGCGGTAAAAAAGCGGACGTCACCGAATATGTCAAGATGTATTATGATATCAACTTTACTCTTGATGATATCAGGGCTGATTACAGATTTGACGTCAGTTGTCAGGGCTCCGTCCCGCAGGCAATTGTAGCTTTTATCGAAGGTGAAAATTATGTTGACGTCGTCTCAAGGGCAATTTCCATCGGTGGAGACAGCGATACAATAGCGGCGATTGCCGGAAGTCTTGCAGAGGTGATCTATCCGATTCCGGAGGATATCCTGACCTTTGTCAAAAGCAAGCTTGACGCGTTCCTGCTCAATTCAATTACCGAAGCAGCCGCGTTTGTATCAAAACGAGGAGGCTATATGGTTTGACATATGCAATCTCCGATGTCCATGGTTATCCTTTTGCAAAAGTTATGGATCTATTACAAAAGGTCGGATTCGGGAAGAACGATTTCCTTTTCGTGCTTGGTGACGTGATTGACCGTGGCGGTGATGGAATTAAGATGCTTCAATGGATGATGGCACAGCCAAATGTTGAACTTGTTTTGGGTAATCACGAAGCAATGTTGTTGTCCTGTGACTTCGTTTTTGAAGAAATAGATGATCATTTTCTTACGAGTTTGAATTCTGAGAAATTGTCGCTACTCAGCACATGGCAGCTTAACGGCGCAACTCCTACGATCAAAGAACTGACCGCTCTGTCAACATCTGAGAGAACGGATTTGCTGGAATATCTGCGAGATGTTCCTCTTTACGATTCCATTACAGTCAATGGTCAGGATTTTCTGCTTACTCACAGCGGCTTGGGTCATTTTGATGAGCATAAAAAAATGCGAAACTATGCGCCGGATGACTTATTGTGGAATCGCCCAAAATTGGACACAAAATATTTCAATGACCTTACCGTAATTTTCGGGCATACTCCCACATTGAAATTTGGAGAACAATATAAAGGAAAAATATTGAAAACCGATACCTGGATTGATATTGACACGGGAACGGCATGTGGATATCCACCTGCGCTGCTGTGCTTTGATACAATGAGGGAAATTTATTTGTAATTTATACGGTGAGTATTAGCCATATAATAAAAACGTGACAATAAAATAGGAGAAAAAACTTATGAAAGCTTGCAAGTTGGTTCACATTCACAGCGGAAACAAGGTTGAGGTACATAATGGAAATTTTCTGCTTGTCGAGGAGTTTCCTGAAACAGACGACATCATACAACAGTATCTGGCGGAAGGCTATGAAGTGAAGCAAATTATTCCTGATGTTACACCGGCAATTCAGGAAGAAGGGGCTTTTACATTCTACAAGGGCGGTATAGTCGTTTATTTCGAAAAGGAAGAAGCAGAGAACAAGTAAAAGCCAATATCCCTGTCGTTGCGCGCTTTATGCGGGCAACGATTTTTTGTTGTCCGAAAATGAAAACCACATCATAATGGAACGACATTATAAGATAAAAATATAAACAACAAACAAGGAGGACGAAAAATGAAACTGTATGCAGGTAAGAAATATCTTCGGTCAACAAAGGATTTGCAAAAAGCGCTTGTGTGTGCATCGTCTTCTCTGTATGAGAGAATTCGGTCATATGAAGCCCAAAACATATCATTTGAAAATATCTACAATGACGATAAGGTGAAATATGATAAACACGGTCGGTTTTATACATACAAGGCGCATAAGCAAAATATGCAGATCCGTATGCTTTATACCTATATTGTCATTGATGGTATGGCTGTCATTATTATTGCAGATTTTGCCGTCAAAAAAAAGAATAATAAGGAATATATCAAGTCGTTCGATTCCGTGAATACAATAGATCCAATGACAATATATCATGCTTCAACCTGCGTCTACAGCAGTTAAAAATGAAAGTTACATCAGTTGCTCAATTGTGAAGTATGATAGGTACATCAACAGGAAAGGAGAACGGCTATGAGCAGATCAAGATGAGTATTCCGC
>OIZA01000618.1_pt1 | contig 16593 bp, 14 predicted proteins | sample 1588381 | NCBI WGS metagenome assembly OIZA01 (sample SAMN03283277) | human gut metagenome | biome: human-associated habitat; material: feces | host: Homo sapiens | place: Peru | collected 2012 | reverse complement strand
ACACGGCAAGCACGCAAAATTTGCCCCAAAGCATAGCCTTTTAGCTATGCCTTATTTTACTCAAATCTTTCCATAATTTTAAACAAAAGCCCACAAAGACCTGCAAAAAGGCAAAAAAATAATACAAGATATAAAAAAGACAAAGATGGTGTTGAAGTCCATAACATATTTATCCTCCGTAATTTCTTTTTGTTTGCTCAATTCTTTCTATTTCTGTAAGAATTGTGGCACAAACATAGTCTTTGAAATTTCTAATCAACAACATTACAGCAATCCTACGAAAAAAAGTAGATTAAAGAGCATACCGCACAAAAAATTTGCGGTATAAAAGAGCCTATGATGAAAAGCCATATTGATTTATAGCCTGTGATTGTGTAGCAACGCAAAATAAACATAAAACCTACTCTAACACAAGCTAAAATCATAAATGCGGCAACAAAAGAAAAAAGAGAAGCTATGACTATCATCAGTATATCATCGTTATAGAGGATAGTAGCCCCTTTATAAGCGCATATCGCCAAGAATACCATATTTAAAAAGACTAACCATTCATACACTTTCCCTAGCCTTTTTTCATTTTTTGCTCTAAAATTTGTGATAGGATTTGTTATTTCATATACTTGTGCCCAAATTTCAAGTGATTTTAGCGCACTAGATATATAATTTGATAGTATTTTAAATCATTGTCTAACGCCTTTTGTTTCATTGATAAAATCCTTTGTATTTTTTGTAATTATCATAGCAAAAAGTAAAACTCAACGCAAAGAGTCAAACAACTTTAATAAAAACAACATAAATATAGCATTGATTGCTAAAAAGAATGTCATTATAAAAAAACATTTTTGCTTCAAATTTAAGCATTTTTCACCTTTTTTACAAATTTCTTTGCAAGTATGGCAAAAATTAGCTTTACAGAAGCTTAAATACAAAAATCGTGAAAAACGCTACGCTAAATCTCATTCTCTAAAATATAAGTGAATTATGATTGTTTTTAGGCTTTTTATATAATGGCGGTGAAATTTGTTTAAGGATTATGAGATGGACTTTGTATGCACTAATAGGCGTATTATTTGCTATAAGTGTTTTGATAGCGGTGCTTGATAAAAAAATATCTCACGGGATATTCTTTTTTCTTGCTTTTATTATTTTGGCTATACCTTTTTTGGTAATAGGGACTATTGTAGAATCGGTGCTGTTTTAAAGTGCTATAATGTCTTTTTATCCTTTTTTCAGCCTTTTGGAGTATCGTTCAAGGCTTTTTCAGTCTTTAAGCAAAGTTTAAGTTTGGGTTAAGCAAAATGGCATAGGACTTTGTCATACTGACTTGTCTTGTCATACTGAGCGTAGCGAAGTATCCATAAATTTAAAGTGTGTTTTAAATTTCTTTGGATTTTTCGCTTTGTGCTAACGCACTCCGCTCAAAATGACAAAACCCTTGTCATACTGAGCGTAGCGAAGTATCCATACAAAAAACGGAGAACGGATTGCTGAATTTATGGATTTTTCGCTAACGCTCAAAATGACAAAATCCGCCGTCATTGCGAGCAAACAAGCAATAGTTTTGCGAGTGTAACAATCCACGAATTTATCCGCACTTTGCAGCTGTAAGGCTTTGGCTTTAAAAACCATTTTATCGCCTTTGTTTGTGGTTTGTTGCAAGTTTGCGTAAGTGCAAATTCTTGCAAGGCAAAGTAAGTGCGCAAATCAGCACTAAAAAAGCGCGGAGAAATCACCCAACTCAAAGAGTGATTTTACAGGCTTTCTAAAAGCATTAAAGCGTTTTGTGCTTCTATTTTGCCAGCGTTTAAATTTGCGTTTTTTAAATCCGTGCGTTTTGAATTTGTGCCCTTTAAATTTGTGCTTTTTAGGGCAAAATCCTTTGAATTTGTGCTTAAATTTGCGCCACGCAAACTTGTGTTTTTTGAATTTGCACTTTGTGAGTTTGCTTTTTTTGAATTCACGCCTTGCGAATTTTCGTTTTTTGAGTTTGTGCTTTGTAAATCCGCACTCTTTTTGCTGTCCTTTGCGCCCAGCTCCACGCTTTTGACATAAAAATCCACATAAGGCAGGTAAAATTCGCTCGCAAAGCCCTTTTTCACAAGGCTTTCATCGCTTTTTATCAAAAGCAAATCATTACCAGCAGGCAAAATGTCTTTCACAACGCCAAGCAAAAGCCCATTTTCAAAGACTTCAAGCCCGATAATGTCAAAGTAAAAAAACTCATCATCACCAAGCTTACAGCTTGCACGGCTTTTTTCCACGCTTTGAAAAAGCTCTAAATTCACAAGCGTTTTAGCGCTTTCTAGACTCTCAAAGCCCTCAAAAAGCACGCTTTGGGCGTTGCGAGCCTTGATTTTAAGCACACGCGAATTTTTGTCAAAAAAGCTCGCCCCGCACTCAAACTGCTCGGGGAAATCGCTGAGATTGTGAAGTCTCACAAAGCCCTGCACACCAACGGTGCGCCCAAGTTTTGCCACAAGCACCAAAGCTTCATTCAAGGCTTTTGACGCTCACGCGATAGTTCGTTTGGTCCTTGCTCTTGCACGCGCCGATGACGGTTTTGATGGCGTTTATCATCTTGCCGTTTTTGCCGATGAGCTTGCCCGTGTCGATTTTGTCAGCATAAATGATAATCTCAGCGAAGTTTTCGCCCAGCTCCACGCGCTCGGTTTTGATTTTGTCAGGGTAATCCGCGATGAGCGCGGCGTATTCTCTTAAAAAATCTTCGACCATTTTACTTGCTTGTGATAGAAGCGACTTTTTCGCTGAGTTTCGCCCCAACGCCTTTCCAGTAGGCTAGACGCTCGGTGTCGAATTTGATGACTTCTGGCTCGCTCATAGGGTTATAATAACCTATGCTTTCTATCCACGAGCCGTCTCTGCGCTTGCGGCTGTCCGTAACAACGATACGGTAAAAGGGCTTTTTCTTGCGCCCCATTCTTGTGAGTCTGATGACTGTCATACTTGCTCCTTGCTTTAAAATTCAGTTCTAAGCACCAAAATGCTTATAAATGAAATTTAAATTCAAAATTTTACTTAAATTTAGTGTTAAAAATTCAGCTTTTTGCTCTTTTTTGCGCTCAAATTTTTTCATCATTTTTAAATTTTTTTCCATTTTTACCTGCCAAAACCCTGTCTTGCCCCGCTCATCATCGACATTAAATTTTCCATTCCGCCCTTGCCTGAAAAGCGTTTAGCTAGCTTTGCCGCGTTTTCAAACTGCTTGAAAAAGCGATTCACTTGAATTTGCGATAGCCCCGCACCTTGCGCTATGCGTGCCTTGCGGGAGTTGTTAAGCAGGCTTGGGCTTTGCCTTTCTTTTGGTGTCATCGATGAAATCATCGCTTTGATATGCACGATTTCTTTGGAGTTGTCCAAATCCAAATCCTTAACTTGATTTGCAAGATTGCTCATACCGGGTATCATACCAAGCACGGACTTCATCGAGCCGAGCTTTTTCACGCTTTCTATTTGCGCTAAAAAATCATCAAAGTTAAACTCGCCTTTTTTGATTTTCGCACTCATTTTTTTGACTTCTTTTTCATCGATGACGGCGGCGGTTTTTTCGGCTAAACTCGCCAAATCGCCTTGCCCCATAATGCGCGAAACGATGCGTTCGGGGATAAACACCTCCAAATCAGCCGCCTTTTCGCCCACGCCGATAAAACGAAGCGGCACGCCAAGCTGCCTTGCTATGCCAAGTGCCACGCCGCCTTTGGTGTCAGCGTCAAATTTACTCAAAATCACGCCCGTTAAATTCAAGCGTTCATCAAAGCTAGCTGCCGTTTTTACGCCATCTTGCCCGCTCATCGCATCGGCGACATAAAAAATCTCATTTGGTTGCAAGCTCTCTTTAATGCCCGCTAATTCGCTCATCAAGGCTTCATCTATGGCTAAACGCCCCGCTGTATCGACAAGCAAAACCTCATAAAGCTCACTCTTTGCTTTTTCAAGGGCATTTTCGGCGACTTTTAAAGGATTTGTCTCGCCCTCCATAAAAAAGACTTCAAGCTCATTTGCCGCGCAAAGCTGTTTGAGCTGCTCCACAGCCGCAAGGCGTTGCAAATCGCAAGCTGCGATTAAAACCTTTTTTTGCCTTAGTTTAAGGTAGTTTGCAAGTTTAACCGTGCTTGTGGTTTTGCCACCGCCCTGCAAACCGCACATTAGCACGATTGTGGGCGGTTTGGGCGCGAAAACAAAGCCTTGATTCTTGCCTTGTGCGGTTAAAATCGCCTCTAAATTTGACTTTACGGCGTTTAAAAAGTGTTTTTGCCCTATGCCTGCGCTTTTTACTTCGTTTTCAATCGCTGTAAGCAAGTCTTTTACGACTTTGTGATGCACATCAGCCTTTAAAAGTGCCTTTTTGAGCGTATCTAGCGCGTTTTTAAGAGCCCTCTCATCATCAACAAATCGCAGTTTATTGACTGCTGATTTGAATGAATCGCCGATTATTTCAAACACTCTTGCAACCTTTCTTCATAAATTTAAACCCTTATTTTACACAAAACTTGCTTTAAATGCCTTTAAATTTGCAAATTTTTTATCTCAAAACCAAATTCGTTAAAACTTTCGTCCAAATCCGCCTTAAAATCATAGTCAAAAATCCTTAACCTAAAACTATGCAAAAACATTCTTTTGGACGCAATTTTAGCGTATTTTTCATCGCCTATGATGCCCTGCTTGATGAAAGCGCAATGCACTCTTATTTGGTGCGTGCGCCCTGTGCTTATCTTAGCTTTTACGAGCGTTTTTTTGCCACTTACGAGCAAAGGTGTGAGCGTGGTTTGCGCGCTTTTGCCCTCTTTGCTTACCTTGCTAAACGCCCCTTGCTTGCTTTTTATGGTTAAAATAGGCTCATTTATGGTAACTTCGTCCGCTAAAACTCCGCTAATTATGGCTAAATAGCTCTTATACACTCTTTGTTTTTTAAATTCCTCTATGCACTTTAAGCGAAAATTTTCGTCCTTATAAAGCAAGATAAGCCCGCTGGTTTCTTTGTCTAAGCGGTTTAAAAGTTTAGCGTTAAATTCTTTTTCTAAATCCTCGCTTTTTTTGCCAAAGGGCTTGTTTGCGGCGATGATTTGAGCGTCTTCAAAAATGAGCGTGGATTTTTGGGGCTTTTTGACGATAAAATGTGAATTTTCGTTCATCAAAGCACGGGCAATAGCCACTTTTTGCGCTCCACAAAAAACTAAACCACTATCTATCAGCTCTTTGGCGGCATTGTGCGAAATGTTTTCTTGTTTAGCTAGGATTTTGTAGGCTTTATCCTGCATTTAAACCCCTTTCAATGCTCTGTAAAATGGGGCTTAAATCCACGCTGTTTTTTAGGCTTGTGGCTTCTTTGTGTGAGCGAACAAGGGCGTTAAATTCGCTCAAATCCTCGCAAAAGCGCACTCCACAGACATTTGCAAAAAGGGCTTTTTGGTTGTGTATGAAAGCCCCTGAAATGATGGGCTTGTTAAAATGCGCGATTTCTACGGGGTTGTGTCCGCCTATGCCTTCGATAAATGAGCCGCAAAGCACGGCTATGTCGCAAATAGCGTAAAAATTCACAAGCTCGCCAAGCGTGTCAAGCACCAAAATATCAGCACTCAACTCGCGCTCTAAATTTAAATCCTCTAAATTCAGCTCGCTAAAACGCGCGAATTTAAGCGCATTTGCCCTTGCATACTCGCTTGCAAGCTCGCAAACTTCGCTAAATCTTTCTGGGTGTCGTGGCGCGATGATGAGTTTTTGCCCTTTTGGCAAACTAAAATTTGACAAAAGCAAGTTTTCTTCGCCATCGTGCGTGCTAGCAAAGATGATAAGCCTTGAATTTGGCTTTTTGTAAGCCTTATTTGCGCTTATGTTGCCGCTTACTTTTATGTTTCCTACAACGCTTATATTTTTTGCGCCCAAAATTTCAAGTCTTGCTTTATCAGCTTCGCTTTGAGCGTAGATTTCATCGACATAAGAAAAAATTTTTTTGTATAAAAAGGCGAATTTTTGGTATTTTGAAAAGGAGCGTTCTGAAATGCGTGCGTTGATGAGCAGGGTTTTCGCGCCCTTAAATTTAGCGACATAAAAGAGCATAAGCCACAGCTCAGCCTCAAAGACGACAAGCACCTTGCAAGGCGTGAGCCAAAAGGGCATAAAGTTTTCAAAGGCTAGGAAATTCACGCTTTTGCAGAGCTTTTGCGCCGCTTCGTAGCCTGTTTGCGTGATGACGCTTATACGGCTGTTGAATTTCGCTACCAAAGGCTCTATCGCTCGCACTTCGCCAAAAGAACAAGCGTGAAAATGCACGCTCGCCTTTGCTTGGCACAAATTTTTGTAGAGAAAAAACCGCGCTTTAAAACTTTGAGCGTGCTTTTTGCTCGTAAAAGAGAGTATGAAAAGGGGCAGTGCGCAAAGCGCCCACAAAAGCCACGACAAAGCGAAATAAAAGGCTATCAAAGCTCTTGTGTGCTTTCTTTTTTAGCACTTTTTTCGGCGTTTTTGCCCGCTGTTTCAGGCTCTTTGTATAAAATGCGCCCACAATGCGGGCAGGTAACGATTTCTTCGCTTTTTAAAATCGCAAGATAGGTTTTATCGTAAATTTTCATAAAACAACCATAGCAGGCTTGTTTGCGCACAGGCACGACAGCGGTGTTTTTCGCCCACTTGCGTATCTTTTGGTAAAAGCTCAAAATCTTTTGATTCATCTGTGCTGTGAGCTTGCTTTTGCGCTCATCAACCAAGCCTCGTTCCTTTTCAAGCTCGGCTACTTTGGCGTTTATCTCCACGCTAAGCGTTTCAAGGCTACTTTCTTCCTTGCTCTTTTGCTCGCTACACTCTTTTTTAAAGTCCTCTTTGCTCGCTAAAATCTTATCCAAACGCACTATCTCGTCATTTGCCGCATCAAGCTGTTCTTTGGCGATGTCTTCTTCGATTTTAAGGGCGTTTGCCTCCCTTTCGGTTTTCACGCTCGCTACTTTTTTGGCGATTTCGGCGATTTTAGCTGAAAACTCGCTTATGTGAGTGTTTGCGCCTACTTGTTGGGCTTGAAGCTCTTTGATTTCGTTTTCATACTCGTCTAACTGCTCGCTAAGCTTTGCTATCTTGTGCTTTGCGTCTTTTAAAGGCTTTGAGATAGCTTGAATTTTAGGCTCAAAGCTGTCGATTTCTTGGTCGATTTGCGACAGAGCGACAAGTTGTTCTAGGTATTTGTTCATCGGTTTTCCTTTTAAAGATACTCAAATGGATTTTTCAAAACGCATATTATAGCTTGTAATGGCAAATTTTGCAAGTGTTTTGACAAAGATTTTGCAAAACAGCTTTCACTTTCGTAATGTCCTATGTCGATGAGCGATAAACCACTTTCAAGTGCGGATAGTGCTTGATGATACTTAAAATCTCCGCTTAAAAAGCACTCCACTGCTTTGTTTTGCGGTGAATTTTGGCTCAAAGAGCCGCTTGAAAGGACTTTTTCTATCAAATCCCCGCCGCTACCCGTGCAAATAGCAAGCCTTTGAATGCGCTCTTTGCCCGCAAATGTGGCTTTAAGGATATTTACGCTCAGTTTGTTTTTAAGGTGCGCTACAAGCTCGCTAAATTTCATATCAATATCCGCATAAATGATGAACTCATCTTTGCTTGCTATGTTAAAGCCTAAAATTTGCTCGGTAAAATAAGCGTTTAAATGGCTTAAATCATAGTTTGTATGTAGGCAAATCAGACTTTGATTTTTGCAAATCATCGTTTTTATAAGGTTTTTGGGGTAGTTTTGGCTCGCTAAATCGCGCAAAGGCTTGAAAATCAACGGGTGATGAGTGATAAAAAGCGCGTTTTCATCAGCATTTGCGACTAACTCGCTGTCTATGTCAAGGCTCAGGTAAATTTTTTGAATTTCATTATTTAAATCCCCCAGCAAAAGCCCGCTGTTGTCCCAGCTTGATTGCATTTCAAAAGGACTGAGCTTGTCTAAAAATTCATAAATTTCAGCTAGTTTCATCGCCACACTTTTTTGGCTTGAATTTAAAAATTCAAGCCATTATTTTACATATAGTTGAGCAAGCTCAGCTGTGAAAGCGTGGTGCTAGCTTTGAGCGCGGCTTGGTAGGTGAGTTGCTGCTGCATTAGCTGGCTATACACTTCTGGCAAATCCGCGCCGATGACTTCATTTTGCGTGCTTTTGACATTGACTTTAAGCGTCATCACCTTTTTTTTGGTGTCGCTCATCGCCTTTTGGTCTGCGCCGATTATCGTGCGTTGCTTGATGATATGCTCGTTTAAGTGGTCTAGCCGCTCCAAAGCCCCTTGCATACCTGTGTTTCTGGGGTATGCGCTTGTGGAGTCAGCGCGCACATAGCCATAACGCACGGCTTGTATCATCGTCTCTAAATCGTTGATTAAGTCATTGTGCGGTTCATCGATGATAAGGGCGTTGTTTGCGCTAAAAGATAGGGCTGAACCTGTGGTTGTTTGGGCGGTTGTGGTGAGTGGCGGGGCTGGAAAAACACCGCTTTGGCTGTCAGTAAGAGCTATTTTTATCTTTGTGCCAGCTGAAAGCCTGTCAGTTACGGTTATGCGCCCCTTATAGTCCATATCCACATTTACGCTTACCCTTGAAGTGGCAAAGGCTTCGCTGAGAGTTTTATAGTCATCTGCGGCGATTTGATTGTTGTTTGCTTGTATGCTCTGTGTGGGCTGTCTGTCGTCTGCAAAAAGCCCGATGATATCATTGAGCTGGCGGTAAGTGATTTCGTTTGTGGGCGTAACCACGCCTGAATTCAGCGTGGTTGGGTCGGTGTGCATTATGGGGAAAGTTACTGGATTGCCGCCTGCTTGTGGTGTGTAACTCACGGTCGAAGTGTTTAAATTTATGGTAACATCATAGGTATTGCCCGCACGAGAACTTACCTTTAAATTCAAAATCGTGTTAGCAAGGTCGCCTGTGGCTACTTCGCTAAGTTTTGTCGAGTCTGTGGCGTAAGCCCCGCCGTCTTTGAGCACTTGGGAGACATTGCCGATAACTTTGTTGTTTTTGGTTTCAAAATACACATTATCATAATCCGCCCCGTTTGCGTCATTACCTTCTGTATCAGTCATCTTGGAAAAGATAAAGTCGGTTTTATGCAAATTTAGTCTATATTGTGTGTTTCCTATCGTTACTTGCACGGGTTGATTGTTGAGATTAGTAATGTTGCCATTTTGCAAAACTCCCTGCAAAACGGCATTTGTCAAAGCTTCTCCACTCATCGGCGGATTTTGCTGTGCCATATCTTGGATAGCATTTTTTAGCTGGTCTCTTGTCTCAAACTGCGGTGTATAAGCCACAGCGTGAAAATCAAGCACGGTGTTGCCTTGCTTTAAATCAGTGATTTGAATTTGCCCGCTTTTGTTGATACTGACATCGACTACCTTTGAAGTCGTGGTGTTGCCATAGAGTGCGCCGATTTTTTCAAGCATACCTTGTATGGTGTCTGTGGGCTGGACTAAAACAGCACTTTTAAAGCTCGTGCCATCGGGCTTTACGCCTTGCACATAAAGGGCTGTGGGCGGAAAATTCATCGGTTGCGTGTCAAAATCTGTGTCCTTGTCAAGCTCTTCTTTCTTGGTGCTTACATAATCACGCCCGATGAGATAGCTTATTTTATCCTTGCCTTCAAGGTAGCGCGTTTTGTCTTTATTTTGCACCAAATCAAAGCGGTTATCAGTAAAGCTCACATTTGTGGTGATTTGCTTTTTGAAATCATTGTCAGCCTTGTAAAACAAATCATAGCCCGGTATGTTGTAGGCGTTTTTTACGCCGTCCCCTGTAACGATATTGAGCCTTTTGCCATCGCCGTAGTAGTTGCCGCTGTAATCAAAAGGCTTGGTGTTGGTAAGCGAGCCTGAGAACAAAAACTGCCCATTTACGCTAGTGTTGGCTAAATCCACGATTTGCTGGCGAATGGTTTCTAATTCTTTGGCGATGACTTCGCGTGAAGTGGGCGTTTGCGTGGCGTTTGCAGCCTCAGTTACCTTGACTTTAAATTGTGTAAGCAGTTTTTCCATTTCGCTCATCGTGGAGTCGGTGTTTTTCATCAGCTCATCGGCGAGTTTAGAAGCGTCTTCTATTTGCGAAAGTGTGGCGTATTCATAATTTAAGCGAGTATTAGTGATATACATACCCGCGCCCTCGTAGGAATTTTGGATTTGCAAGCCTGATGAGAGCTGATTATAGGACTTGTAAAGGTTTTTCATACCTGTTTGCACTTGGTTTATGGAGTTGTATGTGTTAAGTTTGTTTGTAATGCGCATTTTTTCTCCCTTTTTTGCGATTTATAAGCAAAGAGCGTTCCAAAATCGTGTTTTGCCGTGAATTTAACTCTTTTAGCTCGGCTTTTGTGCGCTTTTGCCAAAAACTTGCCTTTATATCGGCAAAAGGCTGTTAAGAATTTATGGTGGATTAAGAAAAATGTTAAATTTTATCATCATCGCAAGCTAAATTCACAGCACTTACCGCAAATTTACGCTTGCGATGATAAAAATGGCTTTTTAAAGCTGAAATTTGCGCCTTTTACGCAAAAACTTTTCGCCCTATCCACGAGAGAAACATTACGCTCAAAGCCACAAGGCACATTGCAAAGGCGAGCAAGCAGCACTCAGCCATATTACCAAATTGCGCGCTTGGCACGAGATACCAGCCATCAGCGTAAAGCTCCACGAGCCATTTTTGAAAGCCTTCAAGCACCAAATCGCTAGGCGGTGTAGAGTAGTCAAACCCGCAGTCGCCTGTGGGCGCGAAAAGGCTAGGAAACCACTTATCAAGCGGCAAACCAAAGTCAAAGCTAGGCACTGTCGAGCAGCCTTGCACGCCAAATATCGCATCTTCGCTGTGTGCGGCGTGATGAATGCCGTTTAGCTTCACGCTAAACATTACCCCGCGAACAGCCCCAAAAAAGGCTAGCGCATAAGCGATGAGCTTTAAAATGGTGTTTTGCGGCTTAATGAGCGCGATGATACCGCCCAAAGCCATCACCAAAAAGGCATAACGAATATACACGCACTGCTCGCAAGGGCGCATAAAGGCGTATTCTTGGAAAACAAAATGCGCCACAAACACAAGCGCCACGCACACAAAAACCATCAAAGCCCACAAAAATCGCTTGTCCTGCCAGCACGCAAGCGTATTTATGACGCGTAAAAGCAAGGATTGATTTGAATTCATTTTAGACATTTTTTACCTTTCATAAGGGCTGAATTTAGACAAAAATGAGCCTAAATTCAGCGAATTTTGCTATTTTTTCAGCAAAAATTTGATTTTAGCTTCCAAATCCTGCATTGAAGTGATGGCTTGGGTTTTGATGAGATACTTGCCATTGACGACAAAGGCAGGCACGCCTTGCACCTTTGCCACTTCGTAGCTTACTTCCCACGCTTTGAGTGTGTCTTGGACGGCTTTGTCGTTGAGCGCGGCTTCATAATCAGCCTTGCTGATACCTGTGGCGTTTAAGCCTGTTTGCAAAAAGCCCTCAGGGTCTTTGCCGTTGCCCCAGCGGTTTTTCTTAGCGTGATACTCTTCAAAGTAAGCGCTTTCAGCCTTGTGAAAGGCAGAGTTGCTGTCAAGGCTCGAAATTTTCGCCTTTGCGTCCTTTGCCATAGCCACTGCAAGCACTTGGCTTGCGATTTTACCATAATCGCCCTTTTGCTCTAAATGATAAGGCTTGAACGCCACGCTTTTTGGTAGAGCTTTGATGAGCGTGGGCGTGATTTTTGTGTATTTGTAGCAAAACGGACAAGCGTAGCTATACACTTCTATCACGGTGTTTTGGGCGTTAGGGATAGGATTTTGAAGCACTTCATAATCCACGCCTTGCGTAGGTTCTGCATTTGCAAGGCTGAAAGCCGCTGCAAGTGCGGTAAAAGCGCACAAAAATTTGCGCCAGAGTTTTGTTGAGGTTTGCATTGTCTGCTCCTTAAATGTGAAATTACAAAAAAATTATACACTAAATCAATAACAATTTCATAACACAAGCATAATTTTAATTCACATTTCAGCAAACAAGCATATAGCCCTCGCCCAAGACATTGACGATGAAGTCCTTGTTTTTAAGCATTTGCTTGACATATAAAATTTTTTAAATTTTTTATTTTTCTCACACAAAAAGGCTAAAAATTTAAAAAATTCACACCCAAAAGCTAAATTTTTTTAAAAAATTCAAAAATTTATAACAAATTATTATATAATGTAAGCCTAATCAAATCAAAAAAGGAGGTTCATTATGAACGAAAAATTCAGTTGTGGCGCAAGCCACCAAAGCAAAGGCAAATGCCTTGCTAAAATCGCTTCAAGCGTTGTGCTAGCGGGTGCTTTTGTCTTAGCCGCTCCGCAAATGGCATTTGCCGCAGGCGGAGCAAGCGGAGCAAAGGTAGTAAGCGTGCCAGCTATCGGCAAAATCGGCTCGATTATCGTAAATCCTTACGGCATAGCTCCGCTTACGGCGATTATCGAAAATGGCGGTTATGTGTTGCGAAACGCCAAAGTAACAGTGGCTGGTAAAAGTGGCGGCGTTACCATAAGCTATAAAGTCGCTGATTCTCAGCTTAAAACCCATCGAGGAATTCCTATTTTTGGGCTTTATGCAAACTACAAAAACCAAGTCAGCGTGGAGTATGATAGGATTTTTGGCGGCAAGGTCGAAAAAATCAAAGAAAAATACACCATTAACACCGCGCCCATTTACGGCGAAGTAACAGGCTCACAAGAAGGTGGCGTGTTTTTCAGCAAGATTGACGCGAAAAAGGTTGATTCTGCCTTTAAAAATAGGCTTTATTTCATCAACCATTTAGGTTCTCATCGACTTTCATCGCAAGCTGTGTGGAACAACCCAGGCGGAGGTGCGTTAGAATGGGATTTCACGCCACAAAATTTCATCATCGACACCAAAGGCGAAGTGCGCTGGTATTTGCTGCCCGATAAAATTTATGATAGAGATAGTATCTATAAATCAGGGGCGATGATGGGTTTTCGTCAAAACACTGACGGCGCGCTTTCGTGGGGCTTTGGGCAAAGATATGTCAAATACGACATTATGGGACGACAAATCTTTGACAGACGGCTTCCTGCTGGATATAACGACTACTCGCACTTTATGTTTCCAGCCACAGCGGGCAAGGCAAAGGGGCATTATTTCTTGCGCGTAGCAAGCAGCAACTACAAACGCCCTGATGGCAAAAATGTCCGCACCGTGCGCGATGTCATTTTAGAAGTCGATGAAAACGGCAACGCCGTTGATGAGTGGCGACTTTTTGAGATTTTAGACCCTTATCGCGAAAATGTTATTAAAGTGCTAGACCAAGGCGCTGTGTGCTTAAACATTGACGCCAGCCAAGCAGGGCATACTTTAAGCGATGAAGAGCTTGCTAAGCTTGATGAAAGCGATAAATTCGGCGACATAGCAGGCACGGGAGCTGGGCGCAACTGGGCGCATGTCAATAGCGTGTATTATGATAGCGAAGATGACTCTATCATCATCTCATCACGCCATCAAAGTGCTATGATAAAAATCGGACGCGATAAAAAAGTCAAGTGGATAGTAGGCGCGCACAAGGGTTGGAAAGATAAATTCAAAGGCGCACTCTTGCAACCTGTGGATAGCAAGGGCAACAAAATCAACTGCACCGATGAGCAAAGCAAATGCCCGGGCTACACTAACAAAAACGGCGGCTTTGACTGGACTTGGACTCAACACACTGCCTTTAAAATCGACAGCAAATCAAAGGGCGATATCCTTTACCTTTCAGCCTTTGACAACGGCGATTCTCGCGGTATGGAGCAACCAACTTTCCCCACAGATAAATACTCTCGTGCGGTTATTTATAAAATCGACCAAAAGAAAATGACTATCGAGCAAATTTGGGAGTATGGCAAAAACCGCGGCAATGCGTGGTATTCGCCCGTTACTTGCATTACCGAATTTATCCCCGAGACAAATTCAGTGATGGTGTATAGCGCGACTGCTGGAATGAGCTTTAACATAGCCACAGGACAGCCATCAGGTGCGCCAAAGCCTTTTATCAACGAATTTAAGTGGAATCCAAAGGCAAACGCGCCCGAAAAAGACCCAGCTGTGGAGATACAAATCTTTGACGCGATGGGCTATCAAGCCTTTCCTTTTGATTTAAAGAAGGCTTTTAGCAAGTAGTTTAAAAGGCTTTTTGAGCTTTTTATCACAATGGGCTTTGAAGGCAAAGCCCGTTTTTGTGCCTTAAATTTAGGCATTTGTGAATTTGCGTGAATTTTTTGCGTGATTTTCGCGTGAAATTTACACTCAATTTACCATTTCACCGCGTGCGAATGGCTTTTTATGATAAAGCCTTTCGCGCCGTGCATTAAATTTAGAAGGATACTTATGAAAAATCTACCCTTTCTTGCTCGCACTGCTTGTGCTAGCTTGCTTGTTTTTACCGCTGCAAACGCCGCACCAAACACCACGCCGCTAGCAGCTGCGTCTCAAATCCCGCCACACGCGAGTTTCAATCCGCCGCCCTTTGTGATGTTTCAAAAGGTTTTAACGACACGCCCAGAAAATCAGTTTGACGGCAGTAGCCTTATGCGCTCCAACGAACACAGCGTAGCGAACGAACTGCACAACGCAAACACTCCGCTACACTTTACCACAGGACTTTACGGCACGACAGGTTATGGTGCGTTGCTGGGGAAATTTCGCACGAGCGAGTTTTACGGCACGCTTGCTGGCTTTTACACTTATGCGGGCGATTACAAAGACGGAGGCGGATACAAAATCGGCGAACGCACCGACAACGCCTTTAAAAAAACCAACAACGCCTTTGGCTACAAACGCGTCAGCACGCAAGCTATGCTAGGCTGGACTCCAAACGCTGAGAACGATTTGCGCGCGACTTTTGTGTATGATAATCTACTTGATGACAAGCAACCCCATAGTGTGGGAATGGACATACTCCGCACAACTCGGTATTTTGGGCGTGCGGATTATCGCTTGGGACAGGCTGATGACTCAAACACACTTCGCGCGTGGGCGCAGTTCATCGACATTTCAAGGCGTGGGGACAATGATTCGTTGCGACAGGGTCCTGGGGCAACGCTTCGTATCGATAGGCAGTTTGTCAATGCTGGGTCAAAATACGACATTGATTTTGCTGAGGATTACCACAGCCAAACGAGTTTGACTTATGCTTCTGATGATAAAAATGTGAGAACTTTCAGCCCTGCGGGCGTGCAGACTGCGTGGGTAGTGCCTCGTGCGGTAGTGCGTGAGTTGCAAGTGGCGCAGACTTTTTCGTGGCAGTTTGCAACGGCTCACAAGCTGAATTTAGGCGCAGAATACGCTTATAATTGGAGCAAGGCGCGCGAAGCAGACGGAGTAACTGCCACAGGCACTCCGCGTGAGCTTTTTAACAGCTATTTTGGCAAATCGATGGCTGATAAAAATATCGAACACGGCGCAAGCGTGGCGACAAGGTATGAATTTGCGCCAACTTCGCGCCACAATTTAGCGGTGGATTTGCAAAGCATAGAAGTCATCGGCGATGTGGATCAACGATACGGCTCAACGGGAAATCCTTTTCTCAAAAAATCACGCCACAACCGCGCTAGGCTAGAATTTAGCCTAGGTAGCGAGAGTTTTGGCGGGTATTTGAAACCACGAGCTGTTGTTAGTGATGAGGAAAATTCAGCCGATGCTGGGGCGAGCGATGACTTTGGGTTGCGTGTGAGTGGTTCGTTTTTAGCCGATATGGCAAAGGACTTTTTTGTCAATGCCCCAAGAGATGGCAACTATGACAATACAATCACAGGAAATATAGTGTTTCGCAACGCCGATGTGCAGCTTTACATAGCAAGGCTGGGCTTGGAGGCGAATTTGTGGCGTGGGCTGGGCGTTCGCTTGAATGGCTGGTATAACTACGGCGAGGACACCACAAACAAACAACCGCTTTATCAAGTGCGCCCGCTTGAAGGGCAGTTTGCGCTGGATTATGAGGGCGCGGCTGGCTTTGGCAAGTGGAATGTGGGCGTAAGTTGCCGTGCTGCTGCGAAACAAACCCGCCGAAGCAAGTTTGCGCTGGATTCTGAAAAGGCTGGCTTTGCGGTGGCTGATTTATACGCTACAATCGCGTGGAACAAAACCCTTGCGCTTAAATTCGGCGTGGATAATGTTTTTGACAAAGAATACAGCGAATATATCAGCGCTTCTCACGTTGATGCCCTTACCACTCCAAACTATGTCAATGCTCCCGGGCGGACATTTTATGTAACTGTAAGCGGGAGTTTTTAGGAACTTTGCGTGAATTTTTGCAAGTTGTGGGCTGAATTTATCGACTAAACAAGCACTCTTGGGATAAAGGGCGAGAGTTTGGCTAGGATTTCATACTCTATGGTGTCAAAAAATTTCGCCCACACTCTTGCATTATCAAAAACACAAACGCGCTCGCCTAAATCCGCACAAGAAAAGCTGTCCATTGACATTCGCCCAAGCAAACAAGCCTTTTTGCCGTCCTTTGTGCGCTCATTTAACTCTAAATTTCCCTTGCCGTCATAGCGAAAAAGCCCGTCAGCATAGCCTAAATCATACACGGCGATTTGAATGTCCTTTGTAGCGGTGT
>OIZA01000614.1_pt1 | contig 16712 bp, 17 predicted proteins | sample 1588381 | NCBI WGS metagenome assembly OIZA01 (sample SAMN03283277) | human gut metagenome | biome: human-associated habitat; material: feces | host: Homo sapiens | place: Peru | collected 2012 | reverse complement strand
GCGGCATTCCGGTATCCTGTGAAGTAGATATCTATGGAGCACTCAGCGAGTTCATTGGAACCGTGATCAGCCAGGATGCAGTTACCCTGCTTGATATCAACAATTCTGTTCCGGCAGATCTTTACGAGCAGGATATCAGAGGTAAATTTGATTATACTTTAAAAGATACTTTCATGGGATTCCATTGTGGAAACACGCCGTCCAGCAAACTGGCATTCTGTGAGATGAAATATCAGCTTATCATGGCAAGAAGCTTGCCGCAGGAAGTAACAAATGGTACACTGGAAGGAGATATTGCTCCTGGAGAAATTACATTCTATCGTCTCCAGAGCACATCAGATGCAAAGATCCGTGCATATATTGCACAGGGTGAGGTTCTTCCGGTTGCAACACGTTCCTTCGGAAGCATCGGTATTTTTGCGATCCCGGAAATGGGAAGATTTTACCGTCACGTTCTTGTAGAAAAGAACTACCCGCATCACGGTGCAGTGGCATTCGGACATTTCGGAAAGGCACTTTACGAAGTATTCAAATACCTCGGTGTACCGCTTGAAGATATTGATTTCAATCAGCCGAAGGGAATGCTTTATCCGACCGAGAATCCTTTTGCATAAAGAAAACGTATTGGTTTAGCAGAGAAAAGGGGAAAAAACATGAAATTTTTTATTGACACAGCCAATGTAGATGATATCAGAAAAGCCAATGATATGGGCGTGATCTGTGGTGTTACCACAAATCCGTCCCTGATCGCAAAAGAAGGCAGAGATTTTACAGAAGTGATAAAAGAGATCGCTTCCATCGTGGACGGACCGATCAGCGGAGAGGTAAAGGCTACGACGACAGACGCAGAAGGCATGATAAAAGAAGGACGCGAGATCGCAGCTATCCATAAGAACATGGTCGTAAAGATCCCGATGACCGTGGAGGGCTTAAAGGCAGTAAAAGCACTGTCCGCAGAGGGCATCAAGACCAATGTCACACTGATCTTTTCCGCAAACCAGGCACTGCTTGCAGCAGAGGCAGGGGCTACCTATGTGTCCCCGTTCCTCGGAAGACTTGATGACATCAGCCAGCCGGGTATTGAACTGGTGCGCACGATAGCAGAGATCTTTGATATTTACGGTTATGAAACCGAGATTATCGCAGCATCTGTCCGCAATCCGATCCATGTGACAGACTGCGCACTTGCAGGTGCAGACATTGCAACCGTTCCGTACAAAGTCATTGAACAGATGACGAAGCATCCGCTGACGGATCAGGGCATCGAGAAATTCCAGGCGGATTACCGTGCGGTATTTGGAGACAAATAAAAACAGGCGGACAATTGTATGTATGATATGAGACCGTATTTACAGAAAATAGATTCGGTAATTGCAGAAGGGCCATTTCACGATACCTGGGAATCCCTTTCGGGATACCGGGTACCGGAATGGTATCGGAAGGCGAAATTCGGCATTTTCATTCACTGGGGCATATACAGTGTCCCGGCGTTTGGAAATGAATGGTATTCCAGAAATATGTACATTGAAGGAACGCCGGAGTTTACCCATCATGTTGCAACTTATGGGAAACAGTCCGAATTTGGTTATAAGGATTTTATTCCGATGTTTCGTGCGGAAAAGTTTGATCCGGCTGCATGGGCAGATCTTTTTTCCGGCGCGGGAGCAAAATATGTGATTCCGGTCGCAGAGCATCACGACGGGTTTCAGATGTATCAGAGCGGGATCTCGCACTGGAATGCATACGAGATGGGACCGAAAAGAGATGTGCTCGGCGAACTGAAAGAAAACCTGGAGGCACGTGGGATCACTGTGGGAGCGTCTTCCCACCGTGTTGAGCACTGGTTTTTCATGGGACATGGGAAAGATTTTGAAAGTGATATCAGAGAACCGATGGAGCGCGGCGATTTTTACTGGCCGGCAATGCCGGAGCGCCAGCACTATGATCTGTTCAGCGAACCGGTGCCGACGGAAGAATTTCTGCAGGACTGGCTGGTGCGAACCTGTGAACTGATCGACCGGTATCGCCCGAAAATTTTATATTTTGACTGGTGGATCCAACACAGCGCCGTAAAGCCTTATCTGAAGAAGGCAGCGGCGTATTATTATAACCGTGCAGCGGAATGGGGCGTGGAGGTTGCGATTAATTACAAGCAGGATGCGTTTTTATTCGGAACTGCAGTTCCGGATGTGGAGCGTGGTCAGTTTGCGGAGCAAAAGCCGTATTTCTGGCAGACCGACACGGCAATGGCATTAAATTCATGGTGTTACACGGAAAATAACGAATATCGTACCGCAGAGGAGATTCTCTGTGATCTGGTGGATATTGTGAGCAAAAACGGTGCACTTCTTTTAAATGTAGGGCCAAAAGCGGACGGAACGATCGCAGAGGAAGAAGTAAGTATTCTAAAAGACATCAGAGCCTGGCTTAAAGTCAACGGCGAAGCCATTTATGGAACGGGACTGTGGCGTGAGTACGGCGAAGGGCCGACAAAGATCGTCGAAGGACAGTTCTCAGACGGAGTAAAGAAAAATTTCACACCGGATGATTTCCGTTTTACCATGGCAAACGGGTATCTTTACGCAGCTGTGTTAAAGTGCAGAAAAAGCGGAGATTACTGTATTACGACGCTGGGTGAGCGCGATGCCTCCAGACAGGCGAATTTTCATGGAATCATAAAAAGTGTGGAAGTTTTGGGCAGCAGTAAAGAAGCAGTCTGGAAGCGGGATGAGGAAGGGCTTCATATTCACACGGAAGAATACGGTAAGGCACCAATGGTATTCCGGATACGGGTAGATTGAGAAAAGAATAAAAAAGAAATTTCTGCTCATACTAGGTTTGAAAACAAATACATCAAATTTATGTGAGGAGAAAGAAATATGGTTTTAACAGAAAAAGAAATGAATGTAATAAGAGATCTGCAGACGCAGGAACAGAGCTGTGTGGAGAAGTACGGCAAATACAGCGAACAGGCAAAGGATGAGGAATTAAAAAACCTGTTCAACCGTCTGCAGAAGGAAGAACAGAAGCATTTGGATTCACTCGGACAGGTCTTAAACGGACAGGTTCCGGCCAGCGACTGCAACGATTCTGACGGGAAGGATTATCAGCCGAAGGCATCCTATACACAGCTTGGAAATCCGGAGGACAAAAAGTCCGACTGCTTCCTTGCGACAGACTGTATCGGAACCGAAAAGATGGTATCTTCCGAGTACAATTCCAATGTGTTCAATTTTGGAGATTCTGATTTGAGAAAGCTTCTGGCAGATATCCAGATTGAGGAGCAGAACCATGCGGAAATGCTCTACAAATACAAACAGGTAAACGGAATGTCATAAATGACAGGATGATGAAATGCCCCGGTGCAGGCTTCAACAGGAAGAGCCTGGCCGGGGCATTTCTTTCAAGTTGTGGCGGCCCGGATATGGGAACAAGAAAGCAGATGTGGTTCGCCTGTATCTGCCGCCGGATACCAACTGTCTGTTATCCTGCTTTGATCACTGTATCAGAAGCCGTAATTATGTAAACGTACTGGTTACTTCCAAACATCCGAGACAGCAGTGGCTGACCATGGAGCAGGCAGTAAAGCATTGTACCCAGGGTATCGGTATCTGGGAGTGGGCAAGCAACGACCAGGGACAGGAACCGGATGTGGTTATGGCATGCTGCGGTGATACACCGACCCTCGAGACACTGGCTGCAGTTACGATCTTAAGACAGGAAATGCCTGAGATCAAGATCCGTGTGATCAATGTAGTCGATCTGATGAAGTTAGAGCCGAACACAAAGCATCCGCATGGTCTGACGGATGCAGAGTATGATGCACTGTTTACAAAGGACAAACCGATCATCTTTGCATTCCATGGATATCATACACTGATCCATGAGCTGACCTATCGCCGGACAAACCGCAACATTCATGTTTACGGTTATCAGGAAGAGGGAACGATCACAACTCCGTTCGATATGCGTGTGCAGAACGAGATTGACCGTTTCCATCTGGTAAAAGGTGTGATCGAACAGCTTCCACAGTTAGGAAACCGTGGTTCTTACCTGATCCAGAAGATGAACGACAAACTGGTAGAGCACAAGCAGTATATTCATGAGTACGGTATTGATATGCCGGAGATCAGAGACTGGAAATGGGAGCTGCCAAAAGACAAATAAAAACAGCTTATTCAAGCATTTTTTTGCGGAACTGTGCCGGCGTAAGTCGGTGCCGTTCCGTAAATATTTTATAGAAATATCCCTTGTTGCGGTAACCGACGGCTTCGGCGATCTGGTCAATGGTAAGAGGCGTGCGGATCAGCAGGGTCTCAGCCTTGCGCAGACGCAGCAATTGCAGATATTCCGTATAAGTCAGCCCGGTCTGGGCTTTTAAAAGGCGGTTAAAATAATCGTCCTGAAAATGAAATTCCTCCGAGAGCTGTCGGATGGAAATATCTTTCAGATGTGATTCCATATATTCTGTAATTTCTTCAAAAAGAATCCAGTTCATTTTTTGGCGCAGTTTTTTGGAAAGAGAAAATTCATACTGCGTACTTAAGATACAGAAAATGCGGAGGAGCAGTCCGCGGCAGATCAAAGGAGATGCCTCATCATGGCGTTTCAGCTCCTGAAGTAATGAGCAAAGCGTTTCTTCCATCGCAGGGATGGCATTTGCTGTCTGCGGCCGGAAATGCAGATACTGCTGAAGCGCTTTCTGTTCCATAAATGCCATATTTAGGAAAGAGGTGATCCGTTTTGTCGCAGTCTGCCGGTTCATGATATCCTGAAACATAACATTTGTAATGCCAAGAAAAAGCAGAGTCGCAGAGGTACCGGCAAGGATTTCCTGATGGAGACAGTTTTTGTCGATCAGGCACAGCTCACCCTTGTGAAAGGTGAATTCATTTCCAAGGATCTTCTGACGGTATTCTCCGTTGATAATATAAAACAGTTCAAGGTATTCGTGGGAATGCATCTGGGTGCGTGTACCCGGTACAAAATCTTTTTCGTAGAGAAATGGCGTGTCACAGGGCAGAATAGTAGCGGATAAGGTATGCGTATCGTGAATATCCCAGAGCAGGGAAAACAGATGCTCATTATCCGGCAGAGGATAGGTCTTGATCTCACCGGAGCAGGTGGAATATTCCGGGTTTAAGATGCGAAAACGGTTAAAGTTGTCCGGAATCTCCGTGTTGCTGTTCTGATAGATAAAATCCTTTGTCATTTGTTCCAGTTGCATATGAGCCTCCCTTTTTCTGTACAGATCGTTGTCTGTTATTTCCTTAGTATAGCAGAATTTTTGTGGATGTCACAGCACATTTTTGCCTCCGGACGAATTTATATTTACGAATCCGGTGTGTAAATTCAGACCAGAATGTGGTATAGTAATCTGTAAGTATTTTAACACGGGAGAACATACATGGATCTTTTACATGAAAAGTATGAGATATTGCAAAATTATTTAAAAGAGCTCGGCAGTGTGGCAGTCGCATTTTCCAGTGGTGTGGACTCGACGTTTCTGCTGCGGGTGGCGCTTGATACACTTGGCAGTGAAAATGTGATCGCAGTCACGGCGTCTTCCTGTTCATTTCCGAAAAGAGAATTAAACGAGGCAAAGGATTTCTGCAAAAAGAATCAGATCCGGCATATCGTCTGTCAGTCCGAAGAACTGGATATTGAGGGATTTCGCAAAAATCCGAAAAACCGCTGCTATCTCTGCAAGCATGAACTGTTTGAAAAGATACTGGCGATCGCCGGGGAATATCATATCCGTGCGGTTGTGGAAGGCTCGAATATGGATGACAATGGTGATTACCGGCCGGGACTTGTCGCGGTCAGTGAGCTTGGCATCAAAAGTCCATTGCGCCACGCAAAGCTCTATAAAGAGGAGATTCGCGAGCTCTCAAAGGAGCTTGGGCTTCCGACCTGGAACAAGCAGTCATTTGCCTGTCTTTCTTCCCGGTTTGTCTACGGGGAAACCATAAGCGAGGAAAAGCTTGACATGGTGGACAAGGCGGAACAGTTACTTTTGGATCTCGGATTCCATCAGGTGCGGGTGCGCATTCACGGGAATGAGAATGGACTGATCGCCCGCATTGAGATCATGCCGGAAGAATTCTCCCGTCTGATCAGCGAGGAGATCCGTACACAGATCTATGCTTATCTGAAAAAACTCGGATTTTCCTATATTACGCTGGATCTGCAGGGCTATCGAACCGGCAGTATGAATGAGACGATCGATACAAAAATATAAAAGCAGGAGAGAATCATGTTAAATCAGTTTTCAAGAACCCAGCTTTTACTGGGCAAGGATAATATGGACCGGCTTTCGGTGGCAAAGGTGGCGATCTTTGGTATCGGCGGAGTCGGCGGTTATGTGGCAGAGGCGCTTGCAAGAAGCGGAGTGGGCTCTTTTGTCCTGGTGGACGATGATAAGGTATGCCTTACCAATCTGAACCGTCAGATCATTGCGACGCGTAAGACAGTCGGAAAATACAAGGCGGAAGTGATGCGTGACCGTATTCTGGAAATCAATCCGGATGCAAAGGTAGAGGTAAGAAAATGCTTCTATCTTCCGGAAAATGCGGATGAATTTGACTTTAACGAGTATTCCTATGTTGTGGACGCGGTGGATACTGTGACGGCAAAGCTTGAGATCATCATGCGTGCGAAGGAGTGCGGTGTGGCGGTCATCAGCAGCATGGGAGCCGGAAACAAGCTCGATCCGACCAAGTTTCAGGTTGCCGATATCTATAAGACAAGCATGTGTCCGTTGGCAAAAGTCATGCGCCGTGAATTAAAGAAGCGCGGTGTAAAGAAATTGAAGGTGGTATATTCCACCGAAAAACCGACCAGACCGCTCGATGATATGAGTGTGAGCTGTCGGACGAACTGCATCTGTCCTCCGGGAGCGGCGCATAAATGTACCGAGCGCCGGGATATTCCGGGCAGTGTTGCATTTGTGCCGTCTGTGGCGGGGCTGATCATTGCCGGAGAGGTCGTAAAGGATCTGACCATTCAAAGAAAAGAAGAGTAGAAAAAAATAACCATGGAACATAAAAAAGAGTGTCTGAAACCGGAACAAAGCCGGATTCGGATGCTTTTTTTGTATCAACTACGCTAATCTTAAGGCAGAATACGGCTGAACACGTTTTCACGAATTGTCATCTGCTTATCTGATTTTCCAGTAAATTCCTCAAAAAACATAGTAACATACAAGATATAAATGTTGAAAAGCAAAACTTGCTGCAATCGTTTTCACGAATCGGCTTTGAAGAATCGGATCACCTGTGTGTATAATCGTCCCATGAACAGGAGAAAAGACCAGGAACAGGAGGCAAGGTCATGAACGGGACAACGAATGAGAAAAGAGAAAACGATAACAGATTTATTATTAATGTAGAACATTTAAGTAAACAGTTTCTCGTGGATAAGCAGCCGATGGAAGTCTTGCACGACATCAATCTTAAGGTAGAAAAAGGTGAATTTATCACTATTGTAGGACACAGCGGATGCGGAAAGAGTACATTATTAAAAATCATGTGTGGGCTTGTAGGTTATGAAACTGGAATCGTAGAGCGGAACGGACATGCAGTAGAAGGCCCTGGTCCAAACTGTGGAATGGTGTTTCAGGATCACAGGCTTCTGCCCTGGCTTAAGATCAAAGACAACGTAGGATTTGGACTGCGAGGGATTTCAAAAGCGGAAAAAGCTGAGAAGGTCAGAAAGCATCTGGAACTGGTCGGACTGAAAGGATTTGAGAACAGCTATCCGAGCCAGTTGTCGGGAGGCATGTCACAGCGGGCTGCGATCGCGCGGGGGCTTGCAAATAATCCGACGATCCTGCTTTTGGATGAACCGTTTGGTGCGCTGGATGCGTTAACCAGGATACAGATGCAAAAGGAGATACTGAGGATACAAAAAGAACAGGGGACAACAATGGTTATGGTTACGCATGATATTGATGAGGCGATATATCTTGGAGATCGTATTGTGGTAATGAGTGCGAGACCCGGTGAGATAAAGGAAATTATCAAAGTGGATAGAGCAGAATCGAGAAGGCGTGGCAGTGCGGGGTTTGCTGCTTATAAAAAGAAAATTTATGACTATTTCTTCGAAGATTCGGATGAAGAATATGATATTGAATACGTGATATAGGAAAGGAGAAAAAGTATGAAAAATGTATCTGTAAAAAGAACAGTATTCGGACTAATTCTTCCGGCTGTAATCCTGGTGGCATGGTTTTATGTTACAACATTTGGTTCTGTTCCATCCAGTATTCTGCCCGATATACCGAGAGTCGGAAGAACAGTTTTAAGCATGATCGATACCGGACAATTGCAGGAAGATCTGTTTGTGAGCCTGTCAAGAGTGGTAAAAGGATATTTGGTTTCCGCAGTTCTTGGAATTGTACTCGGTTCTCTGATGGGGATGTTTGAGAATATAAAACTGCTTTTATTACCGGTTGTTACTGTTATTCGTCAAATCCCGATGATAGCATGGATACCGCTCATTATTTTGTGGTGCGGGATCGGTGAACTTTCGAAAGTGGTAATTATTGTATTGGCGGCTTTTTTTCCGATCTTGGTAAATACACAAAACGGGATTGAGAGTACGCCAGATGGTTATATTGAGGTGGCAAAGCTGTATCAGTTAAATCCATGGAAAACGTTTATTTCGGTGTATTTGCCGCATGCACTGTCCAATATTCTGGTAGGGCTGAAGCTGGGGCTTGGTGTGTCCTGGATGGCAGTGGTAGCGGCAGAACTTATTGCGGCGACTACCGGTATCGGTTACCGTATGAGCAATGCCAGAAGTATGATGCAGTCGGATGTGGTTATCGTCTGCATGATTGTAATAGGAATTATTGGCGTTCTGATGGACAAAGGCATAGGAATTGTGTTTGGATTGTTTACACCGTGGAAAAAAGCGGAACAAAAAAAATAAAAATTTAAGGAGAGAAGAAAATGAGAAAAAAATCAGTTATTGAACAGGGAAAAAAACTGCTGACAGCAATTTTGGCAGGAACATTAGTTTTGGGGATTACAGGATGCGGTGCATCAGGGAGTTCGGGTGATAGCAGTGTGCAGGTGCTTTCGGAAGGAACGAAAGAGACGGAGGTATCGGAAAACGAGACAGAGACAGATCACTATAAAACAGTACGTATTGTGAGTGCTGGCGCGGATGCGTCTGGAAATATTACGATGGTGGAGAGCTCACAGATTGCGTATAAAGAAAATTACATTGAAGAAGAACTGAATAAAATTGGCTATACTGCAGAGTATTTAGGGTTTCAAAATGCGGGTGTAGGAGCAAATGAGGCTTTGGCGGCAAAAGAGGCAGATATTGCATTTTATGGTGAATTTCCGGCATTGACTTATATTGCAAGCGGCAATGAAGCAACTATTTTTGGAGTGACATCATCCAGAAATCAGATTGGAGTTTTTGCAGCAGATGATATTCAGAGTATATCTGATCTGAAGGGGAAAAAAATCTGCACAATGTTTGGTACGGTTGCATATCAGTATCTGGTTAAAGTATTGGAAGAAAATAATCTGACAACAGAGGATGTGGAGATTGTAAATTCATCGGATGCGGGAAGTTTGTTTATTAGTGGAGAAGTAGATGCAATTGTAAACAGTCCGCAGGCATACTGGACACTGGCTGCTCAGGGAGCAGGACATCAGATCTCAGTAAATGGAGATAGTGAAAATCTTTCCACAGCGCAGGTAATTCTGGGGCGAAATGAATATCTGAAAGAAAATCCGGAGGTGGCAGGAGCAATAACAAAAGCATTAGAAAGAGCAGAAGAATACGCAAAAGAGAATCCGGAGGAAGTGTATCAGGTATTTGCCAGTGCGTCCAATGGTGCTTTTACAGAAGAAAATTACAAAGATTATTACGGATTTGATACATCATTTTCTTTTTGGAGTCCTTATCTGACCGAAGAAACAGTTACACATTTGCAGGACACGGCAGATTTTATGTTTGAAAATAAGTATATCCAGTCAGAATTAGTGGTAAAGGATCTGGTAAATACGGAACTTATAGCGAAATAGAGGGGGATATAAGATGGCAAAGAAAAGTAAATTTATAGGAACGATCGGGCGGTCTGTGGCGGAGACACAATTCGCTTTTGAGACAAAAGAAAGTCCTTCGAAGGGAAAACCAAATGTAATCTATATTGTTTTAGATGATACCGGATTCGCGCAGCTTGGATGCTACGGATCTACCATACATACGCCGAATATTGATAGGCTGGCAAAGGAAGGTCTGCGGTATAATAATTTTCATACTACAGCAATCTGCTCGGCAACAAGAGCAAGTCTTTTAACCGGGGCAAATCATCATTCGGCAGGCGTCAATACTACAACGGAAGGAAGAACCGGACTGCCCAACGCACAGGGCGGAATCGATCCGCATTTTGCAACACTTGCAGAGATTTTAAAGGAATACGACTATCGAACTATGGCAGTTGGAAAATGGCATTTAAGCGGTATGGATGAACGTACGGAAGCAGGACCTTTTCATAACTGGCCGCTTGGCAAGGGATTCGATACTTATTACGGATTTCTGGCAGCGGACATGGATCAGTGGAATCCGGTACTGACCAGAGATAATAGTATGGTAGAACAGCCTCGAAAAGCGAGTGAGGGATATCATTTGTCTGAGGACATTACAGAAAATGCGATACGCTATATTTATAATCATGAATTTTCATACCCGGAGCAGCCGTTTTTTCTGTATCTTGCATATGGCGCAATGCATACACCGCATCATGCGCCCAGAGAATATATTGATAAATACAGAGGAAAATTTGATGCAGGATGGGATAAAATCCGGGAAGAATGGTTTGAAAATCAGAAAAGACTTGGTATTGTAAATGACAATGCTGAGTTGACAGATCGGAATGAATATGTCGAGGCATGGGATGAACTCAGTGAAAACCAGAAAAAAGCCTATGCAAGATATATGGAAGTATTTGCAGGCTTTCTGGAGCACACCGATGCGCAGATTGGTGCGTTGATCGATTATCTTGAGGAAGCGGGAATCCTGGATGATACGATTATTGTTCTGCTCTCAGATAACGGAGCCAGTGCGGAAGGGGGGAGAGATGGACATTTCAACCTGAATACAAGCATGGATATTCGTGAGGATTATCCAAGAGATGTGGAACTGGCGTTAGAGCATTATGAGACGATCGGTGACGAATATTCCCAGCCGCATTATCCGAGTGGATGGGCAAATGCAGGAAACACTCCGTTTCAATGGTACAAACAGTGGACTTATGAAGGTGGTGTCAAAGATCCGCTGATCATCCGTTATCCGAAGCTGATCAAGGATGCCGGCGGTATCCGCAGACAGTTTAATCATGTATCAGACATTACACCGACAATACTGGATATTCTGGGATTTGAAAAACCGGAGATTATTAAAGGAGTTCCGCAGAAACCGTTGGAAGGCATCAGTTTTAAGAATACATTGCTGGATGAACATGCCAAAGGAAAGAAAACGGTACAGTATTTTGAAATGCATGGAAACCGTTCTATCTATAAAGATGGCTGGAAGGCAGTTGTGAATCATGGATTTAATGCATCCTTCGGGGAAAGCTACGAGGATGATGAATGGGAACTGTATCATGTAGATGCAGACTATTCCGAAAAATATAATGTGGCAGATCAGTATCCGGAAAAATTAAAAGAATTGCAGGAAGAATGGCTGATTCAGGCAGGAAAATATAATGTCTATCCAATGCAGAATACAGGATTGCTTGCAAGTAGGGATCAATTGGCCACGGCACACATCGCGTACCATTTTCCGGCACAGCATCTTGAATTTCATCGTGTGCGTTATCCATATGATCTTGTCAGCGAACCGGGAATCGGAAACCGTACGAATACGATAATGGCTGTACTGGACAGAAGGAACGGAACTGAGGAAGGTGTGATTCTGGCAAAAGGTGACCGATTTGGTGGAATCAGTATATATATCAAAAATAACAGATTAAAATATGTTTATAATTTGGATGCAGATACATATTATACAGCAGAATCAAAGGAAGAACTGCCGTTTGGGAAAGTGGAAATAAAAGTAAAATTTACAGTGACCGGGAAAGAAAAAGCAACAGTAGAGCTTTTTGTAAATGAAAAAAAGACAGGGGAAACCAGGATAGAAAAATTTCATTATACTACCGGAGCAGGTGCACCGACTTCCTTAAAAATTAATAAGCATACCTCTGTTTATGATGCAGATTACACATCGCCTTTTGAGTATAATGGCATCATTGAGAAGGTCGTCATAGATGTGGCGGATTCCAGTGTGGATGCAAAAGAGGAACTGGAAAAAGCACTGCATGTTGATTAAGGAGGAATTTTTATGCCGGCGGCGAGTATCTTGATTAAACCAACATCAGCAAACTGTAATATGAATTGCAGTTACTGCTTTTATAAATGCCTCAGCAATAACCGGGAGCAGTACAGTAAAGGGTTTATGTCAGAAGAAACGTTAGAAGAACTGGTCAGACAGGCAATTGCCTATGCAGATGGTTCACTGACCTTTGCGTTTCAGGGCGGAGAGCCCACGCTTGCCGGTATCAATTTTTATAAAAAGGCACTTGAATTACAGAAAAAATATAATACGAAGCATCTGTATATTGAAAATACGATACAGACCAACGGACTTCTGATTGACGATGCGTGGGCTAAATTTCTGGCAGAAAATCATTTCCTGGTTGGGCTTTCACTGGATGGACCAAGAAAACTGCATGATTGTTACCGAAAGGATACGGAAGGAAATGGAACTTTTGAGCGACTTATGGAGACGGTAAATTTATTTGTGCGTTATCATGTGGATTACAACGTGGTGAGTGTTATTACAAATGAGACGGCAAAGAAAGCATCTTTTTTGTATAAGTTCTGGAAACGGAACGGTTTTCCATTCATACAGTTTATTCCATGCATGGATGAAGAACATCGTCGGACACCAGATGCAGAGAAAAGCCGGTTTGCGGTGGAGCCTGTACAGTACGGCAGATTCTTGTGTGAAATTTTCGATCTCTGGTATGCAGATTTTAAACAGGGGACAGCAATGGATATTCGGATGTTTTCCAATCTTGCCCAGATGGCAGCTGGCTTTCAGGCAGAAGAATGTGGAATGAATGGATGCTGTAACTGTTATTTTGCAGTGGAAGGAGATGGAAGTGTGTATCCCTGCGATTTTTACTGTACGGATGAGTGGAAACTTGGTACTGTGGCAGATGGTTTCGCATTTTTGTTTGCCTCCGATAAATCAAAAGAGTTTATGCTTACTTCACATTATGTCGCAGAAAAATGCAAGATCTGTCCATATTTTACATTGTGCCGGGGAGGCTGCCGCAGGTGGAGGGAATCACTTTTAAATGAAAAACTGTCAGTTAATAAACTCTGTCCGGCGTATGAGCTTTTCTTTGCACATGCAGGTGGACAAATAGCAGAACTTGGCGTATTTCTTCGGCAAAAATTTTCTAAAGACCTTGACAAATAGCCCATAGAGCGTAACAATACATATAAACATATAAAACCAGTATGTAAGTAGAATTATAGACTGAATAAGACGTAACATGGAGGGGGAGAGCCATGTCGATCAAAAAAATCGCAGAGCGCGCGGGGGTATCACCGGCAACGGTATCCCGTGTGCTCAATAATCCAAATTATAAATGTGCAGTGCCGGAGCTTCGGGAAAAGATCTGGAAATTCGCGATGGAACTCAATTATACGCCGAATAAGGCGGCGCGGAGTCTGCGGACAGGTGCAGAAGACAGTGAACATAAGATCTATTATATCAGCGTTTTGATGACAAGAATGGATAATGCCACGACAGATCCTTTTTTCAGTGAGCTGCTCCGTGTGATCGAGAGCGAGATACATAGACAGATCGCGATCTTAACCAAGGTGTGGTATCTGCCACTGTTTTCAAATGATAAGAAATGCCGGACAGAAAATCTGGATCGGGTCATTGATGACATGTACGAGGAGACAGAACACAAATGTGACGGGCTGATCATTATTGGAAAATGCAATAAAGAAGCGTTGAAAAAGCTGAATCATAAATACAAAAGTGTCGTTTCTGTAAATCGCAATTCCACGAACTATGAGGTTGATGAAGTGCTCTGCGACGGAAAAAAAGTGGCATCGACGGCGGTGGAGCATCTGATCTCCCTCGGTCATCGGAACATCGGATATGTAGGTGACTGCTACAATGAGGCGCGCTACCGGGGATTCCTAGAAACACTGCACCGGCATGAGATCGAGCCGGAGTCATGCTATATCATACAGACGAGCCAGACAGAGGCAGAAGGCTTTGAAGCAATGAAAAAATTCTTGCAGTCCGGGGACTGTCCGACTGGAATTTACTGCGCGAATGATATTACAGCGATCGGCATGCTGAAGTGCTTAAGTAAGTTTAAAAATCGTTATTATATGCCGTCTATCATATCCAGTGATGACATTGAGGAGGCGCAGTACACGCAGCCGATGTTGACCACGGTGAGTCTGCCGAAAGAAGAAATGGGAAAATTTGCGCTGAACCTTCTGCTTGACCGTATGCGCGGCGGGCATAAGAGTGTGGTACGGATGGAACTTGAGGGAAAGCTGATGATCCGAAACAGCTGTACGCCGGTGGAGGAAAGCGGCTGGAGCGATTACTGCATCTGAGCAGGCGGTGAGACAGGTCTGACGGAAAACATTCTGTGGAAAACCTCCCGCTGGAAAAGTATGGAAAATCTCCTGCTAAAATCTCCCGCTGGAAAAGTATGGAAAATCTCCTGCTAAAATCTCCCGCTGGGAAAATAGCACTTGAAAATAACATAAACCCTGTGGTAAAGTATGTTAGTGGAGGTATATGTAATATGAAAATATCGACAAAAGGACGTTACGCAATTCGCGTGATGATCGACCTTGCAGAACATAACACAGGTGAATACATTCCGCTGATGGATATTGCAGGAAGACAGGAGATATCGGAGAAATATCTGGAATCCATTGTGGCGGTCCTAAGTAAAAATGATCTGCTCATTTCCCTGCGTGGAAAGGGCGGCGGATATAAGCTGGCAAGACAGCCACAGGAATATAAGATTGGTGATATCCTGCGGCTCACAGAGGGTTCTTTTGCTCCGGTTGCGTGTCTGGAGAAAAAACCGAACCAATGCACACGCGCGGTTGGCTGCAAGACACTTCAGATGTGGGAGGGCTTCCAGAAAGTGATGGAGGACTATTTTGATAATATTACGATCGCAGATCTGGTCAATGACGACCAGGGTGCGGACAATTATGTGATCTAAGAGTGGCGGAATATATGGATTGTAGGATAAGAGCAATAGCACAGAGTGAGATATCCGTTTTAGACGACTTTTTGTATGAAGCCATATTTATTCCAGAAGGAATGGAGGCGCATTATGAATGATTACGGGCATATCGATGACGCAACGCCATCCCTTGCGATTTCTTTGTATAAAGAATACAGACATATGGGAATCGGAACAAAGCTGATGAAGCAAATACTTCATGCGTTAGCAGAAGAAGGATATAAGCAGGTATCACTGTCGGTTCAGAAAATGAATTATGCGGTCAAAATGTATTTGGGTGTTGGATTTGAGATTGTAAACGAAAATACGGAAGAATACATTATGGTATGCAGATTGTAATATGTTAAAGAAAAAGTACCGGTATTTTAATTGCTCCGGCAATGGGAGAAGTAAATACCGGTGCTTTTTTATATATTTTGTGCAAGTGAAAATCAAAAGTAAATGTCCGTTATCCGTGTTGGCTGACGGCGATTGAATAATGGACTGGCAGGTTAAAAATACTATTAAAAAGTCTTTGACAGTTGAGATTTGTATTGTATAATAAAAGAGAAATTACAAGTTTCAAATTTGTGAGGTGCGGCTATGCTGTATGATTATTTGATCAACAATTATGAGAAGGATGAACCAATTTTTTTATCAGAGCTTCCGGGAAATTCCAAAGATTATATTCGGCAGGAAATGAAGCAGTTGGTTGATGAAGGAAAGATTGAGCGTTTGTACAACGGTGTGTACTATCTGGCATATACGACGATTCTCGGTACAAAAGGGAAGGTGTCAATTAATAAGTTTGTAGAGAAAAAATATATATATCCGAAAGGAGTGGTTTCAGGTTATATTACAGGAATACAGTTTGCAAATATGTATGGATTTACCACACAGAATCCGGCATATATCGAGGTGTGCTCAAATGAGGCCACAACGAGACAACGGAAGTTAGATGTAGCAGGTAGAAAGATAATTGTATATAAACCACTTGCGCAAATTACAGAGGAAAACAGATCTGCATTACAGTTTTTGGATCTGATGTCAACGATTGACAGATATAGTGAATTATCAGGTGAAGATCTTCAAAAAAAGCTAAAGGATTTTGTGAAACAGTTTAACATTGATTTTGGAAAAGTGAAAGAATATATTTCGTTGTTTCCTGACAGGGTATATAGAAATATCTATCAAGGAGGTCTCATGAGTGAACTGGTATAGGAATAACGCAGCTGAATGGAAAGAAATAATTGAAACCGTAGCCCGTGAATTGGGAAGAACAGAACTGATGGTTGAAAAGGATACGATTCAATCAATGTTTTTATTGGAATTATCAAAATCGGAATTGCCTCTGGTCTTTAAAGGAGGAACATCGCTGTCAAAGGCATATAATCTGATAGATAGA
>OIZA01000613.1_pt1 | contig 16712 bp, 16 predicted proteins | sample 1588381 | NCBI WGS metagenome assembly OIZA01 (sample SAMN03283277) | human gut metagenome | biome: human-associated habitat; material: feces | host: Homo sapiens | place: Peru | collected 2012 | reverse complement strand
TTCAGCTCAAAGGGTACCTGGCATTACCGGATGATCTCATCCAGCCATACCAGCAGATCCAGATTTTCCCGGGGCAGCGGCTCCTCGCGCCCCAGCAGCTCCACGGACTCCAGATCCTTGGCCAGCCGCAAAAGCTGATAATAGCTGCGGTAGAGCACCGCAGCGTTCCTGTCCAGCTCCGGGTCGTTTTCCCGCTCCTCCGGCGTGGCCAGCCTCCGGGCGCCGAAGTATATGCCGCCCAAGGCCGTGCGCAGCTGCATGGCGGCCAGAGGCAGTCTCTCAAACAGCAGCTTCTCCCGCTGGGTCAGTTCCTCCATGCCGTCGCCTCCTTCCACGGTCAGCATGCCAGCCTTTCGCCGCCGCCAACCGTGCCAACTGTCCCCTGTGTAGCCACATCATACCAAACAAAACGTAAAAATACAAGCAATTTGTCAAATTTCCGTGAAAATTAAAAAGTTTTGAAAAAAGGTTTAAAAAAAATGTTAAGAAGTTTCAAAAAGTTTTGCAAAAGGTGTTAAAAGGTTTCAAAAAGTGTTAAAAAGTGTTAAAAAGTGTTAAAAAGTGTTAAGAAATTTTTAAAAAGCCTTGAAAATGTAAATTCCCCCTTGACATTAGTCCCAAAAAAGACTATAATTAGTCCTTATAAAGACTAAATTTACTTGCCTTTACAAGAATAAAGCGCAAAAAGATTAGGAAAATAAGAAAAATAAAAAGAAAACAAGAAAACAAATTAAGTAAAAAGTTAAAAAACAAGAAAACAAGAAAACAATTTTAAGTAAAAAGTTAAAAAAATAAAAAATGCAAAAGATAAAAAGCAAAAAAAGTTCAAAGAACAAGCAAATGTAAAAAGGTAAAACGCAAAATAAAGTTAAAAAAGCAAAAATAAAAAAGGACAAAAATGACAAAAAATTCTCGCATTCGCTCGTGGATAATGCTGTGTTTGGCTATCGCGCTTGAAATTGCAGGGCTTAGTTTGCTGCAAGTTTTTGAGGAAAGCCCCGTTTTAAGCAAGGTGATTTTGGTGTGTTTTATGAACGCTTCTTATTTTCTTATGTCCCTAGCACTGCGCCAAATTTCAGTGGGTGTGGCGTATGCGGCGTGGGAAATCATCGGCGGCATAGGCGTTTTGTTTGTGAGTTTTATCTTTTTTAACCCTATTTTAAGCACTCAGCAATACTTTGGCGTAGCACTTGGTTTCATCGGCATAGTTTGCATTATCTTGGGCGAAAAGCACGACACAAGCGCAAATTCCGCGCTAAATTTAAAGGCAAAGGACTAAAATGGCGGCGTTTTTACTCATTTGCTTTTCGGGCGTTTTGGATATTTTTTCAAATTTAGCTTTGGCAAAGTCCGATGGCTTTAAAAAGCTATGGTGGGGGCTTTTGGCTTTGTTGCTTGTGGATAGTTGCTTTGTGGCTTTGGCTTTTGCGCTTGATTTGGGTATGCAGCTGCCCGTTGCTTACACGCTTTGGGGCGCGATAGGCATTTTGGGAACTACGGCTGGGGGATATTATTTTTTCGCTCAAAAGCTCAAACCCATAGGCTTTGTAGGCATTGTGTTGGTGCTTTGCGCTGTTTATTTGCTGCATTTTGCGTAAGGGCTGGGCTATGCAAATCAGCGAGGCTCAAATCCACGAATTTAACAGGCTTTATTATAAGATAAACGGCTTGTATGCGCGTTTTGAGAACGCAAAAAACATAAATAGCTCGGTGTATAAGGTTTTGCACGCACTTTTCATCAGCGAACTTCACACGCAAAAGGACATTATGCAAAGCTATGAAATGCCCAAACAAACGATAAACAATGTCATCGCAAACCTGCAAAAGCAAGGTTTTATCGACATTTCATCAAGCCAAAACGACAAGCGCGAAAGGATTTTAAATCTCACAGCTAGGGGCAAAGAGTATGCAAAGGACTACACAAGCGCATACACAGCCTTTGAGATGAAAGTGTATCAAAGTTTGGGCGTGCGAAATTTAAGCAAACTCACTCAAATTTACGCGGATTTTGAAAGGGCTTTTAATGAAGTTTTTAATGCGGAGTTTAGTAAAAAGGACTAAATTTGCACCTTTAAAAAGTGCGTAAATTTAACGCTTTGCGAAAAAAGAGCCTTTAAAACAAAGCATTTTTGACAATCAAATTCCAAAAACCTAAATTCAGCGCAAGGTTAAAATCTCCACCCAGCTTGCAAATTCGCCTTTATGCCTTTAAAATCGGTATTGAAAACCCCAGCTACGCCATATCCTATAAACACGCCATTTGCAAAGCTCTCATAACCGCCAAGCTCTAATTCATAGCTGATTTTGCCGACACTTTTTTCATAAGTAACGAATTTTTGGGCTTTTGAAAGGCTTATTTCAAATTTATCGTTGCTGTGGTAAATGTCCTTTGTCGCCAAAAAACTTGCCCTGTAAAAGCCGTTTTGCTTGTAAAGCACATATTCAGCCCCAAAACCCACGCTTATAGCTGTATCTTGGTGTGCTTTTTGCTTGTAGGTAAGGCTCTCAAAGGCGTTTATGCTGTCAAAGCTCGCTCGTGCAAGTATTTGTGGGTGTAAGGCAAAGCCAAAATCCGCTTTCAAAAGCGTGTCAAAATATCCACCAAAGCCCTTATAATCGCCACTTTCGCCGCTAAAATACAGCTTGCCGTCTATGCCAGAGACGCTTAACTCATTTTGTAGCTCCAAAAAGCCCAAAAGTGCATTGCTATAAAGGCTAAAAGTATAAATTTTAGGCTCTTGACTTAATTTTTCGTCTTTAAACACCGAGTTTGTAAGCCCCAGCAAAGCCCCGAGCAAAAAATCCCCGCCAAAAGCCCTTTTGTCATAGCCCACACTTATGTTTTGAAAGGAAAGCGTGCTGCCATCGCCCTTAAAGTAGCCCCCACCAGCATTTGCCCAAACTCTATTTATCGGCTCATCAAAGTGTAAATTCGCACTCACCCTTGCATCGCTTTGTATAAGGTAGTTTGCGGCATAAAGTTGATAGAAAATGTCGCTGTTTGCAAGGTTTGCCTTATCTTTGTCCTTGTCAAGGCTTGCTTTACCGCCTTTTAGGGCTATTTGCCTTTTTGTTTCATCAAGCGCAAAGCGAGCTTGGCTAAATTTTACGCTTTGAATTCTTGCGTTTATGTCTTGTTTGTGGAGCAAGGGCAAGGTTTTGCTTATGTTATTTGTTTTTGAAAGCCGCTTGAAATCTGAATTTAGCTCATCAAGCACTCGTTTTAAGCCTGCGCTGTCGTTGGGTAGAGCGTTTGTGTGTTCGAGCAAAACTTGCAAAAGTGGCACTTGGTTTGGAGCGACATTATACGCGTTTAAATTATTGTTTGGCTTTGTGGTGTTTGAATTTGAGCCGCCGTTGTTTGTGCCGTTATTTGAGCCACCGCTTGAATTTCCATTGTTTCCGCCACCTGAATTTGAGCCACTATTACCGCCGCTTGTGTCTGTTTTGTTGTCCATTTCAGCACCTGTGTAAAGGGATAAATACTCCATTAAATACACGCTTGTGGGGATTTTCTTGGTGTTTATAAAATAAGAAGTGCAAGAAGTCCCTTCACTACACTCTCGCACCATTTGTTGCCCATCTTTGGTGTAAAGTTCGAGTTTGCCACTAGATGAAGCAGAATCAGTAGCATACATTTTTATCATTTCGCCTTTTTCGTCAAATTCAGCGCCCCAAATGGTGATAGCGTGAGGTCCGCCATTTTCTATCACATAGCTTATGCCTATGGGACTGCCTTTTTGTAGGATTTCTTGTGCCTTTTTTGAAAAAATATCATAGCCATCGGTGTTTTTCAGCGTTTCTTTTTGCAAAATCTTGCCGTAATAATCAACATTTGCATAATACTTATAAAAGAAGTTGCCAAGCCCGCGACTAACGAAGTTTCCATTATTTCCTGTGAAAGTGCTTTTAAGGTCATCGACTATGTCTTGTCTAGTTTGCGGGGCATTTGGGTCTTTTGTAAGCGCTTGACTTTGACTTTGCCAGTGGTCAAGCAAGGCAGAAGCTGTGTAAAGCCAGCAATAATTCGTGTCGCCTTGAAAAAGCGAAGGTCCCCAGCCTTTTTGCTCACTCACTCCGCTCGCCCAAAAACTCGCTCCAAAGAGTTGGCAAACACTAAAACCAAGCAGCAAAATCTTTGCGATACCTTTCACACTCACTCCCTTAAACTACTTAATTTTAGCGATTTTTGTTTGCTTTGTCAATGTTTTTGTGAATTTAAACGCCTTTTTAAGTGCAAATTTTGTCCTAAAAATCCACTCTTGTGGCAAAAATTTGAATTTTAACTTAAATTTAATAAGCTTTTAAACAATAAAATCCTATAATGTTAAATTTTTAAGGATAAATATGGATTTTTTAGACGAAATGCTCAGCCACAGCCCAAAAGAGAAGTTTTTGCAAATGTTGCAAAACGCTAGCCCATCGGCTGTGGAAAGCGTTATGGAAAAATTGCTTAAAGAGCATATCGCACTGCGCGAGCTTTTGGAGCAAAAATGTGGCGAAAATTTGGGACAAAATAATGTAAATTTAGGGCAAAGTAGCGAAAATTCAAGCGAATTTGTGGGTGCTGATGAAATAAACGCTGATTTAAGCGTGCTTGACAAGCAAATCGCGCTTTTTAGCGTGGAAAATGCGGATTTGGTTGAAGAGCGGCTGAATGATTATTTCATCGGGCTGACGGCTGAAATTTTAGGCGTGGAGGGTTAAAATAAGTGCAAAAAAGGCTCAAAATAAGCAAGCTGAAACGCTCAAAGGCTAAAAATGCGGGCTAAAATGAGATTTATCGTGGGTTTTTTGCTTTGTGCGCATTTTGCAAGTGCTGTGCCACCGACTTTTGAGCATACTTATGAACTTTGGCTTGAAAAGGACGAGCGCGCAAGTATCGAAATCACCGAGATAGGCTTTGAAAATGAAAAGCAAAATTTTGACTTTTATTGGACTCTCTTTGACACAAACAAAATCGTCATACACACGAAATTTAGGCGTTTTCCGCGTCAATTTGTGCTGTCGATGCGCCGCAATCTTAATTGGCTCACACAAACGCTTATCCCTGATTTTACGAACCCGCACCTTGACAGAGCAAGGCTCATCATCGAATTTAACGACTTTGACAAGGGCGAGGCTAAATTTAAAATTTACATTGAAGACAAGGGCGCAAGGCTCAATGTGGCGTTTTTAGACCCTAACAAAACGCCGCTAAAACCGCCCTTTGCGCCACAAAATAACAAATTCGTGCCTGCCATTGTCTTTGGCGTGGAGCGCAACGACTCTTTTGGCAAAGAACCCAGCATAGAAAGGCAGCTTGGACTGCCAGAACGCTCAAACAACGCTAATGACGGCAGATAAAGGACAAAAATGCAACGCATAGATGAATTTTTAGCGCATTTCATCAAAGAGCTTGATTACAAGCCCATAAAAACAATGTTTGAAAGCATAAAGCAAGGCAAAAGGTTGCGCTCAAAGCTGATTTTAGCCATAGCGCAAAGTGGCACAAAGGCTTTAAATGTAGGCACGCAAGCCTTAAATTCAAGCGCAAATGCTAGCAAATGCGCCACACAAAGCGACAAAGAAAGCGCAAGCAAAAACGATGAGTTTTACAAACTCTGTGCGATAGTTGAATTCATACACCTTGCAAGCTTGTTGCACGATGATATTATCGATGAAGCAGAACTTCGGCGCGGAGCAAAGTCCGTAAATGCTGAATTTGGCGCGAAAAATGCATTGATGATGGGCGATATACTCTACTCTTACGCCTTTTGTGAGCTGACAAAATTTCCAAAAGAAGTAGCTTACAGCATTTCAAACGCCGTTACACGCCTTGCAAAAGGCGAGTTAATGGATATAGAGCTTTCAAAGAGCTTTAACGCCGATGAAAAGGCGTATTTAACGATGATAGAGCTTAAAACTGCGGCTTTGATTGAGGCGAGTGCGTTTAGTGCGGCGCATTTAGCGGGATTAGATGCGCAAAAATTTGGCGAATACGGCAAGAATTTGGGTTTAGCCTTTCAAATCATTGATGATATTTTGGATATAAAAAATGATGAAAAAACGCTTGGAAAGCCCGCTATGAGCGACTTTAAAGAGGGTAAAAGCACGGTTTGTTATATTTCATTGTTTAAAGAATTAAACTATAATGAAAAGCAAATTTTGCAAGATTTGTTTAAAAAAGATTTAAGCCAAAGCGAGTTGGAGTGGCTCAAAGATAAATTTAAAGAGCATAAAATCATCGAAAAAACGAGCAAACAAGCAAAAGACTTTGGTTTAAAGGCGATAAAAGCCGTTGAAGGCTTTGAAAATAGTGCTTTGAAAGACATAGTTTTAAAGATGATAGATAGGGAATTTTGATGAATTATTTTTGCGTGAGTTTCACTCACAAAAACACAGGCATAGCATTAAGAGAACGGCTCAGCCTTGATGAAAGTCGCCGCAAAGAGCTGTTGCGCCTTATCAACGCAAACGCTTACATAGAAGAAAGCTTGCTGATAAGCACTTGCAACCGCGTTGAAATTTTTGCCTTTGTGGAGCAAATCGATGAAATTTGCGAGTATATCATCTCTTGTATGGCTGTGCTGTGCGAGGTTGATAAGGAAATTTTGCTCCAACAAGCCGATATTTTCGAGGATAGCGGTGCAATTCATCATCTTTTTTCCGTAGCAAGCTCACTTGATAGCCTTGTCATAGGCGAAACGCAAATTGCTGGACAGCTCAAAGATGCCCTAAATTTCGCGCTCAAACACTGCTTTTGTGGCTTGAATTTAGAACGAGCCGTGCATTTTGCCTTTAAGTGCGCTGCACGCATTCGCAACGAAACAGAGATTTCTAAAAACCCCATTTCAGTGGCATCAGTAGCCGTAGCAAAGGCAAAAGAGCTTGTAAATTTAAGCGAAAAAGAAGCCATTATCATCGGTGCAGGCGAGATGAGCGAGCTTGCCGCCAAACACTTGCTTGCAAATGGCGCAAAAATCATCATCTTAAACCGAAGCAAAGACAAGGCAAAAGAACTTTGCGAAAATTTGGGAGAGGGCGCAAGTTGCGGAGAATTTGAGCGTTTGAGCGAGTATCTTAACCGCTATGAGCTGTTTTTTTCCGCCACAAACGCCAAAGAAGCGATAATCAACGATGATTTGTTACAAAGGCGCGATTTCACGCGCTATTTTTTCGACATAGCCGTGCCGCGCGATATTGATTTGAGCCAAAGCGAGCGCGTGCAAGTCTTTGCTGTCGATGATTTAGAAGAGGTTGTGCGTAAGAATTTAGCCCTGCGCGAACACCAAGCACAAATTGCCTACTCTATCATCGCTGCAATGACGAATGAGTTTTTCAAATACCTAAATGATTTAGCTCTAACACCTATCATCAAAGCCGTGCGCCTACAAGCAAAGCATTGCGCCGAAGTAGAACTAGCCAAAGCCCTAAAAAAAGGCTATCTCAAACACAGCGACAAAGAAGAGGCTAGAAAGCTCATACACCAAGTTTTCAAAGCCTTTTTGCATAGTCCAACGCTGAATTTAAAGCATTTGCAAAGCGGAATTCAAAGCCAAAGTGTTGTGAGTGCTATGCGTTATGTGTTTGACTTGCAAGATGAGAGCGAAAACGCCTTAAATGATGAATTTAAAACCTTAGAAAATATCTCTAAAATAAGCCAAAAGGACGATGATGAAATTTAGCAAACTCTACGCACCAAGCACAAAAGAGGCTCCAAAGGACGCCGTGCTACCTAGCCACATACTTTTGTTAAGGGCTGGCTTTATCCAGCAATGCGGTAGCGGGCTTTACAACTTTTTGCCACTTGGCAAAATGGTGCTTGACAAGATTTATGCTGTTGTTAAAGACGAGATGGACAAGGCAGGAGCTTTGCAAACGAGTTTAAGCTTTGTAACAAGTGCTGTTTTGTGGGAAGAAAGCGGAAGATATAAGGCTTATGGCAAGGAACTACTGCGTTTTAAGGACAGAAAAGAAAATGAGTTTGTGCTAGGACCAACGCACGAAGAGGCTATGCTTAACGCCGTTAAAGGCAAAATCACCAGCTACAAGCAACTGCCCTTGCATTTGTATCAAATCGGGCTGAAATTTAGGGACGAGGCGCGTCCTAGATTTGGGCTTTTGCGTTGCCGTGAATTTTTGATGAAAGACGGATACAGCTTTCACGCCGATGAAAAGGACTTGGGGCGTGAATTTGAGCTAATGTTTGAAACTTACAGCAAGATTTTCACGCGTTTGGGGCTAAATTTTAGAGCTGTGGAGGCTGATAGCGGAGCCATAGGCGGTAGCGGAAGCAAGGAATTTATGGTGCTAGCGCAAAATGGCGAAGATGACATAGTGGTGTGTGATAAATGCGAATACGCCGCAAATGTCGAGGTAGCAAAGCGTGCGCCAAAAACCTGCGAGAAAGAACGCCCACAAGCAAATATGGCGAGCAAATTTCACACGCCAAACATAAAAACTATCAAAGATTTAGCTGAATTTTTTAAGATTGATGAGTTTTACACCATAAAGGCTGTGGTGAAAAAAGCACTCTTTGACAAGGGCGAAAAAATCGTAGTCTTTTTCGTGCGCGGGTGCGATGATTTGCAAGAAACAAAGGCGCTTAATGCTTGTGGGGCGTTAGAGCTTGCCGAAGCTAGCGAAGATGAGCTAAAAAAAGCTGGTTTAAAGGCTGGATTTATCGGCTTTATCGGGCTAAATGTTGAATTTTTTGTGGATAATGAGCTAAAAAATGAGACAAATATGCTTTTGGGTGCAAATGAGGAAAACTACCATTTCATCGGCGTTAGCGTGGTAAATTTAAACGAAAACCGCTATAAAGACTTGGTGCAAGTGCGCGAAAATGACACTTGTGCTTGCTGTGGCGGGCAGCTTAAATTCAGCAAGGGCATAGAAGTGGGACACATTTTTAAGCTGGGGCAAAAGTATAGCAAGGCGATGAGCGCGACATTTTTGGACGAAAACGGCAAGGCTATGCCTTTTTATATGGGCTGTTATGGCATAGGAGTGAGCCGCTTGGTTGCTGTGGCGGTAGAATCAAGCTTTGATGAAAAAGGCATAGTGTGGAGCAAGGCTTTGTCGCCATTTGCGCTACATATCATCATCTCAAACACCAAAGACGAAGCCGCTTGTGAGTTTGCAAATGAGCTTTATGAAGCCTTGCAAGCCCTAAATGTCAGCGTTTTGCTTGATGACAGAAATGAACGCTTTGGCGTGAAAATCAACGATTTCGAGCTAATGGGCTTTTATTACGGCTTAATCATCGGCAAGGGGCTTGAAAAGGGCGAAGTGGAGCTTGTAAAGCGCGAAAATCTTGAAAAAAGCGTGCTAAAAAAAGATGAAGTGCTTGAAACACTGAAAAAGGTGCTGTTATGAACTACTATACTTTCTCAATCTTTCCATTTATCTTACTTGAAGTGCTGGCAAGCGTGCTGTTTGTGATGAGTTTTGGTTTTGGAAATTTTTTGCTTGTTTTGTTTGGCTCAATGCTCATAGGCGTTGTTTTGCTTGCGATTTTTTGGCGCAATATGCTTGAATTTAGGCTTTGCTCTATGCTTGAAATGCTGAAAAACTTTGCCTTTGTTATCTCAGGCTTTTTGTTTTTAGTCCCCGGGCTTTTAAGCTCGGTGTGTGGGCTTTTTGTGCTTGTTTTTGGGCTGGTTTTTGGATTTAGTAAGCAAAATACGGACAAATTCACTCAAAGCTCACCCCAAAACGATGAAATTATCGATGTAGAAATCATCGATGAAAAAAAGGATAAACAATGAACGAACTCATCATCGCCACGCGCAAAAGCCAGCTAGCCCTTTGGCAAAGCGAATTCATCAAGGCTTTTTTGCAAGAAAGATACCCAGATTTACGCGTAAATTTGCAAGGCTTTAAAACAAAGGGCGATGTGCTTTTAGACACTCCGCTTGCTAAAATCGGTGGCAAGGGGCTTTTCACAAAGGAACTTGAAGAGTCTATGCTCGCAGGAAAGGCTCATTTAGCCGTGCATAGCTTAAAAGATGTGCCAAGCTTTTTCCCACAAGGGCTTACTTTGGCGGCAGTTTGTAAAAGAGAAGAGCCAAATGACGCCCTTTTGAGCGAAAAATTTAAGGATTTAGCCAGCTTGCCACAAGGCGCAAAGATTGGCACGACAAGCCTTAGGCGCAAAATGCAGCTTTTGCTTAAACGCCCCGATTTAAACATAATCTCACTTCGTGGCAACATAAACTCACGCCTTGAAAAGCTCAAAAAGGGCGAATTTGACGCCATCGTTTTAGCTTATGCGGGGCTTAAACGGCTAAATTTGCAAAATGCGGTGAAATTTTTGTATAAATTTAGCCTTGATGAGATGATACCAGCGGCTTCGCAAGGCATTTTAGGCATAGAAAGCCTTGATGAACCCAAACTTTTGCAAACCCTTGCCGTGCTAAATGACGAGCAAGCCGTTGTGGCAAGTAGGATTGAACGCGATTTTATCAAAGAGTTGGAGGGCGGTTGTCAAGTGCCTATCGGCGTAAATGCTGAACTTTTAGGCACAAGCGTGCAAATCCGTGCTATTTTAGGCTTGCCAGATGGCAGTGAAATCTTGCAAAAGAGCCTGAATTTACCCTTAAACGAAAGCCAAAATGCAGGTATTTTACTCGCAAAAGAATTTATAGGCAAAGGCGCAAAAGAGCTTTTAAAACGCGCTGAAATGATGATTTAAGGCTTTTTGATGAAAGAATTTATAAAATTGCTCCAAGAAAATGATTTGCTGAAAATCATCGATGAAAGCGTGGATACCGAGCTTGAAATAGCGCACATTGCTTATGTGGAGGCGAAAAAAGGCGACAAGGGCAAGGCTTTGCTTTTTACAAAGCCCACGCACAATGGGCAAGAGTTTGAATTTCCTGTGCTGATGAACACTTTTTGCAACGAAAAAGCCCTAAATTTAGCCTTTACGCGCCCTTATGATGAAGTGGCAGAGCAAATAACAAGCCTTTTAAAGCTTCATATACCAAAGACTTTTGGGGCGAAAATCGACTTTTTCAAAAGACTTTTAAGCCTTAAAAATGTCCCGCCCAAACGCCTAAAAACAAAGGGCGAGTTTGAATTTAAAGAGCTAAAAAGCCTAAATGAACTACCTATCTTAAAAACTTGGGAAAAAGATGCTGGTAAATTCATCACTATGGGGCAAATTTACACGCAAAGTGTCGATAAAAAGCAAAACAACTTGGGTATGTATCGCTTGCAAGTAAGCGGTGAGTGCGAACTTTTAATGCACTGGCAAATCCACAAAGACGGCGCGCACTTTTTCCACGAGTATAAAAAAGCTGGCTTAAAGCAAATGCCCGTGAGCGTTGCCATAGGCGGCGACCCGCTTTACATTTGGTGCGCACAAGCCCCACTGCCAAAGGGCATTTTTGAGCTTTTGCTTTATGGCTTTATCAAAAAAAGCCCTGCAAGGCTTGCGCCGTGTCAAAATGGCATTTTCGTGCCACACGATGCTGACATTGTGATTGAGGGCTTTGTGAGTTTAGATGAGTTTAAGATTGAGGGACCTTTTGGCGACCACACGGGCTTTTACACGCCTGCTGAGCCTTTTCCTGTGATGAAAGTGAGCCGAATTTTAGCTAAAAAAGATGCCATTTATCAAGCCACCGTTGTGGGAAAGCCCCCACTTGAAGACAAGGTAATGGGGCTTGGCACTGAAAGGGTGTTTTTACCGCTCTTTCAAGCTACAACGCCTGATGTCATAGACTATAAAATGCCTGAAAATGGCGTTTTTCACAATCTCATCTTAGCTAAAATTCACTCTCATTACCCAGCGCACGCTATGCAGATAATGCACGCTTTTTGGGGCGTGGGGCAAATGAGCTTTGTCAAACACGCCATTTTTGTGGGGCAAAATGCGCCAAAGCTTGATGATTACGGCGCTCTTGTGCCTTATATCTTAAACCGCTTTGAGGCAAGCAAACTTTACATAAGCGAGGGCATTTGCGACCAGCTAGACCACGCTTCGCCAAATGCTTGTTTTGGGGGAAAGGCGGCACTTGATGCGACAAGCGAAAAAGAAAGCGGCGAAAAGCTTGAAATTTTAAGCGATGAGGCGTTAAATGAGCTTTTTTCAAGCGAAATTCCACTTCTTGCTTTAAGGCAGTTTTATGTGGATACAAGCGCGCCCATAGTTTGCGTGTTGCTTGATAAAAAAGAGCTTGTTAAAAAGAGCTTTGAGAGGCTTTTAAAATTTGCTAAACATTTTAAAATCATTGTTTTTTTAGACAGCCACAACCGCTTACAAAGCCCTTATATGCTTGTTTGGCGCGTGGTAAATAATATCGATGCAAAAAGAGACATTTTCTTTGGCAAGGATTTTATAAGCGAAAATTCAGCAAATTTTAAGGCAAAGGGCGAAAATTTAAAGCAAAATTTGGCAAATTCTAGCGAAAAAAGCACAAATTCAAATGAAAATTTAGCTCACTGCATAGGCATAGACGCCACAGCAAAGGGCGAGCTTGAAAAGCACCCAAGAAAATGGGCTTTGCAGGTTGATTGCACTCAAAAGGTTATCGAAGATTTAATCAAACGAAAACTCATCGACAAAGACAGCGCACTTTTTGATAAATTTGAGCTTTTTTAAAGGCATAAAGGCAAATTCAGCGCTCACATTGATAATTTAGCTTTTTAAGGATAAAAGCACTTTTTGCACTACATTGACAAAAATGTGAGTTTTTTAGGACATAAAAGCAAATTTTGCACTCACAGCACTTCGCCGTAAAGCACCATTCTACGCGGATTTGTGATTTTAACCCTTTTCATTTGCCCCAAAAGTTCAGCTCCGCCTTGTGTTTGGACTAAAAAGTTATTATCACTTCTGCCCGCTACGCCGTTTTCGCGCTGTTCTTCAAACAGCACCTCAAATTCTTTAAGCCTTTGACGCGCCACAATCTCATCTAAAATCTCATTTTGTCGCCCTTGTAGCTTACTCAAACGCCTTGTGGCAAGCTCTGGCTCGACTTGCCCGCTCATTAAAGCCGCCTTTGTAAGCGGACGCGGCGAGTATTTAAAGGAAAAAATTTGCTCAAAACGCACCTCATTCATCACTTCAAGCGTGTCCTCAAAGTCCTTTTCGCTCTCGTTTGGAAAGGCGACAATTATATCTGTTGAAATGCTGGCGTGTTCGCACATTTTTCGCACCTTTAAGGCTTTTTCTAAATACCACTCACGCGTATAACCGCGTTTCATCGCCTTTAATATGGCATTTGAGCCACTTTGCAAGGGCAGGTGTAAGGCTTTGCAAATTTTTTCATTGTGCGTAAAAACTTCTAAAAATTTATCATCAATGTGCAAAGGGTGTGGGCTTGTAAAGCGAATTCGCTTTAAATTTGGAATTTCACTAAGCCTTGTAAGTAAGTCGGCAAAGTCCATTTTTTCGTGTGCTTTTGAAAAATGCTTGCCATAATTATTGACATTTTGCCCCAACAAAAAAAGCTCTTTCGCGCCCTTATCCACAGCCTTTTGCGCCTCATCAAAAATCAACGAAAAAGGTATGGAGATTTCCTCCCCACGCGTGTGTGGCACTATGCAGTAAGTGCAGTGTTTGTCGCAGCCTATCATTATGTTGATAAAGCTTTTATAAGGACTTGAACGAAATTCAGCAAAGGCAAACTCGCTCTCATCGTAGTTTATGTCTGTGCCAAGAAATTTTGGCGTTTTGACAGCGCGTGTGATTTGAGAGACATTGCGCGCACCCAGCACAAAATCAACATTTGGAGCTTTTTTAAAAATCTCAGCTCCCAAATGCGAAGCCGTGCAACCGCACACGCCGATTTTTGCGCCCTTTTTTTTGAGCTTTTCAAAGCCACCGATTTCAGAAAAAAGCTTATGCACGGGTCTTTCACGCACGGAGCAGGTGTTGATGAGTATTAAGTCCGCAGTTTCAGGCTTGTTTGTTAGGGCATAATCTTCTTTTTGACTCAGCTCAGCGATGATATGCTCGCTATCTCGCACATTCATAGCACAGCCAAGTGTCTGTATATAGAGTTTTTTACTCAAAGAATATGCACCTCATACATATAATCACTCTCATCAAGCCCGTATTTAACGGGGCGATGATACACGCTAAATCCCTTTTTTTCAAAGTTTTGCACGAGTGCTAGCATTTGTTTGTGCGTGTTTTCCTTGTCAAAATAAAAAAAGCTTTGTCCTTCTTGGGCGAGCTTTTCTTCGATTTTAGCTAGGCTGATAGTCTTTGGCTTGCCGTTTGCTAGGTTTCTGGCTAGCTTTAAATCTTTGATTTCCATAGTTTTTCCTTTAAAGTTAAATTTAAAGCACAATTTTAGCAAATTTATAGTAAAATTCATAAAAATTTAAAGGAAAATTTATGCAATACACTATCGAACTCAACAATCACAGCGAAATTTTCGATGTGGATAAGGTCGCTAAGCAAGCAGCTGGTGCTGTTTTGTTAAGGCAAGGCAAAAGCGTGGTTTTAGCCACAGTCGCCCACGAGGACAAGCCTGTGGAGGAGGATTTTTTGCCCTTAACGGTGCAATATATCGAAAAAGCCTACGCAGCGGGGCGAATCCCCGGCGGCTACATAAAGCGCGAAACCAAGCCAAGCGACAGCGAAACGCTCACAGCGCGTATCATCGACAGAAGTTTGCGCCCGCTTTTCCCAAAGGGCTACGCTTATCCTACTCAAATCGTGGTGCTGGTGCTTTCGTGCGATAGTGAAGTGGATTTGCAAGTGATGAGCCTAAATGCCGCAAGTGTCGCGCTGTATCTTAGCGACATACCGATGAAAGCCCCTGTTTGTGGCGTGCGCATCGCAAGAATCAACGATAAATTTAAGCTCAATCCCACAAACACGGAGCTTAAAAAATCAACCCTTGATTTGTTTGTCTCTGGCGTGAAAGATGAGCTTTTGATGATAGAAATGCGCGCCCTGCCAAGTGAGGGCGAGTTTATCCCTGTGGTTGCGCCTTTTGCGGGCATTGACGGGCAGAGCATTCAAAATATGAACGAGTTGAGCGAGGACGAGATAGTAAATGCCCTAAATTTAGCCCAAAAAGCCATAGAAAACGGCTCAAACGCTTACGAAGAAGCATTCAGCAAGCACAGAAAAAATGGCGAATTCGAGCTAAAAGAAGAAAACGAAAACGAACAAATCATCAAATTTATCGAGCAAAACTACCTTGCAAAGGTGCGTGAGGCTATCACGCAAATGGCAAAAAGCGAGCGAGCGAGCGAGCTAAACAAAATCGCCAAAGAAATCGTAAATTTAGAGCTTGCCGAGCAAAACGAATGGAACGAAGAAGCAGTAAGCAACGCCTTAAACAAAGTCAAACGCCAAATCGTGCGCTCACTCATCATCAACGAGGGCGTTCGTGCGGACGGACGCGCCTTAAACGAAGTGCGCCCCATCAGCATAGAAACAAATATCTTGCCAAACGCTCACGGCTCGTGTCTTTTCACGCGCGGACAAACGCAAGCCCTTGTCGTAGCGACATTAGGCAGTGAAAATGACGCTCAAATGTCCGATTTGCTTACCGAAACGGGCGCACACGCTGAAAGATTTATGGTAAATTATAATTTTCCCGGCTTTTCAGTAGGCGAGGCAAGCCCGATAAAAGCACCGGGCAGGCGTGAGCTAGGACACGGAAACCTTGCGAAAAGGGCGTTGTATCCAAGTGTCGATGAGTGCTATCCTTATGTTATCCGCCTTGTGAGCGAAATTTTAGAAAGCAACGGCAGCAGTTCAATGGCTACGGTGTGTGGCGGTGCGCTTGCGTTGCGAGCTGCTGGCGTGCCAAGCATAAAACTTGTGGCGGGAGTGGCTATGGGACTTATCTTTGAAGAGGGCAAATCAGCCGTGCTTACCGATATAATGGGGCTTGAAGACCACGATGGCGATATGGACTTTAAGGTAGCTGGCTCAAAAGACGGCGTAACCGCACTTCAAATGGATATAAAGCTAGGCGGTATCGACCAAGACACGCTCAAAAGGGCTTTGTATCAAGCAAAAGAAGCAAGAATGCACATTTTAGGCATTATGGAGCAAGCAGAGCAAGAAATTGTAGTAAATGAAGAGATTTTGCCAAAACTTGAACTTTTTAGCGTAGATCCTTCTAAAATAGTCGATATCATCGGGCAAGCGGGCAAAACGATAAAAGAAATCATCGAAAAATTCGGCGTTTCGATTGATTTAGACCGCGAAAAGGGCGAAGTGAAAATCGCAGGAGCTGGCGGCGAGCAGGTAAAAGCGGCGAAAGATTATATCATACAAATCACCTCCAAAGAAAGCAAATTCGGCAAAAAACGCGAGTTTCGCAAGGACTATCCGCCCTTTGAAGTGGGCGAGGAATTCAACGGGCGCGTGAAAAGCATAGTGCCTTTTGGGGCGTTTGTGGAGCTGCGAGACGGCGTTGATGGCTTGCTGCACGCGTCCAAAATCAAAGGCGCGCTCAGCGAGGGCGATGAGGTGCGCGTTTGCGTGCGAGAAGTGAAAAACGGCAAGGTGTCGCTGGATTTAGCCTGAATTTGACGAAAAGCAAATGTTTCAAAGCAAGACTTATGAAATCAGCTCCACAGATGACATAGAACTTGGCATAAGGCGTTACTCAAAGCTCGAATTTAAGGTGAGTTTTGATGATACAAAGCCGATGAAAGCCTTGTTTGTCTTTATCAACGGCATTAGAGATGAAGACTATGCAGGCTATGAGGAGCATTTGGCTGAATTTGTAGTGCAAACTTATGGC
>OIZA01000612.1_pt1 | contig 16718 bp, 7 predicted proteins | sample 1588381 | NCBI WGS metagenome assembly OIZA01 (sample SAMN03283277) | human gut metagenome | biome: human-associated habitat; material: feces | host: Homo sapiens | place: Peru | collected 2012 | reverse complement strand
GGCGGGGTATGTGATGACCGCCATATGCGCCTTCAGCGAGATCAGCAAAATGATGAGTGACATGCAGGCGAATCCCGCCGGCGGCATGAGCCTGGATCCGCGTTCGCTGCCGTTTCACCTGTGCAGCCTGATGCTGTTCGGCGTGCTGTACATCACCTTTGGACGGGAGGGGCGAGCCAGGCAGTGGGTCATTGATTTTCTGGCGGTCATGGGGACGCTGGGGAGCTTTTTTGCCCTGCTGATCCCCACCAACGGCACGGATTTCCGGACGATCTTCGCCTACCAGTGCTTCGTGTACCACGCGGGGCTTATGTGGTTCTGCCTGTATCTGATTTTGTCGAAAAGGGCGGAGCTGGGCGGGAAGACCCTGCTGCGGAATCTGGGGATATTGCTGGGGCTGAGCTTCATCATGATCTACATAAACGGCGCCCTGTCGGCCTACGGGACGAACTTCATGTACCTTGTGCGGCCGCCTATGGAGAACCTGCCGTATCTGAACCTCGATAGCGGCTGGTATGTGTATCTGCTGCGGCTGATGGCGCTGGGGGCGGCGCTGGTGACGCTGTTTCAGCTGCCCTTTATCCTGCGGAAGCGGAAAGCGGCGGCGTGTGCAAAATAAAAATAAGACCTCCGGCTGTATCGGAGGTCTTATTTTTTGGGATATTAATCAGTGCATGGGGCAGCCGTGGACTTGAATGCCGGCCTGCTCCCGCCGCAGCGCCCGCTCATAGATCATTTCGCCGGCGATGGACACGGCGATCTCCGCCGGCGTCACGGCCTTGATGGCCACGCCCACCGGCGTGTGCAGGGAGGCGATGGCGGCTTCGTCTACGCCGGCGGCGCGAAGGCGCGCATTTACCGAGGCGGTCTTGGCGCGGGAACCGATGACGCCCACATAGGCGGCGGGGCGGCGCAGGATCTGCTCCTGCACCTCAAAGTCGTGGGTGTGGCCGCTGGTCATGATGACGATGTAGTCCTCCGGCTCCGTGGTGATGTATTGGGCGATATGGCCGAAGTCGCCGCAGATGAGGCTTTCCGCCGCGGGAAAGCGCTCCTTTGTCACCAGATCGGCGCGGTCGTCGAACACGGTGACGCGGAAGCCGATGGACTTGAGCACCGGCGCCAGCGCCAGCGCGCAGTGACCGGCGCCGAAGAGGAGCGCACGCTCCCCGATGGCCACGGGGAGGGAGAATGCGCCGTCCTTGGGCGGCTCATCGGTGAGACAGCCGCCCTGGCCGGTGAGGGGCAGCGACAGATAGCAGGGCTGGTATTTGGCGATACGCTCCAGCAGGGAGGAGGCGAGGGCGCGCCACGCGGCATCCGAGGCGGGGATGAAGGTGAACAGCACCGTTACGTCGCCGCCGCACACCATGCCGATGTCCTCGGTGTCGCTGCGGTGCAGCTTGTATTCCCGCACGTCGCCGTGTTTGCGCGCTATCAGCTCCTGCGCATGAATTATGGACAGGTTTTCCACATTGCCGCCGCCGATGGTGCCCGCCTGGGGACCTTGGGCGTTCACCAGCATCTGCGCGCCCGCGCCGCGAGGCGTGGAGCCGGACTCGCGAATGATGGTGGCCAGCACGGTGTCGTGCTGCTTTTCCATTTCATACAGCAGCTTGGCAAAGATCGTTTGCATAGTCATCCACTCCTTTTTTGTATTTTGTATCATACCACAAATGGGGGCTGTCCGCCACAGGTATTTTCCGGCGGGGGCATTTGGCTTGCGGTGGCGGGGGAAATGGGGTATAATATTCCGTAATACAGAAGAGAGATGGCGGCGTTTATGAAAAAGAGCACCTATGAAAAACCGGATCTGCACATGCACTCCGTATATTCCGACGGCACGGACACGCCCCAGACGCTTTTGCGCTGCGTGCGCAAGGCGGGGCTTGACCTCTTTGCCCTGACGGATCACGACACCGCCGAGGGATGCGCCGCCGTGCGGGCGCTGCTGCGGGAGGGGGATCCGGCGTTTATCGGGGGCGTGGAGTTCTCCTGCAAGGACGAGCGGGGGAAGTACCACATGCTGGGCTACGGCTTCGACGGGAGCAAGCCCGCCATTCGGGAGGCGGTGGCCTTTTCCCACCACAGCCGCATTCTGAAAATGCAGAACCGCTTTGGCTATCTGAAGGAAAAATACGGCTTTACCTTTACCGACGAGGAGCGCGCGGAGCTGCTGGCGCTGAAAAACCCCGGCAGGCCGCACTTTGTGGCCATGATGCTGAAAAAGGGGTATGTGCGCACCAAGGACGAGGGGTTCGAGGCGTTCGAGGGCTATCACGGCAGCGAGCCGAGCCTTTCGCCGGAGGAGGCCATAGACGCCATTTTGCGCTCGGGCGGCATTCCGGTGCTGGCCCACGGGATACTGGCGGACGGGGCGAAGAAGCTGACGGAGGAGGAGATCACCGCACGGGTGGAACGCTTTCGGGCGGCGGGGCTTATGGGGCTGGAGTGCTATTACTCCACCTTTACGCCGCGACAGAAGGAGATCATGCTGGATTTGGCGGACAGGTTCGGCCTGCTCGTCACCGCCGGCAGCGACTACCACGGCGGCAACAAGCAGGTCATGCTGGGGCAGACCAACGACCCCGACCCCGCACGGCTGCAGGGGTTTTACGACACCATTGCGGACAGGATATGAGATAAAAACGATCCCCGCTCTCACTGAGAGCGGGGATCGTTTTTATTTGGTCGGGAGATCAGCGATGGGTCTTGCGCTTTTTGAGCTCGGGGATGGCGAGCATGACCAGACCGCTGAGAGCTGCCAGAGAGACCCACAGGGTGATGCCGGCGTCGCCGGTCTTCACGGGAGGCGTGGGCAGGCTGGCGTTATAGCTGTTGGTGAAGGCTACCAGCGGGGAGCCGTCTTCCTTGGGATCCAGGGGGATGAACTCATCGCCCTCGCCCATGATGCTGACATCACGCAGGCTGACTGTTTCATCCTCAATGTCGAGGGTGACATAGTACAGCGTTTCGTCATACGTCCAGCCCTCGGCACTGCCCTTGACCTGGGTCAGCTGGATGCCGTCGGAGATAGAGTGCAGCTTGCTGGCCTTGATGGTGAAGACGAAGCTGCCGGTGTAGGTCTTCTCACCGTTGGTCTCGATGGTGTCGTTCACGATGGTGACGAAGTCCTTCAGACCGTCGGTCATCATGCCGACAAAGGCCAGCTTAAAGGTTTCCTTGCCGGGGGCGGCCTCGCCGGTCTTCTTCACGGTCATGGAGAAGGGGATGGTCACGGTGACATCGACGTCGGGGCGGACAGGGGTGATCTCATAGCCGCACTCAGTGCAGAGGACGGGGTTCTCATAGTCCGCTGCCTCACGGTCGGGGATGTGGTCGGCGAGGTCCAGCTTCTCTGTGCAGCCGGTGTTCTGGCAGGTGTGCCAGTGACCCGTTTCATCCTTCGTCCACTCGGTGGCGGGAGCGTGACCCAGAGGATCGCCGTACTTCGTCTGGCAGACCTCGCAGCTCTTCTGCTCGGTGCAGGTGGCCGTGCCGCCGGTGTGGTTTTCGATCAGGGACGGGTGGCCGCAGCCTTCGCGCTTGCAGAGCTGCCAGTGACCCTCGACGCTGGAGAGATAGGGCTGGCCGGTGTAGTCGTGCCCCAGCTTGCCAAGGGCAAAGCTGTCGGCGCTTTCATAGCTCTTGGAAAGGTCGATGCTGCCGTTGTTATCGGCAAAGTACTTGCCGCACTCGCCGCAGTGCCAGTAGGCATTGTGGCCGCCGTTTTCGCAGGTGGGCGCCTGATAGTCGGTTTTCACGGCGTCCTTGTGGTTCAGCGGGTCAATGTCGAAGTGGCCGGCATCGTCATACAGGGCGGTGTCGCCGTCCTGACCGCTGTAGAACTTGCCGCAGCCGGAGCAGGAATAGTAGGCTTCGTTGCCCTTGGCGGTGCAGGTGGGGGCGTTGGCTGCGTGCAGCGTGCCGCTTGTGTGGTTATGGGGATCCTTATCCGCCAGCTTATAGCCGCAGGCGGTGCAATGGGACTCGGCCACACAGGTGGCGGCGGCGCCGGCATGTGCCTCGTGGTCAGACTCTGCGGTGCAGTTGTAGCGGGCGCAGCGCTGCCAGTGTTCGATTTCGTTGTGCTGATAGGGCTGATCCTCGAAGTAGTGCCCCAGAGCGGAGCCTGCTTCGGTGAAGGTCTCGGTGCCGTTTTCACCGCAGCGGACGCAGCTCTTATAGTATACGGCGTCCTCGGTGCAGGTGGCAACAGACTTCGTGTGGCTGGAAGCAGTGTCTTCCTTGGTGTAGTCGTGACCCAGAGAGTCGGTGTTGAAGTCCTCGGGAGCGCTGCCGCCGCGTTCGGGATCAAGTGTGCCGTTGTTATCGGCAAAATATCTGTGGCAATCGGGGCAGTACCAGTAGGCTTCACGGCCGCCCTCGGTGCAGGTGGCGGGGTCTGCGGCCGTTCTCGTGGCACCGGCATGGTTCAGAGGAGCGGTGTTGAAGTCGGACGCATTGGCATAGCTCTTGGAGAGGTCAGCTGTGCCGTTCTTGTCAGCGAAGTACTGGTGGCAGTCCTCGCACTGCCAATAGGCATTGTTGCCGCCCTCGGTGCAGGTGGCCGCCACGGCGGGCGTCTTGACCACGTTCTGGTGGTTCAGGGCGTCAATGGCGAAGGGAGTGGCGTTGGCAAACAAATCATCGTCGCCAGGTTTGCCGCTGAAATACATCTTACAGTCGGCGCAATAGCGATAAGCTTCGTTGCCGTCGCTGCCGCAGGTGGGAGCCATGTAAGCGGTGGACTCGACCTTGTCGGCGGGGTGGTTGTGGGCGTCGAGCGCGCCGTAGGGGGCAGAGCACACGGCGCAGGTGGCCTGCAGGGCGCAGGTGGCTGCGGTGCCCTGCGTGTGGTCTTCCTTCTCGTTCACCGTGCAGCCGGGGATGGTGCAGGAGTGCCAATGGGCGTTATCATCGTGCTCCCAAGCACTCCACTCGTGCTTGTCATTGCCTGCGGCATCCTTGCGATGGACGATGGTGAACGTCCAAGTATCCGCCGTGATGTCCTCGGCGGTGGCAAGGAAGTTGCCGATGCCGGAGAGGCTCACATAGACATGATAGGTGCCCAGAGCGGTGGGAACGACTTGCTTGCCGTTTGCATCCTTATAGACCACGGTGAGGTTGTTGCCGTTCAGCTTCATGGGGGACTTCAGAGTCACCTCGGCTGCCTTGGCATAGCCGTTATACACGAGATCCTGCGGGGGAGTGAAGGTGAAGTCGGCGGCCTGCGCTGTGCGCTTGCTGATGCTCCAAGGGATTGTGGTGTCAGTGCGCTCGGCGCTCCACTTGTAGCCGTCCTTGAGGGTCAGCGTGGCGGAATAGCTGCCGGCATTGGTGGCCGTGATCGTGCCGTCAGTGACATCGTATCCTTCTCCCGGCACAAACAGAGAATGCGCATTGCCGGTATAGGGGAAAACATACAGCAAGGGCTGGGGGAAGTCCACGGCCTTCAGGTAACGGGGCACGACGACCTCGGCGATCTCGGAGGCGTAGGAGGTGTCGGTGGCCTTGAGGCGGACATAGTAGGTGCCATTGCCGCCCACGGTGGTGGTGCCGACGGCGCAATCCTTCCAGTTTTCGCCGTCAGTGGACCACTCCATGGAGGTATCCGTGCCGCTGATCGCGCCGTCGGTGGCCGTCCAGCCGGTGGGCGCCACGCCGGTGAGACCGGTGGGAGCGGCAGGGGTATTCTTGGCGGTGGCATCGTGCAGGATCAGGGTCACGTCCGCGGTGGGCGTGCCGGAGATGGTGAGCTGGGTGAGGCTGTCGCGGGTGACGGTGATGCCGCCCTGGGTGAAGCCATAGTCCTTGGGGAAGTAGTAGCCGTCGCTGACCTTGACCACCACGTCGGTCATGGCGGAGCCTGCGGCCTTGAGGATGTTCTGCTTCAGGGTGCCCTCGGAGGTCATGCCATTGCCCAGAGTGATGTCCACGGTGTAGACCTGGGCGATGATATAGAGCTGGTTCGTTTCGTCATCCAGCTTCACATCATAGCCTTCATCGCTGGTGAAGTAATCGACATTGCCCGCGTCGCTGGTGATATAGACCTTGGCGATGGAGCCGTCGTCCAGCAGGGTCTTCTTCTCGGTGGAGACGCCAATGGTGGAGCCAGCGGCGAGGTTGGCGACGGAGGGGAGCATAGTCCCGACGGGGATGTAGTAGTTGCTTGCAGCTTCGCCGACCTTGTTGCCGGAGATGTTCATCTCGCCGGACAGCTCGATGGTCCAGCCCACATACGTATAATAGGTGGTGTTGGTCTTGGCTTTGGCCGCGCTATGCACGCCGGCGCCTGCACTGGCGGCGGTGTTGCCGGTGATGGCGGTGCCGCCGCTGAAGTGGAACGGGCCGATGGCAGCTACGCCGCCGCCGATGTCAGCGGTGTTATTGCTGATGGTGGCATTTTTGATGATAGCGGGATAATAGGTATCGACAGAGGTCGTTCTATTGAGTGTGGAATCGTATACGGATTTTTCATCGTATTTAGCGGGTCCGATATACAGGCCGCCGCCGCTGCCGGTGGCGGTGTTGCCGGTGATGGTGGCGCCGTCAACGGTGAGGAGGCAGTAACTCGTGTAAACGCCGCCGCCGTTGGTGGCTTTGTTGCCGGTGATGGTACCGCCGTTGATGGTGATGGTGCCGCTCGAGCCGTACACGCCGCCGCCGTTGCCGTTGTTGTTGGTGGAATTGGTCTTGACTCTGTTGCCGGTGATGGTACCGGCGTTCATAGTGAAGGTGCCGCCGGACACATAAACGCCGCCGCCGTTGCCGCCGGTAGCCGTGCAGCCGGTGATGGAACCGCCGTTCATGACGAAGGTGCCCTTCACATAGGCGCCGCCGCCGTAGCGGTAGTTAGAGGAACTGGAGGAAGACGAATCCGCCTGGAAATTGCTGAGGCTGCCGCGCCACAGGGTGAAGGCACCCTTGTTGGCTACCGACACGCCCTGATGGCCGGAAGTGGCGGTGAGCTTGCCGGTGCCCTCGTCGGAGCAGTCGGTAATGGAGGCGTTGACATCTTTGCCTACAACGACACCGGGGGCGTAGCTATCGGTTTCGAAGGTGTAGGTGTGGCCATTGAGGCAGAGGTTGCTGTTGCCCACGGGAGTCCAGGGAGCACCATAGGGATAATTACTACGATCCTCCAGCAGGAAGTAGTTGCCTTCGGGCAGATCTTTCAGCGTGGTAACGCCGATCCACTTGGTCGTCTTGTCATGTTTGTGGTCGCTGTCGACAGAGTTTGTTCCGGTGCCGCAGACGCAGTGGGTGTGGCCGGTACCCTTGTGCCACAGCTCCAGGCCGGTATTGCCGGAGGTCAGCAGGGGACCGGACTTGTCGGTGGTGGAGCGCAGGGTGTAGTCGCTGCCGCCATCCGCGAAGAAGCCCGTGGGGTCGGTGGTGCCCTTTACGGCCAGAGTGGGAATATTGTCGGCGGAGATACCGACATGGCTCTTGGCGGTGTTGAAGCTGCTGTCCACGGAGATATAGGCACCGGAGGATCTGGAGCCATCCAGATGGACATTGTTTCTCACGCCATTTGCGGTATTGTCCTCGGCGATGATCTTGCCGCTCAGTACGGGGGTAATGTCTTCGATATTCTGCACATAGATGGCGCCGCCTTCCCATTTGGCAGAGTTGCCGGTGAAGGTGCAGTTGGAGATCTTTGCTTCATCGCTATGCAGCGACAGTGCGCCGCCGTAGCTTCCAGAGGTGTTGCCGGTGAAGGTGCAGTTGGTAATGGTGGCGGGGCTATAGTAGTAATAGCAGTAGATGGCGCCGCCCGCGGCATTGTAAGCTGTAGATGGGGTGCTATTGTTGATAAACTTGCTGTTTTCCACGGTGAGGCGGGCAGTATCGTTATAATCCAAGTAGGCATATGCATAGATGGCACGATTCTTATTGCCCTCGAAGGTGCAGTTTCGCACTGTGATAGTGGTGCTACGGGCATTCAGCACGGTGCCGCCATTATTGGCGAAGGTGCTGTTCAGCAGGTTTACGGTGGAGCCGCCCGACTTGTTGGTTTCGGTATTTCTTTCCTCATTGACATTGATGAAGATTCCCTTTGCATCCTGAACGGTGACACTGTTCAATGTCAGCTCAGCGGCTGCGATGTTATTGGTAATGGCAACGCTGTAGTTGCTGGTGAGATAGCCGTTGGCGCTGTCATGCTTGCAGTCGGTGATGGCGAGGGTGCCGTTATTGATGATGTTGGTGGAGGCACTCTTGTGGCCGTTCAGACAGATGTTGACGGTGGTGCCGGCGGCAACGGTGAGCTGGCCGGTCATGAGGCTGTCCTGCACCAGATAGTAGTTGCCGGCGCCCTTGATGTCGCTGAGGCGCTCCACGGGGGTGTAGATGACGGCGCCGTGGTTATGCACGGGGAGCTTTACTTTCAGATCGTCGCCGCTGCGCTCCAGGTTTATCTCGGAGATGTCGCGGGGGAAGCGGGCGTCATTCGCCTGGATGCTCTTTTCGGCATTGGTGATGACCACGGAGCCGGCGGTGGCGCGGCTCAGGGGCACGGAAATGCCGATGCTGGTATTCTTGGCAGGAGCCTTCTCGGCCACGAGCTTGGTGTCGCCGGTGAGATAGACATTTTCTGTGAAGTCACCTTTATGGATGGTGTTATCCTTGATGGTGACGGTGTCGGTGCCCAGGTTCACGGTGGCCTTGGTGTCCACATAGATACCGCCGCCGCGGAGATAGGCGGTGTTGCCGGTGACGGAGCCGCCGTTGAGGTTCAGCGTACCGTTCACATAGATACCGCCGCCGAATACCGTGTCAGAGAAAGAAGAGTTATACTGGATAGGAACCGTGTTATCCTTGACGGCGGCCTGGTCATTCATGGTGAAGACGCCGCCGTTTTCCACATACACGCCGCCGCCGCTGGCGAGGACATCTTTGTAGCCGCACTGAGCCGTGTTGGTGTCTACGGAGGCGGAATCGTTCATAGTGAAGGTGCCTTTTGCGCCTACATACACGCCGCCGCCATTGAAGGCTCTATAATTACTGTCATTCGTGCTGAGGTAAGCGGTGTTGCCGGTGACGCGAGCCTGCTTGGACATGGTGAAGGTGCCGTTGGCCACATACACGCCGCCGCCGTTGCGGCTGACGGTGTTGTTGGCGATCACGCCGCCGGACATGTTGAAGACGCCGCTGTTGGTGACATACACACCGCCGCCGTCACTGGGTGCATAGAAGCCACCGGCGACATTCTTGGAGATCTCGCCGCCGGACATATTGAAGGTGCCGCCTTTTACATACACGGCGCCGCCATTGCGGGCGGAGGTGCTGGTGTTGCCGTACTCAGTGTCCTGGGAGGCGTTGCGGGCGATCAGGCCGTCCACCAGGTTGAAGGTGCCGCCGGCGAAGACCATTACGGCGGAGCCAAGGATGTCGGTGGGGATGCGGCGGTAGTTATTGACGAGCTGGCCGCCATACATATTAAATGTACCGTTGACGACCACGCCGCCTGCGGCTATATTGGTGGAATCGTAGGCGGTGTTGCCGGAGATGGTGCCGCCGTACATATTAAAGGTGGCATTCTTGGCTACGGACACGCCGGTGCCCCAGCGGGCTTCGTCCCTATTATACTCGCTGCTGAAATAGCTGCTGGTGACCTTACCGGCATTGTTCTGGCAGTCGGTGAGGTTGAAGGTGTTGCCGCCGGTGACCACAATAACGGTGGATGCATCGTATCCGCCTCTGCGGAGGGTGTGGCCGTCCAGGCACAGGGTCACGCCCGCCGGAGCCGTCCAGCTATAACTGCTGTTGGTCAGCTGCGTATCGTTCATTAGGAAGTAGTTGCCCTTGGTGGTGATAAGCTCCGGACTGCTGACGCCCCGATAGATGAGCTTTTCATGGCCTGCGCCGGTCTCTTTGCAGTCGGTACGGCCGCAGATGCAGTGCTCGTGGACAGCCTTAGCCTCCAGCTGCAGGCCGCCCTCGGCGGCCACGAGCTTGGCGTCCACACGGTCAGCGGTGAAGCAGCCGCTGTTCACATTCGTCCCCGCGACCAAGAGGGAGGGGACATTGGGGCCGGAAACGCCGATGGCGCTGCCGTCCTCCAGGCCGTTATCGGTCAGGGATCGGCCGGCGACAAGGTAGACATTGTCGGTGCCGTTCATGCTGCTGTTGCCGGTGATGGTGGTGACGCCGCTGGCGGTGAGAGTATCCTGCGTGTCGCCGTTGAAGTACACGCCGCCGCCGCGCTTCGTGGCGGTGTTATTCCGAATGGTGGTGCCTGCAAGATTCACAGTGGCGGTGTTGACATAGCCGTTGTACTTATAGGACTGCACATGCACGCCGCCGCCGTTGGCCGCGGAGGTGTTGTTTTCGATGACGCCGCCTTTGAGGTTTACTTTGACATTACCGTAGGCGTAGAGCGCGCCGCCACAGTGAAAGGTATCACTGCTGCCGGTGGCAGCGCAGCCGGAGATGGTGCCGCCGTACATGGTGAAGTTGGCAAATTTTGTGATAGTAGAGGAAGAACTGGGGGTGTAGGACAGGTAGATGGCGCCGCCGGCCTGGGAGGAGCAGTTGGTAATGGCACTGCCCTTATACATGTACACAGAGCCGGCAGAACAGATGGCTCCGCCATAGGAACTGGCGTTATCCTTGGTGACGCAGTTCTGGATGGTGGCTCCGGACTTCAGATGAAGCTCAGAATCGGTTTTCTTATAGACTTCGGTGGTTCTCATGTAAATGAAGGGGTAGCTGGAGTGAACCACCTCTCCGTTACCGTCTAGGGTGATATTCTCCAGAGTCAGCTTGCCGCCGTCCTTCACGTTGATCGCGTAGCTGGTGAAGCCCTCCGCACGCTTCAGGGTGAATATTTCGCCCTCTTTGCTGCGGATGGTGATGTCAGCCGTGGCGCTGTCGATACGCAGCGACGCGGTGAGGTCGATGTCCGCCGTCAATACGATGGTGGAGTTTTCGGCGTCCACAGCGGCTTTCAGCTCATCGAATGTGCTGACATTCACAGGGGCGTCCTCCGCCCACACCGTGGCCGGAACCAGGCTGAGAGCCAGGAGCAGAGCCATGAGCAGGCTTGAGATGCGTTTTTTCATTCGTTTGTCCTCCTTTGGTTTTGGGTCGCCTTAAAACTGCGCTTTGTATACTCATCCATTTTTAATGTAAGTGCAGTATATATCGTACATACATGTTCATTGCAAGCCTTTTTTGCAAAAAAAAATAAATAATATGAAAAAACAGCCAGAAAAAAGCGGCCGCGTCAAAAATCGGCAAGGCCGAAGCGGAAGGGGATTCACAAAGGGGCGGGAGTGTGATATACTCACTTTGATTATTTATTTCTATACACAAGGAGGATACAGCAATGATCCGGTGCTTTGATAAGGGCGTTTTTCTGCAGAACGGACGGTTGACCGACGACGCAGGGCTGCCGACGGAGCAGGGGCGGAAAAACACCATGGCCTGGCAAATTCTGCAGGCGCACAACACGTCTTCCGACCCTATGGAGCTGAAAATACGCTTCGACGCCATGGTGTCCCACGACATCACCTATGTGGGCATCATTCAGCAGGCGCGGGCTTCCGGCATGAAGGAGTTTCCCATCCCCTACGCGCTGACCAACTGCCACAACAGCCTCTGCGCCGTGGGCGGCACCATCAACGAGGACGACCACATGTTCGGCCTCTCCGCGGCAAAAAAATACGGCGGCATCTATGTGCCCGCCAACCAGAGCGTGATCCACTCCTACGCGCGGGAGGAGCTGGCGGGCTGCGGCAAGATGATCCTCGGCTCCGACTCCCACACCCGCTACGGGGCTCTGGGCACCATGGCCGTGGGCGAGGGCGGGCCGGAGCTTGCCAAGCAGCTCCTCAAAAACACATGGGACGTGCCCATGCCCAAGGTGGTGCTGGTGTATCTCACCGGCGAGCCGAAGCAGGGCGTGGGGCCGCACGACGTGGCCATTGCGCTGGTGAAGGCGACATTTGAAACGGGGTTCGTGAACAACTGCGTGCTGGAGTTCTGCGGCCCCGGCATTGAAAAGCTCCCCATGGACTATCGCAACGGCATCGACGTGATGACCACGGAGACCACCTGCCTCTCCTCCATCTGGGAGACAGACGAGGCCACCCGCCGCTTCTTTAAGACCCACGGGCGGGAGGAGGACTACAAGCCCCTGCACCCGAAGGACGGGGCTTACTATGACAAGTATATCACCATAGAGCTTGACAAGGTGGAGCCGATGATCGCGCTGCCCTTCCACCCCTCCAACGCCTACACCATTAAAGAATTTCTGGCAAATGCCGAGGAAATTCTCAAGGGCGTGGAGGAAGACGCGCGGCGGCGCTTCCCCAAGGCCGACCCGCATCTGACGGACAAAATTCACGACGGCGGCGTGTGGGCGGATCAGGGGGTCATTGCGGGCTGCGCCGGCGGCCTGTTTGACAACATCACCGAGGCGGCGGACATTCTGCGGGGGAAATTCACCGGCAGCGGCGCTTTCAGCTTTGACGTGTACCCCACTTCGGTGCCGGTGTCGCTGGAGCTGATGAAGGTGGGCGCTACGGCGGCGCTTCTGGAGGCGGGGGCTATTATCAAGCCCAGCTTCTGCGGCCCCTGCTTCGGCGCGGGAGATGTGCCCGCCAACAACGGCCTTTCCCTGCGCCACACCACCCGCAACTTCCCCAACCGCGAGGGCAGCAAGCCCAGCGAGGGGCAGTTTGCCGGCGTGTGCCTGATGGATGCCCGCTCCATCGCTGCCACCGCGGCAAACGGCGGCCGCATCACCCCCGCCACGGAGGTGGACTATGCCCCCCTGCGGCACGAATATCATTTTGACGGCACGGTGTATAAAAATCGGGTATATTACGGCTTCGGCAAGGCCGACCCCGCGGCGCAGCTGCAAATGGGCCCCAACATCACCGACTGGCCCAAGATGCACGCGCTGGAAGAGAACCTGCTGGTGGAGCTGGCGGCGGTGATCCACGACCCTGTGACCACCACGGACGAGCTGATCCCCTCGGGCGAGACCTCCTCCTACCGCAGCAATCCCCTGCGGCTGGCGGAGTTTACCCTGAGCCGGCGGGTGCCGGAGTATGTGGGGCTTTCCAAGAAGATCGCGGCGCAGGAAAATGACCGGCGCAGCGGCGTGGTGTCGGCGCATTTGAGAGAGGTGCTCTCGCAGGTGGGCGACGCCGACGAGCTGGCGAAATGCACGCAGTTCGGCTCTGCCGTGTTCGCCAACAAGCCCGGCGACGGCAGCGCCCGGGAGCAGGCGGCCTCCTGCCAGAAGGTGCTGGGGGGCTTTGCCAACATCTGCTACGGCTTCGCCACCAAGCGCTACCGCAGCAACTGCATCAACTGGGGCATCCTGCCCTTCACCATAGACGAGGGCGTGCCCTTCGACTACGAGAGCGGCGACTGCGTGTTCGTGCCCCATATCCGGCAGGCGGTGGAGAGCGGGCAGGAGGACATCCCCGCCAAGGTCATCTGCAAAGACGGCAGCGTTCATGACCTGCTGCTGCATGTGAAGGGGCTGACGGCGGACGAAAAGGAGATCATTCTGGACGGCTGCCTGATGAACTACTACGCAAAACGGATGGCTGCGGAGAAATAACAGGAGCTGTCATTCCGAGCCGGCGCGCACACCGGCGTGGGGATCCGTATTCCCCGATAAGGAAATGGGGGGGACGGATCGCCACGTCGCTTCGCTCCTCGCAATGACAGAGCCATATACCTTATATTATATAAGAAAGGACACACTATGGAAAAGATCCGAATGACCACGCCCTTGGTGGAGATGGACGGCGACGAGATGACCCGCATCCTCTGGGGCATGATAAAAGAGCAGCTGCTGCTGCCCTTTGTGGACTTGAAAACGGAGTATTACGATCTGGGGCTGCTGCACCGGAACGAAACGGAGGATCGGGTGACGGTGGAGGCGGCCAACGCCACCCGCCGGCTGGGCGTGGCGGTGAAGTGCGCCACCATCACCCCCAACAAGCAGCGCATGGAGGAGTATCCCCAGCTCACCCGGATGTGGAAAAGCCCCAACGGCACCATCCGGTCGATTCTGGACGGCACGGTGTTCCGCGCGCCTATTCTCATTGACACCATCCACCCTGTGGTGAAAAACTGGAAAAAGCCCATCACCATCGCCCGCCATGCCTACGGCGACGTGTATAAAAGCGTGGACATGCGCACCACGGAGCCGGGGGTGTGCACCATGACCTTCAGGGGGGAGAGCGGCGCGGAGCAGACCGTCACCGTGCAGAAGGTGGACGGCCCCGCCGTGTGGCAGGGTCAGCACAACAAGGAGGGGAGCATCCGCTCCTTTGCCCGCGCCTGCTTCCAGTACGCCATTGACACGAAGCAGGATCTGTGGTTCTCCACCAAGGACACCATCGCCAAGGTCTATGACGGCGAGTTCAAGCGGGTGTTCGAGGAGGAATATGAAAATTATAAGGCCGAGTTTGACAAGCTGGGCATCACCTATTTCTATACGCTCATCGACGATGCCGTGGCGCGGGTCATTCGCTCGGAGGGCGGGTTCATCTGGGCGTGCAAGAACTATGACGGCGACGTGATGAGCGACATGGTGTCCACCGCCTTCGGGAGCCTGGCCATGATGACCTCCGTGCTGGTGGCGCCCGACGGCACCACGGAATATGAGGCCGCTCACGGCACCGTGACCAAGCACTACTACAGGCACCTCAAGGGGGAGAAGACCTCCACCAACCCCATGGCCACCATCTTCGCCTGGAGCGGCGCGCTGCGCAAGCGGGGGCAGCTGGACGGGCTGGCTGACTTGGAGAATTTCGCGGAGCAGCTGGAGCGGGCGTGCTTCGACACGCTGGGGCAGGGCACCATGACCAAGGATCTGGTGGGGCTGGTGGACGAGGGCGTGTCTGCCCGCGCCGTCACCAGCGAGGAATTTATCGCGGCCATTCGGGAGAATCTGGAAAAGCGGCTGTGAAAAAAGCAAGGCTCCCCGCGGCGGGAAGCCTTGCGTCAGGTGAAAAGCGGCTATTATGAGGCATCTTGCGGGCTGGCGCGGCGCTCCGCGATGCACCCTATGCCATGGGGGAAATACAGGGGATACGGATTCCCACGTCGCTTCGCTCCTCGGAATGACAGGTCAATTTATTTCACATTGGGCACCACGCCGAGGATCACCAGCGGCTCGGAGCCGGTGTTCACTACGCTGTGGCTGTGGCCGACGGCGCAGTAGTGGGTCATGCCGGCGCGGACGGCTACGGGCTTACCGTCGTCGGTGCATACGCCCTCGCCGGAGAGGAAGTGCATCACCTCGAAGCTGCCCTCGTGGACATGGTGGCCGATGGTGCTGCCGGCGGGCAGGGTCAAAATTAAAATTTTCCCCTGTGCATCCTCAAATTTGCGCACCAGCGCCTGCCCCTCGCCGCCCTTGAAATGGGGCACGGCCACCTCGGGGATGGAAGCGAAATCAAGAAACATGACGGCATCTCCTTTGCGTTTTTTTCAATTATAACAGACCTTGGCGCAGGCCACAAGGAGGGATTTTTCATGAAGGACAGAAACACCGAGATTCGGGAGGCCATAGACGCCGGAAATCGGGCGATGGACGCGCTGGACGAGGCGCTGGGGCACCTGAAGACCGCCCGCGGGCTGGGCATCTGGGATATGCTGGGCGGCGGCTTTTTCAGCAGCTTTCTCAAGCACTCCAAAATGGATGACGCCCAGCGGGCTATGCAGTACGCCCAGCAGGAGCTGCAGAATTTCAGCCGAGAGCTGGCGGATGTACAGATGGCGCTGGATTTTCAGGTGAATTTTGATGGAATGACCCGCTTTTTTGACATGTTCTGCGACAACTTCTTCGTGGACTGGATGGTGCAGGATCAGATAGTTCGGGCGCAGGAGAGCGTGGCCGACGCCCGCCGGCGAGTGTGGGAGGCGGTGCAGCAGCTGCAGTTCATGGTGGGGGAGTGAGAGAAGCGCGGTGCGCGTGACGCCGCCAAAACACGCAAAACGGGCGGGGCAGAGCCGCCGCCCCTACAGGTATCTTTTATTATGCCCCCGTAGGGGTCGGCGTCCCCGACGACCCGCCCGCCGCACTCCCCAAAAATGTCATTGCGCACCGGCGCGCACGCCGGTGCGGCAATCCGTAATACCCCCACGCCGCACCCTTGCCACACGGGGAAAACGGATTCCCACATCGCTTCGCTCCTCGGAATGACATTTTTCATGGAGATCATCCTGTCCTGCGTAGGGGCGGGGTTCTACCCCGCCCACCTGCGCGCTGCTGAATCGGGGAAACGGGCGGGGCAGAGCGCCGCCCCTACGCACACTTTATAAGTTTCTCTGTAGGGCGGCACCCATGTGTGCCGCCGCTCGACACGCTCTGCACCCCCAACGGCGGGGCACATTGGCCCCGCCCTACAGGTGTTTTACCAACTCCGTAGGGGACGATGCCCACATCGTCCCGAATGCATCGCACCAACAACCATGCGCCCGTAGGGGGCGGCGTCCCCGACGACCCGCCCGCCGCACTCCCCAAAAATGTCATTGCGAACCGGCGCACGCCGGTGTGGCAATCCGTCCCTCTTTTCGCCCTTTCACCCAAAAATAAAACCCAAAATTATGCAAAACATAAAAATCCAAAAACCCCTTGCGAATAAGGGCACACAATGCTAAAATAAATCTGTTAATAGATCAGGCAAGAATCACCGGTGATTCTTGCTTTTTGCTCCGCAAAAAGCAAGGTAATGTCC
>OIZA01000609.1_pt1 | contig 16757 bp, 9 predicted proteins | sample 1588381 | NCBI WGS metagenome assembly OIZA01 (sample SAMN03283277) | human gut metagenome | biome: human-associated habitat; material: feces | host: Homo sapiens | place: Peru | collected 2012 | reverse complement strand
CTTGAGGGCTTGCCCCGGGGTAGTTCATTTACATGAAGGACTGTATGGGGAACATATGGACGAAGAAAAAAAAACGAAAACTAAAACTGCATACTACCACCTTCCCGGTTTGTTTGAATTTTATGAACTGTATCAGGTATTCCTGCCGCTGTTTCGTGAGCACAGAGAATATTTTTATGATTGGTGCGATATCGGTTCTATCTATGGCGCGCCCACAGATTGCCTCTGGGGTGGAGGGCGTGTGGAGATTGGTGATCGTGATCCGCGGGAGATTCTGGCGCTGATGCGGGAGTATGGAATCTCAGCCCGGCTGACATTCAGTAATTCCCTGCTCAGAGAGGAACATCTTTCGGATAGGAAATGTAATAACCTCTGCGCTTTGCTTAATGTGGGCGAAGGCATCCAGAATGGTGTTATTGTTCATTCCGAGCTGCTGTTGGAGTATCTGAAGAAGACTTATCCGGGGCTTTACTTTGTCTCCTCCACGACCAAGGTCATAACAGATTTTCAGCAGTTTACAGACGAAGTGGACAGGGAGGATTTCCGCTATGTTGTACCGGACTTTCGCCTGAACAAAGCTTTTGACAAATGGAATACGCTGTCCGAGATTCAGAAAGATAAAGTCGAATTTCTATGCAATGAGTGCTGCCGGATAGGCTGTAAGGACAGGAAAACCTGTTATGAGGCTGTCAGCCGCAAAAATCTTGGGGAAGATGGCTCCGATTACCGCTGCACTGCCCCGGACGCAGACAGTGGCTATCGTTTTTCCAAAGCCATGACAAATCCGGGCTTTATCGGTGTTTATGACATCAAAAATGTCTACCTGCCTATGGGATTTTCCAATTTCAAAATCGAGGGTCGCGGACTTGGCAGCGCGCTGATTTTGGAATTTTTACTTTATTACCTGACGAAGCCGAAATACCAGCTACATGTCAGGGAAGAGATTTATCTGGACAATATGCTGGATCTGTTTTAAAGACTATTGAAGAGTTGGATTTATGATAGCTTGGATAAAAATGGATTTCCTGCCTGAAAGAGAAGAGATACAGCTCAGGTAGGAATGTTGAATCAGGCATACCATATAAGGCGGGAGGAGAGGATGACTATATACGAATACGGAAATCGGGAAGCATCTATTATTTTGATTCAGCCCGTCGGGGAGCATGATCTGCCGGGAATAGAGAAGGAAGCTGTTGAAATACGGAGGCTGACACACATGGATTTCCGGTTGATTGCCGTGAAGGTTGATAGCTGGAATCATGATTTGTCCCCATGGAACGCGCCTGCCGTGTTTGGAAAAGAGGACTTCGGTGACGGCGCGGCGGAGCTTCTGGAGGAAATTCTGAAATTGTGCGCGGATGGAAGCAGGACATATTATCTCGGCGGCTATTCTCTTGCCGGACTTTTTTCGCTGTGGGCTGCTTATCAGACTGGTGTGTTTTCAGGCGTCGCTGCGGCATCGCCGTCTGTCTGGTTTCCCGGATTTATTAACTATATGAAACAGCATGAGATCAGGAACCGGGCTGTCTACCTAAGCCTTGGAGACAAGGAAGAAAAGACCAGAAATCCCATTATGTCAACGGTCAGTGACTGCATCCGGGAGGGGTATGCATGGCTGGACGGACAGGGAATCCGCTGTACACTGGAATGGAATCCGGGCAACCACTTTAGGGAACCGGATCTCAGGACGGCGAAGGCGTTCGCATGGGTGATGAATTCTATTGATTTTGCCCCAGACAGGAATAGCAAAACGGCGTCATGTGATATTTCCCCTTAAATAATTGTATAAAGTGGCTCTCGTTGCAGAAGCAGAGCGTATAGCTCACCTCGTTGACGGACATTCCGGCTGCAAGCATTTTCTTCGCCTCAGTTAATTTCTGATCCAGAATGTACTGATGGATGGAAATATTTGTAGCCTTTTTAAACGCCTTGGAAAGATAATCCCGGGACACATGAAGGTTCTCGGCGATGGTTTCGATCTTCAGACGACTGTGAAGATTCACATGTATGAAGTGGACGCATCTGTTAATCAAAGTGTTGTAACACATAGGAATCGTGTTATCTTTTACCCGCATGACAAGCTCAAGCGCCTTTTCGCAGAGATAATCGATACATTTTTCCATCGTCTGAAAAGAGTCGATCTCCTGAATATACCGGTCACTCAGCTGGTAAGCCTCGCTCTCGTCCAGACCGCCCAGAATGGCGTAGTGGATTGCTATGGCGACGGTAGATACTGCCCAGTAATGGATTTCCCTTAAAGGGTGATCGGACATATGACCGATAATGAGTCCGGAGCCTTTATATAAATTTATGGCAGCAGTCACACCCTCGACATCTCCGTTTTGGATTGAATTGAACAATAGAATTTCATAGCGGAAAGGCGTGTGCGTCTTTCCGGTTTCTCTCGCCTCGTACAGAAAATTCTCTGTCGGATCAAGAAATTCATACCCTATCCCTGAAAAGTTTCCGGTCATTTGATGTTCCCCCATTTCTATTTTATCATACCATAAATTTGATATGAGACAACATAAATTTAATATAGATAAAGTGCCGGAGATGTTAAGTTGATAGTAGGGAAAGAGAACCAAACGGAGGGATTTTTATGGGGAAGAATCTGGAGGAAATGTGCAGGCTGGTGACAGGGCGCGGGGCATGGCATATCGGAGATATTCAGGTCTCGGACGGCCCGCACGGCGTCCGCGCGCAGGAGGATGGCGCAAAAAACAATGACAGCTACGAAGCGACCTGTTTTCCGACTGCCAGCAGCGCTGCGTGTTCATGGGACACGGAGCTGATCGGAAAAATGGCGCAGGGAATCGCGGCGGAGGCGAAGAAGCTGGGAGTTTCGGTCGTACTTGGCCCCGGCGTGAATATCAAGCGCTCCCCGCTCTGCGGAAGGAATTTCGAGTATTATTCGGAAGACCCGTTTCTGGCAGGAGAGTTAGCTGCCTCCTATATCCTTGCCATGCAAAGCTGCGGAGTGGGCACCTCTCTGAAGCATTTTGCCGGAAACAGTCAGGAGACACACCGTATGACCTCCAATTCCATGATTGATGAGAGGGCTTTGCATGAAATTTATCTGGCGGCGTTTGAGAATGCTGTCAAAAAGGCGAACCCCGCAACCGTCATGGCAAGCTATAACTATGTCAACGGTGTTCCGGCATGTGAGAGTGTTTATCTCCTGACGGAGACCCTCAGGAAAAAATGGGGCTATAAGGGACTGGTAATGAGCGACTGGGGCGCATGTGTTGATCTTCCGGCATGTATCTCCGCGGGGATGGATGTGGAGATGCCGGACAGCGGCGGAAATCATTTTCCGAACATCATGAATGCTGTGAAAACAGGTAGTCTGTCTGAGGAGGCGCTGGAAGCTGCCGTGAAAAGAATTGAAGCTTTGAATATGGCTTACAGGCAGAATATCATTTCGGATAAAAGGAGCAAGGTGATTTCCGAAGAGACGAGAAAGGCAAATCATGACCTGGCAAGGCAGGTAGAAGAGGAAAGCGCAGTGCTGCTCAAAAACGATGCATTCCTGCCATTGTCCGGGGAAAAGGAAATCCTGATTGTCGGTGACCTCGCAGTCACGCCAAGAATCCAGGGCGGCGGCAGCAGTCATATCCATACGGAAAGAGTCGATTCACTCATAGGACAATTTGAACAATATCAGGTAAAGCTACAGTTTGCCAGAGGATATAAGAGCACTACCTTCCAGAGAGACAAAAAGCTGGAGAGGGAGGCGCTGAATAAGGTCAGGGAAGCGAAAGACCGGCACATTCCCGTGCTCTTTTTTGGCGGACTGACAGATATTGCGGAGGGCGAGGGTTATGACAGGGAGAGCTTTGACCTGCCGTCAAACCAGACCGCCCTGTTAAAACAGCTGCTGGAGGCGAATGAGCAGATTGGATTTATTTCTGTCAGCGGCTCACCCTATGACATGGAATTGCCGTCGAGGTGTAAGGCGTTGCTGCAGCTCTATCTTGGCGGAGAGGCGGTTGGCGCGGCCTGCGCGAAAATTGTTCTGGGCATCGTGAACCCATCAGGAAAGCTCGCGGAGACAATACCCTATAGAGAGACCGATGTTCCGGGCTATGGCTACTTTGGCACGCAGGGAGAACAGAGCGGACATTTAGATGACGTTGAATACAGGGAGAGCCTTTTCGTGGGCTACCGGTATTATGATACCTTTCAGGTGCCCGTCAGATATTGCTTTGGTTATGGGCTGAGCTATACCGATTTTGTCTATTCGGATTTACAGGTAACGGAGACACAAAATCAGAATTACCGCGTTACCTTTTCTGTAGAGAATGCCGGGACGGCCGCAGGCAGCGAGATTGCACAGCTGTATGTCAGAAATCCCGAAGGGAATGCATTCAGGGCGAAAAGAGAGCTGAGAGGGTTTGCAAAGGTCAGACTAGAGCCCGGTGGGAAAAAGGAAGTGGAGATCCTGCTTGACAGCAGGGCATTTTCGGTATATCAGGATTCGGAATTCCGGGTGATCGGAGGGGTATACGAGCTCCAGATCGGCGCGTCCCTGCAGGACATCCGGCTGTCAGAGAAGATAGCGGTAGAAGGAGAAGAATTGAAATGTCCGTTGACCCTGAAATCGCCGGTACCGCTTTCGGAGGAGGACTTCTGTTCTATCTACACCTACCGGTGCACGCACCTTTCGGATACGAGGCCGGGAGAATTTACAGCAAAGAACTCACTGGCACAGATGCAGGACTATTCTCATCTTGCGAGAATGTGGATTCGGATAGGAAAAATCGCCGTCAGACTGATGTATTTCCCGAAGTCGGTCAAGGATCCGGAGGTGCGCATGATGCTGGGGGGAATCATGGAAGGAAATATTGACAGCGTTTGTAACCAGAGCGGCGGAATCGTGAAAAAGAAGACGATCATGAAAATCATAAATTCGGCGAACAGGGGGGAAAAGCATGAGTGAGAAATTAGACGCGGGAACAAAGTGGAGCTATTGCGTGGGTGCGACCGGAAGAGACGCGGCATATGCGCTGGTGAGCATGTACCTGATCCTCTATGTACAATATACCATGAATCTGACAAGCGCACAGTTTGCAGTGATCAGCGGAGCAATGATCCTGTGTATGGTGTGGGATGCGGTAAATGATCTCCTGATGGGCATTATTATCGAGAATACGCATTTCAAGATGGGGAAGTTCAAGCCGTGGATATTGATCGGCTGTATTACAAACGCGGCAGTCATCATATGTCTTTTCACAATCCGTCCGAGTGGCTGGGCATTCGTAGGGTTTTACAGCCTTTTTTACCTTTTATGGGGAATGACTTACACAATGAACGACATTGCCTACTGGGGGGTTCTCCCCTCGCTGAGCTCCGATCCGGGAACCAGAGACAGCCTTGTAACAATTATGAGCATTTTCATCTGTATCGGACAGTTTTCTGTGGCGGGTGTCGTGCCGGTGGTAATCGCGGGAAATGCCGTAAAGGCATACAGGACGGTGGCACTTGTTGTGGCGCTGGCGCTCGTGGCATTCCAGCTTTTGACAGCGTTTGGTATCAAGGAGAGGGACAGAAAGGAACAGACGGAAAAATTATCCCTAAAGGACATGTATCGCATCTTTGCCAGAAACGATCAGCTGGTTGCGGCGGGAGCTACCTCCGTATTTTTTAATATCACCTGCAACATCCTGATCATTTTCGGCGTGAATTTCTTTTACATAGAATACGGCTATTCGGAGAGCGGAAATCTGGTATTTTACTTTACCGTAATGTATGGGCTGGGAATGGTGCTGATTCCTGTGCTGACGCTGATCGTTTCCTATGTGATTATCAGGAAGAGATACCATATCGACGAGGCGGAATATGTAAATCTGATTCAGGAAAAACAACCCTAACACTATATAAACCCCAACCTTAGTTTATGCAAAAACCTAACTTTTGTCTTGTTGACCGGATGCGATGGAAAACCTATAATTATAGATTAGCAAAATATATGTTTACATAGAATTTATAACATTTTATCGCAGAACGAAACAGGAGTGAAGAAGAATGAAAGGACTAAGAAGAGAAATCAGGCGGATAGCGGCAGTAGCAATGGCGGTTTTAGTGGCGGGGACCACTATTCCCGTCCATGCGGTCAGCATGACCGGCGAAGCGGATACAGCTTTGGCTGGCGGCGAAAATACGGTTTCCTCCGGCGATGCGGAGGAGATGATTAGCAGCGTGTCTGGAAACGGAGAGGATGCGCTGCCTGAGGATACCAATGGCTCCGGGAATGAGGAGCAGGGTGGCATTTCAATGTTCGCTGTAAACGAGAATGGCGGCTGCATTGACATTGCGGATGTCGATGCAGGCGGTACATCCGGGCAGATTGAAATAAACGCCGGCAATGTCAGCGGCTGGGACGGCAAAACGCTTACAGGTAACACGACGGATAAGTCACTTATCGTAAACGGCGTTACCCTTCGGCTTACAATTAAGGATCTGTCGATCGACAGGTCGTCCGAGCAAAGTACATGGCTGTCTGCGATTGGTATAACCGGTGGCGGAAGCCTTTACCTGACGCTGGAGGGAACCAACTATTTACATGGCTCTACGGGCGGTGCCGGAATCTGGGTAAACAGTGGAGCAACCCTGGAGATTACGGCGGAGAGTACCGGAGCGGTTACGGCGATAGGCGGCAGCGGATATGGCGGGGCAGCGGGAATCGGTGCTTATGCATCCGGTATGTTTTTCAAGGGAGCCCCGACAGCAAGATATGCAGGAACTATCCGCATTGCCGGCGGAAACGTGACCGCACAGGGCGGCAGTTATACAGATCTCGGTTCTACAAGACCATGCAGCGGTGGAGCCGGCATTGGCGGAACTTATGGTGCAAGCGGGGCGGTGATAGAAATTACAGGAGGAGTCGTGAATGCACAGGGAGGCTATATGGCAGCCGGTATCGGTGGCGGCTTTGCTGGCAGCGCGAGTGAAATTACAATCTCAGGCGGAACCGTCACGGCAACCATCTATGAAATGAAGGGAGCCATGGGAGCGGCTATTGGAAATGGCATACATGGTGTAGCCGGTACAGCTTATCCATTTGGAAAAATTACAATTTCCGGGGGAGATGTGACCGCAAAAGGCAATGTGGGATTTGACAGTGGAAATGCAGAATCATATCCCGATGATGGCGGCACTGTGACGATCGCGGAGGGAGTATATCCCAAGATTACCGGAGAGGTTAATTACGGTAAGAATACAGCAGAAGGAATTGTAAAATATAATTTTGGATTTACAGTCTATGATGGGCGCTTTACAGCCGATACCGCAGCAAAGGTATCTATCGACGGCAAAATGGTGGGCGAAGCCGTGGAAACAAAGGTGAATACACCGGGAAAGGCGGAGCTTGCATTCAGCATTGCCTGCGGGGAGCTTGCAGGGGCAAAGACCTTTACATTCACGATGGATGGCAGGGAGTATTCCGCAGATGTGAATTTTGAGACGGGAACGACAAGCTATTCACCGGTCATAGGAACACAGCTCTATCCGGTTATTCTGCAGATTTATGACGATGCCATTACCGCGGATGTAGAGGTTGCCGGAGTCAGTGTCATGCAGGGCGGTGCGGAGCTTACCCGTGAAAACGGTGACTATTACGCACCGGATAAGATCAGCATGGTAAGCGAAACCTATGGTGAGATGCTTTGTTATCTTCCGGCAGGAGCCGGGACAGAGATCTCCGTCACGGCGGCAGCCCTGAACGACGGCAATGCCATGAAGCAGACCGGTTATACGGTCAGCGCGTCGGGCAGCAACAGGTTCTGCCTGAAAAACAGGGAAGGATTAAGCATAAGCGCGGCGCTGAGCTCTGTGGAGGTGACTTCGGCTAAGATAAAGCTGACGTTGAACAAGGCGGGTGCAGAAACGATAGTTTACTACAAGGCAAGTGACACACCACTTTCCGCCGAGGAGATCAAAAACAGTACCGAAGGTTCGCAGACGATCACCGGAGTGGAAGGAGAAATCACCATCTCTGGTCTGAAAGCATACTCGGAAAATACCTGTTATTTTGTGGCAGAGCAGGGAGGCGCTCTTTCCCAGATTGCCAGCCTGACCTTCCGGACGGAAAGAGTTGCTGTTTTAGAGGATTCTATTATTAATAATATATATTATAATAATGGTTTAAAATTCTATATAGCAGACCCGCAAGTGACATCGAATACACCCGGGGCGACTGTATATTATCTCAGGAGTACGGGTGATGATAATATTGCAGACGGACAGGATGTAAAGGCTTCTGTTGAAAAAATTTTTGAAGAAAACGGTAAAAATACTAAGGATGCGGGGTATATAGCGCTGGAGGAACCATATCGCAGAGCTGATTTTTCATTTAGTCCGCTTGAGGCCGCTACGGAATTTACCTACTATTTTGTGGCAAAGAAAGACGACTGCTATTCCGACGTGGTAAAGTATACGTTTACAACCCCGTCTCCCGTAGTAGTTATCAAACCCGGAGAAACGCAGGAGATCCCTTGCAAATCTCTTGCCGATGCAGTCGCTATGGCAAAGGAGAATCCCGGTTCTGCGGTAAAGCTTATAAAAGATCAAACTAACATAGAAGACGTAATAAGCGTTGAGGAGGGGAATGATTTCATTCTTGACCTGAATGGAAACAAACTTAATTTTTCAATGCGGAATCCCATTTGTGTAAGCGGCGGAAGCCTGAAGGTGAAAGGCGGCAGATTAAGCAGCAACTTAGGAATGAGTAATTATGCGAGCTTTAGTGATGCGTTTTTTTATGTGACAGGCGGTGAACTGTCTGTGTCAGGAACTACGCTTGGCTGCTATGGGGTGCCATATTGTAGAATCAATGGTGCGGATGCGGTTGTAAGCTTTCAGGGTGTAACGTTTCAATGTACAAACAGCAGCGGAGGCACGATATCGTTAAACGTGCAGCAGGCAAAGAGTCTGGCATTCGACAATGTTATATTTAACGGTTATCTGCGGGTTAATAATACGTCCTCTGTCACTCTTGCAGACAGTGCATTTACCGGGGGTGTTTTGTTGGATAGGGGAGTTCTGGCTGATGATACCTTTGACGGTACGTTGCAGCTCGGTACACTTACAATGAGTGATTATGGCGTGGACACAGCAGACCGGACGACGGGAGACGACGTCAGCACCCTGCTGCAGTCCGGTTACGTTTATGAGAAGTCAGACAGCACGACGACAGCAGGTGAAGGAAGCTATTCTCTCTCCAATGTCAAGGTCGTTCCGATGACGACCCTTTCCGGCACGCTGAACATCACAGGCGGAACCGGTGACAATGGGACACCTGCATTCGGAGATACTCTTACAGCGGAATTTATCCCTACGTCGGGCAGTGCTTCGGATTGTACATATACATGGTACAGAGTAAAGGGCAGCGAAGTGACAGAGCTTTGCAAAACCGCATCTTACACGGTGCAGGCTGGGGATGTCGGCGCCTTCCTGCGCTGTGTCGTCGTGAACAGTGCGAAAACAGGCAGGCTGGAGAAAACGACGGAAACGGTTGTCCCCAAAACACTCACAGACAGTAATACAAAGGTCACATGGAATATTCCTTCCTATACCTATGACGGAACAGAGAAGGAGCCGGGGGCTGCGTCAGTTCAGCTCGGAAGCACAACGCTTACGGCTGGAACAGATTACACAGTAACCTACAGGAATAACAGAAACGCGGGAACGAATACGGCAAAGGCGGTAGTTACCGGTATCGGCGCTTATCAGGGAAGCTTTGAGAAGCCCTTTTCGATTGAACAGAAGGAAGTTACCGTGTCCGGCATCACGGCGATCAGCAGACGCTACGACGGCACGACAGCAGCTGTTCTGGCTTACAGCAGCGTTGTGATCGACGGTAAGCTGGAGGATGATTCTCTGGCGGTGAAGGCAACGGGAAACTATGCGGATGAAAAGGCAGGAGAGGGAAAGACCGTAAATATCACAGACATTACGCTCACCGGCGCCAGCGCTTCCAACTATAAGCTGGCGGCAAGCGGACAGCAGACCACGGCTACCGCGGACATCGTTGCACTCCCTGTGAAGATCGAAGAGGTTCCCTCCCTCAGCGGAGTCTATGGAACTGCGGTGGAGAATATGTCTACCGACGGTGGAAGGGTTGTCGATGAGGCCGATACCACGAAGGAGATTTCCGGCACATGGGCGGTGTCGGATGTGAACAGGACAGATGTTCCCAAGGTCGGAGCTACTACAGAGTATGAACTGACCTTTGTGCCTTCTGTCACAGGTGTTTATCAGACGGTGACGTGCTATGTTGTACCTCAGGTTTCAAAGAAGCCGATCAATGTTACGATCAATGATGCTGCAAGGAAGTTTGGAGAACAGAATCCGGAATTTACCTGCATGATTCCGGAAGGTGAACTTGTGCCGGGAGATACGGAGAATGCCGTTCAGATTACATTGACAACAACGGCGGAAAAGAACTCTGTTGCAGGGTCTTATTATATCAAGGGAACCTATCAGAGCGATAACTATCAGGTGAGCTTTCTCGGAAGTGCTTCGGGGGCTGGTATACTGAACGTTACAAAGGCGGACGCGCCGGTGATCCCGGAAGAGAATCAGGGCTATTGCTATATTGTCGGCTCCGGAGAAGGTGTCGTTACGGTAAATGTGGCGGAAAAGCTGCCGGAGGACAGAGGGACGACGACCTATCATGTCGGCGGCACGGATGTGTCAGGCATTCTGGACGGTACCGCAAAGGTAGATGTTGATGGGGTTCTGAGCTATAAGGTCAAGGGTTCACTGGGAACCGATAAGATAGGTGCGAAGGCGATCATTGATGTCGCGGTCGGGATGCAGAATTACGGGGATGTAACCTACCGTCTCACGCTTACCATTGTGGATAAGATCACGGTGGAGGAGAAGAGCGGAAATGAGGTCGCTGTTGCCGGAAGCAATGTGCTGACCTATGGGCAGAAGCTGTCGGAGCTTTCCCTTAACGCAGGCGGAAGCAATGGGGCGGTATTTGTGGAGGCAGGTACATCCAAGCTGGTCGCAGGTACTCTTACATGGAAGAACCCGGACGAAATACCCGTTGCCGGAACGACGACAGCTGCGTGGGTATTCACACCGGAGGATTCTGTTTATGAGACAGCGCAGGGCACAGTGCCCATTACGGTAAACAGGGCGGAACCTGCCGTGGCAGCAGCTCCGACCGTAGCGGGAAGAACCTATCACCCGGATGCGGCGCTGACAGACAGTGATCTGATCGGTGGCAGTGTAAAGCATACGATTGGCGGTGTGGAAACGGATGTGCCCGGAACATGGAGCTGGCAGAAGGCAGATATTGTTCCGACGGCAGACAATACGGGCTATGTGGCGGTGTTCACGCCGGATGATACGAAAAATTATGAACCGGTGACGAGGACGATTCCTGTTGCTGTGGAAAAGGTGACACCTTATGTCAGCGAGATTCCGTCTGTGGCAGCTATTGTATACGGCGCAGCGCTTGAGCGTTCAGCTTTGTCAGGCGGTGCCGTGCAGTATAGCCAGACAGATGCAGCAGCGGTAAAGGGAAGCTTTGTCTGGAAGGACGGAACAGTAAGGCCGACGGTGGCAGACAGTGATGTCACAGAGTATGCTGTGGTATTTACACCGGAGGATGCGGCAGACTATGAGAAGGTGGAGGTGACAGTCAAGGTTACGGTGAAGAAGTCTGCGGCCACGCCGAATATGCCGGGCAATATCATGAATCCTCCGTACAGCACGAAAAAGGTAAGCGAGAGCACGCTTCCAGAGGGCTGGACATGGCAGGCTGCCGATCAGGACAGAGAGCTGACAGTCGGGGTAACGGTAAATGCAACAGCAGTTTACACCGCTGCGGACAAGGGCAATTATGAGACGGAAAGCGTAGTCATTGCAATCACCCGCTCTGCATGTGAGCATGAGAATGTGGAAGTGAGAGATGCGGTGGATGCGGCTTGTAACCGCGAAGGCTATACGGGAGACAGCTACTGTAAGGATTGCGGTATTTGGATTTCAAACGGAACTGCGACAGCAGCGCTGGAGCATGATTACAAGGCAGAGGTAACAAAGGAAGCGACAACATCAGCAGAAGGGGTGAAAACCTATACCTGTACGAGATGCGGCGATTCTTATACGCAGCCGATACCGAAGCTCCCGGAGACCCCGTCGGATACATCGACAGCAGATGCACCGTATATAAAGGGCGACTCAGGCAAAAATGGCTGGGATGTCATAAAGGATCAGCTGGCTTCGGCAGGAGATAATACTACCATAAACGTTATAATGAACGGCACAACAACCGTGCCCGGAAATGTTTTCGATGTAATTAAGGGCAAGGACATAAATATCGTATTGGATATGGGAAGTGGCGTTACATGGAGTGTAAACGGAAAGGACATCACGGCTGACAAAGTAAAGGATATTGATTTCGGTGTGAAAGCGGGATCGGAGGCAAACAATACGATTCCGGTCGATGTCCTTAACAGGGTAACGGGTGAAAGATATTCCGTGAATCTCAGCCTGTCCTACACCGGAGAGTTCGGGCTTAAGGCAGTGCTTACAATGAATGTGAAGGCAGAAAATGCGGGTCTTTATGCAAACCTGTATTACTATAACGAGCAGACCGGTGCGCTTGAGTTCATCTGTTCAGATAAGATTGCGGCAGATGGAACGGCGAGGCTGACGTTCACCCATGCTTCGGAGTACACGGTAGTCATTGACAAAAAGTCAGGGGAGGAGAACTCCTCGACAAGACAGGCACCGGCAACGGGAGAGGACTGGACGGAAGAGGTAATCGATCCGAAATCCCAGAGGCAGATATGGCTTCTCGGGGCAGGGGCACTGATTGTAATCGGTATGTGCGTTTTCTTTATAGAAAAGAGTAGAAAATGCAGATAACAAAGAGAAGCAATGAATCATATGGTTCATTGCTTCTTTCATATAACGGAGTGATTGTCATTACTTGGGATTCTTGACTTTGTCGCCCACGAACCAGTAATCGCAGACCTCGCCGCCGCTCGCCAGAGTATGTTCACGGTGCAGATTTGCATGCATAAGCTTGGCAGTCAGGAAATCGATGTCACACATTACCGGCAGAACCTCGAGATAGCCTTCTCTTCGTGCAAAGGTATTCAGCGGGCACTGTGTGAAGTGATAGCAGAAGCCATCCTCGTGTTTACTGTCATCGAAATGGAAATCCCACGAGTATTTCTTGTACTGCGGGTGCTGCTCCAGCCATTCGGCATCCCTGACCATCATGCCGCGGATTTTGTTTATGCCCTTCTGCCTGTTCGCGTTGATGATAAGTCCCATGAGCTTTAAGGGCGGTGCAGACATGACTTCTACCGTAATCGCGCGCAGCTCGTCCACGGAGATCCGCCCGTCCGCAGCCTTCCATATTGCCAGAAAGATAAGACATTCATACGTATTCGATGCCATAGGATTGTCTTTTCCGATATCGTCCGCACGGTTTAACATATCCCGGTATACCTCGTCCGCTTTTTTAATCAGCGAACCCGTGTATTCCTTCCCATATCTTTTCACCAGACTCTTTTTTGCCAAAGGAATTATCATTTTCCAATACTTACCTGTATATTCCATCATAACACATACTCTCCTGTATAACGCCTGCGATCATCAGGCTTTCTCAAATACCAGAATCTTTTCCGCAAACTTTTTGACAATAGGTATCCATGTCACCAGCCTGTAAGCGGGATTCAGCGTCAGCATTCCGCGGACAATGTTATCATCCTTTACCCTTTTGAAGCCGTCCGCAATACCCTTCAGGTCATCAAAACAGTTAGCTCCCCATGTGAAGGTTGCACCGGTCGCCTTTATGGATTTTTCAATGCCTTCCTTTTTCACAAACCATGGGCAGAGTGTCTCCATGCAGACATAGGCATTATCAAAATTGTCTCTTATAATGCCCAGCATGGTCTTCACGTCTTCCGCGGACATGTACATCGTGAGACCTTCGATGATGAAGAGCATTTTACCGCGGACTTTCACCTGTTCGGCCCATGCCGGATCAAGCACGGAGCAGGCGATCGTAGAGATTCTTCCCGACTCCTGATACACGGAATCCCTTACCTCTATGGTTTCCGGGAGGTCTAAGTTATACCATGTCAGTCTGCCGTTATCCATGCGGTACACCCGCGTATCTAAGCCGCAGGCAATATTTACAACGGTGCAGTCGGGATTTTTAGAAATAAAATTTCCGGCCAGCTCATCAAATACCACGCTTCTTGCAACAATGCCGCCACTCATGGCAGTGTCCTTCTTTGCATTGCTGAAATCGTAGTCGAGCTTTTCCACCAGCTCTTCCGCCTTGGCATCGTGAAACTTGTTTTTGGGATTCTTGCTATGCATTGCCCTCGCATAAAAGCATTGCAGCATAGTCTCCGCTGTGCCGTTCAACACCGGCTTTATTTTTTCACTGCTCATTTGCCACACCTCGTTTCGTTAGTGAATTATTCTTCTATAACTGATGTTAGTACAAGCTAACCAATATGTCAATATGCCAGAGGGACGTCCCTACGGCACACCTCTGGCTCAGCTTGACAGTTCCGGTTAAAAAGCAGTACATTTAGGACAGAAAATTTTGTGAAGGAGGATAATTTCTTGAAAAACATAAAAAGAAAATTTATATGTTTAACCGTCGCAGCCATTGCAGCTGCAGCAAGTACAGGCTGCTCTTCGTCTCAGGGTGCGGAGACTTATCAGCAACAGGAAGCTTCGGGAGCTACAGAACAGGAATCGCAGCAGGGAACCACGGAAGCTGCAGAGCAGGAATCACAGCAGGGAACCACGGAAGCTACAGAGCAGGAATCACAGCAGGACAGCACCGTGAGTGAAACGTCGGCGGTCGAGGACAAGATGGATGAGGAGGAGCCACTGACGGCTGCTTTTGAAAAGAATGGTTATGTCATTAACATGGAGGTCGGCGGCACCTATGATTTTGTCACGGTTTGTCATGACGATCCCTCCAAAGAGCTTGTCGGAAGCCTTACGATCTCCGAGTACGAGACGGTTGAAGAGAACCTGACTTACGCTCTTGAGAAAAAGGAGGGCTATGAATGGCATATTCTGCATGCAGTTGCACAATTTACTGATGGGAACCCTTTTGTCGGTGGAACGGGATTTGCCTATTTATATGAGGACTATTATGATATTGACGGCTGGGACAGCAGCTGTCAGGACAAGAACGTGATTCCTATGGAAAATTATGCGGATAGAACCTACACGGTAAACTATCAGGGAACGGATTATGAGTGCGACATGATTTGCTATCATAATATTGAAACAGATCCAACTTCCTGCACGATAGATTTCTATTTTTATGCAAGCATACCTACAGGCTACGATGGAACGGTTGTTGTCTTCGGAAAACGCCAGCCTGATATAGAAAATCCAACCATTTATGACATTGCAGATGAGGATACATTATATTTCAGGATGAATTAGTAAGCCGTAAGTTTATGTTTTTATTATAGAAAAACAGTGTTAGAATGGGTTAGAGGTATCTAACCCATTCTAACTTGATTGGAGAAAGAAAAAATATGAATAATGAAAAGATGCATATTGAAGCCAACACCGTTCAGGAGACTTTGGTGATTCCCCTGTGGGGAAGAAAGTATTGTTCGGAAATTTACCCGGAAATTTACCGCGATCCGATGGTTGAGAAGATAATGGGAAAGCTGGATTATGACTTTTCCGTGCTCGACACGAAGAAGAAAAGCACGCTGTTCCGCTTTGGCTATCTGGAGGCAGCCGCGAGGTACATGGATCTGGGAATCGAGGTAAGAAACTATCTGAAGGAGCATCCGGCAGCAGCCGTAGTAAATCTGGGCTGTGGTCTGGACTGTACGGCAGAGAACAACGCCGAACCGTCCTGCAAGATCTATAATATTGACAGACCGGACGTGATCGGGGTTCGGAACCGCCTGATACCACCGGCCGGGAATGTAACCAACATCGGTGCAGACCTGAACGATACCACATGGTTCGATGAGATAGACGACAGCAAGGGAGTGGTATTTTTTGCGGCGGGTGTTTTCTATTATTTTCTTTTCGATGAGGTAAAGAAATTGTTTACTGCCATGTCAGAGCGGTTTCATGGCGGAAGGCTTGTGTTTGATACCGCCAACAAATCAGCAGTGAAGATGATGCTGAAAACATGGGTAAAAACGGCAGGCATCACCGACATCAGCAAATATTTTTACATAGATGATCTTGATGCCGGCCTTCGCTCATGGCTGCCCGATGCGGAAATTTCGGCAAAGGGTTATATGCTCGGCTATAGTGACTTGAAAACTCCGTCCGTAAGCGGCTTCTTCCGCTTCCTCTCGAAGGTCGGGGACGGGATGATGAAGATGCGGATTGTACAGATTACTTTTCACTAAACGAAAGGGGATACGAGAAGCGAAATTGATGTATCAAGGTGGATTTCAGACTGCGGAAATTCAAGCAAAATAGATGTTGCGTAGGTAGTAGTTGGTGTGTTAAAATATATCAAAAGCATATATTTTAGAAAATCTGTGGTGAAATTACCATCTGTGTTCTTAAATCATTTCAGGAATCTATGCTTTTCAATCACATTTATTAAAGTTGAGAGCAGGAGTGCCTGAAAGGTTCCTCCTGCGAAAAAGGGAGGAATTGCACGGATGCGCTGGATATTGTCACGCTGGACGCGGCGCAGATGGAGTTGAACGAGGCGGTGGAGCGTGCCATCACAGAGTGCATCCGGGAGGGGATTCTGTCGGAGTTCCTGT